>JGI12273J12029_10001765_pt1 | contig 18130 bp, 16 predicted proteins | sample SoiCrureplicaC0C_FD_12029 | JGI IMG/M metagenome (IMG submission 12029) | reverse complement strand
GTTACCCCTCTCCTGGCCGCGTGGACGTTTCGCCCATCAGTCACGGTACATGATATTAGGTATGAGTGCATTTTGTGCCAGCAAAAAAACGGTCGTCTCTTCGCTCTTGCGAGGAGGCGACCGTTTTTGGTTGCGCCCGTTCCCTCCTCGCGTAGTACATTCCTATGCAGAGGGCGACGGGCTTTAGACCGCGAGACAAGCTGCGTATTTTAGGAACGAAGCAGGCGAATGGCCTCCACGGGGTTCTCCGCTTTGTAGATCGCATTGCCCGCCACAAGGACGTTGGCACCTGCTTCGCGCACTAGGCGCGACGTTTCCTTGTTGACGCCACCGTCAACTTCGATCTCCACATGGTGCAGATCCATCGCGTCGAGCGTCTGGCGCAGCGTCTGAATCTTCGGCAGGACGTTGTGGATGAACTTCTGGCCGCCGAAGCCCGGGTTGACGGTCATCAACAGCACCATATCCAGATCGGTCAGCACGTGTTCGATCAGCGCGAGCGGCGTGTGCGGGTTGAGCGCGACCGATGCTTTGGCGCCGAGCGAGCGGATGTGCTGCAGAGTGCGGTGCAGATGCGGGCACGCTTCGACGTGCACCGAGATGATGTCAGCACCAGCTTGCACAAACTGCGGGATGTAGGCGTCCGGATTTTCAATCATGAGGTGTACATCGAGCGGCAGTTTGGTGTGCGGCTTGATCGCTTCCACAATCAGCGGGCCGATCGTGATGTTCGGGACGAAGCGGCCGTCCATCACGTCGATGTGCAGCCAATCGGCGCCCCCCTCTTCCACCAGACGTACGTCTTCCGCCAGCTTGGCAAAATCGGCGGACAGAATCGACGGTGCAATGCGTGTCTCCATCTCTCCTAATACCTCCACTCTTTGGCTTCTTTGAGCTCTCCCAGAAACTCGAGGTAATGCGCGTAGCGGCCCTTGTCGAGCGCACCTGTTTCAACGGCTGGGCGCACGGCACAGCCGTCTTCTGTCTCGTGCAGGCAGCCTCTGTACTTGCAGTCACGCCCCGCTTCCCAGATGTCAACGAAGCAAGGCGAGAGGTGCTCTGGTTCCATGCCTTCAAACTCCAGCGTGGAGAAGCCCGGCGTATCGATGACGAACGTATCGTCGTACAGGCGGAAGATCTCCGAATGGCGCGTGGTATGGCGGCCGCGGCCCAGCTTCTGCGAGATCTCGCCGACGTTGAGGTTGAGCGCAGGCACGATCTGGTTCAAGAGCGACGATTTGCCGACCCCGGAGTTGCCAGCGAGGCCTGATAGCTTGTGGTCCAAGTGCGCGCGCACTTCGTCGAGCCCATCGCCTGTCACCGTCGAGACGGCCGCTGTGCGGTAGCCCATCGCGCGGTACGGAGCCAGCCACGCCGCGATCTTCGACGGGTCGGCCAGCAGATCGATCTTGGTCAGCACGATCACCGCTGGCAGATCGATGCGCTCAACGTGGACCAGCATCCGGTCCAACAGCTTCGGGTTAAAGTCTGGCTCGGCGGCGGAGAAGGTCAACACCGCTTGGTCGAGGTTGGCGACCGGCGGCCGCACCAGCTCATTGCGGCGCGGCAGCACTTCCTCCACGACGCCTTCGCGACCGCCGATCGGTTCGAATCGCACGCGGTCGCCGACCAACGGCGAAATCTCCCGCTTCTTAAACACGCCCCGCGCGCGGCATTGCCGGACGATCTCGCCGTCCTGTACGTAGTAGAAACCAGAGATAGCTTTTACGATAATCCCTTCGGGCATAAACTCCTCCTGCTCTTGCTTCCCAACATCGGTTAGTAGGCGACGGGGATGGTCTGCACTTTGTTGCCGTTCACGTACACTTCAATCGAAGCCATCTGGTCTTCCTTGACGGTGACTTGGACTTGGAACGTCTTCGAGGTGGTGATCGTCTCGTTGACGACATCGCTTGTGCCGATCGAGTCCGTCTTGACGATCTTCACCACCGCTTTGTTGCCTGCTTCCACCTCGACGGTAACGTTCTGGACGACTTTCTTGGCCGCTTGCTTGTCAGGCTGCTTAGGGTCGTCCTTTTTGTCGTCCTTCGGCGTAGGGCCGGACGAGATGAACAGGTCGATCGCTTCGCCTTTTTCCACTTCGCTGCCTGGCTCATATGGCGACGATTTGATCACGCGGCCTTTTTCCACTTCTGGATCGGCCGAGGTGATCACTTGGCCGACCTTCAAGCCGAGGTCGGTCAACCGCTTCTTCGCATCGTCGAGCGGGAAGTTGCGCAGTGTCGGCATCTTGACCTTTGGCACGCCCTTGGCGATGACCAGCGAGACTTTCGTATTCTGCTCGATCGTCACTTCCGGGGCCGGGTCTTGGGCGACCACGGAGCCGGCGGTGGCTTCGCGGTCTTCTTTTTCATCAATCTTGATGTTCTCTTGCGGGATGCCGATGTTCTGCAGCGCTTTGATCGCTTCGCCGCGCGTCATCTTCGTGACGTTCGGCATCTCTACTTTCTTCGCACCGCTGGAGATGACGAGGTTGATGTCGCGGTTGGCCTTGATCACCTTTTCCGGATACGGGTCTTGGCGGATGACGTGGTTCGGTGCGACCTTGTCGGAGTGCTCCTCCGTCTTGTTGATGTTGTCGACGTTGAAGCCGGCACCGACCAGTTTGCTCAGCGCTTCTTCATAGGTCATGTTCTCTACGTTGGGCATCGTGACATCTTCTTCGCCCATGTAATTGGTGACGAGCGAGTAGGCGATCACAGCGGCGAGGCCGAGGAGCAGGAAGATGCCGAACAGCCAGAGGACCGGCCGCCAGAATTTTTTGTTCTTCTTGCCATCGGGAGCGCCATCGGTGCCAGCGTCAGGCGTGGTCGGTTTGTGCAACGCAGGATCAGCAGGGGCTGGATAGGCCGCGTTGCGCGTCGAGCGCGGGGGCGGCGATGCTTCCGCATCGCGCAATCCGACAGCTGGCATCTGAATCGTCTTCTGGTCATCCACATCGGGGACGACGAACTTCGGAACGTTCGGGTACAGCAGCGCTTTTTCCAGATCGCGGTACATCTCGCGTGCGGTCTGGTAGCGGACCAGCGGGTCCTTGGACAGCGCCTTCAGCACGATGTTCTCGACCGATTGCGGCAGCGACGGGTTGATCTGGCGCGGTTCAACGAAATGATCTTGGAGGTGCTTCAACGCCACCGAGATCGGCGATTCCCCGGAGAAGGGCAGCTCGCCGGTGACCATTTCGTAGAGCACGACGCCGAGCGAGTAGATGTCCGACTTCACATCGGTGATGCCGCCGCGCGCCTGTTCCGGCGAGAAGTAGTGCACCGAGCCCAACACCGACCCGTCCTGAGTGATCGTGTTCGAGGTGATCGCCCGAGCGATGCCGAAATCGGTGACTTTGACCCGGCCGTCTTTGCCAATCAGGATGTTGTGTGGCTTGATGTCGCGGTGCACGATGTTGTTCTCATGGGCGTGTCCGAGCGCAGCGCAGATCTGCTTCGCCGTGTCGATCGCTTCGCTGACTGGGAGCGGGGCGCGCTCTTGGATCACTTCTTTGAGCGTCATGCCGTCCACATATTCCATGACGATGTAGTATTCGTCGGCGCTCTCCATGCCCACGTCGTAGATGTTGACGACGTTCGGGTGCGAGAGCGAAGCAGCCGCCTGTGCTTCCCGGCGGAAGCGGCGGACAAAATCTTCGTCGGTGGCGAACTGCGCGCGCAGCACCTTGATCGAGACATGACGGTTGAGCAAGGTGTCTAGCGCCCGGTAGACGACAGCCATGCCGCCTCCGCCAATGCGCTCGATCACTTCATAGCGGTTGCCGAGCTTGCGTCCGATCACGATGCCTCACCTCGTTCCGAGGAGTTCTGAATGGCGACTACGGTGATGTTGTCGTGACCGCCCGCCTTGAGCGCCTCCGCGATCAGCTGGTCGATTTTGGCTTCGAGGGTCGCCTCGCCAGCTACGATCGCTTGCATCTGCTCGCGCTCGACCATGTTGGTCAACCCGTCCGAGCAGAGCAGCAGAATGTCGCCTTCTGACCATTCCTGATGGGACAGGTCAGCAGCAACCAATGCTTCGGTGCCCACGGCGCGCGTGACAATGTTGCGCTGCGGATGATGGATTGCTTCCTCAGCCGTAATCTGCCCGCTCTTGAACAGCTCATTGACCAGCGTATGATCATCGGTCAGTTGCTTCAGCTGGCCGTCCTGCAGCAGATAGGCCCGCGAATCACCGATATGGCACAGGTAGACATGTGCGCTGGTGAACAGCGACGCCACCAGGGTCGTGCCCATGCCGCTCAGCCCGTCAGACGAGCTGGCGCGGTCGTACACCACCCGGTTTGCCGCTTGAATCGCTCCGACCAACAGATCGGACGGATCTGTCTCCACGTCCGCCTGCTCTTGAATGTGCTGGACAACCGCTTCAACCGCCAGCGAGGAGGCCACTTCACCCGCGAGGTGGCCCCCCATGCCGTCGGCGACGACCGCTACGCCATACGGCTGTTGATCCACAACCGTTGCGAAGCCGTCTTCATTGAGTTGACGCACAAGACCCACATGGGTCTTCGCCGCATAATGCATCTTCGATCACCTCTAGTTTCTCCCTTGCTCCGCCCGCAGCTGACCGCATGCCGCTGCGATGTCGTGCCCTTTCTCCCGTCGGACCGTGGCGTTTACGCCGAGGCGGTTCAATTCGTTGACGAACGCGCGAATTTGATCTTTCGGCGTCCGCGTGTAGTTGCGTTCCGGCACGTAGTTGACCGGAATCAGATTGACGTGGCAGTCCATGTGCCCGAGCAGCCCGGCCAACTCGCGCGCATGGTCGATATCATCGTTCTTGCCGCCGACGAGCGCATACTCGAAGGAAATCCGGCGACCCGTCTCCTTGAAGTAGTACTTGCAGGCATCCAACAGCTCGTCGATGCCCCACTTGCGGTTGATCGGCATCAGCGCCGAGCGAATCTCGTCGCGAGTCGCATGCAGCGAGATCGCCAGCGTGATCTGGCGCTTCTCATCGGCGAGGCGGCGAATGGCCGGCACAAGGCCGGAGGTCGAAACGGTGATATGGCGTGCACCGATCATCAGCCCGTTCGGGTCGTTGATGATGTCGACAAACTTCATCGACGCATCATAATTCTCCAGCGGTTCGCCAGAGCCCATCAGCACGACGCTGGACACGCGGCCCTGTTCGTTGGCGTCGAGGAAGCGCTGGATGTTCAGCAGCTGTTCGACCACTTCGCCGCCTGAGAGGTTGCGCACCAACCCGCCGAGGGTAGATGCGCAGAACGTGCAGCCCATACGGCACCCGACTTGGGTGGAGACGCAGACCGAGTTGCCGTAGTCGTGGCGCATCAGCACCGTCTCGATCGTCGAGCCGTCATACAGCTCCCACAGCCATTTGATCGTGCCGTCGACCGACTCTTGGCGCGTCACTTCGCGCATCGTCGTGACGGTGCACGCTTCGTTCAGCTGGTCGCGGAGCTTCTGCGGCAAGTTGGTCATCTCGTCCACAGAGGTTACGCGCTGCTTGTGCAGCCACGTGAAGATCTGTTTGGCGCGGAATTTCGGTTGTCCAAGCCCTTGAATGAACGCTTCCAGCTCTTCTAGCTTCATGTCGAGGAGCTGTGTCTTCGGCTTGGTTTCCGCCATTGGTAACAACATATCGATGGAGCTCACCTTCTTTACTGTCGGGTCAGACGGGCGATGAAGAACCCGTCGCTCTGGTGTTCGTGTGGGAAGATCTGGCGCATGCTGGCCAGCTGATAGTCAGGATGCGCGGCGAGGAATGCCTGTACGATCTCCTCGTTCTCCTGCGGCAGTACGGTGCAGGTGGAGTACACCAGCGTACCGCCCGCCTTCAGATACGGGGCGACGGTGCGCAGCAGTTCGCCCTGCAACGCGGCAATCTCGCGCACATCGCCGGGGCTTTTTTTCCATTTCAGATCCGGTTTGCGGCGGATGACGCCCAGCCCACTACAGGGCGCATCGAGCAAGATGCGGTCGAACGGTCCTTCGTCCGCGATCACATCGCGAATGTCACCTGCGCGAGTGCGGATGCTGGTCAGCCCCAAGCGGCGCACCACATTTTCGATCAGCTCGATCTTGTGGTCGTGGATGTCGACGGCCAACACGTCGCCTTGGTCCTGCATCAGCTCGGCGAGGTGGGTGGTCTTGCCGCCCGGTGCTGCACAGCAGTCCAGCACGCGCTCGCCCGGTTGCGGGTCGAGCGTGGAGGCGACCAGCATCGAGCTCTCATCTTGCACGGTGCAGAGCCCGTCGCGGAAGGCGGGCAGCTGCGTGACGTCCAACCCTTCCGCCAGCAGGATGCCGTAAGGGGAGAGTTCGGACGGGCGGGCCACGACGCCTTGTGCGAGGAGCTGCTCCACCAACTCGTCGCGGCGGATCCGATGGGAGTTGGCGCGCAGGGCGACGAACGGGCGCTCGTTGTTCGCCGCGCACATCGCTTCTGCGGTCTCGTGACCATACGTCTGGCCCCAGAGCTCCACCAGCCATTCGGGATGCGCGTGTTGGAGCGCCACGTGCTGGGTCCAGTTGCGCTGTTTGGACGGCAGCTTCAGCTCGTCCTTGCGGCGTAGGGTGGCGCGCAACACGCCATTGACGAAGCCACTAGCCTTCGCTCCGCGCCGCTTGGCGATCTCCACCGCTTCATTGATCGCGGCAAACGCCGGCACCCGCTCCAGATAGAACAGTTGATAGGCGGTCATGCGCAACAGGTTGCGCACCCAAGCATCGAGCTTATGTAGCGGGGTCTTGAGGCTCGGGGCCAGATAGTAATCGAGCGTGTTCAGCCGCCCCACCGTGCCGTAGACCAACTCGGTGGCGAGGCCGACATCGCGCGCTTCCAGCCGCGCGCGGCGCAACGCATCGGTTAGCGCGAGGTTCGAATAGGCATCGCGCTCGTCCACCGCGATGAGGACGTCGAGTGCAAGGTCTCGTGCTGTCAACTTGCGAGTCTGTTTCAACGAAAAAACGCCTCCTGAATGTTACGCCTCCTGCGCCCCGAACCGGTCGCCGGGTGCGACTTTGCCGCCGCGCACGTAGTCGGCGACCGCCATGCGCTTTTTGCCAGACGGCTGGACTTCGGTCAGCGCGACTGTGCCCGTGCCACATTGGACGACGATCGCATCCGCCGTCACGTCAAGCACGGTGCCCGGCTCCGCCGTCGGAGCGCTGGTTTCCTCTTGTATCCTAGCTTGCCATATCTTCATCACATTATGATGCAGGTGCGTAAACGCAACGGGCCACGAATTCAAGCCGCGCACTTGGTCATACACGCGCCGTGCGCTCTGGTGCCAATCGATGCGCTCATCGTCGCGCGACAAGTTCGGCGCGAACGTGACGAGCGCTTCGTCCTGCGGCGTTTCGGTGAAGTCACCGCTCTGCATCTTCGGCAGCGTCTCAAGCAGCAAGACAGCGCCATGCGCGGACAGTTTCGTGAACAGCGTGGCGGCGGTGTCGTCCTCGGCGATCGGCACGACCACCTGCGAGATCATATCGCCTGCGTCCAGCGCCTGTACCATCCGCATGATCGTCACGCCCGACTCCTTGTCGCCCTCGATGATCGCGCGGTGGATCGGCGCGCCGCCCCGCCAGCGCGGGAGCAGCGAAGCGTGCACGTTGATGCAGCCCATCGGCGGCATGTCGAGGAGCTTCTTCGGCAGAATCTGGCCGTACGCCGCGGTGATCAGCAGGTCTGGCTGGTAGGTGGCGATCTCCGCGAGCGCGTCTTCCGCTCGCACCTTCTCCGGCTGCAAGACCGGCAGGCCGAGCCGCAGCGCTGCTTCCTTGACGGGCGGCGCTGCCAGTTCGCCCTTACGCCCCTTCGGGCGGTCCGGCTGGGAGACGACGGCGACGACTTGGTAGCCGTTCGCGACCAACGCCTCCAGACAGGGCACAGCAAAATCGGGAGTTCCCATAAATACGATGCGCATTGACTGATTCTCTCCTATCGTTGAACGCGGCCGTTGTGGAGTTGCCCCCCCATGCGGCGCACGTGATCCGTAAACAGGATGCCGTTCAAATGATCGATCTCGTGCAGCAGGACGCGGGCCAACAGCCCTTCGCCTGTCACTTCGATCTCCTCGCCGTTGCGGTCCCAGCCCTTGACGACGACGCGCGCTGCGCGCAGCACATCCCCGCTGACGCCGGGCATCGACAGACACCCTTCCGGTCCGTACTGCTCGCCTTCGCTGTGGATGACGACCGGGTTGACCAACTCGATCAAGCCTTGGCCAACATCGGCCACGATCGCCCGCTTCAAGATGCCGATCTGGTTCGCGGCCAAACCGACGCCGTTGCCCGAGTCGCGCATGGTGTCGGCGAGATCGGTCAACAGCTTCTGAATATTCGATGTCACTTCCGGAATGTCCCGTGCGACCTGTCGCAAAACAGGGTCGCCTTCCTTCCGGATGATCTTCACTGCCATAATTCGTCAAACCTCCCTTATCTTCTCCATCTTACCAAACGCCTACCACTTCCGAAACCCTTCTAGAGGATGATCTGCGCGTTGACATCGATCGAGAGGTGGCCGCCCGTCTTGCGCGCCTCTTCGGCGAGCGTCTGGTAGAGCTCGCGAATCGGCCCGGCGACGCGTTTGAAACGGTCGTATTTGACGACTACATTGAATCGATACTTGCCGTGCAAGCGCGCGAACGGCGCTGGCGATGTGCCGAGGATGACCACCTCGTCGCGCCCGTGGAACCCGGTGCGCAGCTGCTCTTCCAACCGCCGAGCGATGTAGAGCGCCTTGTCTTCGTCTTCGTTGACAGAGGTGAACGACGTCAGCTCGCTAAACGGCGGGTTGTACATGCCCGAGCGCACGCGGATCTCATGGCGGAAGAACGGCTCGTACTCCTGTTTCTTCGCAAATTGGATCGCATAGTGCTCCGGGTTGTAGCTCTGGACGACCACTTCGCCTGGCAGTTCATGGCGACCGGCGCGGCCCGACACTTGGGTCAAGAGCTGAAACGTCCGCTCGGATGCGCGAAAATCGGGCAGGTAGAGCGACGTTTCGGCTGAGATCACCCCGACCAAGGTCACGTTCGGGAAGTCCAGCCCCTTCGCGATCATCTGCGTGCCGAGCAGGATCTCCGCTTCGCGGTCGCGGAAGCGCTGCAGCAGTTCCGCATGGGCGCCTTTGCCTGTGGTGGTGTCAACGTCCATGCGAATCACGCGCGCCGTCGGGAACACGCGCGCGAGCTCCTCTTCCACCCGCTGGGTGCCCGTGCCGAAATGGCGCACATGGTCGCCGTTGCAATCGGGGCAGGTGGTCGGCATCCGCGTGGCATGACCGCAATAGTGACAGCGCAATTGCTCCAAGCCGCGCGCCTTGTGATAAGTCAGCGGCACTTCGCAATCAGGACAGCGGGCGACAAACCCACAGGAGCGGCAGAGCACGAACGTGGCGAAGCCGCGGCGGTTCAGGAACAGGATGATCTGTTCCCCGCGCTCCAGCCGGCTCTCGATCCCCTGCTTCAGCGCTTTGGAAAACATCGAGCGGTTGCCTTCATGCAGCTCCTGGCGCATGTCGACCACGCGCACCTTCGGCAGTTGCTGCCCGCGCACCCGCTCCGGCAATTCGATGCGCCCGATAACGTTCTGGTGCGCCCACCAGCGCGTCTCCAAGGCAGGCGTGGCCGACCCGAGCACCACAGTAGCACCATGTTGCCGGGCGCGGTACATCGCCACTTCGCGAGCGAGGTATTTGGGATGGTCATCTTGCTTGTAGGACGACTCGTGCTCTTCGTCGATGATCATCAGGCCGATCCGCCCGAACGGGGCGAAGATCGCCGAGCGCGCGCCGACGACGATCGAGACATCGCCTTGGCGAATCCGTCGCCACTCATCAAACTTCTCACCGGCCGACAAGCGCGAGTGCAGCACGGCGACCAGATCGCCGAAGCGGCGCTTGAACTGGGTCACCATCTGCGGCGTCAGCGCGATCTCCGGCACGAGCAGGATCGCTTGGCGCTCCTGTTCCACACAAGCGGCGATCGTCTGCAAGTACACTTCGGTCTTGCCAGATCCCGTCACCCCCTGCAAGAGGTAGGTCTGGGGCTTGCCCGCCAGCAGCGAGGCGTGAATTTCTTCAAACGCCGCTTGCTGGTATCCGGTGAGCGGCAGCGGTGCAGAGCGCTCCTGTGCGGTGTCCGCATAGGGATCGCGCAGCACTTCGCGCTCTTCCTTGACCACGTAGCCTTTTTCTAACAACGGCTTCAGCGTGGCCGAGCTGGCCCCCGTCTCGGCGAGCACATCGCGCATCGGTCGCGCTTCGTCGAGGTCGTGCAGGTAGACCAACAGCTCCTTCTGCCGGGCGGCACGAGCGGAGAGCTGGCCCAACGCCGCATCGAGTGCTGCTGCATCGAGCGGGCAATGCAGGTAGGTTAAGGTCTTCACCTGCACGCGCTGTTTGAAGCCGTGTTGCTCGACCAACTCCCCCGCTTCGATCAAGCGTTTGAGCACCGCCCGATACTCGTGATTCTCCGCGATCAGCTGTTCCTTCGTCAGCTGCGGCGCATTCATGAGCTTCTGAATCAATTCATATTCGAGAGATCCGGGCGCATGCCAGCCAGTCCCATCCGTCTGGATGTGCAACGCCGTCTGGGCCTTGGCCCGCATACCGCTTGGCAACAAAGCCTGCACGGCGGCTGACTTGGTGCACAAGTAGCGCTCGGACAGCCAGTTGGCCAACTCGACGAGATCGGGCGTCAGCGGCGGCTCCTCATCCAATACGTCGTGCAAAGGCTTGGTCTTCTCCGGCTTCTCCGTCGTGGCGGCGAAGCCGACCACATAGCCTTCAACCTTGCGCGGGCCAAACGGCACCAACACGCGCGTGCCCACATGCACCTGATCGGCCAACGGGGCTGGCACTTCATAATGAAACGGACGGTCTACCGAAGCTGCCTTGACCTCGACGATCACTTCGGCATAGCGTCGCTGGTTCATGCGAGCTCCTTCTCCCGGCGCAGCGCTACCACGCGGTCGAGGATCGCATGTGCCACCTCCAGCTTGCTCAGCAGCGGCAGCGGTTCATCGCCTGTTGCCGTGACGAAGGTGACGATGTTCGTATCGGTACCGAAGCCGGCCAACTCCTGCGTCACGTCGTTGGCAACAAAAAAGTCGGCGTTCTTGCGCTCCCGCTTGCCTCGCGCGTTCTCCAGCACCTGCTCCGTCTCGGCAGCAAATCCTACCAGCACTTGATCGGCACGCTTGCGACGGCCGCACTCGGCGAGGATGTCCGGATTGCGGACGAACTCAACGAGGAGCGGCCCGTCCTGTTTCTTGAGCTTCTGCGTATGCACGTCCTTCGGGCGGTAGTCGGAGACGGCGGCCGCGCCGATCAGCACGTCGCAGTCGTCAAAACGCGTGACGGTGGCGTCATACATCTGAAGACCGGTCTGGATCTGCACCACATCGGCGACAGCTGGATGAGGCGTCAGATGCGCGGGACCGGTCACAAGCGTCACATGTGCACCGCGCAGCGCAGCCGCTTCGGCGATGGCATAACCCATTTTCCCTGTGGCGCGGTTGGTCAAGAGGCGCACCGGGTCGAGCGGCTCTACGTTGTTGCCAGCCGTAACGATCAAGCGCACGCCGGCCAAGTCCTGCGGGTGTGCCGGGGCAAAGAAATGCTCGATCAGCGTGACCAGATCGTCCGGTTCCATCAGGCGGCCCTTGCCCGTCCACCCGCACGCGAGCAGGCCGTCTTGGGGTTCGGCAAACCGATAGCCCTTGGCTTTCAAATAGTCGATGTTGTCCTGCACGATGGCGTTCTCGAACATGTTGACGTTCATCGCCAGCGCGAACAGCACAGGTGCCTTCGTGGCGAGAATCGTCGTGGTCAGCATGTCATCGGCGATGCCGTGGGCGACCTTGCCAACCACGTTGGCTGTGGTCGGCGCGACCACAAGTAGATCGGCCTTGTCCGCGATGGCGATGTGGGCCAGCTCGGACGGGTCCGGTTCAGTAAATGTATCGATGAGCACGTGGTTTTTCGTCAGTGCTTGGAAGGTGAGCGGCGTGATGAATTTCTGGGCCGAAGCGGTCATGATCACATGCACATCGGCTCCTGCCTTGGTTAACGCGCTGGCGAGCGACGCTGCCTTGAATGCAGCAATGCCACCCGCCACGCCGAGTACGATCGTCTTGCCAGCGAGCATGCTCCGATTCCCCTCTCCTCTAGAACGTACAAAAGCGAGCACGTACAAAAAGAAACAACCCCAGCGAGGTTGTTTCTCTTGTGCTCCGCAACTTACTTAATGCCTTCCTTGGTCCGTACGAACGAGACTTTGTCTTCCGAGATCTCGTTGAGCGCTACGGTCACGTTCTTGTTGGTCGAGATCTGGCTCAGGCGCTCGGCACCGTCCTGAATGCGACGGGCGCGCTTGCTCGCCGCGACGACCAACGTGTACTTGCTGTCTGCCTTCTCCATCAGCTTGTCAATGGAAGGATAGATCATTTACTTCCCCTCCTGTATCATGCGATTGTAATACTCCAGATTGCGCGGTACGCTGCACTGTTCGGCCGTGATGATCGCGCGCACGCGATCGCTCGCGTTCTCGACGGTGTCGTTGACGACCACATAATCATATTCCGCTATGTAACTCATCTCTTCTGCCGCCGCACCAAAGCGGATGTTAAACGACTCTTCCGTCTCCGATCCGCGGCCCCCGAGCCGATTCTTCAGTTCATCGAGCGACGGCGGAATGAGGAAGATGAACACGCCGTCGGGAAATTTCTTCTTCACTTGCAGAGCCCCTTGAATGTCGATCTCCAACAGGACGTTCTGTCCAGCGGCCAAGGTCTCCTCTACGTATTTGCGTGGTGTGCCGTAGTAGTTGGTGTACACTTCCGCATATTCCAGCAGTTCGTCGTTCGCGATCATACCCTTGAAGTCGTCCACTGACTTGAAGAAATAGTTGACGCCTTCCACTTCGCCCTCGCGCGGGTGGCGCGTGGTGCAGGAGACCGAATAATGCGTCGTGCTCATGGTCGGAAGCAATGCCTTGCAGACCGTTCCCTTACCTGCTCCAGACGGACCCGACAAAACGATGAGCAACCCTTTCTGAACCATCTTTTTACCCCTTCCGGTTCGCTGTACGAGCGTTTACTCTTCGTCGTCTTGGTTGTTGTCCTTCGCCACGAGGCGGTGTGCCACCGTTTCCGGCTGGACAGCCGACAGGATGATGTGGTCGCTGTCGGTGATGATGACGGCGCGGGTGCGTCGTCCATATGTAGCGTCGATCAGCATGCCGCGGTCACGCGCTTCTTGGATGATGCGCTTGATCGGCGCCGATTCGGGCGACACGATCGATACGATGCGGTTCGCCGACACGATGTTGCCGAACCCGATATTGATTAGTTTGATGCTCACAACCCATTCCTCCTAAACGCTGCTCTCTGTGCCATTTTTACCATTCAATCTGGCTCTGATACGCTCGTGCGCGGTCATTCGACGTTCTGTATCTGTTCGCGAATCTGTTCCAGTACGCTCTTCGCCTCGACCACCTGCGCCGCGATCTGCAGGTCGTTCGCCTTCGAACCGATCGTGTTCACTTCGCGGTTCATCTCCTGCACGAGGAAATCCAGCTTGCGTCCAACCGGTTCAGGTGCATCGAGGATGTGCGTAAACTGGGCGACGTGCGAGTCCAACCGGACCAGTTCTTCATCGATGCTCATGCGCTCCGCCAAGAGCGCGACTTCTGTCAGCAGGCGCTGTTCGTCGGCGAGGGCCGTGCCGGCCAACGCTTCGGTCAACCGCTTGCGCAGGCGCTCTTCATAGTCCTGCACCACCTGAGGGCTCCGGCTCTGGATCGTCGCCACCAGCTGGGCCAACTTCGCGAGGCGCTGGCGGAAGTCGCTGTCCAAGCGCGCGCCTTCCTGGGCGCGCATCTCCACCAGCCGCTGGGCGGCCACTTGCACCACGTCGAGTAAAATCGGCTGCAGGTCGGCCGGGTCGCGCACGTTGTCGACGACGGTCAGCACGCCCTCCTGACGCAACAGGTCGGTGAGCGACAGCCGTTCGGACAGCCCGAGGCGCTCCGCCAGCCCGTCTGCTGCAGCCAGCAGGCGAGCGGCCAGCGCCTCATCGACGACGAACGCCCGGCCCGATTCACCCGTTTGCTCCACCGTGAGGAACACGTCGAGCCGACCGCGGGAAACGCGTTCGAGCACCGCTTTTTTCATCGCATCTTCAAACGGAAGAAATTCGCGGGGCATGCGCATGACAATTTCCGCATAGCGATGGTTCACCGCTTTGATCTCGACGAGGAAGCGAGTGCCGTCCAGCTCCGCTTCTGCACGTCCGTACCCGGTCATGCTCTTGATCATGAAGATTCCCTTCCTTTGCGGCATCGACTTCATGTTTTCGCGCTTTTTCAGGCATTTCCTGCTCATATTAGCCAATTTCTGTGCAAGATGCAAGCAAAAAGGTCGCGTTTCTGTCAAAAAGTGCATGTGACAGGAGTCCGCGACCTGATGCCAGGTGTTTATTGCAGGTAGAGCGTTCCTTCATAGACCACGACAGCGGGCCCGGTCATGTAGACGCGGCCATCCGCTTCCCGCCAGTCGATCTGCAGGTCGCCGCCCTTCAAGTGCACGAGCACGCGGCGGTCAGTGCGGCCGGTCAGCACGCCCGCCACCCCTACCGCACAGGCGCCCGAGCCGCAGGCGAGCGTTTCGCCGACGCCGCGTTCCCAGACGTGCATGGTCACTTCGGTGCGGCTGTGCACCTCGACGAACTCGACGTTCGTCTTGCGCGGGAACAGCGCGTGCGTCTCCAGCTCTGGCCCGTGTTGATGTAGCGGAACCTGCTCGAGATCGTCCACGAAGATCACCGCATGCGGGTTGCCCATCGAGACGGCTGTGATCGGGTAGGATGCGTCGGTGATCGCCACGGGATGTTCGCGCACAGGCTCGGCATCGACGGTGGTTGGCACGGCCAGCCCCTGTAGGATCGGCGCGCCCATGTCCACCTCGACGCTCGCCACGCGCCCTTCTGCAAGGAACAGGCGCAAGCGCTGTAGGCCTGCACGCGTCTCGACGGTGATCGTGTCGCTCGTGACGAGACCGTAGTCGTAGGCGTACTTGCCGACGCAGCGCACGGCGTTCCCACACTGTTCGGGCTCGGTGCCGTCCGCGTTGAAGATGCGCATCTGCACATCGGCGACGTCGCTTGGCAAGATCAGCACCAGCCCATCGGCCCCGACGCCGAAGTGGCGGTCGCAGACGGCGATGGCACGTGTTGCGATATCAGCTGGAACATGCGAAAACTCGGCAACGACTGCGAAGTCGTTGCCGAGGCCGTGCATTTTCACAAACTTCATGTGGTAGAGCCCCCTGTTAGCGGCGGTTCAACCCGAGGCGGGCAGTGCCCTTGCGCGTGGCGCGGCGTGCAGCGAGTGCGAACGTCGGGATCGCGGCGGCGATCATCACGACAGCCCAGTCCATCAGGCCGAGCGGTACGGTGCGGAAGATCGGCTGGAAGGCTTCGATGTACATGACGCCGAGCAGCAGCACGATCGAGGAGATCACCGAAGCGATCAGCCACTTGTTCTCGAAGAAGTTGCGGCTGAAGATCCCGCCGTCGACACTGCGGCAGTCGAACACATGGATCAACTGGGCCATGACGAGGGTGACGAACGCCATCGACTGCGCCTTGATGAGATTGTCCGGCTCCATCTCCAATGAGAACAGGAACACAGCGAGAGTCGCGAGGCCGATCAGGATACCGCGGGAGAGGATCTTGAAGCCCAAGCCCCGGGCGAAGATCGATTCGCGCACGCTCCTCGGCGGTCGCGACATGATGTTCTTCTCTGCTTGGTCGACGCCGAGCGCGATCGCAGGCAAGCCATCGGTGACGAGGTTGACCCAGAGGATCTGGATCGGCACCAGCGGCAGCGGCAGGGCGAAGATCATCGCGAGGAACATCACCACGATCTCGCCGACATTGGACGCCAACAGATAGCGGACGAACTTGCGGATGTTGTCGTAGATGCTCCGCCCTTCTTCGATCGCCGCCACAATCGTGGCAAAATTGTCGTCGGAGAGGATCAGTGCGGACGCGTCCTTGGCCACGTCAGTGCCGCCTTGGCCCATGGCGATGCCGATGTCGGCTGCCTTGATCGCCGGGGCGTCGTTCACTCCATCGCCCGTCATGGCGACGACGTGACCGTTCGCTTGCAGGGCCTTGACGATGCGCAGTTTGTGCTCGGGCGAAACGCGCGCATAGACGTAGATGTCTTCGACGCGCTCTTGCAGTTGCTTGTCGGACATATTATAGAGTTCCTGTCCGTTGACCGTCAAACCGCCGGGCGGCAGGATGCCGAGCTGGCGGGCGATCGCTTCGGCGGTCACTTGGTGGTCGCCGGTGATCATCACCGTCTTGATGCCTGCTTTTTTGCAGCGGGCGATCGCGTCGTATACTTCTGCGCGCGGCGGGTCGATCATGCCGGTCAAGCCGACGAAGACCAGATCGCGCTCCGGGTCGCTGTCCTTGAACTGGCGCTGGTCGCGCAGCGGGCGGTAGGCGAGCGCCAAGCAGCGCAGCGCTTCCGAGCCCATCGCAGCGTTCGCTTGCAGGATGTTCTTGCGCAGGGAGGTGGTCAGCGGCGTGACCTTGCCGTCGAGCAGCAGGTAGCCGCAGCGGTCGAGCAACATGTCGGGCGCGCCCTTGGTCAGCATGAACAGCTCGCCCTTCTGGTCGCCGATCAGCACGGACATCATCTTCCGCGTGGAGTCAAACGGCAGCTCTTCGAGGCGGGGCTGTGCGTCTTGCATCGCGTCGGTGAAGTAGCCGGCCTTGGCAGCGAGTACAACCAGCGCGCCTTCGGTCGGATCCCCCTGTACCCCCCAGCGGGAGCCGTTCGCACCCTTGTCTTCGTAGAGCACCGCGTTGTTGCAGAGGACGGCGATCTCCAGCAGGCGGTTGAGGTCGATGCGCTTGGTCGGATCGACCTTTTGCCCCGAGAGGAGGAAGTCGCCGCTCGGCTCGAAGCCGTTGCCCGTCACGTCGTAGAACTGGTTGCCGACGAAGACGCGCTGCACGGTCATCTTGTTCTGGGTCAGCGTGCCCGTCTTGTCCGAGCAGATGACCGTTGCGCAGCCGAGCGTTTCCACCGACGGGAGCTTGCGGACGATCGCCCGGCGGCGGATCATCCGGGTGACCCCGAGCGCCAGAGCGACAGTGACAATTGCTGGCAAGCCTTCCGGAATCGCCGCGACGGCGAGCGAGACGCCAGCGAGGAACATGTCATATACTTCGTTGCCGTGCAGGATGCCGGCACCGACCACCACGGCGGTGATCGCCAGCGCCACATAGACGAGGATCTTGCCCAGTTGGTCGAGGCGGCGTTGGAGCGGCGTTTCGGTTTCTTCGGCCGATTGGATGAGGTCGGCGATCAAGCCCATCTCCGTCTGCATGCCCGTATCGGTGACGAGGGCCACGCCCTTGCCGCGGGTGATCATCGTGCCCATGTAGCACATGTTGCGACGGTCGCCGAGGGTGGCGAGCTCGTCGGGGATAACCTGGTTGGTCTTCTGCACGGGGAGCGATTCGCCGGTCAGCGCCGACTCTTCCGCCTCCAAACTCGTGCATTCCATGAGGCGCACGTCAGCTGGGACGCGGTCGCCGCTTTCAAGGAAAATCAGATCGCCCGGCACGAGATCGTGCGCCGGAATCGCCACTTTGCGACCATCGCGCAACACGGTCGCTGTGGGGGCTGTCAGCTGTTTCAGCGAAGCCAGCGATTTCTCTGCGCGCAGCTCTTGATAGAAGCCGAGGATGCCGTTGACGATGATGATCGCGATGATGGTCACCGCGTCTGCATGTTCGCCGAGCAAGCCTGAGACCAGCGTCGCGGCGAGCAGCACGAGCACCATGAAGTCCTTGAATTGGTTCAAGAAAAGTGTAAGTAACGATTTCTGCTCCGCGTCGTTGAGCCGGTTCTCACCGACCTGTTCTCGCCGTTTGCCCGCCTCCGCGTTCGACAGGCCGTCTGGCGTTACGGAGAGCATCTGGAGTACGTCGCGTACGTCCATTGCATGCCAAAGTTTTTTCTGCACCAGGTGCCACCCCTTCTTCCACAACTTTGTCCTGAGACATGTCTATGCCTGTACTGGGACAGGTAGACCCGAATCCAGAC
>JGI12273J12029_10055889_pt1 | contig 19189 bp, 5 predicted proteins | sample SoiCrureplicaC0C_FD_12029 | JGI IMG/M metagenome (IMG submission 12029) | reverse complement strand
GCCGGGGTCACTTTTTTACATCGCGGGCTTCCAGATCAAGCGCTGCAGGACGATGCCGAACAGGCCGAGGATGATGATGGCGAGGCCGATGCCTTTGAAGGAGGCGGCAACGCCGAAGCCGTTGGTCAGGGCGCTGCCGATCAGCGGGGCGATCACGACCACGCTGCTGGTCAGCGAGTTGAGGATGCCTGTCACGCGGCCCAACGCTTCCTTGGGCGTCTCCCGCTGCCGCAGGTAGTTGTAGCCGATGAAGGCGAGGCCGACGCCGAACCCACCGCACAGCGCGACGCCGAGCGTCCAGAGCGTGTGGGGGATCGTATCCATCATCCCCAGCCCCCAGAAGGTGAAGCCGATCAGCACCGCCCCGCCGCCGAGCACCCAGCCGTAGGCGGTGATCGACTGCTGGCGGCTGAGGATCGCACCCATCAGCAACGTGCCCACTCCGATCGCCGACAGCGTCCAGCCGATCAGCTCAGAGCGATCAGGGGCATACTCGCGCATCAGGATGCCGACCTGCGCGTCGATCATCTGTAGCGCGAACAGGCAGCAGAGGAAGAAGATCGTGCTGGTCATCAGGAGTCGGCTGCTGACGAGAATCTGCCAGCCTTCGCGAAGCGAGGCGCGGAACGAGCCTTTTTTCGCTGGGACGGCTGGGTCGGAGGTCGCGCGCTGCTCCTTAAAGTCGCGGATGCTCCAGAGCACCAGCGCGGAGAGCAGGAACGAACCTGTGTTGATCGCCAGACAGACTTGTGGTGAGTAGGCAGCCACGATCACCGACCCGAGTAGCGGGCCTAACACTTTCGATGCTTGGAAGACCATCTCGTTCAGCGAGTTGGCGCGCAGCAACTGCCCATCCGGCACGAGGTGCCGGAGCAGCGATTGCTGGGCGGGGGCGCTGAACACGCTGCCGAGGGAGCGGATGAACATCAGCGGCAGCGCCCACAGCGGGCTCGGGGCGAAGATCAGCCCGAGCGTGACGACCCCGCGAAAGACATCTGACCACATCATGACCTGCACTTTGTTCCAACGGTCGACGTACACGCCCGCCACCGGGCCGAGGAAGATGCTCGGCAGCGCGTACATCAGCGGCACGAGGCTGACGGTGAACGGGTCGGCGGCCCAGATGTACGTGAACAAAGTGATCATCGCGATCATGTCGAACCAATCGCCGAAACTGGACAGGCCGAATGCGAAGAAGGATTTGACAAAATTCCGGTTGCGGAACAACGGTGTGGCTTGCGTTTCTTCGGTACTCAACAGACGAACCTCCTCTTCCTAGACGGCACTGGTCAGGCCGAGCGGACCAGCGGCCACCTCTTCTACATCCGATCGGAACAGGTTCGCGAGCCGCTCGATCGAAGCGGTTTGGAACACGTGCGGAGAATAGTTGAACGACAGATGCAGGCAGCCTTCCTCAATGTGGCAGAGGAGCAGCAGGCGGTACGGGAAGGTGCAGGTGATCGGCTGTTCGAGGAAGCTCGAACGACCGCGCTTCCACAGCCCTTCTTCGCCGGAGAGGTTGCGCAGCTCGCCGTGGAAGTTGAGCAGGATCGGCGGGTTCTCCACGCCTGCGAACGCGGCTTGGACCTCCGGGTTCTGACTCAGGTAGCGCAGCATGTTGAAGGACGTCCCGCCATGCGGGAGCGCGAGGACATGCTCCTTCACGCGGGCGACGGTCGCCGCCACGTTCTCCTCCGCCTCGACGGTCGTCACCAGCGGGAAGAAGTTGACGAAGTACCCCGCCGTACGGCTGAGATCGACCGGCGCATCGGCGAACAGGTCTTCCCGGCCGTGGCCGTTGACGCCAAACACCACCTGCTCGGCCCCTTGCCAACGCGCCAAGGCGCGGCTGACGAGGGCGAACAGCACTTCCTTGAAGGTCGTGCCACACTGCTTGGTCAGGCCCGCGCGCAGTTCGCGCGTCGTCGCTTCGTCGAGCGACACGAACGTGGAGCGGATGTCGGCGTAGGTGTTCGACCCAAGCGGGTCATCCACGCGCAACGGGGCACTCTGCAACGACGGCAGATGCTGGAGCCAGTACGCTTCCGCTGGCTGTGCGTCTGGCGAGGCGACAAAGGCGTGGGAGTTCGCGACCCATTGGGCATAGGTCGCGCTCGGCAGCAGCTCCGGGTGCTGGCCTTGCTGCAAGCTCTGGTAGGTGTTCAACAGATCCTCCGTCAAGATCTGGGTGGTCACCGTGTCGGTGTAGAGGTGGGAGACCACCCAGAGGAACCGATACTGGTTGCTCTTCCATTTTACCAGCATTGCGCCGTTCATGAGACCTTTTTCAAAACGTAAATCGTGCGCCAATCGTGTTTCAAGTTCGAGATAGGCGGCATATTTGTCATCCCCGTCGAGCAGGTCGGACAAGTCGTGGGTGGTGAGCTTGATCTGCACGTCCTGCGGGGGCAGGATCGTTTGGACGAGCGTACCGCCTTCGTCGTAGTGATAGACGGCGCGAAGCATATCGTGGTGCGCGTGCAGCAGCTGCAAGGTCTGGCGCATCTGCTCTTCGTCGACCGCCTCGGAGATGTCCAGCGCGATCGGCAGGAAGAAGTGCTCGATGTCTGCGCCCGGCAGGTCGCGGAACATCTGTTGTACGGGAGAGAGCGGCACCTGTTGGGCGGTCTGGACGACTGCTGACTCGGTCGGCTGGGCCGCTTGATTGGCGGCGACCAGCGCTTCGAGGTAGGCGGTCAGCTCGTGGAAGGTACCGTAGCGATGGAGGTCGGCCAGCGGCACTTGGACGTGCAGGGCTTTGCGCAGGCGGGACTGGACTTGAATCATGTGCAGCGATTCGCCGCCCAGATGCATGAAGTGGTCGTCCTGCTCGACATGGGCGACGCCGAGCACTTCGCGCCAGATCAGGCGCACCCAGTCGGCGCAGCTTCGCGTTTCTTCTATCATGTCGGTGCCGCTATCTTCCAGTTCGGAAGTGGGCAGCTCGGACTCAGTGGTGCGCGAGCCCGACTGGTGGAGCCCGCCGCGGTCGACGTGGTTCCAGCAGGTGGTGCCTTCGAACGGATAGGCAGGCGCATGCACGCGGCGGCGTGGGAAGTCCTGCTGGAAGGCGTGCCAGTCGAAGGGGGCACCCGCGATCCAGAGGCGGCCGATGCTCTCGTGGAGGGTCTGCCACTGCGGTTCCTTGCGGCTCATCGAGGCGAGGACGAGCACGTCATCGGCCAGCGGCAGCGAGTCGACGAGCGTGGTCAGCACCGGGTGCGGCCCAACTTCGAGGAACACGTTGACGCCAGCTGCCAGTAGCGTCTCGATGCCCTTGGAGAATTGCACCGTCTCGCGCAGATGGCGACACCAGTAGGTGGCATCGAGCGCTTGCTCGACGACTTGGCCGGTCAAGTTGGAGACCAACGGGATCTCCACCGGGTGGAAAGCGATGTTCGCTTCCAGATAGGCGCGGTATTCGGGCAGCACGGGCTCCATCAGCACGGAGTGCGACGCGGTGGAGATCGGCAGTACGCGGTGTACGACCCCGTCGCGTTCGAGCAAGGCTTGCAGGCGTAGGATCGCGTCGCGTCCGCCGCCGACCACGAACTGCTGCGGGCCGTTGACGGTGGCGAGGGAGACGGTGTCCCCCACCTCGTCGATGTAGCGGTCGACCAGTTCGCGGGTGCCGTTGATCGAGAGCAGCCCGCCGGGCGCGGTGCCCTGTTGCATGAGGTGGCCGCGCTTGACCAGCGTAAGCAGCGCATCGCGCACGGACATGCCGCCTGCCACGCAGTTGGCTGCATATTCGCCGAGGCTATGGCCGATCACGAACTGCGGCTGGATGCCCCAGGACATCCAGAGCGTGGCCAGTGCATATTCGACCATGAACATCGCGACCGAGCTGATGTGCATCTGATCCAACTCGGACTTGTAATCCGAGTTGAACAGATACTGCTGGAACGGCAAGGGGTAGTACGGTTCCAAAATGGCGAAACATTCATCGAAGAAATCGCGGACGAGCGTGGAGCTCGCGTAGAGCTCCTCCGCCATGCCGGAGAATTGCGAGCCTTGGCCGCTGAAGAGGAAGGCGATCTTCAGCGGTTGGGCGTGGGTGGTGCCGTATTGAATGCGGCCTTTGGACAACCAGTCGGCGCGGCTATGGCCAGCCTGTGTGGCCAGTTCTTGCAAATTCGCGCGGTCGGTGGCGCAGAGCGTGAGGCGGTGCTTGTACGGCATCCGCCCCACCTGCAGCGTGTAGGCGAGATCGCCAAGCGACTGCTGGGGCTCATGGTCCAGATGGCGCGCGAGGTTGACGGCTGCTTGCTGCAGCGCGCTCGGCGTCCGGGCCGAGAGCGTCAGGACGTGGTGCGTGCGCTCCTGTAGCGCGTCTTGCGGTCGCTGCTCTCGATTCATCGGGTGACCTCCTTCGTTACAAAATGCGGAGCCCATGTCGGTCTGTCGGGCGGGCACGGCTGGCTACCGCGTTGGCGCTTCTTCGAGGATCGCGTGGGCGTTGGTGCCGCCGATGCCGAAGGCGCTGACGCCAGCGCGGCGGGGGCCGTGCGTCGGAATCCACGGCTTCAGCTCGGTGTTGACGTAGAACGGGCTGTCGGCGAGGCCGAGCGCCGGGTTCGGTGTCTGGAAGTTGATGCTCGGCACCAGTTCGCCGTATTTGAGGGCCAGCGCTGTCTTGATGAGGCCCGCGATGCCGGCGGCGGTGTCGGTGTGGCCGAGGTTGGCTTTTAGCGAGCCGAGGGCGCAGAATGGCTGCTCGGCGGTATTGCCGAACGCTTCCTTCAGCGCGGCCACTTCGATCGGGTCGCCGAGGGCGGTCGCGGTGCCGTGAGTCTCGACGTAGGAGATGGTGTCTGCTTCGACGCCTGCGACTTGCAGGGCCCGGCGGATGACGTCCGCTTGGCCCTGTTGACTCGGCGCGGTGTAGCCGATTTTCTCGTTGCCGTCGTTGTTGACGGCGGTGCCGCGGATGACGGCGTAGATCGGGTCGCCGTCGCGCTCGGCGTCAGACAGGCGCTTCAGCAGGACCACGCCGACGCCGCTGCCGCCGATGGTGCCGCTGGCGTCCGCATCGAACGGGCGGCATTTGCCATCGGGCGAGAGGATGAAGCCCGGTTCGTAGACATACGCCGCTCTTACCAGCGACGGAGACGCAGGCCCCGCCCGCCAATGCGTAGTCCGATTGGCCGGTCAGCAAGCTCTGGCAGGCCATGTGCACAGCGACCAGCGAGGTGGAGCAAGCGGTGTCCACGAGGATGCTCTCGCCGCGCAGGTTGAGTTTGTAGGAGGTGCGGGTGGCGACCAGTTTGTTCATCGTCGAGACTTCGGCTTGGAACTGGTCGGAGGCGCTGGCGTTGGCCCCTGTGGCTTGGGGGTTGTAGCCATTCTGTGAGATGCCGGCGTAGAGCGAGGTGGACGATTGGATGTCCGACAAGCGGTAGCCGCCGTTCTCGATCGCTTCCCAGGCACACATCATGAACAGGCGCTGTTGCGGGTCGAGGGCGCTCGCTTCCTTGTGCGTCATGTGGAAGAACTTGTGGTCGAACTGGTCGAGGTCCTCCAGCTCCACACCGCGCAGGACGAGGTGTTCGCGAACTTCCGGGTCGAGCTCGTCGAGGTCGAACGGCAAGTCCTCCGGCGCGAGGTCTTGGATCAGCTCGCGGCCTGTGCGGAGGTGGTGCCAGAAGTCGTAAGTGGTCTTCGCTTGCGGGAAGCGGAGGCCGATCCCGATGATCGCCACAGCTTCGCGGGTGTCGCTCTGGTTCGGGAGGGCACGGATCTCGGCCCGTTGCGAGCTCGGTGCTTGCCCCGTGAGGCGACCTGCTAGCGTGCGGATCGTCGTGTACTTGAACAGGTCGGTCAAGGGCAGTTGCTGCTCGTAGTGCGTGGCGATTCGCTCCTGCAACGTCGCCAGCAACAGCGAATGACCGCCGAGGTCGAAAAAGTTCTCGTCAAGGCCGATGGAATCGGCCTCACGATGGAGCAGTTCCGCCCAGAGGGTGCGGAGGGAGTGCTCGGTTTGGCTGTTCGCCGACGCTTCAGCGAGAGCCGGGTGATGGGTGGTACCGGTGCTTTGGGTGAAACCGTTGCGTCCGATGGCTGTCCCCTGATGTGGCTTCGTTGCGCCGTTTTGCTGGGCCTTGGCTTTTGGCTTGGCTGTTGCGAGCGCGTTGCGGTCGATTTTGCCAGACATCAGCAACGGCATCTCCGGGAGGCAGATGAACTGCGACGGCACCATGTAGGCCGGCATGTGCGCGGCGGCGTAGCTTCGCAACTCTTGTTCGGCGATGCCGCCGCCTGCTTCGGTGTAGTACGCGAAGAGCGATTGGCTGCCGGAGGCGTCCTTACGCACGATTACCGCTGCGAGGTCGACGGCGGCGTGCTTCAGCAGCAGGTCTTCGATCTCGCCGATCTCCACGCGATGGCCGCGAATCTTGACTTGGGCGTCGCGACGACCGACATAGTCGAGCGTGCCGTCGGGCAGCAAGCGGACGATATCACCCGTCCGGTAGGCCCGCTGGCCCGGTCGGAACGGGTGAGGCACGAAGGCCTCGGCCGTTTTTTCCGGCTGGTTGAGGTAGCCGACCGCAAGCGAACCGCCTGCGATGTAGAGCTCGCCCGGCACGTTGACCGGGCAGAGCTGCCCGTGGCTGTTCATCACCAGCACCTCGAAGTTGCGGTGCGGCTTGCCGATCGGGATCGAGCCTTGGGAGGCGGTCAGCTCGCCGACCACATGCGCGGTGGCGCATACCGTGATCTCCGTCGGCCCGTAGGCGTTGACGATCTCGATCTGCGTGCCCGCTCGGCGACGCCATGCACGGACGATCTCCGGCTGGAGGGCTTCCCCGCCGAGGAAGAGTCGCTTCAGCGAGGACAGCTGGGTCAGCTCATCAGCCGTCAGCTGCGTGCTCAGTTGGTTGAAGAAGGCGGTCGGCAACAGCGCGCCCGTCGCGTGGACGGCAGCGACAGCCGCTGCGAAACCGCTCGCGCTCTGGCGTTGCTCGCCAGACAGCACGTGCACACGAGCGCCGTTCAGCAGCGCCGGGTAGATGTCCATCACCGAAGCATCGAAGCTGAAGGACGCGAACTGGAGGATCACATCATCCTCGCCATAGCCGTGCCCTTCGCGCTTCCACGCGGCGAGGTTGAGCACGCCGGCGTGGCGCAGCAACGTGCCTTTCGGGCGACCTGTCGAGCCCGAGGTGTAGATCACGTAGGCCAGATCGTCTCCCGTCAGGCCGAGTTGCGGCGTCGCCGTGGCGAGATCAGCCCGCACGTCCTGCGGAGTGAGCGGGGTCACGCCATACGCGCGGACGCGTTCCTGTAGCTCTTCCTCGGTCACCACCAGACGCGCCCCGCTGTCGGTGAGCATGTAGCGGATGCGCTCTTCCGGATAGTCGGGGTCGATCGGCACGTAGGCACCGCCCGCCTTCTGAATCCCCAGCTTCGCCGCCATTGCCTCGACGTTGCGGTGCATCATCAGGGCGACGATCTCGCCTGTTTGCACCTGCTGTTCGAGCAGGAGGTGCGCGTACTGGTTGCTGCGGGCATCCAGTTCAGCGTAGGTCAGCACCGTGTGCGCGTCAGACAGAGCCGGACGGTTGGCATGGCGTGCGACCTGCTCGGCGAACGCCTCGACGATCGAATGCGTCGGGAAGTTCGAGCCCGTGTCGTTCAGTTGGTCGTACAACGCACGGTCGGCAGCCGGGAGCAGATCGAGCTGGTGCAACGCCGTCTGCGTGTCCCCGGCCAGCGCGTGGAGCGCCTGTTGGTAGATCGCATCGAAGCGTTGGAGCGTGTCTGCGTGGAACAAGTCGGTGTTGTACTCGTAGGAGAGTTGCACCCGTCCTGTCGCTTCGTCGACCGCCATCAAGTTGAGATCGAACTTGGCGGTCGTCTCCTCCGTCGCAGCTGCTACCGGCGCGAAGTGCAAGCCTTGCGCCGCTTGTTCCGCGGCGCGGGCGGCGTGGTAGAGGAACGCGACCGAGAAGATCGGCGAACGGCTGGTGTCGCGGGCCGGGTTGACCTTCTCGACCAGCAGGTCGAACGGGTAGTCTTGGTTGTCGGTGGCGTTCAGGAACTGCCGCTGTACCGCTTGCACCAGATCGTCCAGCGTGGTCAGCTCGTCGAAGCGCGTGCGCAGCGGGAGCGTGTTCACGAAGAAGCCGACCATGCCTTCCAGCTCTTCGGACGTGCGGCCCGCAACCGGGGTGCCGACGATCACGTCCTGCTGGTCGGTCAAGGTGTGGAGCATCAGCACGTAGGCGGCGAGGAGCACGACGTAGAGCGAGACGCCTTCGCGGCGTGCGAGGGCGCGCAGTTGCTCGCTCAGCTCCGCTTCAACCGCCGTGGTCAGGCGCGCGCCGTTGAAGGTCATGACCTCCGGGCGCGGCGCATCGGTCGGCAGCTCCAGCACGGGCAGCGGATGGGCCAATGTCTCCAGCCAGTACGCTTCCTGGGCAGCCAACCCGCCGTTGGCGAGCAGCTCGTTCTGCCAGCTCGCATAATCGACGTAGCGGATCGGCAGCGGCTGCCACGCTGGTTCGGTGCCTGTCAGCGCCGCTTCGTAGGCCAGCGCGAGGTCGTGGAAGAGCACGTCTTGGCTCCAGCCGTCAGTCAGCAGGTGCGGCACGTTGAGGAAGAGCTGGTGCTCGTCGTGCTTACGCTTGAAGAGCAAGGCGCGGAGAAGCGTGCCGTTTTTCAGATCGAACGGGGCCTTGTCGAACTCCTGCACCTTCAGGGCGATGAACTGCTCTTGGTAGGTGCGGGCGAGGCCCGAGAGGTCGATCCACTCGTAGTCGAGCTGCGGGTCGGGCAGCAGGACTTGGCGGGCAACGCCGTCCGTCTCGACGACGCGGGTGCGCAGGACGTCGTGCCGCTCGATGACCCACTGCATAGCTTGGGCAAAAGCGTCCGCGTCCAGCGGGCCGCGATGCACGCCCATCGTCGAGACATCGTAGCCGCGGTTGGTCGGGTCGAGCTTGTAGAAGAACCAGAGGCGCTTCTGCGCTTGGGAGAACTCGTAGGCATCGGAGTCCGGCAGGCGCGGGATGGTGAGTGCGGCGGCAGGTGCGCTGCCTTGTTTGCTGTCGATGAGCGCCGCCATCTCGGCGAGGACGAGGTGTTGGAAGACGTCCTTCATCGTCAGTTTGACGTGCAGGTCCTTCTGCACGCGGTTGACCAGTTGGATCGCCAGCAGCGAGTGGCCGCCGAGTTCGAAGAACTGTGCGGTACGGCTGACCGGGCCGCACTTCAGGACGTCTGCCCAGAGGGTCGCCAGCGCGACTTCGGTGGCGGTGGTCGGGGCGACGAACGGAAGGCTGGCGGTGAGTGTGGACAGTTCGATGTTGTTCAGCGCGAGGCGGTCGATCTTGCCCGACATGCCGACTGGCAGTTCTGCGAGGCGGACGAAGCGGGACGGCACCATGTAGGCCGGGAGGTGAGTCGCGGCGTAGCGGCTCAGCTCCTGTTCGTCGAGGCGGTCCGCTGTGACAGTGAAGAAGGCGGTCAGCGTGTGGCTGCCGGAGTGGTCGCGTTTGACGGTGACGGCGGCGAGGTCGACGTCCGGGTGCTTCAGGAGCAGTTCTTCGATCTCGCCGATCTCGACGCGGTGGCCGCGAATCTTGACTTGGTCGTCGCGGCGACCGATGAAGTCGAGGGTGCCGTCGGGCAGCAGGCGGACGATGTCGCCTGTGCGGTAGAGCTGCTCGCCGGGCTGGAACGGGTGCGGGAGGAAGACGTCGGCCGTCTTCTCCGGCTGGTTGAGGTAGCCGAGGGCGAGGGAGCCGCCGGAGACGCACAGTTCGCCGGGGACGTTGATCGGGCAGAGTTGCTGGCGCGCGTTCAGGACGTAGACCCGGAAGTTGCGCAGCGGGCGACCGATCGGGATGGAGGCTTGGTCGTCTGTCAGCGCACCGACCACGTGGGCGGTGGCGCAGACGGTCGTCTCGGTCGGGCCATAGGCGTTGACGATGCGGGTCGCATCGCCTGCGCGGCGGCGCCAAGTGCGGACGATCTCCGGCTGGAGGGCTTCCCCGGCGAGGAAGAGGCGTTGCAGGGAGCGAAGCCCGGCAAGCTCTTCGTCGGAGAGGTGGGCGCTCAGTTGATTGAAGAAGGCGGTCGGGAGCGTCACGTCGGTCGCTTCGACGGCGGCGACAGCGGCGGCGAAGCCAGCGGCGCTCTGGCGTTGCTCACCTGCCAGCACATGTACATGCGCGCCGTTGAGCAACGCCGGGAAGATCTCCCAGACGGAAGCGTCGAAGCTGAAGGAGGCGAATTGCAGGACGACGTCCTGTTCGGAGTAGCCGTGTGCGTCCCGCTTCCACAGCGCGAGGTTCACAACGCCCCCGTGACGGAGCAGCGTCCCCTTCGGGCGACCCGTGGAGCCCGAGGTGTAGATGACGTACGCGAGGTCTTCATGCGTGAGGGCGAGCGGCGACGTGCCATGCGTGCCGGTTGCGGTCGTCGCGGTGGTCGGCAGGTCATCCGCTGTTAGAGCGGTCACGCCGTAGGCGGTGACTTGCGAGTGACGCATTGCGTCTGTCAGAACCAGACGGGCCCCGCTGTCTGTCAGCATGTAGCGGATGCGGTCCTCGGGGTAGTCGGGGTCCAGGGGGACGTAGGCCGCACCGGACTTCAGGACGCCGAGCATGGCGGCGATGGCGTCGGTGTGGCGGTCCATCATCAGGCCGACCAGCTCGCCGCGTTGCACGCCTTGGGCGTACAGCAACTGGGCGTACTGGGTGCTGCGGGCATCCAGCTCTGCGAATGACCATGTGGTCGCGGCGTCGGAAAGTGCCGGGCGATCTGCATGGCGAGCTACTTGGGCAGCGAATGCGTCGACGATGGAGATCGTCGGGAAGTCCGCCCCCGTCTCGTTCAGCGCGCGGTATAGCGCACGATCCTCTGTAGCGAGCACGTCGACTTCGGCCAACGGTGCCCCGAGGTCGTTCACCAGCGCTTGTAGCGCGTTATGGCAGACTTCCGCGAACCGCTCCAACGTCTCCGCCCGGAACAGGTCGGTGTTGTACACATACGCCAACTGCACCGCCCCACCCGCTTCATCAACGACTGCGAGGTTCAGGTCGAGCTTCGCCGTCGTCTGCTCCAACTCCCCGTCCACCGATGTGAAGCGGAGCGTTTTCGCATCCTCTGCCGCTGCGCCTCGCGCTACATATAAGAACGCAGTCGAGAACAGCGGCGTACGGCTCGCATCGCGCACCGGGTTTACCTTTTCTACGAGCAAGTCGAACGGATAGTCCTGATGTGCGCTCGCCTGTAGGAACTGGCGCTGCACGTCTTGGATCAACTCGCGCAGCGTCGTCACGTCCGCCAGACGCATCCGCACTGGCAGCGTGTTGACGAAGAAGCCAACCAGCCCTTCCAACTCTTCCGCCGTCCGCCCGGCAATCGGTGTGCCGACGATCAGATCGTCTTGGTTGGACAGCGTGTGCAGCATCAGCACATACGCCGAGAGCAGAACCACGTACATCGAGACCCCTTCACGACGGGCGACCGCACGCAGTTGCTCGGCCAGTTCGACCGAAACTGTGGCGTTCAGCACCGCCCCGTTGAAGGTCATCACGTCCGGACGCGGCGCATCGGTCGGCAGGTCGAGCACTGGCAGCGGATGTGCCAGCGTTGTCAGCCAGTACGACTCCTGCGCAGCCAGCCCGCCCTCTTCCAGCAGCTGGTTCTGCCACGCGGCGTAATCCACATAGCGCACCGGCAGCGGCTCCCCATCCGGCTCCTGCCCAGCCACCAACGCTTCATACGCGGTGGACAGGTCGCGGAACAGCACGTCTTGGCTCCAGCCGTCGGTCACGATGTGATGCAAGTTCACGTACAGCTGGTAGCGGTTCGCTTCGCGTTGGATCAAGACCGCCCGCACGGGCGGTTTTTCGCTCAGATCGGTGAGGGACTGCTCGACGCGTTGGATCGCAGCAGCGAACGCGTCCGCCGGCTGCCCGCTCAGATCGAGCCTCTCCAACGGTACCGCAGAGGCGGCGACGATCTGCTGGCGCGGGCCTTCTTCCGTATCGAAGACCACCGTCCGCAGCGCTTCATGGCGTTCCACCACGCGCTGCCAAGCGACTGCCAACAAGTCTGGTTGCAGCTCCCCTGCACACTCCACCAGCGCCGGCACTTGATACACCGTGCTCTCCGGCTCGTACTGATGCAGGAACCAGAGCCGCTTCTGCGCATGCGAGAGCGGATAATCGGCCGCATCGGCCCCCCGCGTCACGGGCACCTGCTGGGCGGATTGCCCCGCGGCCCGCAACGCATCCACATGCGCAGCCATCGCATCGAGCGTGACGTATACGAACATCTCCTTCAGCTCGATCGCGACCTGTAGCTCCTTCCGCATGCGGTTCAAGACCTGCACCGCCAGCAGCGAATGGCCGCCCACTTCGAAGAAGTGATCGGTCCGCGAGAGGCTCTCCCGCTTCAAGACCGCTGCCCAGATGTCGTGCAGCTTCTGCTCCGTTGCCGTCTGCGGCGGCTCCAGCTCGCGCGTCTCATCGCTGTCATCGGTGACGGCCAACAGCTTCAATGCTTTGCGGTCGACCTTGCCGTTTGGCGTCAGCGGCACCGTCTCGATCTGCGCGATGCGCGCCGGCACCATGTAGTTCGGCAGTCGCGACTTCAAGTAGCTCTCGATCTCCCGCACCGAAACAGCCGGGTCATCGAGCACCACATACGCCATCAGCCGCTTGTCGCCTGTACTCGCTTCATACGCCAGCACGACTGCACTGCGCACCTGCGGATGCTCGATCATCACCGCTTCGATCTCACCGAGCTCAATCCGCACCCCGCGAATCTTCACCTGATCGTCGAGGCGGCCGACGAACATGATCGACCCGTCCTCGCGATAGAAGGCGCGGTCGCCCGTCTTATACATGAGCGGGCTCTTGTCATCCATCGTGTTCGGCAAAAACGCCTCCGCCGTGCGCTCCGGGTTGTTCAGGTACCCGCGAGCCAGACCGATGCCCGTCAAGTACAGCTCCCCGATCACGCCGACTGGCACGGGCCGCAGTTTGCGATCCAGAATGTACACCGGCACGTTGTCGATTGGCCGGCCGATCGAGAGGATGTCCCCGCGATTGAGGTCGTCCGGGCCGCACGGATGCACTGTCGCGTCGATCGACACTTCGGTCGGCCCCCACTGGTTGTAGAGCACCGCATGGGGCAATTTTTCCAAATGAATCCGCACCAGCTCTGGCTTCAGCGCTTCCCCGCTGGAGATCAGCGTCCGCAAGGTTGCCAACCGCTCGCGATCGTCCGGCGCGATGCACTCATAGAACAGCTCGAGCACGCTCGGCACGAACTGGATGATCGCCACGCCATGCTGGGCAGCCGCTTCCAGAATCGCTTGCGGGTCGCGGTGCAAGCCCGGCGGGATCAGCGCGATGCGCGCGCCGACGATCAACGGCCAGAAGAACTCCACCGCCGAATCGTCGAAGGTCAAGACCGTTTTTTGCAAAATCGCTTCCGTCTCCGTCATCTGGTGGTAGCGCTGCATCCACGTCATCCGGTTGACCCAACCCTTGTGCAAGTTGGCGACGCCCTTCGGTTTGCCCGTCGAGCCGGACGTGTAGTAGAGCGAGACCAGATGATCGGGCGTGACGTTCAGCGGCAGGTTGTCGGTCGGGTAGGTCGTCCACGCCGCACCTGCTTCCATCCAGACCATGTGCGCCGCGTCGAGCGGCAGTTGGCCTTCGAGGCGGGACTGGGTCAGGCAGACCTCGGCGTCCGCATCTTCGATCAGCTGGCGCACGCGGTCAGCAGGCGCTTCCGGGTCGATCGGCAGGTAGGCCCCGCCGGCCTTCAGCGTGCCGAGCAGCGCGACGACCAGCTCCAGTGAACGCTCCATGCAGACGGCGACCGGCGAATCAGGGCCGACGCCCTGTGCGCGCAGGTAGTGGGCCAGCGCGTTCGCTTGCTCGTTCAGCTCGCGATAGGTCAGGTGTTGCTCACCGTAGACCGCTGCGATGTTGTCAGGCGTGCGCGCCACCTGCTCTTCCACCAGCTCGTGCAGACAGCGATCCGCCGGGAACTCGCACTCATTCTCGTTCCAATCCACCAGAATCTGTTGGGTCTCCTCGGCCGTCAGCACCGGCAGATCGAGCAGAGGGGCCTCTGGATCGGCGACGATGCCTTCCAGCAGCACGCCGAAGTGCCGGGCGAGGCGTTCAATCGTGCTGCGCTTGAACAGATCGGTGTTGTATTCGAACCAGATGCTGCAACGGTGCGCTTCTTCGGCGACCGAGACGCTGAGATCGAAACGGGCCTTGGCCGCTTCCACCGGGATTGTCTGGACGTCCAGACCGTCAATCGTGAAGTCAGACGAGAACTCCGTCTGGAACTCGATCTGGAACAGCGGCGAATGGCTGAGATCGCGGTTCGGCGCGAGGCGTTCGACCACTTTCTCGAAGGCGACGTCTTGGTTCGAGTACGCTTCCAGCGCTGTCTCCCGCACGCGGCGAAGATTGTCGCGGAAGGAAGCCTCGCCCGCCAGTTCGGTGCGCATGACCACCGAGTTGACGAAGAAGCCAATCACCGCTTCCGTCTCGCGGGAACGGGTGGAGACCGGGCAGCCGACGATGATGTCCGCTTGGCCGGTGTAGCGGAGGAGCAGCGTTTTGAAGGCGGCGAGCAGCGTGATGAACGGGCTGGCCCCTTCCTGTGCGCCAAGGTCCTTCAGCGCTTGGATCACCGGCTGCGGGAACTCCAGCTCGAAGCCGCTGCCCGCTGTTGTTTGCACGGTGGGGCGGGTGAAGTCGGTGGGGATCTCCAGCAACGGCTCGGCCCCTTGGAGCTTCTGCTCCCAGTAGCTGAGCTGCTTCTGCAAGCGCTGTTCATGCTGCGGCTCCTGCAACCAGCAGGCATAGTCCGCATACTGAATCGCCAGCGGGGCCAGCGGCGACGGACGGCCGGCCACCAACGCGGCGTACAGCGTGCCGAACTCGTGGGTTAGGCGGCCGAACGAAGCGCCGTCGGAGATGATGTGGTGCATGGTGATCTGGAGCCAGTGCTCCTCGGCACCGAGCACGAGCAAGGACAGGCGGAACAGCGGGCCCACGGTGAGGTCGAACGGCGCGTTCGCTTCGGCCAGCACCTGCTGCATCGCCACGTCACGCTGCTCATGAGCACTGACCCCCGTCAGGTCGATCCTGACGAGGGGCAGCGGTTGGGTCGGGGCGATCATTTGGTAGGGCTCTCCGTGTTCGTCGGTGCGGAAGGTGGTGCGCAGCGATTCATGGCGCTCCTGCAGGGCTTCCCACGTCTGGGTCAAAACGCGCTCGTCGAGCGCGCCGCCCAGCGTGAAGACGCGGGTCATGTTGTAGTGTGAGTCGCCCGCGGAGAGCTGGTCCATGAACCAGAGGCGCTGCTGGGCGAAGGACAGCGGTGGCTGCACGCCGTCCGGGCGGCGGCTCATCGCTTGCGGTTCAGCCGCCCGCGCCTTGCGCAGGCGCTGTTCGAGCAGCGCCCGCTTATCGGCGGAGAGGTGGGACAGACGAGATGATGTTTGATCCATGAGCTCACTCCCTTTCGTGCAAGTCCCCCGCGTCTGCGTCCAGATCGGCGAACAGGATGTCTTCGACGATCACCGCGAATTCGGCGATGGTCGGGGCTTCGAAAATGCTGCGCAGCGGAATATCCACTTCCAGTTGGTCGCGCAGGCGGTAGACGATCTGCGTCGCCAAGAGCGAGTGACCGCCCAGTTCGAAGAAACTGTGCGTGGTGCCTACTTGCTCCACGCCGAGCACGTCGCTCCAGATGTCAGCGAGCAGTGCTTCGATCTCGGTGCTCGGCTCGACATAGGTCGCTTCCAAGCGGTTCAGCGCGAGGTTCGGCGTCGGCAGCGCACGGCGGTCGATCTTGCCGTTCGGGGTCAACGGAAACGCGTCGAGCGGCACGATCACCGACGGCACCATGTACTCCGGCAGGCGGGACTTGGCGTGTGCGAGGATGTCAGCTTCTGCTACTGCGGTGCTCGAAACGACATAGGCCACGAGCACGTTCTGCCCATCGGACACTTCACAGACGGTGACGGCGACCTGTTGAAGGTCGGCGTGTTGTTCGAGCACCGCTTCGATCTCGCCCAGCTCGATGCGGAAGCCACGGAGCTTGACTTGGTGGTCGAGACGGCCGAGGTACTCCAGTGTGCCATCGGCCCCTTGGACGACGAGGTCGCCCGTCTGGTAGAGGCGCTCGGCGCGGTCCGCTGCCAGCTGATGCACGGCGAACTTCTCATCGGTCAGCGCTTGGTTGTGCAGATAGCCGAGCGCCAGACCAGCACCGCCGAGGTACAACTCGCCCGGCACGCCCTGCGGTACCAGCGCGCCGAACTCGTCGAGCACGTAGGCTTGCACGTTGTGGATCGGACGGCCGATCGGCATCGTGCGGTGCGGTTCACGTGCGACCACATAGGCGGTCGCGTCGATGCAGGACTCGGTCGGGCCGTACAGGTTGATCACATCAGCAGACAGCAACCCTTGGACGCGCTCGGCCAGCTCGGTCGATAATGCTTCCCCGCCGCAGAAGATGCGGCGCAGCGTGGTCAGCTGCCCGAACGCCGGGCGGGTGGTCATCAGCTGCAGCATCGCCGGCACCAGCTGGAGCGTGGTCACGCCATAGGTCTGTACGGCCTGCACCAGATACTCCGGGTCGGCATGGCCGCCGGGGCGCGCCATCACCAGTTGAGCGCCGGACAATAGCGGTGCGTAGAACTCCCACACGGAGGCGTCAAACGAGAAGGCGGTCTTCTGCAGCACCACGTCTGCTGCCATCAGCGGGAAGGTGGCGAGCATCCAGCGCATGTGGTTGACGATGGCGCGTTGCGGGAGCACGACCCCTTTCGGTTTGCCTGTGGAGCCGGAGGTGTAGATGACGTAGGCCGCATCGTCCGCTGTAACGGTCACGTCGAGGTTGTCTGTTGCGACGGTCGCATCAAGCGTTGCATCGAGCAACACCACAGCAGCTTGCCCGTCGGCGATGCGGTCGGTCAGATGGGAGTGGGTCAGCACGACGGACGCTTGGGAGTGCTCGAGCATGTAGGCGATCCGCTCGGCCGGGTATTCCGGATCGACCGGCACATAGGACGCGCCGCTCTTCAGCGTGGCGAGCAGGCCGACGACCAGCTCCAGCGAACGCTCTGCGAGCAGGGCAACCTGCGTGTGGCGACCGGCCCCTTTTTCCTGCAAAACACGTGCCAGTGCGTTGGCGCGCTGGTTCAGCTCCGCGTAGGTCAGCACCGTGTTTTCATAGCGGACGGCGATCTGGTTCGGCGTCGCTTGCACTTGTGCTTCGAACCAGACGTGCAGCGGCTGGAACTCCGCTGCCTGGTCATCGCCACGCGCCAGTGTGAGCAATTGCTCACGATCGGCTGCCTGCAACAGCGGCAGGGTGCCCACTGCGCCATCGCCCAGCTGCGCCAAGCCGCCGAGCAGCGTTTCGAAGGAAGCGGCCAGACGCGCCACCACTTCTGCCGGAAGGGCCGTTTCATTGTAGTGCAGCACCAGCTTCAGCTCGCCATCGACCGACTGAACGGCCAGACGCAGCTGGAAGCGACCTGCATCGGTGTGCAGGTGCTGGAGGCGGAACGTCACCGCCCCTGCTTGCGGCGAGGTCGCCATGACGGCATCGAAGCCGAACGGCAGCGCCGCCGCCTCGACCCCCATCGCTTCGCCTTCAAACCCATCCTGCCACTCGCGCGCCGTCGTGAGGTTCTGGCCCACGTGTTGCACGAGCGTCGCGAAAGTCATGTGCGCATCCAACGCTTGTGCGAACGGTACATAGCGGGCATAGGCTCCGATCGCCGTGGCGATCTCTTCTTCTACGCGACCGTTGCAGGAGGTGCCGACCAGCACCTGCTCCTGCCCAGTGTAGCGGCCGAGGAAGGCGATCCATGCGGCCAAGATCGTCTCTTCCAGCGTCGCCCCGTTTGCAGCCGCCACCTGCGTGAGCGCCGTTTTCCGTTCAGCAGAAACATTCAGTTCCTGCGCCGCGCCTTGGTAGGTCGCGGTTCGCTCTGCGAACGGCAGCTGGACGGTCAGCGCCGAGCGAACGTCTTGTTTGTGCCAAAACTCGCGGGCCGGCTCGCCGTCTTCCGTCTCGATCATTTCGTTAAAAATATCGGCGGCAACCGCGTATTGGATCTTGTCTTCATTTGCCACCAACGCTTCGTAGGCTTGAGCCAGCTCCGCCACCACGTGCTGGATTTCCAGATCGACGGAGAGCGTCGGCCAGCTCAGCAGCAGATGGTTGCGTTCAGCCGAAGTGAGGACGAGCACAGTGCGCACCGGGTCCTGCTCCTGACGCTGCACCTGCTGGTCGCCCAACTGGCGGAGGAGCACCGAGTGTTCGCCGCCTTCGACGACCTCGATGACTACGTTCGCGCGTTCGACTGGCACTTGCATCGGGTAGGCCATGCCCGGCACATCCACGTAGACGGTGCGGAGGATTTCATTTTCTTGCACGACATGCGCCAGCGCTTGCTGGAGGCGCTCCTGATCCAACAGGCCGTTCAGTTCGACGATCGCTTCTGAGCGCCCGCCCGCCGCGAGCTTCCAGTTGGTGCGCTGTTGCGGGGAAAGCCGATATCCGGTGAGTTGTTGCACTTGTATTCCTCCTCGTTGTTAAGAGCGGGTGACCGGTTCGCCCATCGCGACCAGCGTTTTCCGTGTGCCTGTGAACGGCGAGCGTCCATGTGCGACCAGCATGTTGTCGAGCATCAGCAGATCGCCCTTCTCCCAGAGGAAGCCGATCGTCTCCGCGTCATAGGCGGCGCGGAGGGCGGCCGCCACTTCCTCTTCGATCGGGGTACCATCGCCATAGAACGTGTTGTACGGCAGCCCTTCGGCTCCGAACTGGCGGAGGAAGGTCTCGCGCACTTCCGGCGCAAGGCTGGACTCGTGCCAGAATGCGATGTGGTTGAACCAGAGGTTGTCGCCGTTTAGCGGATGTTTCGTGACAGCCGGGCGCACCTGACGGGTGCGGAGGCGGTCGCCATCCTTCCACTCCACTTCCATGTGGTTGAGGCGGCAGTATTCTTCGACTTCTTCCTTGCTCTCCGTGCGGAACACGTACTGCCACGGCGCGCCGAATCCGTCGCCGTAGTTGCGGATCAGCATCCAGCCCTTTTCCTCAAATCGCTGGCGGATCGCCGGGTCGAGGCGGTCGTAGACGCGACCAACATGTGCGATCGGCGTTTCACCGCCCGTCT
>JGI12273J12029_10070671_pt1 | contig 19480 bp, 21 predicted proteins | sample SoiCrureplicaC0C_FD_12029 | JGI IMG/M metagenome (IMG submission 12029) | reverse complement strand
CGCCCGCCATATCCACAGCGATTGCTGGCGGGGTCGGTGACATTTCCTTATGGGTGAAGTCAACGAGCGACGAGAGATAGGAACCCGCTAGGATGTTGCCCACTTCTTGTAACGCCGAAATTTCCATGTCGGAGAACTCTTCCGGATCAGGCGACGCATAATCGCCCACGAGGTTGGCAATCAAACGCTTAGCACTTTCTACTTCCAGCAGGAAGAAGATGCTACCGGGCACTTCACCCAGCACGCGCAGGAAAATCCCGATCACCACTTTCTCAGGACCGCCCACCACATCGGAGATCTCGTCAAACTGCACAACGCTCACTTGCGGGACGTTCATCTGAATTTCGGATTGGAGCAGTTGGGAAAGCGCCGTCGCTGCATGACCAGCTCCGATGTTTCCCACCTCTCGCAATACGCTCAGCTGGAATTCGCCGAGATTCCGGATTTCATCCATTGCGTTAGCGCTCCAAGTTAGCCATCGCTTGGATTTCTTCGGAAGAAAGCACTTTGTCGAGGTTCAACATGATGAGCAGGCGCTCTTCCAACTTGGCCACGCCGCGCAGGTAGGCCTTTTGAATTCCGCCGACCACAGCCGGCGGCTGGACGATCGAGTTGACCGGGATGTCGATGACATCGTTTGCTGCGTCGACGATCAGGCCCACTTCCATGTCTTCCACCGCCACGATGATGATGCGGGTTGCGTCGGTGTAGTTCTCATCGCCCAAGTTGAAGCGCGTCTTCAGGTCGATGATCGGGGTGACAACGCCGCGCAAGTTGATGACACCTTTGACGAACTCCGGGGTGCGCGGGACGCGGGTGATGTTTTGCATTTTTTCAATCGAACGAACTTGGCTGACTTCCACGCCGTATTCTTCATCGACAAGGCGGAAAACGATAACTTTGATTTCTTCGACGAGATCTTTGTGCTCCAACATGGGTTTGTCCCTCCTCTTATCTATCGACCACTATTGAATGAGTGCGTTGCAGTCCATGATCAGTGCCACTTGGCCATCGCCGAGGATGGTAGCGCCCGAGATCGCCATGACGCTGCCTGTCAGGTATTTGCCAAGCGACTTCAGCACGACTTCTTGCTGCCCGATGAAGGAGTCGACCACCAGTGCGGCCATCTTGTCCCCTTTGCGGACGATCACGACGTTCTGTTCGTCCAATTCGGACAGTTCTTGACGAGGGATCGAGAAGATCTCTTCTAGCGAGAGCAGCGGTACGACGCTGCCGCGGAAGTCGATCACCGCTTGCTTGTGCACGCGTTTGATGTCGGACTTCTTGATGATCGCCGTCTCAATGATCGAGCTGAGCGGGATTGCGTATTTCTCATCTGCGATCTGCACGAGCATCGCCTGGATGATCGACAGCGTCAGCGGCAATTGAATGCTGAATTTGGTGCCTTTGCCAGGCGTCGATTGCACGAGCACGCGACCGCCGAGCGATTCGATCTTGGTTTTTACCACATCGAGCCCGACACCGCGACCGGACACGTCGGAAATTTTGTCAGCGGTGGAGAAACCGGAGTGGAAGATGAGGTCAAACACCTGCGAATCCGGCAACGTTTCCGCTGTTTGCGCGTCGACAATGCCACGCTCCAACGCCTTGCGCAACACTTTCTGGCGGTCGATGCCTGCGCCATCTTCGGAGATCTCGATGAACACGTGGTTGCCCGAGTGGAAGGCGATCAACTCGACTTTGCCCACTTCGTCCTTGCCGTTGGCGAGGCGCACTTCCGGGCTTTCCAGCCCGTGGTCGAGCGCGTTGCGCAGCAGATGCACCAGCGGGTCGCCGATCTCATCGATGACCGTGCGATCCAACTCGGTCTCTTGGCCACGGATGATGAAGTCGACTTTCTTGTTTAGGTCACGGGCCAGGTCGCGTACCATGCGCGGGAAGCGGTTGAAGACTGTTTCCACCGGGACCATGCGGATGGTCATGACGATGTTTTGCAGATCGGTCGAGATGCGGCTCATGTGTTCCACCGTTTCGACCAGATCTTGATTGTTCAGCTCGCGTGCGATCGATTCAAGGCGCGTGCGGTCGATGACCAGCTCGGAGAAGAGGTTGATCAGCACATCGAGGCGCTCGATATCCACGCGCACCGATTTGCCTAATTGCGATTTTTTATGATCGGTCGGCAGAGCGGTCTTCTGCTGTGCCTGCGGCGCTTCCACCTTCAGCTCAGGCGTCGGGGCAATGATCGGAGCTGCTGCTACCGCAGTGGCCGCCACTTCTTGTTGCGCCACCACGACATCGTTCTGCAGCGAGGTGACCACTTGGATGTCCACCGTCTCCACTTCAGACACGCCCAGCGCCGTGTTCTTCAGCGTCTCTTCCTCTTCCTTGGTCAGCACGACCAACATGAAGCCGCGGTCGAACTTCTCTTCCTCGAGGTCTTCCACGCGCGGTTCAGACTTGATGATTTCACCGAGGCGTTCGATCGCGTCGAACACCATGTACGCACGCGCCGCGCGCATGACGCACTTCTCGGCCAAGGTGACCGTCAACTTGTATGCGGTGAACCCCTTCTCCTGTGACTGTTGCAGGATCGTGGATTCGTATTCGTTAAAATCAACGACAGCGGCCGACTCTTCCAGCACAGCTCCCGTTTCGCTCGCCACTTGTGCAGCAGAGGTTGGGGAGACTGGCTTACCAGCGATCACCGCTTTGACCAGTTCGACTTGCTCATCCACCGAAATCTCCGCATCCGAACCAGTTTCAATGATCGCGGTCAGCTGCGATTCCAGGATGTCCACGCAACGGAACAGCACATCCATCACGTCGAGCGTGACAGCCAGCTTGCCATTGCGCATCAGATCGAGACCGTTCTCCATCTCATGCGTCAGATGGGTCATCTTCTCAAAGCCCATCGTTGCCGCCATGCCCTTCAGGGTGTGCGCCGAACGGAACACGACATTGACAATGTCGAGGGCCTGAGGTGACTGCTCCAAAGCGAGCAGACTCTCATTAATGGCCTGCAAGTGCTCTTTTGATTCTTCAATGAACATATCGAGATATTGATTCATGTCCATCGTTGACACCTCCTAGCGATTCCACGGTTTCGTTAACTCCTCGGCGATCCGGTCGAGCGGGACAACCACATCCACACACCCTTTGGCAATCGCCGTGCGGGGCATTCCAAACACAACGCATGACTCCTTCGCTTCAGCGATCGTTCGACCGCCGCGCGACTTGATCTTAACCATCCCTGCCGCACCGTCGCCTCCCATGCCGGTCAAAATCGCGGCCCGAGTGCGAACGCGGGTCAAGTTGGCCACCGAATCAAACAGAATGTCCACACATGGGCGATGTCCGCCGACAGGGGGGTCTTGATGGAGGCGGATGACGTAGTCGCCACCCGTCCGTTCCACGACCTGCATGTGCCAATCGCCAGGGGCGATATAGACGTGACCTTCTTCCAGCACCTGACCGTCCTCTGCTTCATGCACCCGCACCCGACAGATCTGGTCGAGACGGTTGGCGAGCGACTTGGTGAAGCCCGCTGGCATGTGTTGCACGATGACGACCGCCGCCGGAAGTTCAGCTGGTAGATGCGAGAGCACCACTTGCAAGGCGCGCGGACCACCAGTCGATGTCCCGATCGCGATGATCTCCTCAACGCGCTTGTGGGCGCGCATCGGTTTCGGAGGAGCAGGCGTCGGTTTCGGAAACGGTTTAAAATACTTCGTGCTCTGGACGACTTGTTCCTTTTTCGCTGCAGCTTTCACTTTATGAATGAGATCCTGACTGACCTTCGCTAAATCCAGCGAGATCGAGCCGGATGGCTTGCCGACAAAGTCGAACGCACCGAGCTCAAGCGCCTTGATCGTTGCTTCTGCGCCGTCCTGGGTTAAGCTCGACAGCATGATCGTGGGCACTTTGTACTTGCGCCAGATCATCGGGAGGGCTTCTAGCCCGTTCATGACGGGCATCTCAATATCTAAGGTGATCACGTCTGGTTGTAGGTGTGGGATAAATTCCAGCGCTTCCTGACCGTTCTTGGCTGTTCCAACTACGATGATCTCAGGATCCGATCGTAAAATATCGGTGATGATGCGACGCATCAGAGCTGAATCGTCCACGACGAGTACTTGTATCGGCTTCATCCTGTCTAACATCCTTCGGAATCGAATTTATCGAAACATCCGAGTCATTCGTGACAAGAACTGTTTCATGCCGCCCGCGTGACCCACCCGCTGCACAGCACCACCGGTTTCCTCGGCGTAAACGACAGCCCGCAGGCTCTTGGAAGCTTCACAATTTGGGTGGGCCAGGTAAAACGGTGACTGTTGACGGACGGCTCGTGTGACGGTCAGATCGTCTGGCAGGACGCAGAACGTCTCGATCTGCAGGCCGAGGAAGCGTTCGGCCACCAGACGAATCTTCTCCGCTGTCTCCCGCCCCTCAGAGGCGTTCTGAGCGCGGTTGATGACCAGCCGGAGCTTGGTGTTACTGTCGCGGTTGACGACCATCTTGATCAGCGCGTAGGCGTCGGTGATGGAGGTCGGTTCAGGCGTCAGTACTACGAACACCTCATCGGAGGCGAGCAGCAAACTCAGCGTCTGCTCGTTCAAGCCCGCCCCCGTGTCGATCAGCACATAGTCGGCATACCCCTGTAGGGCGCTTAACTGTTCGACTACGTAATCGAACTGCTCTGCCTTCAAGCTGAGCAGATCCCGGAATCCTGAACCACCCGCGATAAACTCCAGTCCGTTCGGACCTGGTTCGAGGATGTCCCAGACGGTGGCTTCCCGACGAATCAGCTCGGCCAATGTTTTTTTCGGCTTCACGCCCATCAGCACATCGATGTTCGCGAACCCGACATCCGCATCGAGGATGACGACCTTCTTCCCACTCTCGGCTAGCGCAAGCGCGTAGTTCAAGGTGAAGTTGGACTTGCCGACGCCGCCTTTCCCAGACGTGACCGTAATCACACGGGTGTTGCGGGCCGTTTGGTTCTGCTGGGCGACCATATCTCTTAAACGCTGCGCTTGGTCATGCATGTGCCTTCTCTCCCACTAGAAGCCCTGCCAACTTGTCCGTTGACAAAGCTTCAATGTCGTCCGGGACATTCTGTCCGGTCGTCAGATACGACAGCTTGATGCGGTACCGTGAGACAAGGTTGTAAATCGCCCCATAGGTGCTAGTCTCGTCCGACTTGGTGAACAAAAACTTATCAACGTGCACGCCTGAGAAATTGTCCACAATCCGGTCGAGGTCAGACGCTTTCGTGGTCAGAGCGAGCACGAGGTAAGTTTCGTCCGGAGTCAGCGCTTGGAGGTAGGTGTTGAGTTCGCGAACGTTCAGCATGTTGCCATAGTTGCGTCCCGCCGTATCGGCGAGAATCAAATCGCGATCCTCAAACTTCTCCAGTGCTCGCTTGATGTCATCAGGTGAGTAACAGACTTCCAACGGAACGTTTAAGATGTTGGCGTACGTACGCAGCTGTTCAACCGCTGCGATGCGGTACGTATCGGTGGTGATCAGCCCTACTTTCTTGCCGCGCGTCAGCACCTGCTCCGCCGCAATCTTCGCGATCGAGGTGGTCTTGCCGACACCCGTTGGGCCGATCAAGGAAACAACGCGAGAATGATCGGAGAGCGTTGCCGCATTAGCGACCTTCTCAAGTTCCTCCTTAATCAAATTTGTCAATAAAACTCGAAATTCCTGCAAGTCGACGTCCTGAATGGACGGAATTCGTAAAATTCCTTGCTCAATGAGTCGATCAACGTGCTCAATTTCCAAATCCTGCTTCAAAAGTTGCTCGCGCATCGCTTGTACGGCATCCGGTAGCAGCTGTGCAGACGATTGGTTCATCAGGTTGCGCAACAGTTGGCGCATCTCCTGCACTTCGGTCAGCACAGTGGGATTTTCCTCCGTCTTATGCGGCAAAACGACCGGGCTACTCGGAGCGGCGGTCGATTCGGCAGAAGGTGTGTCAAAGGACGGAGTCGGTTTGCGCATGAAGGATTGCGCGACCTGTAGGACGTCCTCCTGCTCTTCCGGTGTGGAAGGCAGGTGCGGAGCATCCAGCAACTCAGGCGAAGTCGGCATGTCGGCAGCCACCGCACGGTTCTGTTGGTAAGCACCCATCACCGCGTGACGAGCGACCGTCTGAACTGGCGGTACGACAGCGGCAGGCTTGGCCATGCGCGGTCGCTCCGGCTGCTTGTCATTCTCATTCGCCGCAGCGACCACTTCAATCTGGGTTTTGGGGAACAAGCCGAGGAAGCCGCGAATCTTGATCTTTTTGGTGGAGAGGATCACGGCATCTTTGCCCAGCTCCTGACGGATCATCGCGACCGCCTCTGGCATTTCATTGACCACATACCGTTTGACCAACATTACAGACTCACCACCCCTCCGCTTTGTACGTCTACACTGGAGTCAAGTTCGTTAAAGGACAGCACCGCTACATCAGGCAACACGCGCTCAATCAGCTTGCGCATGTGCATGCGGATATTCGGAGCTGTGAGCAAGATCGGAGAATGTCCCATCGACGTCAAAGACTGCACCTGTTCGGCCAATTTTTGATAGATCCCTTGGGAAATGCGTGGATCAAGCGCCAGATAGGTGCCGTGATCGGAGCCTTGTACATTGTCGACGATCAGCTTCTCCACGTTCGGGTTGAGCGTGATGACTTTCAGCGGACCGCTGACCGGCTTGTACTGATTGGTGATCTGGCGAGCAAGCGCTTGTCGCACGTACTCGGTCAGAATCTCCGGGTCTTTGGTGAAGTTCACGTAGTCGGCGAGCGTTTCCATGATCGAGACCAGGTCGCGAATCGACACTTTCTCGCGCAACAGGTTGACCAGCACTTTCTGGATCTCGCCAATGGTCATCAAGTTCGGGACCAGTTCGTCGACCAGCGCCGGGTAGTTCTCTCGCAGCGAGTCGATCAGCGCCTTGGTTTCCTGACGGCCGAGCAGTTCGTTCGCATGACGACGCAAGACTTCGGTCAGATGCGTAGCCACAACAGACGGCGGATCGACCACCGTATAGCCAGCGAATTCTGCCTGCTCACGCATATTGTCGGCAATCCAGAGCGCTGGCAGTCCAAACGCTGGTTCCGTTGTCGGAATCCCGACAACCGACTCGTCGTCGTAGCCAGGGCTCATCGCCAGGTAATGATCCAGCAGCAGCTCGCCGCGCGCCACTTCGTTGCCCTTGATCTTGATGACGTACTCGTTCGGGCGAAGCTGGATGTTGTCGCGAATGCGGATGACAGGCACGACAAGCCCCATCTCCAGCGCGAACTGACGACGGATCATGATCACGCGATCCAGCAGGTCGCCCCCTTGGTTGACGTCTGCCAACGGGATCAACGCATAGCCGAACTCGAACTCGATCGGGTCGACGTGGATCAACTGAATCACGCTCTCTGGGCTGCGGACTTCGTCTTGTTTCGTTTCTTCTGCCTGCTCCACTTCCCGCAGCTCTTCGATCTGCAAAGAGCGTTGCATCTGGAAGCCGCCGAAGATGATCAGACCCGCGACTGGCCACGTCTTGAAAATGCCGATCGGCGTGAACAGACCGAGCATCGCGATCGCGCCCCCGACGATGAAGAGCATCTTCGGGTAGGAGAACAGCTGTTTGGCGATGTCTTCGCTCAAGTTGTTGTCCGAAGCAGCGCGGGTCACGACGAGACCCGTCGCTGTCGAGATCAGCAGAGCGGGGATCTGGGAGACCAGACCATCGCCGACCGAGAGGATCGTGTAGGTGGTCATCGCTTCGGTGGCCGACTCGCCACGCATCGCAACCCCGATGATGAAGCCTGCGATGATGTTGATGACCACGATGATAATGCCTGCGATCGCATCGCCTTTGACGAACTTCGAAGCACCGTCCATCGCGCCATAGAAGTCCGCTTCGCGCTGGATCTTCGTGCGCTTCTCACGCGCTTCCATCTCCGTGAGCAACCCGGAGTTCAAGTCTGCATCGATCGACATCTGTTTGCCGGGCATCGCATCCAAGGTGAAGCGCGCAGCTACTTCTGCGACACGCTCCGAACCTTTGGTGATGACGATGAACTGAATGATGACAAGAATCAAGAATACGATAATCCCGACAACGGCGTTGCCGCCAATGACAAATGTACCAAACGTGTGAATGACGTCCCCTGCTTCGCCCGTCGACAAGATCGAGCGGGTCGACGAGACGTTCAACGACAACCGGAACAGCGTTGTCAAGAGCAGCAGTGAAGGGAAAATAGCAAACTGCAGAGGTTCCTTTGTGTTCATCGCCACGAGCAGAATGGTCAGGGAGATGGACAAGTTGATGATGAGAAGGAAATCGAGCAAACCGGTAGGCAAAGGAATGACCATCATGACGACAATTCCGATGACTGCTGCAATCACACCTAAGTCCTTGGCTTTCACTAAGCTTCCTCCTTACTACACTACACTTTGCCTTTCAGCTTATATACGTACGCGAGGACTTCGGCCACCGCCTGGAAGAGCTCGCCGGGGATCGCATCGCCAATCTCAACCGTCTTATAGAGCGCTTGAGCAAGGGGTCTGTTTTCGACCATGACGATATTTGCTTCACGCCCGATTTTCTTGATGCGCTGGGCAACTTCGTCGAGGCCTTTTGCGAGGATTCGCGGGGAGTCCATCGTCTCAGGGTCATACTTCAAGGCAATCGCGTAGTGCGTCGGGTTCGTGATGATCACGTCTGCCTTCGGCACATCGGCCATCATGCGGCGCATAGCCATCGCCCGCTGACGTTCCTTGATGCGTGACTTGATCTCTGGGCTACCTTCGGTTTTCTTGTATTCATCCTTGATGTCCTGTTTGGACATGCGGAGGTTTTTCTCATACTGAAAGCGCTGGTACCAGAGGTCAAACAGCGCGATGAGGAAGATTGCAAAAGCTGCCTTCCAGAAGATGTTGAAAGACAAGGTACCAAGTACCCCTAACATGTCGAGAACTTCCATCGTGCCGAGCTGAGAAACGCGATCCCAGTCGCCCACCAGTTCCAGATACACCACCCAGCCGACGATTGTGACTTTGAGGATCGATTTGATCATCTCCACAAGCGCCTGCATGGAGAACATGCGTTTGAACCCTTGGATCGGGTCAATTTTCTTGAAGTCAGGCATCAGCGGCTTCAGCGTGAACAAGGAGCCCACTTGAAACCAAGCGGCTGCGGTGCCGATCACGAGGATGACACCCATCACCGGGAGCACGAGCTTGGCCAACAACACGCTTAGGGACAAGAACAACGGGAGCATACTCTGTTCCGTCAGTTCGAATAGCAGTCCCTCTGCGGAGAACGATCGTTGGAAAAATGTCGAGAACTCGCTCATGTAATAAGACGCGAGCACTTTGAAGGAAAACAGCCCGGCCAAGAGGACGATCGCTTGACCGAACTCCTGACTGCGAGCAACCTGCCCTTTTTCACGGGCATCCTCGATTTTCTTGGGGGTCGGTTTCTCCGTTTTCTCCCCCGAGAACAGTTGGAGGTCTAGACGAATCAACGGTTTATCCCCCCATCACTCGCAAGAGCGTGTCCATCTGCCCAAATAAGGACTGGAACAACCCTCGGAGAACATAGACAAATGCCGGCATGACGACAACCATCATCAACCCACCGACGATAATCTTGACGGGCATTCCCAGCACGAACACGTTCATTTGCGGGACTGCTTTGGACAAAATCGCAAACCCGATATCGGTCAAAAACAGCGCTGCTACGATCGGAATCGCCACCTTGAGCCCGAGGATGAACATCAAGCTGAACGTCTCCATCATCACAGACAACAAATTGTCCGACATGGTGAACCCGCCGAGAGGGAAGAAGTTGTAGCTTTGCAGCAATGCGGACAGCAAGCCATGATGTCCGTCAAAGCCCAGAAACAGCAGAATGGCGAGGATGTACTTGTATTGACCTGTCAGCGGGCTGGATGTGCCAGTCATCGGGTCAAACACGTTTGCCATCGCGAAGCCGATCTGCAAGTCGATGAACATCCCGCCGACTTGGACAGCAGCAAAGATGCAGGTGGCTGCCAACCCGAGGGTGATTCCGACCATCATTTCTTTGAGAATGATGAGGAAGAGGTCGCCTAGACCGTGGCCCGCCACCATCACCCCAGCTTCTGTCGCCGCTACAACGGGTGTCAACGTGAGCGTCAAGAACAGGGCGAGACCTGCCTTGACCATCATCGGAATGTTCCGCGAGGAGAAGAACGGGGTCGATAAGAAGAAGCTCGTCATGCGGACCAGTACCAGAATGAACACGCCAGAATACTGGAGAGCAACAGTAAGCATGGTGGTAGCGCCTCTCGATCTAACCGATATACGAACTCAAATTGCCGAGAATCCCTTGGGTAAAGTCCATGATCAAGGACAACATCCAAGGGCCGAAGACGATCATGCCAATGAAGATTCCGATCAACTTCGGAATGAACTGCAAGGACTGTTCCTGAATCTGGGTGGTCGCTTGAAAAATAGAGACGACCAGACCGATCACCAAGCCGATCCCTAGCAGCGGAGCGCAGATCTTAAGCATCGTCCAGATCGCGTTCTGACCCAACGAGATGATAAAGTCGCTGCTCATAGCCGTTCATCCTTTCTCTATTGATATCCGACAAGCAGGGACTTGACGACCAAGTACCAGCCGTCCACTAAGATGAAGAGCAAGACTTTAAACGGCATGGAGATCATGACAGGCGGCAGCATCATCATACCCATCGACATCAGGACGCTGGCGACAACCATGTCGATGATGAGGAAGGGAATGAAGATCATGAAGCCGATCTGAAACGCTGTTTTCAGCTCGCTGATCACATAGGCGGGCACCAATGTGGAGAGGGGGATTTCCTGGACCGAGTTCGGCATGGGCGTGTTGCGGAATTCAAGGAACAAACGCAGGTCCTGTTCGCGCGTCTGCTTCGCCATGAACACTTTCAACGGCTCCGCAGCAGCGTTCAACGCATCCGTCTGTGACAGCGTCCCAGCCAGATACGGCTGTAGCGCTTGGTCGTTGATCTGAGTGAACGTCGGATACATCACGAACAGCGTCATGAAGAGTGCTAGTCCGATCAGCACCTGTGTAGGCGGCATCTGTTGCAACGCCAACGCGTTCCGCACAAAACCGAGCACGACCACGATGCGGGTGAAGCAAGTCATGAGAATCAAAATGGACGGTGCCAGAGACAGCACCGTGAGCAACGTGATGATCTGCAGGCTAGTCGAAACAGAGCCGGGATCATCAGCTGTTGAGACGCCGAGATTGATACCCGGGATGACAAGGTCTTCTGCGTGTGCAGGTTGCATCAGCACAGTCATCAGCACGATTGCAAGGAATGCAAGTACACGAATTGGCTTCATTCGTCCCGCCCTTCCTGCAGAACGTCATGTCCGTCGCGCTTCTGTTTGAGCGTTTGAATCTTCTCGCGCAGCGTAGCATCGAAGGACAGATCGTTCAGTTGAATCTCTTCGGACTGGGCTTTCGGTTTCGGTCGCAGCCGTTTGAACAACTCTTGCAAGTTGTTCATCGGAGCCGCTGTGTTCGTTTGGGACATTGCCTTGTATTGCGCCACCAACTCCGGGTCGCTGATCGTGTCGAGCAAGCTGACATTCTCGCCGACGCCCAATACGTAAATCTTGTCACCGGACAAGATCATGTGCACCGAACGGTTGCTGGTCAGCGCGTGTGCGCCGACCGTCTGCATGCCGCCCGCTTGTGCGATCTTCGACCGAGACGAGAGGAACCGTATGAGCAAGTAGATGATGGCAATAATAAGACCAAGTGCGAAGATCAACTGAATCATTGAGCCCCACACGGAACCGTCTCCCGTCACGGCCGGAACGGTCGGGGTATTTCCCCCGTTGGTCGACTTCTGGAACATGTCGTCGACGCTGTTCCCCACCGCCAACACGCGGGATGGGGCGATCAACCAAAGAGCCCAGAAGGCAACAGACCCGAAAACAAGTCTACGCATGATGTTCGGTCGCATGACCCCACCCTTTCTAAATGTTGACGTGCGCATGACACGAGTTGAGAAGGAACGATTAGCCCAGCGTCTTCTTGATTGCTTCGATGACGCGGTCCGCTTGGAACGGCTTAACGATGAAGTCTTTGGCACCTGCTTGGATCGCATCGATGACCATCGCCTGCTGACCCATTGCGGAGCACATGATCACACGTGCGTTCGGATCGAAGGCACGGATCTCCTTCAGTGCGTGAATGCCGTCCATCTCGGGCATGGTGATGTCCATGGTCACGAGGTCCGGACGGAGTTCCTTGTACTTCTCAACTGCTTGTGCGCCGTCTTGTGCTTCCCCGACCACGTTGTAGCCGTTCTTGGTCAGGATTTCCTTGATCATCATTCGCATGAACGCTGCGTCGTCAACGATCAGAATTTTCTGAGACATCGTAGTTCCCCCTATAGTTACTGTAATTTGCGAACACGTTCAGCCGGAGAAATAATATCCGTGACGCGTACACCAAAGTTTTCGTCAATAACCACAACTTCTCCTTTAGCCACCAACTTGTTGTTGACTAAAATATCCACCGGATCGCCTGCCAACTTGTCCAACTGCACGATCGAACCCGGAACGAGTTCTAAAATCTCACGGATGAGTTTCTTCGAACGTCCTAGTTCTACAGTAATCGAAAGTGGGATGTCTAGCAAGAGATCAAGATTCCCTTGGGAACCAGCCATTTCTGCTTGATCAAAGGAAGCGAACTGCGCAGGTTGCACATTGACGTGCTGTTGTACCGGACGCTGCTGCATCGGCGGCGCTTCCATGTAGCCATAACCTGGATGCGGTTGCGGCGGGTAGTGCGGTGGATAGTTCTGCGGATACCCTTGATGCGGAACCTGCGGGGGGTATCCGTGCGGCTGCTCCGCGTACATCGGCGGATGAGCGGCATAGCCTTGTTGCGGAGCTGGAGCTTGCGGCATTGGTGCTTCAGCGTACATCGGCTGTTGAGCAACCGGTGCAGGGGTTGGAGCGGGTGCTGCTTGCTGCGTGACAGGCGGCATTTCTTGCTTCGGTGCCGGCGCAGCGGCCGGTGCTGGTTCCTCCGCCATGCCACCCGTCAGTTTGGCAATCATGTCCTTGGCAAAGGACACAGGTAGCAATTGCATGATGTGGGAGTCAATCAGTGTGCCGATGATCAAGCGGAACGAGATCTTGATCAGCACTTCGTCTTCCGGGAACAGCTCCATCGTGTTCTTGCTATCATCGAAGTCCATGACATCGACAACCGGCGGCGTGATGTTGACCATCATCGAGAAGATCGTCGACATCGAAGTGGACGCCGACCCCATCATCTGGTTCATCGCCTCGGCCACAGCAGACAGGTGCAGTTCATTCAGTTCCTGCGGTGTCGTCGTACCGTCGCCGCCCATCATCAGGTCCGCGATAACTTGCGCATCATCCACACGGATGGCCAACACGTTAGCGCCAATGAACCCGTCGGTGTACTCCACCTTGATCGCGACATGCGGAAGCGGGAAGTCTTCGCTCAGTTGCGAGCGCAACACAGCCGAAACTTTCGGCGTCGTGATGTCCACTTTCTGACGCAGGAGCGTCGAGAGTGCCGTCGCAGCTGTGCCAAACGAGATGTTGCCAATCTCCCCGAGCGCATCTGTTTCAAACTCGCTCAAGTAGTCGGTCACCCGAACACCCGAATCCTCGTCGTCGCCATGTCGGAGGAGGGCATCGATTTCTTGTTGCGACAGAACATCTCTATTCATCTTCGTCCACTCCTTCATCTAATACCTGCGAAATCTGTATTGCCACCTTGCCACGGTTGGTACCCGGTTGCCCCAAGAACTTGAGGCGGTCGCCTACCTTCACGTGGATTTTCGCATTGACATCGTTGTCCAGCGCGATCACATCACCTACCGACAAGCTCAGGAACTCTCCCACCGAAATCGAAGAGGTGCCGAGTTCAGCCGCCATTGTGACATGCGTTTGACCGAGGTTTTGGCGAATAGACTCCCATTCTTCGCTGAAGTCCTTGGTGCTCTTGGTGCTGCCCATCCAGTAGTGCGTGGAAAGTTTCGGAATGATCGGCTCGAGCACCACGTGCGGCATACAGATGTTGATCATCCCCGTCGTTTCGCCGATCTTGGTCGACAAGGAGACGACCGCAACTGTTTCGTTCGGCGATACGAGCTGCAAGAACTGCGGGTTAACCTCCATGTGGTCCACTTCTGTGTGCAGATCTGCCACTGCCTTCCAAGCCTCTGTGAAGTTGTCTAGCGCCCGGCCAAACACACGCTCCATGATGGTTACTTCAATCTCGGTCAAGTCGCGCAGCTCATCCGAACCAGCGCCTTCACCGCCCAGCAAACGATCAAGCATCGCGTAGGCGATGATCGGGTTGACCTCCATGACGAACTTCCCTTCTAGTGGTCGACATTCGAACACGTTCAAGATCGTCATCTTGGAGATCGAGCGAATGAATTCTTCATAGGGCAACTGGTCGACGGAAACGACCGAAATCTGCACAAACGTGCGCAACTGCGCGGAAAAATAGGTGGTGAGCAAGCGCGCAAAGTTCTCGAAAATCCGCGTAATGCTGCGAATGTGGTCTTTGGAAAAGCGCATGGCGCGCTTAAAATCATAGACCTTCACCTTGCGGTCAGTGTCCTCCTTGCGGATCTCCTCCGCCGAAAGCTCACCCGATGATAGCGCAGATAACAGCGCATCAATTTCACTTTGCGACAATACCTCAGCCATCGGTCATCACCTCCTTGCTTCCCGTATGCTGCTATTGAACGACGATGTCGGAGATGTACACGTCCGTCACCTTGCCATCAAGCATCACCTTGTTCAGTTCGACGATGATGCGTTGCTTCAAGGTGTCATACCCGTCTGCCTTCTCGATGTCGGCCAGCGTGGTCGCGTGCAGGATGTTGTTGACGATGTCCTTGACCTGCACCTTGCGCGCTTCCAATTCTGCCTTCATCTCTTCGCTATCACCTTGGACCGCAATCGTCGCTTGGATCAGGCCTCCGCCTGCCAAGTTGGTCGTCATCTTGCCTACATCAAACTGGCTCTTCTGCAGCTCAGCAGCTGTCGGAAGTTCAATCTCTGGTGTTCCGCCTGCGACGAACGTCTTGTAGGCGACGATGCCGACGATCCCGAGCATCGCGACGGCGATAATTACGATCAGTGCGATGTTGAATGCTTTGTTACGAAACATCTTCGTCCTCCGCCTCCGCCTTTTGCTTGATTTGTACGGCGAGCAGCCCCACCCGGCGGTAATAGCCCTCGATCTGGGTCAGAACCTCCTCGACGCTTTCGCGCACGAGGAGCTTCTTGCCCGTGATCAAGGTAATCATCGTATCCGGGGTGGCTTCCACCATCTCAATCAGGGTTGCATTGAGGTAAAGAGTGGTTCGATTGAATCTGGAAACCGAGATCATGCTCTCACCCCGTTCTGGTTGTTACGATATCATTAGCCACGCTTGAGGTTGACGATCTCCTGCAGGATCTCGTCAGCCGTCGAGATGGTGCGCGAGTTCGCTTGGAAGCCACGCTGTGCGACGATCATCTCCGAGAACTCGTTGGTCAGGTCCACGTTGGACATCTCCAGCGAGCCGACGAGGAAGGTACCTGCACCGTCTTGACCTGCTGCCTTCACATCACCTGCTTCACCGGAGTTCGGCGAGGCCTTGAAGAGCGAGCCGCCTGCCTTCTCCAGACCGGCCGGGTTGGCGAAGGTGGTCAGACCGATCTGGCCAGCCGTTGCCGTTTCGCCTTCTGCATCAACGATCGTCAGGACACCCTTGTCATCAAACGCGAACGACTTGATGGTGTCGATGCCATCAATCTGGATCGGCGCACCATCCGCCCCTACTACTTGCCAGCCGTCAGCCGTCACGAGGCTGCCAGCGTTGTCAAAGTAGAAGTTACCGGCGCGGGTGTAGAGCGTGTCCGTCCCGTTCGTCACGGTGAAGAAGCCGTTGCCTTGAATCGCGAAGTCCAGCGGGCGGTTGGTGACTTGAGCCGAACCATCATTCATGATGGTGTCGATCGCAGACAGCGTCGAGCCGAGGCCGATCTGCATGGCGTTTTTGCCACCGTAGACTTGGTCGCCGCCATCAGACGGTGCCCCTGCGCCTTGAATGGTCTGGCTCATGATGTCCTTGAACATCACGCGGCCGCTCTTGAAACCGGTCGTGTTGACGTTGGCGATGTTGTTGCCGATGACGTCAAGCTTCGTTTGAAAGCCTCTCATACCGGAGATCCCGGAGTACAGCGAACGCAACATGTGTGTTTTCCTCCTCGGTTATGGTGGTCGACCGCTTCGGTCAGTCAGCGGTCGTAGAGCCCCCACAAAGTGGTCCAGCTCCGTGCGTATAACTCAATCGTTTCTTAGGCAAAAACAGCGCTGTCTATGCCCGTAAAGACATGCTCATTCATGCGAGCCGTGTCCACAGCTGTGATGACGGTCCGATTCGATATGCTCACCACAAACGCGATGTCCTTAAAGAGTACCAAGGATTCGCGCCCCCCTTTGGCGGCGAGCTTCTGTACCGCATGCTCGATGCGTGCGATGTCATCAGGCGTCAAGCGAATGTTCCGATGCCGCAAACGGTCCAATGCATGTGCGGAGAAAGTAACCTGACGTTGGGCGTTGAGGTGCTTGTTAAGTTCGGCCTGAAACGATGGAGCACTGTTTGAGGTCGGACTCACAACTCCTTGGTTGCGGACGGGCAATGCTTGTTTCTGGGGAGCTGCGGTCACAGAACGCAACAGCCATTCCTGACTCATGGCGATACCCCCTGCCCCAGTTCAATCCTACTTGCCAGACTTGATCGTCTCGAGGTTCGAGATGTTTACATACGCAGTGCCAACCTTGGCCTGTACGAGGCCATCCTTCTTGACCACTTCAAGCACTTCACCAGTCTTGGTCGTCCCATCGGCTGCTTTGTAGGAGACTTGGGTACCTAGAAGTTGTGCACCGAGGGTCATCTGGCTGATGACTGCCGTTTGGATCATCGCTTCTGACGTTTTGTTCATCTGCTCAAGCGACGAGAATTGCGCCATCTGAGCGATGAACTCCTTGTCTTGCAGCGGCTGGCTCGGGTCTTGGTATTGCAGCTGTGTCATGAGAATCTTCAGAAATGCGTCGCGGTCCAACTCGCGCTTGACCGGTGCCGAATTGCGTTTCGGGTCAAACTTGTACGCCTGATCCATCTGAATCTGGCTGTTGTTCACGTTGCTCACGATCGTCCCTCCTTACGCGGTGACATTGAGGCCGTCCACCTCTTCGAGCGACTCTTCCTCATCGGTCAGCTCCTCTTCGACAGCATCCAAGCCCTCTAGGGTGAAGACCTCATCAGGGCGTCGTTCTGGTTGGCCGCTGCCTGGCTGTTCATACCCTTGCCCGTTGCCGCGCTCTTGCGGCAGGCCCGAGTTCTGGTTCTGCCCTTGTTCTTGGTTCGGAGCGTTGTTCGACACGTCTACACGATCCAGTTGGATACCAGAGGTCTGCAAGGACGCTTTCAAGCCAGCGAGGCCCGCATCGAGTATGCCTTTTGCCAAGGTGGTGTCAGCGGTGAACTGCACCGAGAGTTGCTTGCCAATCTTCTGAATGCGCACTTCGATCTCGCCGAGACCTTGCGGCTCCAAGATGATGCGGAACTCCTGTCGACCCGGCGCTTCAATCAAAGCAGCGCGTTTCACGATCAGCTGTTGCATCTCGGCTTGGAACTTCTCCGCCTTTATCGCGATCACCGGTTCGGAACTGGTCGATTGGTTCGTACGTGCGACCCCTGCGACATCAGCGACCAAGTTGCCTGTGACGGCGCTATTCGTGGTCGCGTCTGGGCGGGCCGTCTCACCCGCTTGCGTCTGGCTCGTTGCTACCGCCTCGACTGTCGTCATCGCGAGCTCGACAGCAGCGGAGGTTGCCTGTGCTTGTCCCGTCGGCTCACCATCAGCGAGCGCTACTTGGGACGAAGCCACGCCTGTTGCTTGTGCGTTTGCCGATGCTTGGACGGCGACATGCAGCGAGTGCATCGTCAGCGTGGCTTGCAGCTTGCCCAACATCTTCTGCCCTTGCGGAAGCACAGTGTTCAGCGCTTGTCCCGCGTGGCCGGCGTTCACGTTGCTGCTCGACTCGATTGTCAGCTGTGCGGTGATCGTCTTCAACAGGTCAGCGACCTGTGGCGTGCGGGCCAGCACCTGCGGCGAATCGACTGCCGTTTGCACCATCTGGGTCAAGACCTGGCCAAACTCAGCCAACTGTGCCGGATGAGCAGCCAGCGTTTGCAACGCATTTTGCTGGGGTGCTGCGTGCAAGACGGACAGAAGTTCCGGGGAAGCACCGAATTGCTGTAAGGCCTGTGCTAGTTCCTGACCAGTCAGTTCAGATTGCTGCAACTGGATCGAGATCGATTGTCCAGACATGGTCAAGGTCACGGCGAGAGCTTGGACGCCGTCCGCGGCCACGCCTGCGTCTGCCTGTAGCGGTTGTGCAACCAACACGGGCGACAGTCCGCCAGCGAGAGCGGCCAGCATCGAGAGAACCGAATCAGACGGCTGTTCCTTGCCTTCTGCGACCTGTTGTGCGTCCGTACCCACTTGGGAGAGCAGGGCGCCGAATGCTTCGCCAGCTCCTTCTGCCGGCTTGCCAGACGAGTTGTTCGTGGTGCCTGCCTTCGTCGGTGTTGCGACGTTTTGAACGGTCATATCCATTGCCATTGTCATGTTCACCTCCTTTCAAATGCGCATTAAGAGGAAAGCACCTTGCTGGCGATGGCCGGCTCCATCTTTTCCAAGATCGCAGCTTGTTGATCAGCGGACATCTTGGTCAGGATTTGTTTGACTTCCGTGACCGGCAATTGGCTCATGATCGCAGCTGCCTTCGCAGGCGACATCTCCACGTAGACCTTGGCCTTTTGAAGAAGCGGGTCGACTTGCGCTTGCTCCTGAGTGGAACCAGAACCGGTGGCGTTCTTGGTCGCTTCTTCTTTCTTCATCGCTTCGTTCTGCTTTTTCAGCTTTTCGATCTCAGCGTTTTTCTTGATGAGGTCGTTCTCCAGCTGTGTCTTCGTCTTCTCCAGAGCCTGCGCTTTGTCTTGCGTTTCCTGCAGCTGCTGGTTGGTATCTGGTGCGGCCGTCTGGTTGCCGTCCTTGGCACCTTCCTCTTCGGGGAAGAGTGAATTGACGACCGGTATCTCCCGTGCTGCACTTGCGATTTTGCCGGTGATGTCAAAGCCGAGAAATTGCAGGATGATACCAGACAGCAGTGCGGTGAAGAGCAGCGGCAAAATCACGATGTAAAACACCCACTCGAACTTGCCGTAGCGTTGAGTCTCCTCCATCTGCCTCGCTCACCCCTTTACCCGAGAATATCCCATCACAGCCATTTCATCGAGCGCCTCTTGCGCTCGTTTTTCGATGCGTGAATTGTGTTCCCACTGCCGACGTTCCTGCAGTTTCAACCACTTCTTTTCATCGAGAAAACGATCGGTCAGCACCACTCGCTTGCCTGTGCACTC
>JGI12273J12029_10006956_pt1 | contig 19915 bp, 17 predicted proteins | sample SoiCrureplicaC0C_FD_12029 | JGI IMG/M metagenome (IMG submission 12029) | reverse complement strand
CTTTTTTTTGTTAGAAGACTTGGCGACCGCCGACGTAGGTCTGGCGGACGTTGAGCTGGTCGTCCAACACGAGGATATCTGCGTCGTAGCCGACGGCCAAACGGCCCTTCCGCTCGGCAACACCGACGACGTGGGCTGGGGTCGTTGAGGCCATCGTCACCGCTTCGCCGAGCGGGACGTGGCAGAGTGTGACCATGTTCTTCACCGCTTGCTCCAGCGTTAACGTGCTGCCGGCCAGCGTGCCGTCCGCCAGTCGGGCCTCCCCTTGGACGAGCTCGACCGCGAGTCCGCCGAGGTCATACGCGCCATCGGCCATGCCGACTGCGCGCATGCCATCGCTGACCAGCGCCAACCGTGACGACTGTTTCAGCCGATAGAGGATGCTCATCGCGACTGGATGTACATGTATGCCATCGGCGATCAGTTCGGTGGTCAGCTCGTCATGGTACATGGCTGCGCCGACGACTCCCGGCTCGCGGTGGTGGAGGCCGCGCATGGCGTTGTAGCAGTGGGTCACATGGCTCAACCCGTGCTGCATGGCGGTGTGGACCTGTTCGTAGGTGGCGTCGGAGTGGCCGCACGAGGCTTGCACGCCCTGCTGATGCAGATAGGCGATCACCGGGGCCGACTCGGGTTGCTCGGGCGCTAATGTGACGATCTTTAACAGGCCGCCCGATGCTTCGTAGAGGCGTTGAGCGTCGGCCACAGTGGGCGGGATGACGAAGTTGCCGTTCTGCGCGCCTTTGTGCCGGACGTTGATCCACGGGCCTTCGAGGTGGATGCCGATCAGTTGAGCACCCTGCACGGGTCGCTCGGTGAAGCGGCGGCAGGTGGCGACGACCTGTTCGAGATGCTCCAACTCGCCTGTGAGGGTGGTGGCGAGGAAGCTCGTGACGCCATATCGGGCGAGGTTAGCGGAGATGCCCTGCAGAGCCTCCTCGCTGGCATCCATGACGTCATGGCCTGCGGAGCCGTGGACGTGGATGTCGATGTAGCCCGGCACCAACGTGCCGGTTGTCACCTGTACGTCAGGTGTGAGGTCAGGAAGCGGGTCGCCGAGGTAGGTGATGCGTCCCGCTTCGCAGATCAGCATTTGATGGTCGCGCAGTTCACCGTCGATGAGGGCACGACCTTGGAACACCAGCTTGTTCATCGGGTTCTCTCCTTTTGCAGATCGTGCAAGTTATCAGGTAACCCGCTGGCTGCGGCTTCGTCGAGGACGAACAGGCAGTTGGGGTGCAGTTGGAGCACGGAGGCGGGCAGCTGCGGCGTCACGTCGCCGAGGATCGCCTTAGCGACGGCGTCGCTCTTGCTCTCCCCCGACGCCAAGAGCACGATCTGTCGGGCGTTCATGATGGAGCGCAGCCCCATCGTGATGGCGTGGGTGGGTACGTCTGCTCCCCGCTCGAAGAAGCGGGCGTTGGCAGCGCGGGTACTGTCCGACAGGGAGACAACGTGGGTGCCTTCGCCAAGCGCCGATCCCGGCTCGTTGAAACCGATGTGTCCGTTGCGGCCGATGCCGAGCAGTTGGATGTCGATGCCACCAGCGGCGGCGATGGCGCGTTCATAGGCTCTGCCTTCCTCCTCCAGGTCGGGCGCATCACCGCGGGGCATGTGGAGGTTCTGCGGGTCAAGATCGACGTGATCGAACAGGTGTTCCTTCATGAAGGACCAGTAGCTCTGTGGGTGGGAGCGGCTGAGTCCTGTGTATTCGTCGAGGTTGAATGTGATGGTGTTGGCGAAGCGTAAACGCCCTTGGTGTACGGCTTCCTGCCACGCTTGATAGACGCCGAGGGGCGTACTGCCTGTCGCGAGGCCGAGAACGAGGCGGTCGCGCTGCTGAATGTCAGCGGCGATCTGTTCGGCGGCGCGGCGGCTCATGGCGGAGTAGTCGCGTTCGATCCATATCTTCACAGGTCCACTCCCCCTTGTCAACTGAACAGGATGCTGTGGAAGGTGCGACGCCACGCAGGCATGCCTTCGCGAGCATGCGGATGGACGCGTTGGGTCAGCACGACAGCTTCTGTATCGGTGTGTGGGTCATGCCACATCGACGTGCCTGTAAAGCCAGTGTGCCCGTAGGCGCGGGCAGATGCATCGGGCCCGGCGGTACAACCGACGGTTGCTTGGGCTGTGCCGGCGATGGGAGCTGCTTCGAAGCCGAGGCAGCGGGCGATGTTCAAGTGCGGGGTTTGGTTGCTGGTAGCCAGTTGGACGAGTCGGCGGTCCAAGAGCGGGACACCGTCTAATATGCCGCCGTTGCGCCAGATGCTGAGGCTACGGGCCACATCGGCAGCTGTTGCGAACAACCCTGCGTGCCCGGCGCATCCCTGTAGCCCATACCAAGCGTTACCGTCGTGCACCTGCCCGCAGATGGTGTCCGTTCGCCAAGCGAACTGTTCGACATCCTGCCGCGTAACGGTGAAGCTCGCAGTTGACAGTACGTCACGCGCATCGCGTGGAGCACGATGGCGCTGTGCGTCCTGTGCATCACGTTCGCATTGGTCAGCAAACGCGAAGCACATGGCTTGTTCGTAGGCGTTCCCCTGTTCGGTTGCTGTGAACCGTTCACGGGGAGTCTGACCGAGTTGATACCCCGTCTGCTGTAAACCGAAGGGTTGGAAGACGAGCTGGTCACAAACTTCGTGCAGCGGTTGTTGCCAGACGTGTTCGAGGAGGAAGCCCAACAGCATCAGGCCCAGATCGCTGTAGACGACCTTGGTTCCCGGTGGTTGTTCCAGCGGTTCTCCTGCGATCAGGTCAAGATACTGCTGCGGTGATTGGGCCTTGAGGTAGAACGGCTTCCAAGCGGGCAGGCCGGACGTATGCGTCAGCACGTGTTGCACGGTGATCGGAGCCTGCTTCCACTGCGGAAGCAGGTCGCCAATCGGCTGCTCCAGCGCAAGCCGGCCGACCTGCACGGTGCGCAGGACGGCCGGGAGAGTTGCCATGACTTTGGTCAAAGAAGCGACATCGAACAGATGTTCGCTGGTCAGCGGACGGCGCACAGGTGCCACTTCTGCGTCCCCGTATGCCGCCTGCCACACCGTCTGACCCTGCACCCGGACATGAATCACAGCACCTGGAAATCTGCCGTCGGCCACACCTTGCAAGACCGCTTGCTCCGCACGTTGCAAACGCTCCTGCATCGGCTTACTCCTTGACCCCACCAAGGGTCAGGCCCTTGATGAAGTAACGCTGGAACATGATGAAGACGAGAATCATCGGTATGGCGGCGACCGCTGCCCCACTCATCAGCAGTTTGAAGATCGCGAGGTTCTGATCCTGCAGCGTCTTCAACCCGACTGGCAACGTGTACAGGTCGGCATCGTTGAGCACGATGATTGGCCAGAGGAAGGAATTCCACACGTTCATGAAGGTGAAGATCCCAAGCGTTGCCAAGGCTGGCTTGGCCAGCGGCACCACCACCGTCCAAAACGTCTTCCACTCCGACGCGCCGTCGATCTTCGCCGCATCGATCAGCTCGTTCGGGATCGACAGCATGTACTGACGCATCAGGAACACGCCGAAGACCATCGCGAGGTCAGGCAAGATCAACGCCCAGTGCGTATCCATCAAGTTGAAGTTCTGCACCATCATGAACATCGGCACCAACGTGATCTGGCCGGGGATCATCATCGTTCCGACGATCAGCCAGAAGATCAAGTTGCGGCCGGGGAATTTTTTCTTCGCGAGCACGTAGCCCGCCATCGTATCGATGATCAAGATACCCAGCGTGACGACGATGGCGATGTACGCCGAGTTGAAGAACCACTTCCAAATACTCGTGCTCTGGAACAGCGTCGCGAAGCCGGAGAACGTATCATCGACGATCGCGTCCATCCGCTCTTCATGGTGGGCAGCCTTGGCGGTGTCGCCCGCCTCTTCTGCTTCGTTGGCTTTGCCCAGCTCTTCAAAATACTTCGGAATCCCCATCGGGTACAGCTGCGGGGGCACCGATTCGACATAGGACACCTTTTGCCCGGTGGCTTCGTCTTCGTACTCGCTCAACTGCAGCGCCGTGGAGAACACCCAGTACAGCGGAAGCAGAGAGATCACAGCCCAGACGATCAACACGGTATAGGTGACGAACTTGGAAGGGGTAAATGACTTGCCCATGTTTCGATCCCTCCTACTCCTCGCCCTTGCGATACAAGAGGCGGTACTGGATGACGCCGAAGATCAGCGTGATGACGAACAAGACGACCGCTTGGGCCGAGGCGAGCCCGAATTCCATGTCGCGGAACGCCGACTTGTAGATGAGATGGACGAGCGTCTCGGTGGCGTTGCCTGGTCCCCCGCCCGTCATCAGAATGATCTGAGTGAACACTTGGAAGGAGCCGATCAGCGACAGCATGATCAGATACAAGGTCGTCGGCTTCAACAGCGGCACGGTGATCCGCCACCAGCGTTGGAAGGCGTTCGCGCCGTCCATCTTCGCCGACTCATAGAGCGATTCCGGGATCGCGCCCATACCGGCGAGGTACATGATGATGCCCACGCCCGGCGGGATCAGCACGCTCATGATGATCAGCGCCCACATGGCGGTGTCCGACTGGTTCAGCCAGTCTTGAGCGGGAATGCCGAGGAACTCAAGGAAATAGTTGAACAGACCGTAGCGATAGTTGTACACCCAGCGCCAGACCATCGCGATGATGACCATCGAGGTCACCGTCGGCAGGTAAAACGCGCCGCGGAAAAAGCTCTGGGAGAAGCGGCCAAGCGGGTGGATCAACGAGGCCAGCCCCAGTGCGATCAGCACTTGCAGGGGCACGGTGAACACGGTGTATTTCAAGGTGTTGAGCAGCGCAACGTGAAACGCATCGCTTTCGAACGTTTTCACGAAGTTGTCTACGCCTACCCACTCACTTTCAAACACGCCGTATTCTTGGAACGAAATGACAAACGCCCAGATGACGGGCACGAGAATGAAGGCGAGAAACAGGACCATCTTCGGAAGCAAAAAGAGATAGGCAGCTCGTTCCTTCCACATCGTCTTCAGCAAGGCTTTGATGCGCGATTGCTGGGGTTTGGTTGGGGGGGTGTTTGTCGTTGCCGGGGAGGGGTTCATCTCCAGCCACCTCACTTGATGTAATGGAGGGACTCCCGAACGGGGAGCCCCTGTGGTTTCGTGCTTACTTCTTCAGCAGTTCGTCGACCGACTTCTTCGCTTCTTTCATCGCGTCTTCCGGCGTCTTCTCACCGTTCAGAACGAGTTGCAGCTGGGCTTGGATCGCTTCGTCGATCTTCTTCCACTGCGCGTGGCGCGGCAGCATGACTGCACTTTCGGACAGCTTCTGCGCAGCTTGCATCTGCGGGTCGTTCGCGAACGGGTTCTTCTCGGTAGCGGACTTACGGCTCGGGAAGGTGCCGTATTGTTGGGCGGAGAGCACTTGGTTGTCGGTGGAGGTCAGTTGCTTCAGCAGGTCGGCGATCACTTGCTTCTTGCCTTCGCTCTCCTGATGGAAGACCATCCAACCGCCCACGCCACCGATCGTGACCGGCTTGCCCGACTTGCCGGTCGGGTAGGAGGCGACCATGATGTTGTTCATGTTGGCTTTTTTCGCAGCGGAGATCGCCCACGTTGCCCACGGTTCCACAGCCACGGTCTTCTGCGCGGAGAATGCTTTCCACGTGCCGCCGACGTCGCCCGAGCCCATCTCTTTGGGGGCGACTTGCAGCTCATTCTTCAGAGCGGCAACTTTCTTCATCGCGGAGAGCGAGTCTGCCGAGTCAAACGTGAACTTGGTCGCGTCGTCGCTCAGCGGACGGCCGCCGTCCATGTAGAGGAACGGCCAAGCTTCGTAGTAGCCGTTTTTGATGTAGGTGGAGATGCCGTAGACATCGTTTTTGCCGTCGCCGTCCTTGTCGTAGGTCAGCTTCTTCATCGTGTCGGTGAACTCATCCCACGTCCATTTGCCGTCTTTCGGCGGCTCGACGTTGCGCTCCTTGAAGATGTCCAAGTTCAGCAGCATGGAGTGCACGGTCATCGCCGCCGGCACGCCGTACATTTTGCCGTCTTGGGTATACGCATCGAGGGCGTTCGGGTAGAAGTCGGCCTTCTCCTTCGCATCGAAGAAGCTGTCGAGCGGCTCGATCACCTTTTGCTTGATGAAGGTCGGGTTGACACCGTTGCCTGAGATATCGATCGGCGCAACGTCCGGCCACGATTTGCCGGCGATCGAAACGCCGAGCTTGTCGTTCAGCTCCGCCCACGGCACTTGGACAATCTCGATCTCGACGCCCGGATGAGACGCTTCGAACGATTTCTTCTGGTCTTCGAGCCAGTGGTATTTGTTGCCGCCTTGGTCAGCCCAACGCGGGCCATCCCAGAGCACGATCTTGCCGGTCCATTTCTCGGCGGTCTGTGTGTCCGTTGCAGTGTCTTTGCTACAACCGATCGCTGCGACAGACAGCAGCGAGAGCGTGGTGACAACTGCCACCGTTTTCGACCATTTGTTTTTCATCTGGTAAGTTCCCCCTTGTCAAGCCTTGTGGTGGTTCTTTTTATAGATATAAAAAGTGGTCAGCGGATGCATGGCGGAATGCCTCCGCGTCTGCTTCCCACTTCTTATACGCGACGTGTAGCGACTGCCGCAGTTCCGTGGTGCCAGCGAGCAAGTCGATGAACGGCCGCCCGTTGAGCGGGTCGGACGGTGGAAGCCAAGCAAAATCGCTCGGGTGCAGCGCGGCGAGGAGGCGGATTAGCTCCACGCCCATGCGCAGCGGTGCGAAGGCTTCGCGGTCGGTCACATGCACCTGCAGGCCGTGACAGAGCTGGCCTTGGTACTTGGAGAACATCGGCACGAAGTGCGTGGCGCGCAGACGTACGCCGGGCAGTTGGACCGCGTCAAACGCATCGAGCATCGCGTGCGCTTGTACCCACGGTGCGCCGAACAGCTCGAACGGTCGCGTCGTGCCCCGCCCTTCAGAGACGTTCGTCCCTTCCAGCAAGGCGAGGCCCGGATAGACGATGGCGGTATCGAGCGTCGGCATGTTCGGCGACGGTGGCACCCACGGCCGCCCGAGCTGGTCGCCCCAGCGGTCGCGCTGCCACCCTTCTACCTCGATCACGTCCAACGGGAACGACCAGCCGAAGTGGTGCTGCATCCAACGCGCGGCTTCCCCGACGGTCAAGCCATGTCGCAGTGGAATCGGCAAGCGGCTGACGTAAGAGAAACAGCCTTCCTGCACGCGAATCCCTTCCACGCGCACGCCTGTCAGCGGATTGGGTCGATCGAGGATCATGACGGGCATGTTCACCTCCGCCGCTGCGGCCAGCAGGTCTTGCAGGGCGGCGAGGTAGGTGTAGAACCGCACGCCGATGTCTTGGATATCGACCAGCAGCAGGTCGAGGTCTGCTGCTAGGAGGTCGGTAGCGCGCTCGGCAGCGGTCTGCTGCGGACCACCGTAGAGGCTGCGAATCGGCAGCCCATAGCGCGGATGCACAGCATCGTCAACCCTCTCCCCAGCCTGTTGCACGCCATACAGCCCATGTTCCGGTGTATACACGACCTGCACGTGGAGGTCGTCGTGCATCGCGACGCGATCGAGCGTCGGCACGAGTGCTGCATCTACGGCGGCGAGGTGCGTGAAGAGACCGATCCGCCGGCCAGCTAGCCGCTTGCGCAGCGGTTGGCCCGCTGGATGCAGCAAGCGGTCGATGCCCACACAGACCGGGTGGCTCACCTGATGGGTCACAGGCGCTCCCTCCTCAGGAATGGACGATCTTGCCGAGCACGACGGGGCGGCGCGCACCGGTGGCCGATGGCAAGTTGTTCGGGCGGTGGTGCCAGCACTCGTAGCCGAGCACGGCGAAGGCGACCGCTTCCTTGGCATCGCTGGGGATGCCTGTCGCCTCCTGCGTCAGGACGCGCAGCTGCGGTAGCTCCTGCCGAATGCCTTGGATCAAGGCCGGGTTGTAGGAGCCGCCACCGCCGATGATCAGTTCGTCAACCGTCGTGTGTGGCAAGACGAAGCGCTTGATCGCATCGGCGAACGTACGGACAGTGAAGGCGGTCGCAGTGGCGATGAGGTCAGGAGCGGAGAGCCCTAGCTGTTGCCCCTCTTGCCACCACGCTTCGACGCAGGCGGCCCCGAACAGTTCGCGGCCCGTCGACTTCGGCGGTTGTTCGGCGAAGTACGGCTCTGCCAACCAGCGGGCCAGATAGGACTCCACCACTTGACCTGCGAGCGCGTATTCTCCATCGCGGTCGTAGCGCTGGAGACCGTTGGTGAGCCGCTGCACCAATCCGTCGATGATCATGTTGCCAGGGCCCGTATCGAAGGCGATCGGCGCACTGCCATCGGCAGGAAGCACGGTGAGGTTGGCGATGCCGCCGATGTTGGCGAGGATGCGCCCCTTGCCGGGGCTGTTGAAGAGCAGTTGGTCGACGAACGGCACCAGCGGTGCTCCCTGCCCGCCCGCTGCCAGATCGCGCACACGGAAGTCGGCAATGACAGGGCGACCAGTCTGTTCGGCGATCACAGCCGCCTCGCCGATCTGCAAGGTCGACGCGATGGCATAGCCAGCGATCGGCTCCGGGATCGGGTAGTGGCAAACGGTCTGTCCATGGGAGGCGATAAACATAATATCTGTTATGTCGAGTCCTGAGCGGCCGATCACGTCGCGCACCGCGTCAGCAAACACGTGGCCAAGCAACACGTTCATTTGGCTGACCTGCGTGGCGGTGGCCTCCGGGCGGAAGAGCTCGAAGATGTGCGCCTGCACCTCGGATGTGAACGGCACCGTTTCGAACAGCCGCAGCTTGACGCGCAGATGCGGTGGTTCGCCCGCGATGTCGACGACCGCTACGTCGATGCCGTCGACCGAAGTACCAGACATCAACCCGATACAGGTGATCCCATCAGTGTTGGCAGGGTTCATTGGCACAGCTCACCTCCCCTGCTGCCTGTTCACAGTTGGACAGTGCGGGGATGGTGACAGGCAAGCGACCGCGCAACTCGCGCTGGCCAAAGATCGCTTGGACGGCCACGTCGGCCGCGGCCGGCGTAAACTCGTAGGCTGCCACATGCACGTGAACATCTGGGAACGCGCTCAGATCATACGGCGTGCGCAGCGAGACCACAACCAACGGTACGGAGCGTTGGTGCAGTGCGCGAACGAGCTGGGCCTGTTGCGGCGAGAGCTGAGCGTTCATCGTGCCGACAAGCACGGCCGAACAGCCTGCGACCGCTTGGAGGGCTTCCGCGATCTCGGCGTCGCTGGGCGGATTTTTCAACTCGACCGCCCGGTAGTTCGGGTGCACCTTCGCCACCGCTTGCACGAGCGGGTTGATCAGATAGCGATCGTCTTCCACCGGTGAGAGCGAGACGTTTATCAACCCGATCACGCCAACCGTCTGCTCCGGTGCGAGCGCCAGCGGCAACAGGTTGCCGACGTTCTTGGTCAAGGTCACAGCCGCTTCCATCACGCGTTGCGCCAGCTCTTGATGAGCCGCTCCCCCCACCAGAGCAGGGGCTTGGAGTTCGCGCTGGTCAAACAGCGGCAAGAGGTCGTCCCAGCTCAGATACTTCTCCTTCAGAGCGATGATCCGCTCGACCGCTTGGGTGAGGCGTTCCTGTGGGATGTCGCCCGACTCGATGCCGGCGACGAGCCTCTCGATCGCCCCGTGTTGCCACTCGTGCGTGTGCGAGATGAAGCTGAGATCGATACCCGCTTGGAAGGCGCGGTACACGCCTTCGACGGTGCCCACCGTCTTCGAGATCGCGTGCATCTCCATGCAATCGGTGGTCACGAGCCCGGTGAATCCCAGTTCCTCGCGCAGCAGTCCTTCCACCACCCGGCGTGACATTGTGGCAGGGATGTCCGCATCTGGCTCGATGGTCGGGAAGCAGACGTGGGCGATCATGATCGAATCGATGCCAGCTGTAATCGCTTTCATGAACGGAACCAACTCGACGGCATCCAACCGCGCCCGGTCATGCGCAATCTGCGGCAAAGTCAGATGAGAGTCCAAGCTGGTGTCGCCATGTCCCGGAAAATGCTTGCCGCAGGCAGGCACGCCTGCTGCTTGCAAGCCGCGCATCGCTTCGATGCCATAGTCGGCCACGACATGCGGGTCTTCCCCATAGGAGCGCACCCCGATCACCGGGTTGCCGGGGTTGTTGTTGACATCGAGCACCGGGGCCAAGTTGTAGTTGATCCCCAACGCCTTCAACTCCAAGCCAGTCGCTTCGGAGACGAGAAACGCGCTGTGCGGGTCGCCTGTCGCGCCGATCGCCATGCTGCCCGGCAACAGCGTCGCCCCTGCACCGAGGCGGCGGACGATGCCGTTCTCCTGATCGATGGAGATGAAGAGCGGATGGGCATGCCCTGCTTCGTACGCAATGCGTTGCAGGGCGGTGGTCAGCCGCAGCACATCTTCGGGACGCCCGATGTTGCGGGCGAACAAGATCACGCCACCGACGTGGTGGTCGCGGATTAGCGCTTCGATCTCAGGCGAGGGTTCGGTGCCATGAAAACCGAACATCATCGTCTGCCCGACTTGGCGGCGCACCGACCAAGTGCTTGTTGGTTGCTTCGTCATCGCAGTCACCTCTTCTTCCGCTGTGTGCTCAGTTCGCATCCTGTGCGATCGCCGCGTGAACGAATCCACCTGCTGCCGTCAAGCGCTCTTCCGCCGCTTCCACCGACAGGCCGGTCTTCAGCATCACGAGGGCGAGCTTCACGCGGTTGTTCGCTGCTTGGAGCGCGGTGGACGCTTGCTCGTAGCTCGCACCGGAGCCAGCGACGAGAATGCGGCACGCGCGGTCAACCAGTTTCACGTTGGTCGGTTTGACATCGACCATCAAGTTCTGGAACACCTTGCCGAGGCGCACCATCGTGGCGGTGCTCAGCATGTTCAGCACCATCTTCTGGGCGGTGCCTGCCTTCAGCCGGGTCGAACCCATCACCACTTCAGCCCCGGTCGGCACTTCGATCGCCACATCGGCCAGCAGAGACGCTTCCGCAGGTGCGTTGCAGGACAGCGCGATGGTCGCGGCTCCCGTCTGCTTCGCGAAGGTCAGTGCACCCTTGACGTACGGCGTGCGCCCGCTGGCGCTGATGCCGACGACAACGTCGAGCGGATGCAGGCCGACATCGCGCAAGTCTTGTTCGCCAGCGCTCCCATTGTCTTCGGCTCCTTCCTCGGCGTTGACCATCGCAGCAGCTCCGCCCGCGATGAGCCCTTGTACCAGTTCAGGGTCGGTGCTAAAGGTCGGCGGGCATTCGGACGCATCGAGAATGCCCAACCGACCGCTCGTTCCAGCGCCGACATACAAGAGTCGCCCCCCCTGTTGCAAGCGTTCGACGATCGCATCGACAGCGCGGGCGATCGACGGCAAAGCCTGCTCAACCGCGAGGGCTACCGTCTGGTCTTCCCGGTTCATCACCGTGACGATCTCCAAGGCGTTCATTTGATCCAGATTGGCCGAATGTTCGTTGACTTGTTCGGTCGACAAGTTGGCAATCGACTTCAACACACACACATCCTCTCTCTAGCTCGCTCTCTCTAGCTCTTATCCAGTTCCGCAGCTGCCTGCCGGGCGAGCCGCACCGCGCCTGCTACAGGCGGGGCGGACGCTGCGAGCACGCGGCACCCGCGCGGCTCCAGCTGCTGGCGGATGGCCTCCCCCACGGCGCTGCCTGGGTGGAACAGTCCGCCCGCTGTGACGACCGTCACGGTGGCGACGCCTGCAAACAGCTGTTGCTTCAGCGTCAGCACAAGTTCGGACAGTTCAGCGGCGGCGGCATCGAGCAGCTGTTGGCTGGTGAAGTCGCCTTCCTGCGCAGCTGCGAAGACGCACTGTGTCACGCTGGCCATCTGTTGGCGTGTAAACTGGCTGTCATACACGATCGGGATCAGCGCGGACGGCTCCGCTACGCCGAGATGGGCGAGCACATGTTGGGTGAGCGCAGTGGGCGGTCGGCGGCCATCGTAGGCCTTCATGACCGCTTGCAACGCCCGGCGGCCGATGTCGTAGCCGCTGCCTTCATCGCCAATTCCATACCCCCACCCGCCAACGCGTGCGGTACGCCCGGCGAGATTCTTGCCGTAGGCGATCGAGCCGGTCCCGCCGATGAGCACAATGCCCACGCCGTCGCCACCGTCCGCTGCGAGGGCCAGCACCGCGTCGTTCTCCACGCGCACCTCTGCGCCAGGCCACTCGGCCGTCACGAACGCCAGCATCCGCGTGCGCTCCGCTTCCCGATCGACGCCGGCGAGCCCGAGCGCGATCGCAGCCACTCGCCCGCCCGCTGGTACAGCGGAGCGGATCGCAGCGAACAGGTCACTCAGCCGCCGTTCCGTCTCCAACCACCCGTGATGGTTCACGTTGCAGCCAGCGACGAGCAAGTCGGCCAAGAGCTGACCGTCTGCCGTGACGACCTGCGCGCGGGTCTTCGTCCCACCGCCGTCCACACCGACAAAAACGTCCATTTGCATGCCCTCCTCGTTCGCTCCCATTAGCGGTGGAGCTCCACGTGAAGTTGGTAGCGGTCGCCGCGATAGGCGGACTTAACGTATTCAAACGGCTCCCCGTCGTAATCGAACGTCGTGCGCTCGATGTGCAGGACAGGTGAGCTGATGGCGATGCCGAGGCACTCCGATTCCAGCGTGTTCGACAGCCCGACTTCGATCGTCTGCCGGGCGAATTGAATCACCACGCCGTATCGCTCCTCCAGCACCTTGTACAGCGACAAGGCGTGCAGGTCTTCCTGCTCGATGCCAGGGAACCGCGTCAGCGGGATGTGCGTCATCTCGAAGGCCATCGTCCGCTGGTCAGCCAAGCGAATTCGCTCAAACACGATCACCGGCTTCCCTTCCTGGATCTGGAGCCGTTCGGCCACCGTGCGCGACGCGTCTTGCAAATAGCTACGACGCACGCGCGAGTCTGGCTGCATGCCGCGGTTGCGCATGTCCTCGCTAAACGAGGTCAGCTTCAGCAGTGCTTGGCTGATCTTCGGCTCAGCGACAAATGTGCCCTTGCCCTGCTCGCGCAGGAGCAGCCCTTCCTTCACCATCTCGCCCAGCGCCTGTCGCACCGTCATGCGGGAGATGCCGTACATGTCGCTCAGTTCACGCTCCGATGGCATCAACTGGCCGGGACCGAATTCACCTGCTTGGATCTGTTGCGTCAGCTTCTCTTTTAGCTGGTAATACAAGGGAATCGGTATGTTTTTGTTTAACATCTGGTTCACCTAACATCTGGAGGTCTATACCAGTATATATTCGCAGATGTCTGTCACTTTCCTGCTACTTTGACAAAAATAGCAAAATTTCGTCGGCGATGCGGTGCGGGTCTGCTTGAAGCGATTGCTGCAGCGTGCGCAGCTGCGCTTTTTTCGTGGGATCTTGTGGGTTTTTCCGGATCTCCAACGCCAGCAACGCCGCTTCCCCGGCCCGGCCCAGCTTATCCACCCACGGTTTGATCTCCTGCATCAGCGCTTCGTTGCGGATGCCTGCTGCTAAGCGTTGGGGCAGTTGTTGCACCCGTACCAGTTCCTGACGCAGGGCTTCCTCGCTCCCGCTCTGCTCCAGCTGTTTCAAGAGCGCAGCAAACGCAGAGCGGCTCTCCGTCTGCAGGAAGCTCGTGCTCGCGTAGGAGGCGAACGTCTGCCAAGCTTCGTGATCGGTCACACCGTCCGTCCCCTGCAGCGCTTGTTGCCACGCTGTAGTTGGCTGGTACGCCATCGGGTGGTTCAGGTAGTTGGCGATCGTCGCGAGGGAAAGTTTCGACGCTTGCGGTTGGATCATCGGATTGGCGAGCAGGCCAGCCACGTGCGTTCCCAGATCAGGGGCGCGATGCTCCAGCGGCCCCAACAGCAGCTGTGGGCGTTTGTCCTGTTCGTAGGTGTAGTCGTTGACCGGGAAATTGTCCCAGATCAGCGGCTTCCGGCCCAAGTGCTTCGCCACCTGATCGGCCTGCTGGCTGGTGATGCCCTTCGCGAGGATGTTCGGCCCCGTCCAGATCACTTCAATGGACGGATCGAGCTTCGTGCGCAGCGTCGACCAGTAGGCGTTGTCCTTGACGCCGGCATAGACCAACGGCGCGAACCAGAGCTGGAAGTTCGGGTCGCGCTGCTTCATCTCGGCCAACACGTAGTTGGCCAACTCCGTCTGGGCGAGCCCCACGTCCGTTCCGTAGCGGCCGCGGTCCTTGTCATGCAGCTTCTCCTGCACATCATCGAAGGAAAGCATCACCGTCTGCACGCCCCAACTGCGCGCCTGTTCGAGCTTGGTGAGCAGCTTCGCCCGGTCATCCGCCGACGAGTAGGTGATCGCCAACTGCTCCCGCTCAGGCGTGATCGGCTGGCTGGGCAAGGCGATCGGCAGGCCCGGCGAAACAGAGTAGACAAACCCAAGTCCATGCTGTCGCGCCGCTTGTACGAGCTCCTGCATCCGCGCCGCCTCCGCGGCAGGATAAGTCTCCGCCCAGCGCAAGCGTTGCCACGGGTCGTCTTTTGGTGCGTACACGTAGGTGTTGTACTGCTGCTGTCCGAGGAATGTGAACATGTCGAGCCGCTGCTCGTGCGTCCACGGCGCGCCATAGAATCCTTCGACGACACCGCGAATGGCGAAGCGTCCAGTCGGCACAGGCTCCTGCACGGCGGGCGTGCCGGGCACTCCCGGCTGAGCAGGTGGAGCGGACGCCTGTGGCCCGTTGTTCCACTGGATTAACGCCACCACCAGCAAGCCGCAGCCCACACCTGCTGCGAGGAGCTGCCACGCTCGTTTGCGCTTCATGTTTGCACCCTCCTGTCTGTTTTGAAAAAAAACCACCCGAGCGCGCTCGAGTGGTTTTTTCCAACCCTGGCTTCCTGTTCCTTACTGTACGTACACGTCTTGCACTTGCATGCCTGCATAGTAGGCGTCGAGGATCTGCTGGAAGGTCCAGCCCTTGCCGCCGAGCATCGAAGCGCCGTATTGGCTCATGCCGACGCCATGTCCGTTGCCGCCCCCATAGAAGGTCACACCTGTCAGTGCGCCGCTCGCATCGCGCGCCAGATCGAACGTCGCGAAGGAGGACGGCAAGATCGTGTAGTTGCGGAGCGCGTTCGACGCGATGTACTCGGTCGAACCGCCTTTCGCTCGCTGTAGCAGCACGTCTCCTACGCTGCCCGTGTAGGTCTTGCTCGGACGGATCGTGAAGCGGATGTTGAATTCCTTGAGGATTTTATAGGTGCCTGTGCTGCCTTCGACCACCAGCTCCATCATGTTGCCGCCAGCGCCCCGCTTGGTGACGACGAGGTTGGAGATCGTGCCCGCTCCGGTCGCCGGGATCGGCTTGGACGCGAACGTGCCATCTGCTTGCTTGGTCAAGATCGCGCCCGGATCGGCGCCCCACCGCACGCCCAGTTGGCTGTTGATCGTCTTCTCCAGCTCCGCCTTCGAGAACGCCACCTTCCAGCGGAAGTAGAGCGAATCGGAGTCATAGCCGGTGTAGGACAGATCCTTGTAGAAGGCGTTCAGCGCCGCTTCATCCTGCGTGTTCAGCTGGAGCAACTGTCCCGGGTTGGCCGGGTCGTACGCATAGCTCTTCGCCGTCAAGTAGGAGAGCGGGGTGCCCGGAAACTGGCCATTGCCGTCCGCCCAAACTTCGTGTTTGGCCGCACCGAAACCACCGGAGGTCGAGTAGTAGCGGGCATCGACCAGCGCGCCGTTGCTCTGCATGACCAAGCCGCGCGTCTCGTTGACCGCCTGCGTGGTCAGCGCGTTCTCCGCGCTGTTGTTGTAGACTTGGCTCAGCGTCGAGTCATCGACGTGGAAGCCGCGCTTCGCATAGCGGCTGCTGTAGTAGTCGCTCAGCGCATAGGTGCGCGCAGCGACCGATTGCGCCTTCAGTGCTTCCAGACCGAAGGAAGCGGGCATCTCGCTCGGCACCACTTGGTAGAGGTAGTTCTCCAGCTGCACTTCGTTCGTCACGTTCAGCATGCCCGGCGTCACCGACGGCGTAATCTCGAACCAGCCGCGGTAGGACGGGTTGCCATAGGCGCGCTTGAAGGTCATCACTTGGAGCAGCGCGTCGCTGGCCGGCTGGACGTACAGGCGGCCGGTGGTGTTGTAGAGCGGCGCACCGTTCAGCTGCACCTGCACACCGCCATCCTTGGCCGTCATCGTGACCAACGCGTCCGCAGCGATCGTAAAGGTCTGACCATTCTTCTTGTCCAACACTTGCATGCCGCCTGCCGACTTGACGTCGAACTGAGCATGCTCCAGCGTGGCAAATCCGCTGGTCATCACGCCGATACGCATGTTGTTGACCGGGGTCTTGCCTTCAATGATCAGCAGGTCTGCTTCGCCCGACTGGTTGATTGAAGCGCTTACATTCTGTGCGCCTACAAACACGTCAGCCAGCGAGCCTTGCACGTATTGTCCGTTGAGATGCTTCAGGACCGTATACGTCGGTGCGAGCTTCACGACGCCGGTCAGCTCGAGGTCGAGCGTGCGCGCGGCCGTGTCCTTCGCCATGATCTTCTCGTTGACTTGTCGGGCACTTTCCACTGTGGCGACGGTGGTGAAGCGCACGATGCGGTCATCCTTGGCTTGGAAGCTGATCGACTGACCGGCCACCACGTCCACCGACTTGTTCTGCGTGTAGTACGTCTGGACGGCCTGTCCGACCAGCAGTTGGTACGTGACCGTCGGCCCCTCTTGAGCAACGGTCAGCACGCGCGCGTTGTTGACGAGCGTCATCACGCTGTTCTCTTCCGCTGCTGTGACGACACCAGCGACCGGAACGGTCGCGGAGGCCAGCATCAGCGCTGTAACCCACCCTGTGACTTTTTTCATCTCTCTTTCCCCTCCCTATTTCGGCACCCCAGCCCAACCGTTTGGTTGGGTGGTATATACCACTGATTCGAGGTCGGGGAAACAAATTCCTTTTTCTTGTTAAAATTCGCCTCGGTTGCGCCATTTTACCGCTTTGTCGATCAGCGCGGCCGCCTCCTGTCGCGTCATGCGATCGCGGGCGCGATACGGTTGTCCAGCGGCGGTGTGCTCTAGCGGGCCGACGAAGTTGTAGTAGACGATGTTGCGCACCGCCTCGCGGGCCCACGGCGAGATCGGCTCGTGCAGGGGCACGTCGGCGGTGGTCGCAGGCAGTCCCTGATGCTGCAGGTGCCGCCAGATCATCGTCGCCGCTTGCTCTCTGTAGACCGCTTCATCAGGGGCAAACGTGGTCGCGGAGGTGCCCGAGATCATCCCTGCTTCCAGCGCGGCTTGGATGTACGGCGCGCCCCAGTGGCCGCTGGAATCGGCGAACTGGACGGGGTGCTCGGTGGCCGGCACCTGAAAGGCCTTGACCAAGAACAGCGCCAGTTCGGCGCGCGTGATCGGCGCTTCCGGCTGGAAGGAGCCGTCCTTGTGCCCCACTATGACCTGTCGCTCGCGCAGGGCGGCGATGTGCTTCGCGTAGGGGTTGTCGTCGGGCACGTCTGAAAAACCGCTCACTGTATACGCGGGCGGTCTGGGCACGTCAGGTTGGTAGGTCAAGGCGAGCACGCTGCCGCCAGCGAGGAAGAGGAACAGCTGGGTCGCTCGTCCCAGTCGAAACGGTGCGGGGAGGCCCAACTTCCTGGTGCGGGCCGGAGTCGAGCGAGCGGGCAGATGCGAACGCTTCGTCGTCGGGTTCCTCTGTGGCTTCCGCTGCGGCGGCCCATCTGGTAGTTCCGGCTCACGGTGCTTGACTTCCTCAATCGTCTGAGCCAACACTCCGAGCTCCTCGGACTGCAAGACCAACGTGCCAGTCACCCGCCATCGCGTATCGGACGGCTTCTGTAGCAGCTGCACGCGGTCGACCAGCTCGCGATCAGCCCGCACCGCATAGCGCTCCCCTTCGATCTGCATCTGAAACAGCACCACACGCGACTGCGCGCGCACATGCTCCACGCGTCCGATCAACTCCACCTTCGCACTCATGCCCGTTCCCCTCCCCTTCTCCATATAAAAACAGCACCCCAAGCGGGGTGCTGTCTGTAAGCAAGCCTACAATCGATCTTAGTACAGGGTCAGGTATTGGTTGCGCTCCCACTCGTGCACGGTGGTGCGGAACATATCCCACTCGATCTGCTTCGCTTCGACGAAGTGTGCCACAGCGTGTTCGCCGAGGGTCTTCACGAGCAGTTCATCGGCGAGCAGTTCGTCGATCGCTTCCTTCAGGGAAGCCGGCAGGGACAGGATGCCGTTCTCGATGCGCTCTTCTTCGTTCATCACGTAGATGTTGCGGTTGACCGGGTCCATCAGCGGCAGTTCACGACGGATGCCATCGAGGCCGGACTGGAGCATGGCAGCCAGTGCGAGGTACGGGTTGCACGCCGGGTCCGGGTTCCGAACTTCGATACGGGTGGACAGGCCGCGGGAAGCCGGGATGCGCACCAGCGGGGAGCGGTTCTTCGCCGACCATGCGATGTAGCACGGTGCTTCATAACCCGGAACCAGACGCTTGTAAGAGTTGACGGTCGGGTTGGTGATCGCAGCGAAGCTACGAGCATGCGCGAGGATGCCAGCCAGGTAGTGCTTCGCCGTCATGGAGAGACCGAGTTCATCCGACTCGTCGTAGAACGCGTTCTCGCCGTTGCGGAACAGGGATTGGTGGCAGTGCATACCCGAGCCGTTGATGCCGAAGATCGGCTTCGGCATGAAGGTCGCGTGCAGGCCGTGCTTGCGAGCGATCGTCTTGACGACCAGCTTGAAGGTCATGATGTTGTCCGCTGCCGTGACAGCGTCCGAGTATTTGAAGTCGATCTCATGCTGACCGACTGCCACTTCATGGTGCGAAGCTTCGATTTCGAAGCCCATCTCTTCGAGGGTCAGGACGATCTCACGGCGGCAGTTCTCGCCGAGGTCAACCGGTGCCAGGTCGAAGTAGCCGCCTTGGTCGTTGACGTCGTTGGTGATGTTGCCCTTCTCGTCGAGCTTGAAGAGGAAGAACTCCGGCTCCGGACCAACGTTCATCTCGGTGAAGCCCATGGAACGAGCGTCTTCCATCGCCTTCTTCAAGATGCCGCGCGGGTCGCCCGGGAACGGGGTGCCATCCGGCATGTAGATGTCGCAGATCAGGCGCGCGACTTTGTAACCCTTTTCCGTCTCCCACGGGAAGATCAGCCAGGTGGACAGGTCCGGGTAGAGGTACATATCCGATTCCTCGATGCGCACGAAGCCATCGATGGAAGAGCCGTCGAACATCATTTTGTTGTCAAGTGCCTTCTCCAGCTGGCTGACCGGGATCTCGACGTTCTTGATAATGCCGAGCAAGTCGGTGAATTGCAAGCGAATGTAGCGAACGTTCTGTTCCTCTGCCATGCGCAGAATGTCTTTGTCTGTGTACGTGCGGTTCATTGCTTCTGCTCCTCCTTGGCCCCGTCCTTCTGGACGTCAGGCTCTGCTTGTTTTTAATTTATTTAGTGGAAAAACCGCGACAGTTCCCCGGCGATCAACGAGTTGTGCAACCCGTTCATGCCCGGTCGACGCTGAATCTCCTGTTTCAACAGATCGCGCAACTCACGGTCGGTGAGGTCTTTCTTCGCTTCCTTGGCCAACTTGGCCTGGTCTTTCTCGGAGGTGGGCAACAGTTCAGACTGCGTGCGAGCGGGGCCCAGCACCGTCTTGATGCCCGCGATGTTCAAGCCCTGTTCAATCAGCCGCTTGATCTCCAGCAACTGTTCCACATCATTGAAGGAAAACAAACGCTGGTTGCCGTCTGTGCGCGCCGGACGGATCAGCTGGTGTTGCTCGTAGTAGCGGATCTGTCGCGCTGACAGGTCGGTTAGCTTTTGCACAATACCGATTGGGAAAAGGGCGAGATTACGTCGAAGTTCATCATTCATGGGGATCATCGCGCTGACAGGTCGGTTAGCTTTTGCACAATACCGATTGGGAAAAGGGCGAGATTACGTCGAAGTTCATCATTC
>JGI12273J12029_10000149_pt1 | contig 20273 bp, 18 predicted proteins | sample SoiCrureplicaC0C_FD_12029 | JGI IMG/M metagenome (IMG submission 12029) | reverse complement strand
ATGGCTCTCTGACCGCGTTATTGGAGCTCAGACTGAACCACTTGGTTCACGAGCTTGCCGTCGGCACGGCCTTTCGTCTTCGGCATCAGCGCCGACATGACTTTACCCAAGTCTTTCTTCCCGTCGGCACCAGTCTCTGCGATGGCTTCGCGCACAAGGGCACGAATCTCTTCTTCGCTCAACTGGGCCGGAAGATAATCCAACAGGATGTTGATCCCCTGTGTGACTTCGTCAATCAAATCCTGGCGGCCGCCAGCTTGGAATGCGAGGAGGGAATCACGACTCTGTTTCAGTTCGCGATTCAATACGGCGATCACTTCATCTTCTGAAAGCGTCTTTCTCTGCTCGATCTCAGCGTTCTTGATTGCCGTCCGAACCATGCGAATAACCGACAAGCGAATCTTGTCCTTGTCCTTCATCGCTTGCTTCATGTCACGTTCCAGACGTTCGGTTAAACTCATGGCGTAACTGCCTCCTTAGTATTTCTTCTTCTTGCGAGCAGCCTCGGATTTTTTCTTGCGGGCGACGCTGGGCTTTTCGTAATGCTTGCGTTTCTTGACTTCCGCGAGGATACCATCCTTAGCGGTCGCACGCTTGAATCTACGAAGTGCGCTATCCAAAGATTCGTTCTTGCGAACCTTAATTTCAGACACCTGATTTCCCTCCCTCCGCCAAGCAACATCAAAGCCAGATCAAACATCCGGCAAAGGAAAAGCGCGAAGCGACAATCCTTCAGAAAACATTATAGTCTACTTTCTCGTAGTATGTCAACTGAAGGGATGGCCGAGACACCCAGTTATTATAACGCAGGAATTGGGAAAAGTACACCCCTTGCCAAAACGGTTTTATCCGCGGCTGCGCACTTCAAAAATCGCGAACTTCAGGTAGTTGTTCTCATCCATTCCGTGCAGTTTCGGGTGGTCGCGCCCAGCCGACCGGTACTCGACCAAGCGCAGGACTTTCTTCGCGTCCAGCGCCGCATCGGCGATCGTCTCCAAGAACAGATCGGGGTCGACATGATACGAACAAGAGGCGGTGATCAGGAAGCCGTGTTCCTTGACCAGCTTCATCCCGCGCAGATTGACTTCCTTGTAGCCGCGCAGGGCGCCTTCGATGGCGCGCTTCGACTTGGCGAACGCTGGCGGGTCGAGGATGACCACGTCCCACTTGCGCCCTTCCCGCTCCCAGACGCGGAGTTGCTCAAACGCGTCGGCGACGACGAACTCGAAGTCCGCCTTGTCTTCAAATCCGTTGAGCTCCACGTTCTTGATCGCGGTGTCGATGGCGTGCTCGGAGATGTCGAGGCAGGTGATGTGCTTCGCACCAAACGCTGCGGCATGGACGGTGAAGCTGCCCGTATGCGAGAAGCATTCCAGCACGGACGCGCCGGGGTTGCCGTCCACGTCGGTGCGCACGAAGTCGCGGATCGCAGCGCGGTTCTCGCGCTGGTCGAAGAAGTAGCCGGTCTTCTGCCCTTCGACGACATCGACGACCAGACGCAGGCCGTTCTCGCGAATCTCCACGTCGCCGTCGAGCGCGCCATAGAGCAGACCTGTCGTCTGCTCCAGCCCTTCCAATTCGCGCACGGCCACATCGCTGCGCTCATAGATCGCCGTCGGGTTCAGCACTTCGCGCAGGGCGGTGACGATCATTTCCTTGCGCATGTCGATGCCGAGCGAGAGCACTTGGATGACCAGCACCGTGTCGAACTTGTCGACGATCAGGCCGGGCAGGAAGTCTGCTTCGCCGTAGATCAAGCGGCACGAGTTGGTGTCGTTGACCACGCGCTGGCGGAACTCCCACGCCTCGCGAATGCGGCGGGTGAAGAAGGCTTGGTCGATCTCGTCGTTGGCGCGGTAGCTGAGCACGCGCACTGCGATCTTCGAGTGTGGGTTGTAGTACCCCTTGGCGAGGAACATGCCCTTGTGGTTGGTGACGGTGACAATCTCCCCTGCGGTTGGTTCGCCCTCGATGCGCTCAATCTCGTTGTCGAACACCCACGGGTTGCCTGCTTCGAGGCGAAACTTGCGTTTGCGATTCAAAATCACAGTTGCCATGATAACGATCTCCTTGTCCGCATACATTTCTAAGTATGTACAAACGACGCCGTATTTTTTCATGAAAAGAGGTGCACGCTGTTGGTCGCGAAATCCCTGCTGTTGCTCGCGCTGGGAATCGGTGGTTTTCTCGCAGGACTGTGGGTCCTGCGCACCGGGTTGGAGCGCATGGCGTTCGATCGCCTGCCGCATCTGATCAAGCGCTTCGTGAAAACGCCCACTCGTGGGCTGTTGACCGGGACGGTCTTGACGGCGTTGATCCACTCCAGCGCCGCCGTCTCGATCATCTCGATCGGGCTGGTCAGCGCCGGGGCGATGACATTTGCCGATTCGCTCGGCGTCATCCTCGGCTCGAACATCGGCACGACCGTCACCACCCAGCTCTTGGCCTTCCCGATGGAAGGGCTGATTCTGCCCTTGATCGGAGTCGGTCTCCTGCTCTCGCTCGTCCTGCGCGGCTCGTACCGCTACATCGGACTGGCTACCCTCGGGTTCGCCATCCTGATGATCGCGCTCGAACTGATCGAGCGGGCGTTGCGACCGTTGGCCGGGACCGCGTGGTTCCGCGAGGTGCTGGAGCTGTCTTCGCAGATGCCGCTCCTCGGCGTGCTGGCTGGTGCGGTGTTGACCGCGCTGATCACCAGTTCAACCGCTACGACGATGCTGACGGTGGCGCTGGCTAGCCAAGGCTTGATCGAGTTGCCGGGTGCGATCGCCATCATCCTCGGCAACAACATCGGCACGTGCATCACCTCGGTGTTTGCAGCCATTGGCGCACCGCTCAACGCCAAACGGGTGGCGCTGGCCCACGTGATCCTCAACGTGCTGGGGGCGGCCGTCTTCCTGCCGCTGCTCACGCCGTTTGCCGTCTTCTGTCAGCTGTGGAGCACAGACATTGCGATTCAGGTGGCCACGTCCCATCTGCTGTTTAACGTGATCTCCTCGCTGGTGGTCTGGCCGTTCACGCGCCAGTATGCGGCGTTCATCTGCCGGTTGCTGCCAGAGCGGAGCTGATACGACTAGTATGTGACGTTCACGGTCTGTTCATTGGTGTTCCTTCGGCTCGATTGTTATAATCACGATAGACGAAAAGGACTACCTATCACTAGGAGGAACTGACCTTGTTGAAAACCCCGATTGGACGCCTGCGCGCCATTGCGCTCATCGAAGGCATTTCGTTTCTTGTGCTGCTCGGCATCGCCATGCCGCTGAAATACTTCTTCGACATGCCGATGGCTGTAACGATTGTCGGCGGCCTGCACGGCCTGCTGTTCGTGCTCTACGTCGCCTCAGTTGCCGAAGTGAAGTTTGCCAAGCACAAATCGATCGCATGGGGCGTCTATGCGTTCATTCTCTCGCTGATCCCGTTCGGCACGTTCTTGCTCGACGCGCAACTGCGCCGCGAGTCGACCGCCTAACGAAGTATGTACGAAGTGAAAAACAGAACGGGAAGGGCGTTGCGCCTTTCCCGTTTTTTTGTGTAGCTGGTTTGGTGTAGCTGTTTAGTACGAGTCGGTGGAGGTCAGGCCCTGCATGATCGACACGCCCGCCGAACAGCCGATGCGGTCTGCGCCCGCTTCCATCACCTTCGCAGCGTCTTCGAAGGAGCGCACGCCGCCCGAAGCCTTAACTCCGGTCTGCGGGCCCACTGCGGTGCGCATGAGCGCAACATCGGCCGGGGTCGCCCCGCCGGTCGAGAAGCCGGTCGAAGTCTTGACGAAGTCAGCCCCTGCCATCACGGTCAAGAGCGATGCAATCGCCTTCTCAACATCGGTCAGCAGTGCCGTCTCGATGATCACCTTGGTCAGCGCTTGGCCTTTGACTGCCTCGACGACTGCCTTGATGTCTTCATAGACAGCGCGGATCTCGCCCGCCTTCAGCAGGCCAACCGGGATCACCATGTCCACTTCGTGGGCACCGTTTTTCACCGCATCCTGCGCTTCGAACGCCTTTACAGCAGACGTGTTCGCCCCGAGCGGGAAGCCGATCACGGTGCAAACTTTGACATCGGTGCCCTGTAGAGCAGCGGCTGCACGGGCCACGAAGACTGGGTTGATGCAGACCGAAGCGAACTTGTAGGTTTTCGCTTCGTCACAGAGTACGTCCACTTGCTCCGGGCGCGCATCAGCCTTCAGCAAGGTGTGGTCGATGATGCCTGCGACGCGGTCGTGCGTCACCGGGGTGTACACGCCGTCGAGGGTCGGCACAGAGCCGAGTGCCGCTTCAACAGCAGCGCGGGCTTCTTGAATGATTGCGTTCATGAGGGAACAACCTCCTAGTCTCGTCTTACAGCATTTCCAATTCCAGCGCGTTCTCGAAGCCATGCGGGAGCGCCGCTGGCTCTTCTTCGCGCTCGGTGTAGGTCAAGCGTTCCAAGAACGTGCCTTGAGAAGTGACCGGACCGGCCGCATCGAGGCGGATGGTGACCACTTCGCCGAGCAGCTCGTCCTCACCGTCAAACTCAACCTTGATGTAGTTGTCGGTGAAGCCTTCGAGCTTGCCGTTCTCGTTGCGCTCCTCCGGGATCACGTCGAGCACCTCGCCGAGGAACTTGCTGGAATATTGCACTTGCAGCGTGTTGGCCAGCTGGATGAGGCGGTTGACCCGCGCTTCTTTTTCCCGCTCGGGCACTTGGTCTTTGTACTTCGCAGCGGGCGTGAAGTTGCGCGGCGAGTACGGAAAGACATGCAGGTCCGCGAAATGTTGGTTCTTCACGAACTCGTACGTACCTTCGAAGTCTTCCACCGATTCGCCCGGGAAGCCGACGATGATGTCCGACGTGATCGCAACGTCGCCTAATGCGGCGCGGACGTTGACCAGCGCAGCGGCGAACTCCTCGATCGTGTACTTGCGGTTCATGCGGTCCAGCACGCGGTTCGAACCGGCCTGCAGCGGGATGTGCAGGTGGCGGACGACCTTTTTCGACTTGGACAGCACGTCGATCATCTTGTCATCCAACTCGGACGCTTCGATGGAGGAGATGCGAATGCGGCGTACGTCCGGCACTTCGCGTTCGAGGTCGGCGATCAGGTCGGCGAGGGCATAGTCCTCCAGATCGTCGCCGTAACCACCTGTGTGGATGCCGGTCAGCACGATCTCGTAGTAGCCCGCAGCGACCAGTTTCTTCGCTTGGGCGATCACGTTCTCCGGCTTGCGGCTACGGATGAAGCCGCGAGAATACGGGATGATGCAGAAGGTGCAGAAGTTGTTGCAACCTTCTTGTACTTTCAACGAAGCGCGGGTCCGGTCGTTGAAGTACGGCACATCGAGCTCTTCGAACTCGCGCTGTTTGCGCACGGAGGAGACGACCTTGAACGGGTTCTTCTCCTGCTGCGCTTGCTCGACGAACTCGATGATGCGCTCGCGGCCTTGGGTGCCGATCACGAGGTCGACGCCCGGGATCTCCAGAATTTCGTCCGGTGCCACCTGTGCGTAGCACCCGGTGACCACCACCGTGGCATCTGGGTTGCGGCGGATCGCACGGCGGATCATCTGGCGGGATTTCTTGTCACCGGTGTTGGTCACGGTGCAGGTGTTGATGATGTAGACGTCTGCCTGGTCATCGAAATCGACCTGGGCATAGCTTTTCTCGCGGAACAGATGCCAGATCGCCTCCGTGTCATAGGAGTTGACCTTGCAGCCCAGCGTGTGAAATGCAACGGTGCTCATGTTAGTTCCCTCCCATCTCCCCATAGTGGTAGTGGATGCAAGCTGCGGTCAGCAAGCTTGCCGTTTCGGTGCGCACGATGCGCGGTCCGAGGGTGACGGGCACCGCCCCTGCCTCGACCGCACGTGCTATCTCCTCTGGCGCGATGCCGCCTTCTGGTCCGATCAGAACCAGCACGCGACGGATCTCGTCGCCAGCTGCGTTTAATGCGTCGCGCAAACCTTGCGTTTGCTCCATCTCATAGGGCACCAGTACCAGATCATACGCGGCGAACGTGCCCACCAGTTGCTTGAAGCTCACCCCATCGCTTACGGGAGGGATGAGGTTGCGGTGGGACTGCTCGGCCGCTTCCTTGGCGATCTTCTGCCACCGCTCGCGGCGCTTCTGCTCCTTCTTCGCATCGTACTGTACGATGCAGCGGGACATGTCGACCGGCAGGAAGCGCGAGATCCCCGCTTCGGTGCCCTTTTGAACGATCAGTTCCATTTTATCACCCTTGGGCAAACCCTGCGCCAAGGTAATCTGCACCAGCGGCTCCGGGTCGCGGGCGATCTCCTCGACGATCCGCCCCTCCACGACACCGTCGCCGAGCTCGGTCAGCTCGGTGCGGAACGCTTGGCCTGTGCCGTTGCAGACGATCACCGCGTCGCCGACCTCCATCCGCATCACGCGGACGATGTGCTTGACATCTTCGCCAGTGATCGTCACCGTTTGGCCTTGGATGGCCGTTGGTGCGACAAAGTAGCGCTGCATGAGCTACACCTCCGCGTGTTTGGCCACCAGCGCCACCCAGTCGCCGTCTTGGATCTTCTCCTGCACGGCAAACCCCGCCTGTTCGAGCGCGTTCTGCACGGTGTCCGCCTTGTCCTTGATGATGCCTGAGGTGATGAACGTGCCGGACGGCTTCAGCACCTGTTTCGCGCTGTCGATCATCAGCAGGATGATCTCGGCGAGGATGTTGGCGACGACCACATCGTAGGTGTCTTCCACACCCTTCAACAGATCGTTGGCACGCACGGTGACGACTTCCTGCACGCCGTTCATTGCCACATTCTCCTGGGCGACGCCGACCGCCACTGGATCGAGGTCCAAGGCCAGCACCGCTCCGGCACCCAGTTTGGCGGCGGCGATCGAGAGGATCGCCGTCCCACAGCCGACATCGACCATCGTGTCCCCTTCGCGCAACACGCTCTCCACCACTTTCAGGCAGAGATTGGTCGTCGGGTGCGTGCCCGTGCCAAATGCCATGCCAGGGTCGAGTTCGATGATCAACTCGCCCGCCGCTGGCTCATATTCTTCCCAGGACGGCTTGATCGTCAGGCGATCGGTGACGCGTACTGGGTGGTAGTATTTTTTCCATTCGTTCGCCCACTCTTCCTCATCGGCGATCCGATGGGTCACGTGTCCAGCGCCCGGATCGATTCCGAGGTGCGCGAGGTCGCGAATGTCCGTTGTGATCTGGCTGACGAGCTCGTCTGACCATAGCTCCAGCGCAATGTAGCCCTTCACGCGCACACCCGTCTCCGGGTAGTCCTCTGGGCTCAATCCGTAGATTTCCCCGTAACGGTCTACGAAGGTGCGGGTCAAATCACCGCTGTCCTCCAGCACCACGCCGTTCGAGCCATAGCGCTCCAGAATCGCCGTCACTGCTTCAACGGCTTCTGACGCGGTCAGCACCGTCACTTCCGCCCACTGCATTCCGTTCGTCCTCCTATGTCTTGACATACTTTTAAAAAATACCATACCTGCAAAACAAAATCCACAGGGTATAGGATGCCCGCAACATGCAGAGCTCCTTCCCTGTGGATTTGTGGGACTTAGTCGCCGAGGAAGGCCGACTTCAAGCGTTCGAACAAGGACTTGGATTGCTCATGCGTTTCTTCGCCCATCGTGCTGGCGAGCTCGCGCAGAAGTTCCTTTTGCCTGTCGTTGAGCTTGTTCGGGGTGACGACGGTGATGCGGATGTGCTGGTCGCCCCGCGCACCGGAGCGGTTGAGAATCGGGATGCCTTGGCCGCGCAGGCGGAAGACGGTGCCCGATTGGGTGCCTTCCGGGATGCGCAGCTTAGCTTTGCCGTCGATGGTCGGCACTTCGATCTCATCGCCGAGCGCTGCCTGCACGAACGTCAGCGGCACTTCGCAGTAGACATCCGAGCCTTCGCGTTCGAAAAACTCATGATCGCGCACCACGAACACCACGTAGAGGTCGCCAGGCGGGCCGCCCTTGGCCCCGAGCTCGCCCGCTCCGCTAACGCGGATGCGGTTGCCCGTGTCGACACCGGCGGGGATGCGAATCTCGATCTTCTTGCGCTTGCGGACCTTGCCTTCGCCGTGGCAGCTGCCACAGCGCTGTTCGATCTTCTTGCCCGAGCCGCCACAGGTGCGGCAGGTCGTGCGGTTGACCATGCGACCGAGCGGGGTGTTGACCACCTGCTCCTGCTGGCCCGTACCGCGGCAGGTCTGACAGGTCGAGACGTTCGTGCCCGGCTTCGCACCGCTGCCGTGACAGGTATCGCACTCTTCATAGCGCGGGATCTCGATCGTCTTCTCCGTGCCGAACGCCGCTTCCTTGAAGTCGATCTGCATCTGGAATTGCAGATCTTGGCCGCGCTGCGGGCCGTTCCGTTGGCGGCCACCGCCGCCGCCGAAGAACATGTCGAAGATATCGCCGAAGTCTCCGAAGCCCGCCCCGCCGCCAGCGCCACCGCCGCCGAACTGGTTCGGGTCGGCGTGGCCGAAGCGGTCGTACTGGGCACGCTTCTGGTCGTCGGACAAGACTTCGTACGCCTCAGCCGCTTCCTTGAACTTGCCTTCGGCCGTCGGGTCGTCCTTGTTCACGTCCGGATGGTACTGGCGTGCCAGCTTCCGGTACGCTTTCTTGATCTCGTCAGGCGAGGCGTCCTTGTTGACGCCGAGCACCTCGTAGAAGTCGCGCTTGCTCACGAGCGATCACTCATTTCCTCTAAACTGCTTATTTCTTGTCTTCGTCCACCACGGTGTAGTCCGCATCGACCACGTTGTCGTCCTTGCCACCTGCAGGTGCGCCTTCTGCGCCCTGTGCCGCTTGTTGCGCTTGTGCAGCCTGCTCGTAGAGCTTGATCGACAGCTGTTGTACGATCTCGCTCAGCTCGTCAGCAGCTGCCTGGATCGCTGCGATGTCGGTGCCTTCCAGTGCGGACTTGACTTTGTCCTTCGCAGCGTTCGCTTTGTCGATCTCCGCTTGGTCAACCTTGCCTTCGAGATCCTTCAGGGTCTTCTCGGTCTGGTAGACCAGCGAGTCGGCGTTGTTGCGGGTGTCGATCTCTTCGCGGCGCTTCTTGTCTTCGTCCGCGTTGAGTTCCGCTTCCTTCACCATACGGTCGATCTCGTCGTCGCTAAGGCCGGAGTTCGAGGTGATGGTGATCTTCTGCTCTTTGCCCGTGCCGAGGTCTTTCGCCGAGACGTTGACGATGCCGTTCGCGTCGATGTCGAATTTGACTTCGATCTGCGGCACACCGCGCGGTGCCGGCGGGATGTCGGTGAGGGTGAAGCGGCCGAGGGTCTTGTTGTCGCGGGCGAATTCACGCTCGCCTTGGACGACGTGGATCTCGACAGACGGCTGGCTGTCCGCTGCGGTCGAGAAGACCTGCGACTTGGAGGTCGGGATGGTGGTGTTGCGCTCGATCATGCGGGTCGCAACGCCGCCGAGGGTCTCGATGCCGAGCGACAGCGGGGTGACGTCGAGCAGGACGACGTCCTTCACTTCGCCAGTCAGCACGCCGCCTTGTACGGCTGCGCCGATCGCGACCACTTCGTCCGGGTTAACGCCCTTGGACGGTTCCTTGCCCGTCAGCTTCTTCACCGCTTCGACAACGGCCGGGATGCGGGTGGAGCCGCCGACGAGAACGATCTTGTCGATCTGCGCAGCCGACAGACCGGAGTCAGCCATCGCTTGGCGGGTCGGGCCCATCGTCGCTTCGACGAGGTCAGCGGTCAGCTCGTCGAACTTCGCGCGGGTCAAGTTCACTTCCAAGTGCTTCGGACCGGATGCATCGGCGGTGATGAACGGCAGGGAGATGGTGGTCTGCATCACGCCCGACAGTTCCTTCTTCGCCTTCTCCGCAGCGTCCTTCAGGCGTTGGAGCGCCATCTTGTCTTTGGAGAGGTCGATGCCGTTCTCCTTCTTGAACGTGTCGACGAGGAAGTCGATGATCTTCTGGTCGAAGTCGTCGCCGCCGAGGCGGTTGTTGCCCGAGGTGGCTTTTACTTCGAACACGCCGTCGCCCAGTTCGAGGATCGAGACGTCGAACGTGCCGCCGCCGAGGTCATAGATCAGGATGGTCTGGTCCTCAGCCTTGTCAAGACCGTACGCCAGCGCCGCTGCGGTCGGCTCGTTGACGATGCGCAGCACTTCGAGGCCAGCGATCTTGCCTGCGTCCTTGGTCGCTTGACGCTGGGAGTCGTTGAAGTACGCCGGCACGGTGATGACCGCTTGGGTCACTTGCTCGCCGAGGTATGCTTCTGCGTCGGACTTCAGCTTCTGCAGGATCATCGCGGAGATCTCCTGCGGGGTGTAGTCCTTGCCTTCCACCGTCTCCTTGTGGTTGCTGCCCATGTAGCGTTTGATCGAGATAACGGTGTTCTCCGGGTTGGTGACCGCTTGACGCTTCGCGACGTCGCCGACCAGACGCTCGCCGTTCTTCATCGCCAGTACGGACGGGGTGGTGCGGTTGCCTTCCGCGTTCGGGATGACGACCGGTTCGCCGCCCTCCATCACCGCAACGCACGAGTTGGTGGTGCCAAGGTCAATACCGATTACTTTGCTCATGTGAGTCTCCTCCTGTTAGAACGTATTCAATGTATGGGGTAAGTCGTTGGTCTAAGTAGGGTTACTGGCTGACTTTCACCATCGCCGGACGGATGACCTTCTCCTTCAGACGATAGCCTTTGCGCAACTCTTCGACGACGGTGCCCGCCGGATGTTCCTCCGACTCCACCTGCATGATGCCTTCGTGCAAGTTCGGATCGAACGCCTGACCGACCGATGCGACCGGTTGCAACCCGTAGTTCTCCAACACGGTCATCAGCTGGCGATGTACCATCTGTACGCCGACGAGCAGCGTCTTAACATCGGAGTCTTCCGGCGTCTTCAGCGCCATCTCGAACGTGTCGACCACCGGGAGCATCTCCTCGATGATCTTCGTGTTGGCGTAGGCGGCGAACTCTTCCTTCTCCTGACGGCTGCGGCGACGGAAGTTGTCAAAATCAGCTTGGGTGCGCAGGTAGCGCGACTTGTTGTCCTCTGCTTCGGCAGCCAACTTCAGCACAGCAGCCAGCAGCTCGTCGTGGGACAGGCCCGCGTAGGGGTTGACCTCTGCTGAGGTCGCGTCTGCGTCAGCAGCCGTGTCCGCCGTTTCGGTCGCTGTCTCTTCTGCTGTTGTGGTGTCCTTCTGGTTCTCTTGCTCCATCTTCCTACCTCCTAAGCCAGCGTATCGTCCACGTGGTCTTTCATGCGGATGATCGTGTGTATTCTCATGATCGCAGTCGTGACTTCGCCCGCTGCCAGCAGCGCATGCGATTTGACGAGCGTCGGATCGTAGATGCCAGCTTCCATCATGTCGGCGACTGTGCCTTCCTCGCAGTCGATCGCGAGCGCATCGGAGGACTGCTCGACCTGTGCGACGCTCGCTTCCTCCACTTTTTCCAGCGGATTGAAGCCAGCGTTCAGCACGATCTGGGTCATCGGTTTGCGCAGGGCGCGAGCGACCGCTTCGACGCCGAAGCCCGTCATACCGCGCACCGTCTCGCGCATCTTCTCCACTTCGCGCGCCGTCCACAGCTCGATTGCGCCACCGCCCGGCACGACGCCGCTACGGATGGCAGCCTGCACGGAGGAAGCGGCATCGCGCGCGATGCGCAAGCGCTCGCCCACCACTTCCGAGGTGGCCGCACCAACGAGGATCGTCGCGATCGGTCGCCCTGCGCCGCCGAGGAAGCGGATGTTCTCCATCCGCTCATCTTCGACGACCGACTGGGCGAACCCGAGGAAGCGCGCCAGCTCGTCGGCGCTTTTGCCAAGCCCAGTCCGCTTGATCGGGCGGGCTCCGGTGTGTTCAGCGATCTTGCGCATGTCTTTGGCCGCCACGCGCTGGACGATCAGCACGCCCGCTTCCCCGAGCACTTCCTCGGCCGCCGCATCCACGCCGCGGTCGGTGCAGACCACGTTCACGCCGAGCGCGACCAGCTGGTGCAAGTTGCGCCGGAACTCTTCCTTATAATGTCGGAACAGTTGGAACCCGGCCTCTGTTCCCAGCGCTTCGCTGTCCAGCGCTTCTGGCTCCAGCGCGTCGTCCACAATCAGGATGCGTGCATCGGTGATCGCGTCCGGCATCTGCGGGTTCATGCGCTTCTTGCGAATCGCTACCCCTTCGAACACCTCGCTGGCCGCCCCGACGACAGCGATCACATGATCGCTGAGCCGTACTTGCGGGTCGCGCAGCTTCTCATAGGTCAGCAACTGCGCCGCTTCGGTGACCAGCCGCGCGATGTCCTGATGCTCGCGCCCGGCGACCATCGCCACCTGATACAGCGCATCGTCATCTAGCGTTTCGAGCGGTCGGGCACGCGAGGTCAGGCGCTCGGCCGCATAGGACACGCCTTGCTGGATGCCTTCGATCACGCGCGTGACCGGGACGCCGCGCTCGACTTGGGCCACGCCTTCGTGCAGAAGGGCGGCCGCCAACAGCGTGGCGGTGGTCGTGCCGTCGCCGATCTCCTCCTGCTGCGCGGATGCGACATTGATCAGCATCCGCGCTGCAGGATGCACCACTTCCATCTTGTTGAGAATGGTCACACCGTCATTGGTGATGATCACGTTGCCTTGTGTATCAACGAGCATCGTGTCGAGCCCCTTGGGCCCGATCGTGCCTTCCACAGCGGACGCGATGGCGCGCACCGCTGTGACGTTGGAGTAGAGCGCGCCGAGGCGCTCCTCTCCGTCCTGTTGCTTCTGCGACTGCGGTTGGCTCATCCTCTACGCTCCTCTATCGATCTACAATTCCTGCTGCCTGAAAACAATAGCCCTTAGCAAGTATGAGCCGCCTCCGGTTATTTATTCCAAGCAGTCAAAATCCCCGAGAGGCCCCGCGAGAGGTGCTCCATGATGCCGATCACCCGCGCATAATCCATGCGGGTCGGCCCGAGCACGGCGATCTTGCCTACCGCTTCGCCGTTGATTGCGTAGGAAGCGGTGATGAGCGAGCAGTCGTGGATCGTCTCCAGCCAGTTCTCCTGCCCGATGCGCACTTGCACGCCCGGTTCCGCTCGGCCTTCGAGCACTTTGAAGAGCATGTCCTTCTGCTCAAACATGTTCAAGAGCGGCCCCAATTTCTCGAAGTTGCGGAATTCCGGCTGGTTGAGGATCATCGTTTTGCCACCGAGATACAGCTTCGGTGCCTTCGTATCGCGGGACGGCAACAGCTCGCCGAGGAACGTCATCACGTTCTCGAACTGCTCGGCATGGCGGCGCAGTTCATCGGCGATCACGCTGAGCAACGCGGTCTTGAGCTTGTTCATCGGCAGTCCGACCAGCTTGCGGTTGAGCAACTCGACATAGTGCTGCACCGACTCCGGGGCTACCCCTTCTGGCAGCGACACCACGCGGTTCTCCACGTGCCCGTTGTCAGCGACGATCAGCGCCACCGCCTGCCGATCGGCCAGCGGCAACAGCTGAATGTTGTGCAACTTGGTCGTGTTCAGCTGCGGCCCGAGCACGATCGACGTGTAGTTGGTCAGCGAGGACAAGATCGTCGCCGTCTGCTGCACCACCTGCTCCATCTGGTCGATCTTGGTGGCAAATGCATTGCGTAGCACACCGACATCCACTTCGGAGAAACCCTCTGGTTGCAGGAGGTGATCCACGTAGAAGCGGTAGCCCTTCTGCGAGGGAATGCGACCGGCAGACGTGTGCGGCTGTTCGAGGAATCCGAGTTCCTCCAGATCGGACATGTCGTTGCGCACGGTCGCAGGCGAGATCGACATGTCCGGTCGCTTCGAGATCGTGCGAGATCCAACCGGTTCCGCCGAACGAATGTAATCATCGACAAGTATCTGTAAAATGATCTTCTGACGATCGGTCAACATCGGTTCACGCCTCCCTTGTGTATGCGTCAGCAGGTGTCTTGTTAGCACTCAGCAACTCCGAGTGCTAATTCCTATATAAAATGTAGCAAAGCGGCGGTTTTCTTGTCAACTCCTTACGCAAGTTCCTCGTCTCTCACATCGCAAATGGCGCGGAAGTTGCAGAAGCGACAGGCTTGGGCCGACCCGGAACCGGGGTACTCAGCGAGCGGCAACGGTTCGTTGTACGCCGCGTTGGCGAGGCAAGCCTTCATCTCAGCTGTACTGGCCGCCACTTTTTGCTCGACCAGCCATAGCTCTGGCTCCGCCACGTAGGTCTTCTTGCATTCGCCAGTCAGCAGGTACTCGGTGCGGATCTCGATGTCATCGAGCGGAACACCCAGTTCGCGGTGCAGGTAGTAGGCATAGAGATACAGCTGCTCTTCGATCCGCTCGTCCTCCTGCCCAGTCTTCCAATCGACGATCACATAACGCGACCCTTGTTGGCGCAGCAGCAGGTCGAGTTTGACGTATACGTTGTCGCCGCAGATGGGCATCGTGTTCAATTGTTCAATTTCGAGGACCTCCAGCGTCGGGTCGGCCAGCAGATCGTGCACGCTCTCCGACTTCAATAAGTTCTCCAGACAGGTGGTCATCCGTTCCTTGATCACATACACGAGCTTGTCCGGCAGGGCGTGGTAGTAGTACATCTCCGCCAACATCCGACGCTTTTTCGGTGCCGCTTGCCATTGCTCCACATCGCGGGAGTCGAGCACCGCTTGGTTCATCATGTGCCGCACCTTCGGCAGAAGCTCTTCGAACGTAAAGCGATGCCCGCGATCCCGGAACTGCCGGACGTACATCTCGGCCACCTGATGGAGCACATCGCCGAAGTGCAGATACAAATTGGTCAACTGCTTCAGCTGGTACGCCGTCTTCTGCTCGGCGGTCGCGTCGCGCAGCCACCCGTTGTGCGCGGCGTAATAATGGTAGTAGTACCGTCTGCGGCACTCGCGAAACAGCTGGTCGCGCGAGTGCGACCACGACCATTGCGGGTATTGGGTCACCGTAAACATGGCCTGCGCCTCCTCTCCTCGCAAGAAAAGGCAGACCCCGCAACGGGCTCTGCCTCTCCCTCCAAACGCTCAGAACTTACTCTAAGAAACCAGCAAACACTTCATTGGCGAGGAAGATCCCCTGCTCGGTCAGCCGCACGCCACGCTCGTCGACGTGAAGCAGCCCCAGCTGCTGAAACCGGCCGATCGTTGTCCCGAACACGTCGAACATGTTCGCATCATGCTTCTCGGCGAAGCGGTCGAACGTCAGCCCATCGATCAGCCGCAGACCGAGGATCATCGTATCCTCCATCTGCATCCGCACTTCAATTGCTTCTGTCTCCACGACTGGACGCTCGCCTGCGGTGGTCGTCTCGATGTAGAGCGGCACGTTCTTCTGGTTGATGTAGCGCACGCCGTTGACGTAGCCATGTGCACCTGAACCAGCCGCCATGTACGGCTCGTTGCGCCAGTAGACTTGGTTGTGGCGCGAGCGATGGCCGGGCTTGGCGTAGTTGCTAATCTCGTACATGTCGTAGCCAGCTGCTTGGAAGGAGGCGATGACGAGCTTGTACATCTCCACTTCCGCTTCCTCAGGCGGCAACACCAGCTGCCCCCGGTTGTACCAGGTGTAGAACGGCGTGCCTTCCTCCACCTTCAGCGAATAGGCGGACACGTGCTCTGGCCCCAAGTCCAGCAACGCGCGGAGCGTCTGTTGCAACGTCTCGACCGTCTGCCCGGGCAAGCCGAACATCAGATCGAGGTTGATGGAAGTGAAGCCAGCCGCACGAGCCACTTCCCAAGAGCGATAGACCTGCTCGCGGTCGTGCAGGCGACCGAGCTTGACCAGCAGATCGTTGTCGAAGCTCTGCACGCCGAAGCTCAGGCGGTTGACGCCATACTCCTTCAGCACGCGCAGCTTCTCCGGATCAACCGTGCCCGGGTTGGCTTCGACGCTGACTTCAGCACCTGCTGCCAACGAGAAGTGACGGTGGAGCATCTGCATCATCCGCTCACTCTGGCGCGCATCGAACATCGTCGGCGTGCCGCCGCCGAAGAACACCGTCTCCAGCGGAGCTCGCTCGTAGGCAGCGGCGACCGCTGCCAGTTCCCGCTCCAGCCCGTCCAAGTAGCGATCCATCACGTCTGACGTGGAGACATAAGAGTTGAAGTCGCAGTAGTAGCACTTGGACGCACAGAACGGGATGTGGATATAAAGGGACGAAACGGGATTCTGCTTCACCCTGTTGCTTGCACCCTTTCTAGACCATCATGCGCGGCGACTGGATCGGCGATTCGATCTGGAAGCCAAGGCGCGGCTGGTTGACGTTGTCGCCGACCTTCAGCAGGTGCGCACGCTCTTTGTAATAGTTGACGACAGCGTCGATCTCCTCCGTCGGAGTGGCTTCGAGGCGGTCGAGGATGTAGTGGCCGATCACTTCCGGCGGTGCGGTCATCGCGGGGCGCAACGTGCGCTCGCCCGTCTCGCTGACTTCGACCGTCTCTTCCCACGGCAGGCGGTTCGCTTGGTCGAAGTAGCCGATCACTTCCGGGCAGACATTCGCCTGTAGCGTCCAGCCGAGCGAGAAGGAGAACAGCGTAACGTGGGCACGACCTGCGAGGAACTGCGAGATGTGGTCCACCTCATCGGTCCACGAAGTCAGCACGAGGCCCTGGCGGTCCGAATCGAGCGCTTCCGGCACTTCCATCTCGATGCCGAGCATCTGCGAGAGCGCAAACGCGATCGGCGCGACGCGCATCGACGCGGGCAGGATATAGTCGAACTTCGGGAAGTTCGGCACTTCTTCGCTCAGGCGCTTCAGCGTCTGGAGCGCGGTGGCAATGTTCAGGAAGCCGTAGTTGATGAACACATAGCGGCCGTTCAGCTGCTCGGCGCTCTCCGGCACATCTTCGCTGGACAGGCGCAGCAGCGGCTGGCCGTACTGGACGAAGTGCCAATCGCGCAAGTTCTGCGGCGGGAACGCTTCATAGCGCTCGATCATCTCTTGCAAGATCTTCAACATGTGCGGCTCATCGCCGCTCTTCTCAAACTCAGCCGCCATGAACGGCACTTGTGCCTTCGCCGTCTCTAGATCGTCGAGCAGGAGCGACACGTAGCCCACATAGAAGGCCGCATGCGGGTTCGGTTGCATCTCAAACGCCTGTTGCAGGAACTGCAGCGACGTGGTCAGTTCGAACTCCTTCATGTACGCATAGCCCAATTCAAAAATCGCGTTCGCCGCCATCGGCACCAGCTCCACTACCTTGCGCAGCGGGTTGATCGCCGGGCCGTACTGGTTGCCGTTGAACAAGGCGCGCGACACACCATAGTAAGCATCCGGGTTGTTGGGGTTGATTACGACCTTCTCGAACAGATCGGCTGCCTGATGGTTGTCCTGCATGCGCAGCACAAATGCATAGCGCTCGTACACGCGCAGATCGAACAGATCGAGCCGCAGGGCATAGTTCAACACATCCTGCGCCTTGCTATAGTTCTCCTCTTGCATCAAATCCTCTATATGTTGCAGCATCTCATTCAATTGCTGCGCTTGCGCTTGTTCGAGTTCAGACATGGACGGTATAACCCCTTTCATAGCAACTTCCCCCATTGTACACGACTTTGCTGGAACAAAAAAGAGCACCTGCCATTTGGCAGATGCTCTCTGTTTCCATCAGTCGATCTTCAGAACTAGTCGATCTTCAGAACTGCCATGAACGCTTCCTGCGGCACTTCGACCGAGCCGACCTGCTTCATGCGCTTCTTGCCTTCCTTTTGCTTCTCCAGCAGTTTGCGCTTCCGCGAGATGTCGCCGCCGTAGCACTTGGCGAGGACGTTTTTGCGCATGGCCTTGACCGTTTCGCGGGCGATGACCTTCTGGCCGATCGCTGCTTGGATCGGCACTTCGAACATCTGGCGCGGGATCAGGTCCTTCAGCTTCTCGCAAAGGCTGCGTCCGCGCTGGTACGCTTTGTCGCGGTGGACGATGACCGACAGGGCGTCGACCACTTCGCTGTTCAACAGCACGTCCATCTTCACGAGGTTCGACTCGCGGTAGCCAATCAGCTCGTAGTCGAACGATGCGTAGCCCTTCGTACCCGATTTCAAGCGATCGAAGAAGTCGTAGACGATCTCCGTCAGCGGAATTTCGTAGATCAGCGTAACGCGCGTCTGGTCGAGGTAGTTCATCGTCGAGAAGATGCCGCGCTTCTCCTGGCAGAGCTCCATCACCACGCCGACATAGTCCTTCGGCACGATGATCGATGCTTTGACATACGGCTCTTCTACGCGCTCGATGCGCTGTTGCTCCGGCATCTTCGACGGGTTGTCGATCTCGATCATCTCACCGTTGGTGGTGTGCACGTGGTACACCACAGACGGCGCGGTGGTGATCAGCGTCAAGTTGTACTCGCGCTCCAGACGCTCCTGAATGACCTCCATGTGCAGCATCCCGAGGAAGCCGCAACGGAAGCCGAAGCCCAGCGCTTGCGACGTCTCCGGCTCGTACTTCAGCGCCGCGTCGTTCAGCTCCATCTTCTCCAGCGCTTCGCGCAGGTCGTTGTACTCGGCGGTATCGACCGGGTAGAGGCCGCAGAACACCATCGGGTTGATGCCACGGTAGCCCGGCAGCTGTTCGGTCGCCGGGTTCTCCACCAGCGTGACCGTGTCGCCGACGCGGGTGTCGCGCACGTTCTTGATCGATGCGTGGAACAGGCCGACATCGCCCACCATCAGCTCGTCCACTGGGGTCATCGCCGGGGTGCGCTTGCAGACCTCGATCACTTCGTACTCCGCGCCCGTCGCCATCATGCGCACCTTCTGGCCAGCCTTCAGCGAGCCGTGGATGACGCGAATCTGCACGATGACGCCCTTGTACGGGTCAAAATGCGAGTCGTAGATCAGCGCTTGCAGCGGCGCATTCGGATCGCCCTGCGGAGCGGGGACCTTCTGCACGATCTGCTCGAGGATGTCCTCGATGCCGATGCCCGCCTTCGCCGAAGCCAGCACCGCGTCAGATGCGTCGAGGCCGATGACGTCCTCGATCTCCTGCTTCACGCGCTCCGGCTCCGCAGAGGGCAGGTCGATCTTGTTGACGACCGGGAGGATCTCCAAGTCGTTTTCCAAGGCCAGATAGACGTTGGCCAACGTCTGCGCTTCGATGCCCTGTGCGGCGTCGACGACCAGCAGCGCGCCTTCACAGGCGGCCAAGGAGCGCGACACTTCGTAGGTGAAGTCGACGTGTCCCGGAGTGTCGATGAGGTGCAGAATGTACGTCTCGCCGTCCTTCGCCTTGTAGTTCAGGCGGACGGATTGGAGCTTGATCGTGATGCCGCGCTCTCGCTCGATGTCCATGTTGTCAAGCAACTGGTCTTGCATCTCACGCGCGGTGATCGCGCCCGTGTATTCCAAGATCCGGTCAGCCAGCGTGGACTTCCCGTGGTCAATGTGTGCGATGATGGAAAAGTTACGAATCTTCTCCTGCCGTTGTTTGGCGTCCATACGCCGTCCCCCTTACAATTCTTGAAGCATACTGCCCTCGATTATAGCATCAATCGCCTACGAACAGCAATAAATCGCGATGTCTTCCTGTCAGAATGCCACATGCCGTATACTAGATGGTAGTGATAGGAGGGCGAAGAGCATGCAGAGAACGTTCCACCGGACCGCTCGGTCCACCACTCCGACAGCGCGCACCGAAGTGAACCACCCCCGCATCAGCCCCCAGGCGGCTGCCACGATGGCGCAGGGCCTGCTACAGATGCAGCGCGGGGCCGGCAATCGCGCGGTCTTGCAGTATTTGCAGACGCGCCTGACTGGAGCACCAGTCCCCGTCCAGCGCAAGCCGGTGGCCCAGCTGGTGCGGATGGGGAGCAATACGGCGATGTATGAAGAGATGATCGACGTGGCGATCGAAGCGGGGCCGAGTCAAGCGATCTACACGCGCCTCTATCAGCTGTACCAAACGATCGACGCTGACGCCGATGTAGGCACGTTCCAAGCGAGCTACAACGCGATCATGGGGGTCAACCACCATCCGTCCGGCTATGCATATGGCAACGGTACGCTCTATCCGCAGTATTACAATGTCCGCGGGAGCTTCTTCCCGAACCATTACAGCGCGGCGGCGATCCAGAACAAGAACCAAGTCGTGGCCAACAACCCGGGCTCGGATGCCAATCATTGGACGTGTCCCTGTTGCAACGGAGATCGGGACTTGCGCACGTATGCAGGGGAGCCGACGATCGATCATCGCCTCGATTGCGCGACCTATTGGAACCAATCCGGGCACGACGAGAGCAGGCAGGATCGCATCAACTTCTACAGCGACATCACCAACCACGACATCGTCTGCCGCTCCTGCAACTCCAGCATGGGGGGCGCGAACTATCAACGGCGGGT
>JGI12273J12029_10002193_pt1 | contig 20595 bp, 22 predicted proteins | sample SoiCrureplicaC0C_FD_12029 | JGI IMG/M metagenome (IMG submission 12029) | reverse complement strand
TTGGTCCTAGATCGTTTGCACGTTGCTTAGCCGAACCATTTCAAGCTGTTCAGCGAGTCGAGGACGAGGTCCGGGAACACGCCGAGGCCGATGGTACCGATCAAGCCGATGAAGACGATCACTTGCAGCGACACAGGCATCTCGACCTTCGCATCGGCGAGCGGTTGGGCGCTGTCCTTCATGAAGATCGCGCGCAGCACGCCGAAGTAGTAGTAGAAGGCGATGGCCGAGGTCAGGAAGAGCAGACCGCCGAGCCAGTACATGCCGGTGTTGATCGTGCCGAGGAAGATATAGAACTTCCCGAAGAAACCAGCGGTGATCGGCATGCCGGCCATCGAGAGCAGGAAGATCGCCATCGCCACCGCTTGGAACGGGTTGCGCTGGTAGAGACCGCGGAACGCTTCCACCGACTCGTTGCCCGCCTTGCGCGTGACAGCCGTCAAGATCGCGAAGGCACCCATCGTCATGAACAGGTAGCCGATCAGGTAGAAGGCCATCTCGCCAACGGCCAGCCAGATGCTGCTGGCGCTGCTGCCCTTGCCGAGCGTCCCCAGCGGGATCAGCAGGTAGCCTGCTTGGGCCACCGAGGAGTAGGCGAGCAGTCGCTTGATGTTCTTCTGCGAGAGCGCCGCAATGTTCCCGACGACCATCGTCAGCGCCGCGAGGATCACGACGTAGAGGTAGAGCTCGTTAAACACTTGGCCGAAGCCGAACAGGAAGGTGCGGAAGATCATCGCGAAGCCCGCTGCCTTGGAAACGACCGCGAGGAAGGCGGTGATCGGGTTGCTCGCCCCTTCATAGGTGTCCGGTGCCCACATGTGGAACGGCACGAGCGAGATCTTCACCGACAGACCGATGAACATCAGCAGGAAGCCGGTGACCAGGAGCGGCTTGTACTCGGTCCACATCTGCATGATCATCTGCGCGCCGATGGCGATGTTCGTCTCGCCCGTCACGCCGTAAATGAAGGACATGCCGTAGAGGATGAACGCCGTCGCGATACCGCCCACGACGAGGTACTTCATCGCCCCTTCGGTCGACTTGGCATTGTTGCGGCGAATCGCTACCAAGATATAGGAGGCGATCGAGAGCAGTTCCAAGCCAACGAACAGGGTGATCATGTCGAGCGCCGATGCCATAACGAAGGCACCGGTGGTGGCGAAGATCAGCAGGTAGCTGTACTCCGCCACTTTGATCTCCTTGTTGTGGCGGAAGAAGTCCACCGACATCAGCAGGGCCAAGGCCGTGCCGCCGGCGAAGATCAGTTTGAAGACGTTGCCGAAGTCATCGAGCACGTACAGGTAGTTCGAGATCTCGCCTGCCCCTTGTTCGGCGACGACGCCGAAGTTGCGGAAGACGAGCACGATAGCGGCGAGCAGGACGCCGATCCCGATCCACGGGGAGACCCGACGAGAGGTCTCCTTGGACACGAGCAGGTCGAACACGAGCATCAGGAAGCCGCCGATGATCAGCACGACTTCCGGTGCCATCACGTGCCAGACATCGCCGAAATTGATCGTCTGAATTCCAGTTTGGTTCATGGTACTACCCTCCTACCCTGGTGACAAATGAGGAAATCGTCTGGTTCACCAGGTCCCCGATGACTGCCGGATAGACGCCAATCAGGATGATCAGAGCGATGAAGACGACCATCGGGACGTATTCGATCGCCCGCGCATCCTGCACGCCTTCCAGCTGTGCGGTGGTCGGGCCGTAGGTGGTGCGCTGCATCGCCCACAGCAGGTAGACGGCCGCGAGGATCACGCCCAGCGTACCGATTGCCGCGAGCACCGGGAAGACTGCGAATGCGCCCATGAAGGCGAGAATCTCGGAGATGAATCCGCTCATGCCCGGCAGGCCCAACGAGCCCAGCGCCCCGGCGAGCAGGAAGCCCGACAGGACCGGCATCGGCTTCGAGAGGCCGCCGAGGCCCGCGATCATCGTCGTGCCCGTGCGCTCCTTGATCGCGCCGATCAGGAAGAACAGGAGACCGGAGAGCAGGCCGGACGAGATGGTCATGAAGACAGCACCCTGCAGGCCCGACTGGTTCATCGCCGCGACGCCGAGCAACACGATCCCCATGTGCGAGATCGCGGAGAAGGCCAGCAGGCGGCGCCAGTCCTTCTGCACCAGAGCGATCATCGCCGCGTAGACGATGTTGATCACACCGATCACAGCGATCAGCGTGGCGAAATGTTGGATCGCATCGGGCAACACGCCGACACCGACACGGAACAGCACGTACGCGCCGACCTTCATCAGCACGCCGCCCACCACCATCGAGATCGCCGGCGGTGCTTGTTCGTGCGTGTCAGGCAACCAGGTGTGGAACGGGAAGAACGCTTCCTCGATCAAGATCGCCAGCAGGAGCACGAGGAAGATCGCATGCTTCCAGTCCGGCGTGATCAGGTCTTGCGAAGCCTTGGCAAACGCCTCGGTGATCGCAGTGATGTTCATGGAGATCTCGCCTGTCACACCCGCTGCCTGGAAGGCAAGGCCGACGAAGGCGAGCAGGATACCGACCGACGCAATGCCGCGGTAGACGAGGAACTTGGTGGCGACAGCGCTCTTGCGCTCGCCCCCCCAGATGCCGATCAGGAAGTACATCGGGATCAAGGTCAGTTCGAGGAACAGGAAGAACAGGAACAGGTCGAGCGCCAGGAAGCACCCGTACAGACCGGTGACGAGCAGGAGGTACCAGAAGAAGTATTCCTTCACGCGGTGTTGCACGCTCTTCGACGCGATGACGCCGAGGAAGGAGACGATCGCCGTCAACAGGACGAACGGAATCGACAGACCGTCGACGCCGAGCGACCAGCTGAGCGTCAGCGCTTTGTCGCCCAACACATGGCCGATATGAATCCATTCGTACGACTCGGTGAACTGCAAACCGGAGTTCTGGCCGTCAAAATTCGCGTAGACGATTCCCGTCACGAGCAGCGGCAGGAAAGTCGCGATCATCGCCACCGCACGCGCTTGCGACGGCGCGGTGCGCGGGATGAACAGCGTGAGCAGCGCCCCGAGCAGCGGCAGCAGGATGAGAATGGAGAGATACATCGTACTCATTTATTGCACCCCCCCGATGGTGAACAGGGCAGCTCCAAGCAGGATGACCGCACCAAGCAACGTGATCAGACCATAGGTCTGGACTTGCCCATTCTGGCTGTACTTGAGACCGAGAGAACCGACGAGCGCGCCTTGACCGAACAGGTGCACGATGCCGTCGACGATCCACTTGTCGATGAAGTTCAGCAGATGGCCGATCCACACGACCGGTTTCACGATCACGTAGTGGTACAGCTCATCGACATAGAACTTGTTCAGCGACAGGTTGTAGAGCGGGCGCAGGGCGTTGGCCACGCGCTCCGGGTTGATCGTCTTGCTCTTGTACATCAGGTACGCGAGACCGATGCCGAGCAGGGCGATCACGGTGGAGAGGCCCATGATGAACATCGACGGCTCATGGATCAGCCCGACGACGCCCCCGTTGTTGAGGAAGTGCTCAAACGCATGGCCGAGGAACGGAGCGTTGAACAGGCCGGAGACGGTTGCCATGATCGCCAGCAGCACGAGCGGGATCGTCATGACCGGGCCGGACTCATGCGCATGATCGAAGTATTTCTGTTCGCCGCGGAACTCGCCCGTGAAGGCCATGAAGAACACGCGGAAGATGTAGAAGGCCGTGCAGAACGCCGCTGCAACTGCGAGGCCGAACAGGAACATGTTGCCCGATTCGTACGCGCCAAGCAGAATCTCGTCCTTGGACCAGAAGCCAGCGAACGGTGGGATGCCTGACAGGGCTAGCGCGCCGATCAAGAAGGTCCAACCAGTGACAGGCATCTTTTTCCAGAGGCCACCCATGCGGCGAATGTCCTGTTCATGGTGCAAGGCGTGAATGATCGAACCAGCAGCCAAGAACAGCAGTGCTTTGAAGAACGCGTGGGTCATCAGGTGGAACACGGACGCGGTGTACGCCGAAACGCCCAGCGCCATCACCATGTAACCCAGCTGCGAGACGGTCGAGTAGGCGACCACGCGCTTGATGTCGTTCTGCGTGAGACCGATCAGCGCCGCGAAGATCGCGGTGATGCCACCGATGATGCCGACTACCGTCAGCGCATCAGGCGAAGCTTCGAAGATCGGGAAGGAGCGTGCGACGAGGTAGACGCCCGCCGCGACCATCGTCGCGGCATGGATCAGCGCCGACACCGGGGTCGGGCCTTCCATCGCGTCCGGCAGCCAGGTGTGCAGCGGGAACTGCGCCGACTTGCCCATCGCGCCGATGAAGATCAAGATCGCAACCAGCGTGATGAACGCTTCCGGCGAGATCCAATCGATTGCGAACTGCTTCGCTTCGATCGCTTCGAAGATGCCGGTGTATTCGAACGTGCCAGTCGCTACGAACAGAAGGATGATGCCGATGAAGAGGCCGACGTCACCGATCCGGGTGACGATGAACGCCTTCTTCGCTGCTGCCGCTGCTTGTGGCTTGAAGTACCAGAACCCGACGAGCAGGAAGGAGCAGAGGCCCACGAGCTCCCAGAAGATGTAGACCTGGAGCAAGTTCGGCGAGATCACCAACCCGAGCATCGAGAAGATGAACAGGTTCAGGTATTGATAGAAGACCGGGTAACGCTTGTCGCCGTGCATGTAGCCCTTCGAGAAGAGCAGGACCAGCGTTGCCACGAATGTGACGACTGTGAGCATCATCGCGTTGAGCGCGGTGACTTCAAAGCCCATGCTCAACGTGAGATTGCCAATCGTCAGCCAATGGAAGGCATACGGCTCAGATGGACCGTTAGCGTTCACATCGGACAGGATGAGCAGGGCGACCACAAACGAGCTGAGTGCAGCCAGCACGCTGATTGCGGTCACGATTCCCTCTTGCGCCCGACGCCCTAGCACGAACAGGAGCATGTAGGCCACCAGCGGGAAGAGAGGAACCAACCAGGCATATTCAACCATAAGATCACCTTTCTCCGTAGTTCTAGTGGAACCTGATTACCACTTCATCAGGTCTTGATCCCGTACGTCGCTGGTGTTGCGGTTGCGGTACAGCGCGATGAGAATCGCCAGGCCGACCGCCACTTCTGCCGCTGCAACCGTCATGGCGAACAGGGTGAAGATCTGTCCATCAATCGACGGCATCAGGCCGAAGCGGGCGAACGTGAGGAGGTTGATGTTGACAGCGTTCAGCATCAGCTCGATGGAGACGAGGACGATGATGATGTTGCGCTTGGTCAGCGCACCGTACAACCCGATGCAGAAGAGGATCGCTGCCAGCGTCAGAAACTGTTCGACGGATAGCATCTTAGTTGTCCTCCTTGTTCGCCAGTGTGATCGCACCCACGACCGCGACGATGAGCACCACGGAGACGAGTTCGAACGGAATGACATATTGACTGAAGAGCTGTTCGCCGATCATCTTAACATTGTCTTGCCCGGCAAACGGCGACTCCTGTGCGCTGTTCGGCCAGCGGATGCCAGAGAACTTGATCACGTACAGGATGATGCCGCCGAGGCCGATCACGCCGAGCGCGCTCCAGACCGGATGCGCGGTGATGCGCGTCTGGGACTCGATCTCGTCATGGCGCGTGAGCATGATTGCAAAGAGCAGCATGATCGTGATCGCACCTGCGTAGAGCAGGACTTGGATGAAGGCGAGAAACTCCGCTTCGAGCAGGATATAGACGGCTGCGACCCCGATGAAGACGCCGCCGATCGCCAGCGCCATGTAGACGACGTTCTTCAAGTTGAGGAGCAAGACCCCACAGGCGATCACAAACAGCGAGATCAGGAAGAACGCGATGGAGGCACCCGTCAGTTCGAATCCTTCGAACATTACTTGCCACCCCCGGTTGCGTTCTGGCCTTCCGACTCGATGATGCCTTCCGAACGACGGCGGTTGTCATCCAGCCAGAAAATGTTCTTGTACAGGTCGACCCGGCTGTAGGTAGCCAGCTCGAACCGGTCGGTCATCTGAATGGCTTCGGTCGGGCAAACTTCGGTGCAGAGATCGCAGAGGATGCAGATCTCGAAGTTGATGTCGTAGGTGTCGATGTGCAGCTTCTTGTCCCCGCCGCGCGAGCCAGACAGCGAGATGCAAGAGGTCGGGCACACGCGCGCGCACTGGTTGCACACGATGCACTTCTCCGGGGAGAATTTGTGCACGCCGCGGAAGCGCTCGCCGAAGTCCGGCATCACATCGGGATATTGCAGGGTGACTTTCTTGTGTGCCAACTGGGCAAACGTGACTTTCAACCCTTTGAGAAAACCAAACATTGTTTCACCCCGTTTCGATTTAGAACAGCGCTTTGACGACCGCGGTACCCACCAGGTTCAGGAGCGCCAGCGGGATCAGGACTTTCCACGCAAAGGAGAGCAGTTGGTCGGTCCGAATGCGCGGCATGGTCGCGCGAACCCAGAAGAAGAAGAAGATGAAGCAGGAGACCTTGATCGCGAACCACAGCCAACCGGGCAAGAACGGCCCCGACCAGCCACCGAAGTACAAGGTCGTACCCAGTGCGGACATCGCGAACACGTAGACGTACTCGGCCAGCATGTAGAAGGCGAAACGGAAGCCGGAATACTCGGTGAAGTAACCCGCTACCAACTCCGACTCTGCTTCCGGGAGGTCGAACGGTGTCCGGTTGAGTTCTGCAACCGCGGAGATGATGAAGATGATGAAACCGAGCAACTGCGGCACCACGTACCAGACGTACGGGAACTCCTGTTGCGCCTCGACGATTTTCACGAGGTTCAAGGAGCCTGCCATCAGCACGACGCCGAGCATCGACATCGCCAGCGGCACTTCATAGGAGATCATCTGCGCCGCCGAGCGCATGCCACCGATCAGCGAGTATTTGTTGTTCGACGCCCAACCGCCGAGCACGACGCCGATGATCGTCAGCGCGGAGAGGGCGATGTAGTAGACGACGCCCACGTTGCTCGCCGCCGTGAACACGTGCGTCGCGGTGAACGGAATCACCGCCAGCACCATGAAGGACGGGAAGAAGGCGATGATCGGCGCGATCAGGAAGACCGTGCGGTCTGCCTTGGCCGGGACGATGTCTTCCTTGATCAACAGCTTCAGGACGTCGGCGATCGACTGCAGCAGGCCGAGCGGGCCTACGCGGTTCGGGCCGATCCGCCATTGCATCCAGCCGATGACCTTCCGCTCGAAGTAGATCGTATAGGTGACGACGCCCAGGATAAAGGCCAGGACGATGACCGCACCGATGATCATGTTCAGAACGGTGGAAAATTCGAGCGGCTTGTCAAGCCACGTGAAGTCCATTATGCGTCAACCTCCCCGAGAACGATATCCACAGCGCCGAGGATCGCGATGAGGTTCGACATCGTCTGGCCTCGGAGGAGATCCGGCAGCACTTGCAGATTGATGAAGGAGGGACGACGGAATTTCAGGCGGTACGGTTTGTCCTTGCCTTCGGAGACGATGTAGACGCCCAACTCGCCGCGCGTTCCTTCGATGGCGTGGTAGTATTCCCCCGCCGGCACACGCAGGATCTTCGGCACTTTGCCCATAACCGGACCATCCGGAATCTGCTCCAACGCCTGTTCGACGATTTTCAGCGACTCCACGATCTCCTTCATGTGGCACATGTAGCGGTCGAAGCAATCGCCATTCTGACCGACGATTACATCGAAGTCGAAGCGATCATAGATCGAGTACGGCTTGTTCTTGCGCAGGTCCCAGTTGAAGCCCGTGCAGCGCAAGTTGATGCCCGAGAGGCCCAGCGACAGCGCGTAGTCGGTGTCGTACACGCCGATGCCCTTCACGCGGTTGAGGAAGATCTCGTTGCCCGTGACGAGGTCATGGAGCATGTCGAGTTCCTTGCGCATGTGCGGAACGAAGGTCTTCACATCTTCGATCCAGCCGTCCGGAGCATCCCACTTCACGCCGCCCACGCGCATGTAGTTGTAGGTGAGGCGAGCACCGCAGAGGCGGTTGAAGTAGTCCACGACGCGTTCGCGGTTGGCGAACGCGTAGAGGAACGGGCTCATCGCGCCGAGGTCGAGCAGGTAGGTGCCGAGGAACACCAGATGGGACATGAGTCGGTTCAATTCCACAACAATGACGCGCAGATGCTCTGCGCGTTCCGGAACTTCCAGGTCCATCGCATGTTCGACCGCCGTCACGATCGCATGGTTGTTCACCATCGAGGACAGGTAGTCCATGCGGTCGGTGTAGGGGATGATCTGCGTGTATTGCAGGTCTTCCGCCAGTTTCTCCGTCCCCCGGTGCAGGTAGCCAACGACCGGCTCTGCCTCCTTGATGATCTCGCCGTCCACCTTGACGACGACGCGCAACACCCCGTGAGTACTAGGGTGTTGGGGACCGATGTTCATTAACAGTTCTTCCGTGCGAATTTCTGCCATCGCAATTCCTTGCCCCCTAGTCTTGAACGACGTAGTCTTTGCGCAGCGGGTGACCGTTCCAGTCATCCGTGTTCATGATGCGCTTCAGATCCGGATGTCCGACGAACGTGACGCCGAGCAGGTCATAGATCTCGCGCTCTTCCCAGTTGGTGCCGGGGAAGGTAGACGTCACACTCGGGACTTTGGCTTCGTCACGCGGGGTGCGCACCTTCAACGCGAGGTCGCCAGCGCGCACGAACGAATGCACGAGCAGGTAGACCTCGATGTAGCCTTTTTCCATGTAATCGGTGCCTGCCATCGCTTCGGGGTAGACGAAGGCGAGGGATGGTTCCTGCTTCACATAGTCGACCACTTCGGCCCATTTGTCGTTTTGGATGACCAAGGTCGGTTGGTGCTTGGCGAGACCTGCTTCTTCGATCACAGCGTCACCGAATGCAGCTACGATCTTGCTTCTGACACCTTCTAGAAACGCATTCGCCTGCTCGACGCGGGGGTCGACGGGAGCTGGTGCTTCTTCTGTCGCAGCTGCCGGCTTTTTGGTTTCTTCGCTCATCTAGCGCACCTTCTTCCCTTTCGCTTCCAGGCGGATCTTTTCTTGCAGTTTGTTGAGGCCGTAGATCAAGGCCGGCGGCGACGGCGGGCATCCGGGGATGTAGACGTCAACCGGGATGATCTGGTCTGCCCCTTTGACAACCGAGTAGGCGCGCACGTACGGCCCGCCTGCTGTTGCGCAGGAGCCCATCGCGACCACCCACTTCGGCTCGGGCATCTGGTCATACAGACGCTTCAAAACCGGTGCCATCTTCTTCGTGATCGTGCCTGCGATGATGATGCAGTCCGCTTGACGCGGCGAGGCGCGGAAGATGATGCCGAAACGGTCGAGGTCATAGTGCGCCGCGCCTGTGCCCATCATTTCGATGCCGCAGCAGGCCGTGGCAAACGTCAGCGGCCAGAGCGAGTTGCTGCGCGCCCAGCCCTTGATCTGCTCCAGCGTACCGATCAGAACGCCCGCCTTGGAGAGCTCTTGCGATTCTTCCTTGGTGAAGCCTTCGAACTCGATGTACGCCGGTGTTTGGTTCGCGTTGTTGTTTGTCACTTCGTTGTTTACTTCCATTCCAACACCTTCTTTTTCCAGGCATAGAGCAGGCCCAATACCAGCAAGAAGAGGAAGATCAGCATCTCGACGAGGCCGAACATGCCTAGCTCTTCAAAGGTCACGGCCCACGGGTAGAGGAACATAATTTCGACGTCGAAAGCCACGAAGAGGAGTGCGAACAGGTAATAACGGACGTTATAGCGGACCTGCGCTTCGCCGAACGGTTCAAGGCCCGACTCATAGGTGGTGAGTTTCTCCGGTGTCGGGTTCTTGGGACGCAAGAGCGGTCCCAGAATCATCAGTGCGCCGATCGGGAGCAGCAAGCCTAACACGAGGAACAGGAAGATAAAAAGATAGCTGTTCCAATACGAGACCATAGAAGCCCCTCCATCTTGAGAAAGATTTCACAGTTTTGCCCCAACCATTATAACAAAGTCACCAACCCATGTAAAACCAAGCAAGGCAAGCCATTATAGGCAACTGGTGTCGTCTCTGTTCAATGGTGTCCAAAACAGGTTTTTTTTAGACAAAACGAGAGCCCCACACCAAGGTGTGAGGCTCTTCGTGAGGTCTTATCGGCGTTTCAGCAGGGCGATGCGCAGGCGGTTGAGTGCGCGTTCGAGCGATTGCTCGGCGCGCAGCTGGTCGAGATCGGTGGTGCGTTGCGCCAGACGGCGCTCGGCACGCTCTTTCGCGCGTTGGGCGCGATCGACGTCGATCTCTTCCGGCAGCTCCGCTGCTTCAGCCAGCACGGTCACTTTCTCCGGGCGCACTTCGAGGAAGCCGCCGGAGATCGCGATCAGCTGTTCGCCACCATCGTTCTGGAGGCGAATCTGCCCTACTTTGAGCGTGGTGACGAGGGGAACGTGGCCGGCGAGGATGCCGAGGTCGCCTTCGGCGCCGCGAGCGATCACCATGTTGACCTCGTTCTCGTACACCTTGCGTTCAGGCGTGACGATCTCAATGGGCATTTTTCTCATGTGTGGTTCCTCCTAAGCGCAAAGAGCAGGCATTACGCCATGCTCTCTGCTTTTTTGAGGACGTCTTCGATCGGGCCGCACATGTAGAACGCCGTTTCCGGGATGTCGTCGTACTTGCCTTCGAGGATTTCCTTGAAGCCACGAACGGTCTCAGCAACTTTGACGTACTTGCCTGCCTGGCCGGTGAACTGTTCCGCTACGAACATCGGCTGCGACAGGAAGCGCTGGATCTTACGCGCACGAGCAACGAGGCTCTTGTCTTCTTCGGACAGTTCGTCCATGCCGAGGATCGCGATGATGTCTTGCAGTTCCTTGTAGCGCTGCAGAACGCGCTGGACGCCACGTGCGACTTGGTAGTGCTCATCGCCCACGATGTCCGGGGACAGTGCGCGGGAGGTCGAAGCGAGCGGGTCAACGGCCGGGAACAGGCCCAGCTCGGCGATCTTACGCTCCAAGTTGGTGGTTGCATCCAAGTGCGCGAACGCAGTTGCCGGAGCCGGGTCGGTGTAGTCGTCGGCCGGAACGTAGATCGCTTGGATCGAGGTGATCGAACCCTTCTTGGTCGAGGTGATGCGCTCTTGCAGCTGACCCATCTCGGTTGCGAGGGTCGGCTGGTAACCTACTGCGGACGGCATACGGCCGAGCAGTGCGGATACCTCAGAACCCGCTTGGGTGAAGCGGAAGATGTTATCGATGAAGAACAGAACGTCGCGCTCTTCCACGTCGCGGAAGTATTCCGCAATCGTCAGACCGGTCAGTGCAACGCGTGCACGTGCGCCCGGCGGCTCGTTCATCTGGCCGAAGACCATCGCGGTCTTGTCGATAACGCCAGAGTCGGTCATTTCGTGGTAGAGGTCGTTACCTTCACGGGTACGCTCGCCTACACCTGCGAAGACGGAGTAACCGCCGTGTTGCTTCGCGATGTTGTGGATGAGCTCCTGGATGGTAACGGTCTTGCCTACGCCTGCACCGCCGAACAGACCGATCTTGCCGCCCTTGATGTACGGAGCGAGCAGGTCGATGACTTTGATGCCGGTTTCGAAGATCTCAACCTTGGTGGTGAGGTCGGTATAAGCCGGAGCCGAAGCGTGGATCGGGTCTTTGCGCTCCGAAGCCACCGGGCCCTTCTCGTCGATCGTCTCGCCGAGAACGTTCATGATACGGCCGAGCGTAGCCGGGCCGACGGCAACGGAGATCGGAGCACCAGTGTCAATGACTTCCGTACCGCGGACGAGGCCGTCGGTAGAAGACATAGCGATGGTGCGGACTTCGTTGTTGCCGAGGTGCGTTGCCACTTCAACGGTGAGGTTGATGTCAGCTTCGCCTTCGTTTTGTGCCTTATAGGTAATGGTCAGAGCGTTGTTCAACTCCGGCAGGTTGCCATCCGGGAATTGAACGTCGACGACCGGACCCAGAACCTGGACAATGCGTCCTTTGTTCATCACGAGTACCCTCCAATCGTGCGTGGTCGTGCGTGCTTTACTGCTGAGCGTTCGCGCCGCCTACGATCTCGGCGATCTGCGTGGTGATCGCCGCTTGACGCGCGCGGTTCATCTCGAGCGTGTAGCGGGAGATCATCGTCGCTGCGTTGTCGGTCGCCGCACCCATCGCGTTCATCCGTGCGCCAAATTCCGATGCCTTCGCTTCGAGGACCGCGGTGAAGATCAAGGTCTCCGAGTACTTCGGCAGGAGTTTGTCGAGGACGTCCTCCGGGGACGGTTCGTATTCATAATCCGCCTTCACGCCTGCTGCCTCGCCCTTGTTCTTGCCGCCGATGTCTTCGAGCGGAAGAAGTTTGCGCGCAACCGGAATCTGCGTGATCGGGTTGATGAATTCGTTGAACAGGAGGTAGACTTCGTCGTACACACCCTCCTGGAACTGTTTCACAACAGTCGAGGTAATTTCTTTGATATCCGCAAAGGTCGGAGCGTCAGAGAGCCCAGTGACTTCACCAACAAGCGGGTAGCCGCGGCGTTTGAAGAAGTCGCGTGCCTTGCGGCCGATCGCGAAGATCGCATAGTCGTCTTTGCTCTTGCCACGGAATTCTTGCAAGGCCGTACGGAACAGTTGTCCGTTGTACGAGCCCGCCAGACCGCGGTCGGAGGAGATGATGACATAGCCAGTCTTCTTGATCGGACGCTTCACGAGCATCGGGTGCTTAGCGGAGCCGCCAGCGGACGCGATGCCACCGATTACTTCTTCCAGTTTGGCTGCGTACGGGCGAGAGAGGGTGACCCTCTCCTGTGCCCGACTCAGTCTAGCCGCAGCCACCATCTTCATCGCTTTGGTGATCTGCTGGGTGTTCTTCACGGATTTGATGCGGGCCTTAATGTCGCGCAAGGATGCCATGAGGATCCACCACCTTAGGATGAAATGGCGTGGCTAGATGGTTACGCCACGAACGTGGTCTTGAACTTGGTCACAGCCTCTTTGAGCTGACCGATGATTTCGTCGGTGAGCTGCTTCTTCTCTGCAATCGCAGCAGCGATTTGCGGAGCGTTGGTTTCGAGGTATGCGTGGAATTCCGCTTCGAACTTCAGCACGGACTCAACCGGGATATCATCCACATAGCCGTCCTTGACGAACCACAGGGAGATGACTTGCTTCTCCACCGGGAACGGCTTGTACTGGGCTTGCTTCATGATCTCAACGGTACGAGCGCCGCGGTCCAGGCGGGCCTGGGTCGCTTTGTCGAGGTCGGAGCCGAACTGCGCGAATGCTGCGAGTTCGCGGTACTGGGTCAGGTCGAGACGCACGGTACCTGCTACTTGCTTCATCGCCTTGATCTGTGCCGCGCCGCCGACGCGGGATACGGACAGACCGACGTTGATCGCCGGACGAACGCCGGAGTTGAACAGGTCGGACTCGAGGAAGATCTGACCGTCGGTGATCGAGATCACGTTGGTCGGGATGTAAGCGGAGATGTCACCCGCTTGGGTTTCGATGAACGGCAGTGCGGTCAGGGAGCCGCCGCCGAGTTTGTCAGACAGCTTCGCTGCGCGCTCCAGCAGGCGGGAGTGCAAGTAGAAGACGTCGCCCGGGAATGCTTCACGGCCCGGAGGACGGCGCATCAGCAGGGACATTTCGCGGTATGCAGCTGCTTGCTTGGAGAGGTCGTCGTAGATGCACAGGACGTGGCCGCCGTTGTACATGAAGTACTCGCCCATCGCGCAACCTGCGTACGGAGCCAGGAAGAGCAGCGGCGCCGGATCGGATGCCGATGCGGAGACGACGATGGTGTATTCCATCGCACCGTGCTTGCGGAGGGTTTCCACAACTTGCGCAACGGTGGATTGCTTCTGGCCGATCGCGACGTAGATACAGATCACGCCTTGGCCTTTTTGGTTGATGATCGCGTCGAGAGCGACAGCGGTCTTACCGGTCTGACGGTCGCCGATGATCAGCTCACGCTGGCCACGGCCGATCGGCACGATCGCGTCGATCGCCTTGATACCGGTTTGCATCGGCTCGTGTACCGACTTACGGTCGATAACGCCCGGTGCCGGGGATTCAATGTTGCGGAAGTGCGGCGTTTCGATCGGGCCACGGCCGTCGATCGGTTGACCCAGCGGGTTCACCACGCGGCCGACCAGTGCTTCACCGACCGGAACTTGCGCGATGCGACCGGTACGCTTCACTTGGTCGCCTTCTTTGATGCCGACAACGGAGCCGAGGACGACGGCACCTACGTTGTTGGACTCCAGGTTGAACGCCATGCCGTATGCGCCGTTCGAGAACTCGATGAGTTCGCCGGCCATGACTTTTTCAAGACCATGGATGCGGGCAATGCCGTCGCCTACCTGAATGACGGTGCCTACGTCGTATACTTGAACTTCAGATTGATAGCTCTCAATCTGTTGCTTGATCAGCGTGCTGATTTCTTCAGGACGAATGCTCATGATCTCACCCCTACCTACAATTAGTGATTCAGCGTTTGACGGAAACGCTCCAGTTGACCTGCAACCGTGTAGTCAAACACGCGGTCGCCAACGCGGACGCGCGCACCGCCGATGAGGGACGGGTTGACGGTCGCTTTCAATTCAACCTTCGATGCGTCGCCCAGCTTGCTCTTCAGAACGGACAGCTCTTCTTCGGAGAGCGGGACAGCCGTTTCGACGGTTGCTTTGATCTGACCGCGCGCTTCGTCGGCCAGACGCACATATTCGGTATAGATGCTCTCGATGGTGTCTTGACGACGACGATCAACGAGCAGTTGGATGAAGTTCAGCACGATGTCGGAGACGCGACCCTGGAGCAGGGAGGTGACTTGCTGCTTCTTCACACCGGTTTCGATGCTCGGATTGTTCAGCAGGTCGACCATTTTCGGGTTGTCCTTCAAAGCAGTGGTGAAAGCCTTCAATTCCTGCTCCACAGCATCGGTCGAGCCTTTGCCGTTCGCCACTTCGAAAAGGGCTTGAGCGTATCGTTTCGCGACTACGAGGTTCTTCATGCCTGAACACCCATTTCCTTCACTGCTGCTTCAAACAGTGCTTTGTGGGATTCAGCATCCAGTTCCTTCGCGATGATCTTGCCAGCGAGCATGGTGGAGAGCAGGCCGACCTGCTGTTGCAGTTCGTTCAGTGCCTTCTCCTTCTCACGGTTGATTTCCGCAACCGCTTCTTCGCGGACGCGGCGAGCTTCCGCTTCCGCAGCTTCACGGATGTCGGCCGCTTGCTTGTCAGCCGTACGACGAGCGTTCTCGACGATCTCAGTCGCTTCCTTCTTCGCGTTGTTCATGGCAACGCGATGCTCTTCCATCAGACGCTCCGCGTCTTGACGGTTCTGCTCAGCGGAGGTGATCTGGTTCTCGATATATTGTGCACGGTCGTTCATGACGCGCATGAGCGGACCAAATGCAAACTTGCGCAGCAAGAGGAACAGTACGAGGAACGTACCCAGTTGCACCAGCATTGTGCCCAGTTCGAGTTGCATTCGACTTCACTCCTTTCGGGGTGGACAAAAGGAAGGCGCAGGCGGTAAACCGCTACGCCGGCCGAAGTTGTCCGTGTGGATTAACCAGCAAAGTAAGCGATCAGTGCGATAGCAACCGCGATGATCGGCACTGCCTCGACGAGACCCAGACCGATGAACATGAAGGTTTGGAGCATGCCTTTAGCTTCCGGTTGACGAGCGATACCTTCAACGGTTTTGGAGATAACGAGCGCGTTGCCGATACCTGCACCTACTGCTGCGAGACCCAGAGCGATACCTACTGCGAGTTCCATGGATTTGTTTCCTCCTTAAGGGGTTGTGAGTTTTATAGATGATGAAAGGGTAATGAAACGGTGTTGCTTGAAACTAGTGCTCTTCGTGCGGCATCTTCTGGCCGATGTACACGAGCGTCAGGACCGTGAAGACGAAGGCCTGAATCGTGCCGACGAACAGCGAGTAACCGAGCCATACGATGAGCGGAATGCTGCCAACTGGAATCCAGCCAGCCACCAGCGGGATGCCCACCAGAATGGAGATGAGGACCTCACCTGCGAAGATGTTACCGAAGAGACGCAGACCAAGCGTGAGGAACTTCGCGCCTTCGTCGATCAAGTGGATCGGGAAGAAGAACGGATACGGCTCGAAGTAGTGCTTGATGTACTTCCCCGGCTTACGCAGACCGATCACATGGGAGAGACCGACCATCGCGATCGCCATCGCCATCGTGACGGAGAGGTTCGCGGTCGGCGACATGAACCAAGCAACCGATGCATGGTCACCCGCCCCTTCGATCGCTTCCTGAGTGACGCCGAGGATCGGTTCATGAACCTCGGTGTTGATGTTCATCAGCAGGCCCAGTTGGTTGGACACGAACAGGAAGATGATCAGGGTCAGTGCCAGCGGCACGAACTTCTGCGCGTTCTTCTCGCCCAGCGTATCCTTCGCCAGACCGGTGATGAAGTCGATCAGCCACTCAAAGAAGTTCTGCATACCACGCGGACGACGAATGTCGATCTTCCGTACGGCCAGCTGACAGAGGATGATGACGATCAGGCCGACCAGCAGGATCATGACAGATGTCGTGATGTTGAGGCTCCAGATACCTTCTCCAATCGTTGGAAACAAGTGCATTCTTAATTTCACCCCTTCCAATTCTTGAGATCAAGATGTTTTGAACTTGTTGTATACGAAGCCCGCAAGGAGTACGAATTGGTTTGTGAAAAAACCAACAAGCAGTCCCAGAGGACTCACATACCCAATTTTGGGTTCCAGCACGTTGGCCAGCAGGATCACACCGACCATCACCGCGATGCGGTTGGCCGCTAGGATGCCTGGGCGTCGCCGCGTTTCGCGTAGCGCAACCGCAGCGGCTAGCTCCGCTTGACGGGTGCTGGAGAAGACAAAGTACAAACTAACTGCCGACCCGAAGACGAGGCCGGCAAGCACAGAGTTGTGGCGCCACACAGCCCAGAGTATCGCATACAGTGCGGTCACAAGTGCGGTGTTCCGGAGCGTGCGTCGTGCCAGTTGATGAAATTCATTCATGGTTGTGACTCCCATCTCATCTTCGCCTCGTAGAGGAAAATTTATGTATGCGAGTCCATAGGTTTCGCAGGGGGTTTCACCACACGGAACGATGGTGCCTTGTGTGAAACCCCAACCACGAAACATACTACTATAACCCTACGTTCATTGTCAACGAATCCGCGTGTGTCCCGCAAGACTCTGAGCGCCCGTTTAGGCTTTTTTCATGAATCAGACAAAAATGAGCTAAACGGACTCCACAACCAAGGCGACGCCTTGGCCGCCGCCGATGCAGAGCGTCGCCAAGCCGCGCTTTGCATCGCGCTTCTTCATCTCGTGCAGAAGCGAGACGAGCACGCGCGCGCCCGATGCGCCGATCGGATGGCCGAGGGCGATCGCGCCGCCGTTGACGTTCAGCTTCTCGCGCGGGATCTCGAGGTCACGACCGACAGCCAGCGACTGCGCTGCGAACGCTTCATTCGCTTCGATCAGGTCGATGTCCGCGATCGTCAAGCCTGCGCGCTCCAGCGCCTTGCGGGTCGCGTAGATCGGGCCGAGGCCCATCACGTTCGGGTCGAGGCCGGCCGACGCGTAGGAGGTGATCACCGCCAGCGGTTGGAGGCCGAGCTGCTCGGCCTTCTCGCGCGACATGACCAAGAGCGCCGCTGCACCATCGTTGATGCCCGAGGCGTTGCCAGCGGTGACGGTGCCGTCCTTCTTAAACGCCGGGCGCAGCTTGCCGAGCGTTTCCACGGTGGTGCCTGCGCGCGGGAACTCGTCGCGGTCGAACACGAGCGGCTCGCCCTTGCGCTGCGGGATCACCACAGGCACGATCTCATCTTGGAAGCGGTTCGCAGCGAGTGCTTGCTCCGCCTTCGCTTGGCTCCACGCCGAAAATTCGTCCTGCTCATCACGGCTGAGGCCGTAGCGCTCGGCGACGTTCTCGGCCGTGATGCCCATGTGCGTGTTATCAAATGCGCACCACAGGCCATCGCGAATCATGCTGTCGACCACCTTCTGATCGCCCATGCGGTAGCCCGTGCGCGCTCCTTCCATAAGATACGGGGCTTGGGACATGTTCTCCATGCCGCCAGCGAGCACGACATCGGCGTCGCCCGCCTTGATCGCCTGCGCTGCTAGCATCACCGATTTCAAGCCGGAGCCGCAGACTTTGTTGATCGTCATCGAGGAGATCGTGTTCGGCAGACCTGCCTGGATCGCCGCTTGACGAGCCGGGTTCTGACCGAGGCCAGCCTGGAGCACGTTGCCGAGAATGACTTCTTCGACCAAGTCAGCGCTCACGCCAGCGCGTGTAAGCGCTTCCTTCAACACGATGCCTCCGAGTTCAGGAGCGGAAATGCCGGCGAGGGTGCCTTGGAAGTTGCCGATCGCCGTGCGGACGGCGCTGACGATTACTGCTTCACGTTGCGTCATAGTGTAGGTGGACTCCTTTCCCATTGCGGGATTTGTTCGCCAATTGGATGTATTCTTGCTCTTGCGTGAAAACCCCTTCTTTTTAGAGTTCTTTTTGATATAATTAGCTCAAAACGAATGAGGAGAAGAGAACCATGCAGTATCTATCACTAGGACAAAAGCTCCGCAACAAACGTAAAGAGCTGAATCTGACCTTGAAGGACGTCACGGGCAGCTTCATCTCACCAGCGACGCTGAGCCTTGTGGAGCGCGACCTGCAGGTTCCTTCCGACGACTTGTTGCGCTATTTGGCGGAGACGTTGAAGACGCCATTGCATTATTTCCGGGAGACGCCAGAAGAGCTGCTCGGCCGCCGGGCCAAGACGCTGCTCGTGGAGGCGGAAGTGCTGATGCGCCGCGGCCGCTACGCGATGGCCACCCGCTGCGCCGCCGAAATTCTCGCCGATGCCCAAGAGCTGAAGCAATCCGACCTGATCGGGCAGAGCGCGCTCCTGCTCGCCCGCATCGCGCTCACCCAAGGCCAGTTCTCACAAGCCAACCACCACCTGTTCCAAGCGCAGTCGGCCACGCTGATCTACGGCCAGCACGAGCTGTTGCCGAGCATCTACTATACATTTGGCCAAGTCTCCTACTGCCAAGGCTTCTTCACGCAGGCGCTCGATTATTTCCTGCAGGCCGAGCAGACCGATGCGCACATGCGCGACTCGGAGCAGACGCGGAAAATTCACATCGCCCTCGCCGATTCCTATCATAAAATCGGCGACTACGACCGCGCGCTGGCCTATGCGGACAAAGCCAAGCAGTCGATCCAGCGCCTGAACGACTATGAAGCGCATGCGGAGTCGCTGCTGCTGGTCGGTGCCTCCTACCGGGAGAAAGAGCAGTACGACCTCGCCCTCGCCGCTTTCGAAGAAGCACTGCGCGTGATTCGCCAAGCGGATGCCAAGTCGTTCGAGTCGGATGTCGACTCCCACCTCGCCCAGCTCTATGTCAAGCTCGGGCGCACCGACAAGGCCAGCGAGCACTACGAGTTGGCCTTCGCCCAGAAACAAGCACTACAGGCTCCCTCCGCTGTTTCCATCGCCCTTGACTATGTAGAGCTGCTGCTGGATGAGCAGCAGTGGCAGAAGGCGGAGGAGCGCCTGCAGACAGTGTTTGCGCTGTTGGCCCAACACCCGCAGGAGGAAGAGCGCGCCCGTGCGCTGGCCTTGAGCTTCCAGCTGCACTCGGAGCTGCAGAACGAGCCGGCCGGCCGCGCGGCGTTGGAGGAGAGCCTCTCGATCGTCCGCCGCCAGCCCCACCAGCCGAAGCGGTTGGCCGATACGCTGGTTCGCCTCGGCCGCATCAGCGCCAAGCGCGGCGATGCTGCGACCGCCTCGCTGCTGTTCACCGAGGCGCTGACCGGGTATGAGAACTTGAGCTTCCTGCTCAACCGCTTGATGACGTAAGGAACAGACGCAACGAAAAAAAGCAGCGGCGAAGTGGTGGAGGATTGCTTGGACGATGCGCTCCGATGCTTCACCGTCACCGTACGGGTTGGCAGCGACCGCCATCTGGCGATGCGCCTCCGCGTCGGTGAGCAAAGTGTGCGCTTCGGCGTAGATCGTCTCCTGGTCGGTGCCGACCAGCTTCAGCGTGCCTGCTTGGATGCCTTCCGGACGCTCGGTGGTGTCGCGGAGGACGAGCACCGGCACGCCCAGCGACGGGGCTTCTTCCTGAATGCCGCCGGAGTCGGTCAAGATCAGGTGCGCCCGGGACATGAAGTTGTGCGTGTCGAACACATCGAGCGGATCGATCAGGTGGATGCGCTCGTGGTCACCAAGGATCGCGCGCGCCGGTTCCTGCACAGCTGGGTTGAGGTGCACCGGGTAGACGAGCACGATGTCTTCGTGCGTGTCGACGAGGCGACGCACCGCGGTGAAAATGTTCTGCATCTTCTCGCCGAGGTTCTCGCGGCGGTGGCAGGTCATGAAGACGAGGCGCTGCCCGGTCTCGATGCTCGCCAAGATCGGGTGCGTGTACGACTCGCGGACGGTGGTCTTCATGGCGTCGATCGCCGTGTTGCCCGTCACGAAGATCCGCGCCTCCGGCTTGTTCTCGCGCAGGAGGTTGTCCTTCGATTGGTCGGTCGGAGCGAAGTGCAGATCGGCCATCACGCCGGTCAGCTGGCGGTTCATCTCCTCCGGGAACGGGGAGTACTTGTCATAGGTGCGCAGGCCCGCTTCGACG
>JGI12273J12029_10044185_pt1 | contig 20690 bp, 3 predicted proteins | sample SoiCrureplicaC0C_FD_12029 | JGI IMG/M metagenome (IMG submission 12029) | reverse complement strand
GGGCGGGCTTTTTTTCGAACACGTTTACATGGAGGTCGTTTCCTGTTTCGCGACGGGGCGCATGCGGCTGGAGAGCAGCAGAACGACCGAGGCGAAGACGGTCAAGAGCACGCCCACGGCCGCGAAGACGCCGCCGACGCCGATCCACTCGGAGAACGCTGCTCCAAGCGGGGGCGAGAGCAGGAAGGTGCCGGAGATGATCGCGCCCACAGCGCCGAAGGCCCGGCCGATCAGGTGCTCCGGCGTTTCGGTCTGGACGAGGTAGCCGAACGGTACGTTGATCACCGCCGCCGCAGCCCCCATGATTGCGAAGAGGAGCATCCAGACGATGAACGGCAGCACGATCGCGTGTGTGCCGCCGAGGCCGACGACGATCGTCAGCGCGCCGATCACGATCGCCGCTGCGCTCATCAGGCGCATCGGGTGGTCGCGCCAGCCGGTCCATTTGCCTGCAACCAGCGTGCCGAGCACCAGGCCCGCCCCCATCGCGGAGACGATCAGGCCAAATGCCGATTCGGCCATGCCGAGCTCCAGCGTCCAGACGGAGAGCAAGCCTTCATAGAACGAGGTGATCGTGACGGTGATGCCCATGAAGACAATCGCCGTGAGCAGCAGTTTCGTGGTGGCGATGTGGCGCAGACCTTCCTTGAACTCGGCCCAGAAGCTGGCCTTCGGCGCAGCGCCCTCCCCCGCTGCCGGACGTTCGGTGCGCAGGGCGGGGAGCAAGGAGACGAACAGCGCGGAGATCAGCAGGCAGCCCGCCTCGATCCCGAACACGAGGTCCGGGTTCGAGAGCGAGAGGATCAGGCCGCCGAGGGTTGGGCTGAGGATCTGCGTGCCGCGTTGGACGAGGTCGCCGAGCGAGATCGCCTGCGGCAGCTGGTCTTCGGTGACGAGCATCCGCACCGCCCCTTGGCGGCAGGGGTTGAACAACGAGCCGAGCGTCGCGCGCAGGAAGACGAGCGGCAGCAGCACGTAGATGTTCGGGGCGAAGATGAAGCCGACGACGAGCACGAAGCGCAGCAGGTCGCAGATCAGCATCAAGTTGCGCTTCGAGTAGCGGTCGGCCCAGACGGCGATCATCGGGCCGATGAAGACCATCGGGATGCCTTGGGCCACGAGCAGGGCGGCCATGCCGCCCGGGCCCATGTTCCAGTGGTAGACGATCAAGACGGTCAGCGCAATCAGGTCGAGCCAGTTGCCAAATTCAGAAAAGATCTGGCCAGTGAAGAGTTTCCGGTACGCCGGAATCCGCAAAGGGGCAAACAGGGATGTGGTAGACATGAGTGATCTTCCTCCGTGCTATGGTTTCGGGTGAGCCTTGGCAGGCGACAGGGACAGCAGTTCAGTGGCGAACTGGTCAGCCAGTCGCTGGACGGTCGCAGGTGTGAATTGTTGCTGCGAGTATTGGAAGGCGATGCTGAGTCGGCCCCCGAGGATCACAGCATCAATCTGGAGTTGATTCGGCGCTTCGTCGTCCCGGCGCAGGCCTTCGGTGTCCGGTTCGGCGAGATGCCAGCATACATCGGTGCGCCCGCTGTCCAGTTGGCCGATGAAATTGTATTCGATCGGCGGCAGTGGGATGCGTGCAAACGCGGCGCGACGGTCAGGCGCTTCGGTGAAGGCGCGCAGCATCGGGAAGGACAGGCCGCCGTTCGGCAGCTGTTGCAACAGGTCGGGCAACAGCAGTAGCAGGTCGGCGGCTCGTTGGTCAGCGGCGACGTGCACGGCGAGCGGGATGCGGTCGACGAAGCAGCCGACGGTGCGGGTCAAGTCGAGCGACACCTGCTCATCCAGTGTTTCGCGGCCGTGGGCTTGCAAGGTGATCGCCAGCAGTTCCTGCCCGGTCCAGACGCTGAGCGAGCACAGCAGGGCGGCGAGCAACACGTCGCGGATGTGCAAGCCGCGCGCAGCAGCGCCTGCTGTCGGCAGCTCCGCTTGCAGGAGGCATGCCGTGGTGTCGGCGTCGAGGTTGAGTACGATGCTGTCGCGGTCGACGTAGCGGTTGCTGCCGGTCGGGTGATCGGCGGGCAAGGTACACTGCGTCGTCGCTTGTTCCAACTGCGGAAGAAGCGAAGCCCATGCTGCAGCCAACTGCGCGCCGACCGCGCCGTTGACGGCGGTGCGGTTGGCGGTGACCCAGCTGCGGTAGGAGTCGCTCTTCGCGGGGAGCTGGACCGGTTGGCCGGCTGCCAACTGCTCGTAGGTGGCGATCAGGTCTTGGGTGAGCACGCGGATGCTGTAGCCGTCGACGAGCAGATGGTGGATCACCCAGCGGAGGCTCCAGTCGTCAGCCCCGCGGCGGACGAGTGCCAGCTGGTGGAGCGGCGCTTCGGTCAGCCGGATGCCGGTGATCAGGCGGTAGTCGATCTCCTTCAGGCGGGCCGCCTGTTCCGCTTCGTCGAGCGCAGACAGGTCGTAGAGCGGCAGAGTGAGCTGCACCTGTTCGGGTGCGAGCACGATCTGCTGCACGCCTGTCGCGTCGAACTGGTAGACGGTGCGCAGCATGTCGTGGTGGCGCAGGAGCGCAGCCAATGCTTGCTCCATCAGCTGTTGATCGATCGGTTTCGCAATGTCGAGGAACAGGCCGGATACATAGCGATCAAGCCCTTCTCCCCCCTGCTCCAACACGCTCTGTTGGAGCGCAGCCAGCGGAACGGGGCCGGTGATCAGCTCGCTCGCCACTGTATCGGTTGCGTCGTGGAACAGTTGGTTGGTCGCGATGAAGTGTGCCAGTTCGGCGACCGTCTGGTGTTTGAACAGGTCGCGGGTCTTGATGGCGATGCCCGCCTGTTTCAGCAAGGCGACCGTCTGCATGGAGAGGATCGAGTCGCCGCCGATCTGGAAGAAGTTGTCGCGGCGGCCGACCGACTCGTGCCCGGTGACGGCGCTGTAGATCGCAGCGAGCTGTGCTTCCACGGCCGTCTGCGGCGCTTCGTAGACGGTCTCTTCGCTGATCTCCGCGAGCTCCAGTTGGGCGTCGAGCTGACGGCGGTCAATCTTGCCGTTCGGGGTGAGCGGCAGGTGTTCGTGGAGCATGATCCGCGCTGGCACCATGTAGTCGGGCAGGCGGTTGAGCAGGAAGCTGCGGATGCTCGCCTCCGTCACCGCCTGCGCGGTGTCCACGCTGCGGACACTCACAGCTGCGAGCAAGGCGTAGCTGCCGTGGGCGGCGCGCTTGGCGAGGACGGCGGCGAGGGCGATCTGCGGATGTTCGAGCAACACCGCTTCGATCTCGCCGATCTCGATGCGGAAGCCGCGGACTTTGATCTGGCTGTCACGGCGGCCGAGGCATTCGAGGGTGCCGTCGGGCAGCAGGCGGCCGATATCGCCGGTGCGGTATAGCCGCGCACCTGGGGTGGTGGAGAACGGATGAGGGAGGAATGCCTCAGCCGTTTTTTCCCGTTGATGGAGATAGCCGCGGGCGAGGCCAGGGCCGCCGACGCAGATCTCTCCTCGTGCGCCCACCGGGCAGCGCTGCAGGTGTTCGTTCAGGATGTAGACTTCGTAGTGCGGCGGCGGTGTGCCGACGGGCAGGACGGTGGCGCGGTCCTCGACAGGTGCGGTGATGTCGTGGAGTGCGGTGAGAACGGTCGCTTCAGTCGGCCCGTAGGCGTTGACGATCGCGATGGTCGTGCCGAAGCGGCGCTGCCAGAGGCGCACGTCCTCGGCGAGCAGCATCTCCCCGCCGACGAAGAGGCGGCGCAGGGTGGCGAGCTGGTGTGCTTGGTCGGGGCGCAGGTGCAAGGCCAACTGCTTGAAGAAGACGTTCGGGATGACCGTGGAGACGGCACCTGTCGCTGCGATGATGGCGGCGAAATCGTCCAGCGACTGGCGTTCCTGCGGTGCGGCGAGGTGAATCTGGACGCCGTTGAGCAAGTTGCCGAGCGTCTCCCAGACGGAAGCGTCAAAGGAGAAGGAGGCAAACTGCAACACCGTCTGCCCCGGCCCGTAGCCGTAGCGCTCCCGCATCCAATCGGCCAAGTTGACCACCCCGCGATGCATCAGCATCGTCCCCTTCGGCAACCCCGTCGAGCCCGAGGTGTAGATCATGTACGCCAGATCGGTCCCGGTCAAGCCAAGACCGACGTTGTCCGTCGAATTGTCGCGGAAGTCCGCGTCGATGGCCAGCACCTGCGGGGCGGGTGTGGCTTGTGCCGTCGGGGCGAGCCCTTGCGGTGCAAGTGTGGCTTGCGTTGCGGGGGCGCCTTGCGATGTAGATGCGGCTTGCGGCGCAGAAGCGAGCGTCGCGACGAGGTCTTGGGCCCGGTCGCGGGTGCTGGTGCGGGTGAGGACGTAGCGAGCTCCGCTGTCGCTGAGCATGTAGCGGATGCGCTCGGTCGGGTAGTCGAGGTCGATCGGCACGTAGGCACCGCCGGCCTTGATGACGCCGAGCTGGCCGATCACCGACTCGATGCTGCGTTCCAACAGCAGGGCGACGAACTCGCCGCGCTGCAGGCCCATCGCCAGCAGGGCCTGCGCCACCGCGTTCGCCCGCTCGTTTAAGTCGCGGAAGGTCAGCTCCCCTTCCGCTGAGCTGACGGCGAGGCGGTCGGGGTAGGCCCCGGCCGCTTTTTCAAACAGCTGGTCGATCGTCGCTTCGTTGAGCCGACCAGCAGGCGCAGCGTTGAGCTGGTCATACACCTGCACATCCTCCGCCGTCAACAACGACAGCGTCGGCAGCGGATCATGCAAGTGCTGCACAAACCCCTGCAACACCGTCTCCAACAACTGCGCAAACCGCTCCGCCGTCGCACGCTGGAACAAGTCGGTACTGAACTCCAGATAGGCGACCAGCTCCTCCCCTTCCTCCGCCATCGTCAGCGTCAAGTCGGCCTTGCTCGTGCGATGCGCGAGGTCGAGCGTCTGGAGCGAGAGCCCCGCATGCGGAGCCGCCTCCGTGTCCGCGAGGAAGTTCGCATACGAGAACATCACCGAGAAGATCGGCGGGCGGCTCAAGTTCCGCTCCAGCCCCAGTTTGTCGATGAGCAAATCGAACGGGTACTGCTGATGCTCGAACGCTTCCAGACAACGCTGCTTCACTTGACGCAACAGATCATGCAGACAGGTCACGCCCGTGAAATCAGTCCGAATCGCCAGCGTGTTCACGAACAACCCGACCAGCCCATCCAGATCGCTCGCATCGCGCCCTGCGCTCGGCACCCCGACGATGATGTCGCGGTCACCGCTCAACAGGTGGAGCATCGTGGTGTACGCCGCTACACTGAGCATGAACAGCGAGACCCCTTGTTCCTTCGACACGCGGCGCAACGCGGCCGTCAGTTCGTCCGGCAGGCGCGACTTCACCAAGTCGCCACGGAAGCTCTGCTCATCCGGTCGCAGATAATCGAGCGGCAAGTCGAGCTTCGGCAGCGGGGCAGCGAGGCGGTCCAACCAGTAGGTCTCCGCTACGCCCCACTCCCCTCGCTCCGCCTTGGCCGTGACCCACGCCGCATAATCCACATAGCGTATCGGCTGCTCAGGCAATTGCAGCCCACGCCCCACCGCCAGCGCTTCATAGACGTTGAACAGCTCCGCCATGAACACCTGGAAGCTCCACCCATCGATGATGATGTGGTGCACGTTCAGGTATAAGCGATGCTCCTGCTCGCCCACACGGAACAGGTGCAAGCGTACGAGCGGACCTGTCGAGAGGTGGAACGGCGCACGATCGACGTCTGCGATGTCGTGCAGCAGCGCTCCCTCCTGCTCTTCAGGGCCCAAATAGCGCAGATCTGTCAGCGGCACAGGCAAGCGCAGGTACGGCTGCACGATCTGACGCGGTGCACCCTCCACCTCGTCAAACAGCGTGCGCAGCGATTCGTGCCGCGCCACCATCACGTTCACCGCCAGTTCGAACAAGGACGTATTCAGCGGGCCTGCCAACTTGTAGTAGAAGAACACGTTGTACGCGCTCAGCGTCTGATCCAGCTGGTAGAGGAACCACATCCGCTGCTGAGCGGGCGACAGCGGATAGTGCGGAGCCAGCGGACTGCGCGGAATTTTTTCCACCGCGCCCCCCACTGCGGCTCGCTCCTCGATGCGCGCTGCCATCTCCTGTAAGGTCGGGTAGCTGAACACGTCCTGCAGCTCGAGCGTAGCGCCCAGTGTGCGCTCGATCTTCGCGACCATCTGCAACGCGAGTAGTGAATGCCCGCCGAGATCGAAGAAATGATCTTCCGTGCTGACGAAAGGTACTGCCATCAGCTCTTGCCACAGAGCGGCCAACGCTTGCTCGGTGGCGGTGCGCGGCGCTGCTAGGGCGCGCGCATCCGCTAGCACCGCCCGCTTCGGCTCCGCATCCGGTTGCGGCAAGGCGCGGCGATCGACCTTGCCGTTTGGCGTCAGCGGCAGGTGGGGCAGGAAGACGAAGTGCGCCGGGACCATATAGTCGGGCAATGTGCGCTTCAGATGGCGGCGCAGGTCGCTCGTCGCCAGCTCATCTGCAGCTGCTGTGACGAGGTAGGCGACGATTTTTTTGTCCCCCGGGCGGTCTTCGCGAACGATGACCACTTGCTCCCGCACGGCGGGATGAGCCGTCAACGCTTGCTCGATCTCGCCGAGCTCGATCCGCAGGCCGCGAATTTTGACTTGGTGGTCGATGCGGCCGCAGAACTCGATCGTGCCATCGGGCAGCCAGCGCCCGAGGTCGCCTGTGCGGTACAGACGCGCGTTCGGGTCGGTGACGAACGGGTTCGGCAGGAAGCGCTCCGCTGTCAACTCCGGGCGCTGCCAATAGCCGCGCGCCACGCCGATGCCGCCGACATACAGCTCGCCCCGCACGCCGATCGGCACCGGCTGCAAATTCGCATCGAGCAGATAGCACTGCATGTTGGCGACCGGGCGGCCGATCGGCGCATTGCGGTCGTGCGTGCACGCCGGGTCAATTGGATAGACGGTGGCAATGATCGTCGCTTCAGTCGGCCCATAGGCGTTGATGATCCGCACGTCCGGGAGACGGCGGGCAATCGCCGTCAACAGCGGCTCCGGGATCGGCTCCACGCCCGTCATCAGGCGGGTCAGCGCCAAGGAGCGGCCCGTCTGGTCGAGGAACAAGAGCAGTTCTTTGACCAAAAACGGCGGGACATAGACGCTCTGGATGTCCTGATCGGCCAGCCAGTGGAAGAACGCTTCCTTGTCCCCCCGCGCCTGTTCGGGCACGAGGTGCAAGCGCGCTCCTTGGAGCAAGGTGGTGAAGATCTCGTAGACCGACACATCGAACGTGATGCTGCCATAGAGTGTACCGCCATCGCCGACGTGGAGCGGCGCGAGGCGTTGGAACTCGGCCGTCAAGTTGAGCACGCCACGGTGCGGGACGGCCACGCCTTTCGGCTGGCCGGTGGTGCCCGACGTGTAGATGAGGTAGAAGAGGTCATCTGGCCCTGTATAGACAGGCAACAGCTCGGAGCTCTGCGCGTCGATCAGCGCTGCATCGCGGTCGAGGCAGAGCGTTAGCGGACGCTCGTCAGGCAGAAGCGCTAACAGGCGCTCTTCGGTGATCAAGAGCTGCGCCTTGGCATCTGCCATGATGTAGCGGACGCGCTCCGGCGGCAGCGTCGACTCCAGCGGCAGGTAGCAACCGCCCGCGAGCGTGACACCGAGAATGCCCACGATGAGCTGCACCGAGCGGCTCAGGCAGATCGCCACCGGCACATCGCGGTCGACGCCCTGATCGCGCAGGTAGCGTGCCACCTGTGTCGCGCGAGCGCGCAGCTGACCGTAGGTCAGCATGGTGCGCTCATCGACCACGGCGATCGCATCAGGCGTGCGGGCCGCATGGGCGAGGAACACGTCAACGGTCGAGAGCGTCGCTTCATAAGGAGCGGCGTTGTCGTTCCACCCGGTGAGCACCTGTTGGCGCTCGGCAGCAGTCAACAGCGGCACGTCGACCACCAGCTGCTCCGGCTGCTCAGCGATGGCGGTCAGCACCGTCTCGTAGTGGCTGAGCATGCGCTGGATCGTCGCCTCGTCGAACAGGTCGGCGTTGAATTCGCAGTTGCAGAGCAAGCCCTCCGCCGTTGCAGAGAGGAAGAACGACAGATCGACCTTGGCCGTTTCCGCCTGATAGGGCACCTGTTCCACGGTCAAGTCGGGCAGGTGTAACGCGTGTAGCGGCTCTTCCTGCACGGTGAACATCACTTGGAAGAGCGGGCTGTAGCTCGGATCGCGCTCGACGTGCAGCGCTTCGACCAGCTTCTCGAACGGTACATCCCCTTGGGTGAGCGCGCTGCGGGTCTGCTGCTGCACGCGTGCGAGCAGATCGAGGAACGTCTCCTCGTTGGTCCATTGCGTGCGAATGGCCAGCGTGTTCACGAAGCAGCCGACCAGACCTTCTGCTTCTGCGCGGTCGCGCCCGGAGATCGGCGTGCCAACCACGAGGTCGGACTGGCCGCTCCAGCGCTGCAACAGCACGTTGTAGGCGGCGAGCAGCGTCATGAACAGCGTGGCATCGGTACGGCGGCCGACCTGTTGCAAGCGCTGCAGCAGGTCGGTGCTCATCAGCCGCGCCGTGTTGGCACCGCGCATGCTCTGCACGGCAGGACGGGGACGGTCGGTCGGCAGTTCCAGCACCGGCAGATCGTCGCCGAGCAGTTCCTGCCAGGCCGCGAGACGCTCTTCCAGTTCCGCTCCTTGCAGGTGGTCGCGCTGCCAGCAGGCGTAGTCCGCATGTTGGAGGGCCAGCGGAGCCAACGGAGACGGCTGACCGGCGCAGAACGCCGTGTAGAGCGCTGACAACTCCTCCATCAGCACGCGCAGAGACATGCCATCGCCGATCGTGTGGTGCACGTTCAAGAGCAGCGCATGATCGTCTGCGCCGAGTTGCACGAGCGTAGCGCGCATTAGTACATCGAACTCCAACTGGAACGGGCGCTGCGCTTCGCGCTGCACCGTGGCGCGCAAGCTCGCCTCCCGGTCCTCTGCCTCACGCAGATCGAGCAGCGGCACCTCCAATGCCAGCGGCGGGAACGTCACGCGCGGTCCGTCGTCCGTGTGAAGGAAGCGGCTGCGCAGCGCTTCGTGGCGGTCAACGAGTGCTTGCAGGGCCTGATGCAGAGCTGCGACGTCCAGCTCGCCTCGCAGGCGCACAGCACCTGGCATGTTGTAGGTCGGCGTGCCCTTCATCCAATGTTCGAAGAACCACATGCGCTCCTGCGCGAACGAGAGCGGCAACGGCTGGTGGCGCGCGACCACCGGGATCGGAGCGATCTGTTGGTAGGTCTCCCCTTCCCCCGTTCCCTCGAGGCGAGCGGCGAGTCCGGCGACTGTTGGGGCTTCAAACAGCGCGCGGAGCGGGATCTGGACGGCGAAGCGCGCGCTGATGCGCGCCACCGCTTGCGTGGCGAGCAGCGAGTGCCCGCCGAGGCGGAAGAAGGAGTCGTGCACGCCCACCTCGCGAATCTGCAGCAGGTCGGCGAAGACGGCTGCAACCTGCGCTTCTGTCTCGTTGCGCGGCGCCACATAGGCGGCCTCCGCTTCCAGACGCTCGCCCGTCGCGGCAGGCAACGCGCGCGTGTCGACCTTGCCGTTCGCGGTGAGCGGCAGCTGGTCAAGGGGGACGAACGCGGCAGGCACCATGTATTCGGGCAATTGGGACGCCAACTGGTTGCGCAACTCAATCGGTGCGCACGTCGTGCCGTCCTGTGGGACGACATACGCGACCAGTCGCTCGTCGCGGACGATCACCACCGCTTCGCGCACCGTCGGGTGCTCGGCCAACGCCGCTTCGATCTCGCCGAGCTCAATGCGGTAGCCGCGCAGTTTGACTTGATGGTCGAGACGGCCGAGGAATTCGATCGTGCCATCGGCGCGCCAACGGGCGAGATCGCCGCTGCGGTACAGCGTCGCACCTGCGGACGGGCGGAACGGATCAGGGACAAAACGCTCCGCTGTCAGCTCCGTGCGGTTGTGATAGCCGCGCCCGACGCCGACGCCCCCGATGTACAGTTCGCCTGGCACTCCGATCGGCTGCGGACGGAGCTCGCCATCGAGCACATACATCTGCATGTTGGCGATCGGGCCGCCGATCGAATAGGTGGCCGTCGTTTCCGACCCGTTGACTTCATAGAGTGCACAGCCGACGACCGTCTCGGTCGGGCCGTATTCGTTGAGCAAGCGGGTCGCAGGTGCATGCTGTTGCCACAGCGCCACATGTTCCGGTCTCAGCGCTTCACCGCCGATCACCAGCGTGCGCACCGCCCCTTGCATCTCCTCCGGGGACAGCTGTTGCGCGAGCAGGAGCAGATGCGCCGGGGTGATCTTCACCACATCGAACGGCCCTTGCTCCCGCAGCGCGTAGCTCAGCGCTTCCACATCGCCACCGTCTGGCAGCAGGTGCACAGAACGACCCGCCACCAGCGGTGCCCACAGCGCAGTCACCGTCAAGTCGAAGGACAGCGACGAATGCACAGGTGCGCCGGCACCGCATCCGTTTTTGTCAAAATAGGTCTCCACCGCATGGTGCAAGTAGTTGGCCAAACCGCGATGGTGCAGCAGCGCCCCTTTCGGCTTGCCTGTCGAGCCCGAGGTGTAGATCATGTAGCAGAGATCGTCGGGCCCTACCTCCACTGCGAGGTTGGTGGTCGGCTGCTCGTCAACGTGTAGCTCCTCGAGGCAGAGCACGACGGCCTGATGGGCAGGCAAGCGTTCGAAGACGCCACGCGTGGTCACCAGCAGCTCCACGCCGCTGTCGGCCACCATGTGCGCGAGGCGCTCCTGCGGGTAGGTCGGATCGAGCGGCACATAGGCCCCGCCCGCCTTCCAGATCGCCAGCGCGGCGATCACCATCTGCGCCGAACGCTCCATGCAGAGGCCAACTAGCACATCGCGCCCGACGCCCTGCGCCTGCAACAGATGCGCGAGGCGGTTGGCCGCTTCGTTCAGCTCGCGGAAGCTCAGCGTGCCTTCTGCCGTGACCAGCGCACTGGCGTCCGGACAGACGGCCGCCTGCTGCTCGATCCAGCGCGGGGCAGACCCGCTCGGCACCGCTTGGTGCGTCTCGTTCCATCCCTGAAGCAGCTGTTCAGCTTCCACGGCTGACAACAACGGCAACTGTGCGATCGGACCGTGGGCGTTCGCCACGGCTGCCTGCAACAGCACAGTCAGATGGCCCGCCATCTGCTCGATGGTCGCTGGGTCGAACAGATCGGTGTTGTACTCGAAGCGACCTACGAGCCCTTCTGCCTCTTCGGTCATCGCCAAGCTCAGGTCAAACTTCGCCGAGACGGTGTCCAGTTGTAACGGCGTCACCGCCAGGTCGGTCAGCTGGAGCTCCTCCATCGACGTATTCTGGAGCATGAACATCGTTTGGAACAAGGGCGCATGGCCCAAGTTGCGCTCCGGTTGCAGCGCTTCGACCAACTGCTCGAACGGCATCTCCGCATGGGCAAACGCCCCGAGCGCCGTCTCGCGCACATGGGCGAGCAGGTTAGCGAACGGCTGCGAGAACGACACTTGTAGACGCAGGACAAGCGTGTTGACGAAGAAGCCCACGATGCCCTCGATCTCCTGGCGGCTCCGACCGGCCACGGGCGTGCCGATCATCAACTCTTCCTGCCCGCTGTAGCGCGCGAGCAACGCCGCATACGCGCCTAGCAGCGTCATATACAACGTCGTGCCCTGCTGACGGCTCATGGCTTTGAGCTGGTCGACCAACGCTGGTGGGAGCACAAAGTACTGGTTGCGCCCCACAAACGTCTGGACGACAGGACGCGGCCGATCGGTCGGCAGTTGCAGCACGGGCAAGGTGCCACAGAGCTGTTGCTTCCAATAAGACAGCGGCACGTCTAGCGCAGCGCCTTGCAGATGTGCGCGTTGCCACAGGGCATAGTCCGCGTAGTGCACCTGCACCTCGTCAAGCGTCGCTCCTGCGTAATGCGCCGCCAGCTCACGCAACACGAGGCCAGTCGACCAGCCGTCGGTGATGATGTGGTGCGCCATCATGAACAGGATGTGGTCGTCATCTGCCAAGCGGTAGAGCTTCAGGCGCAGCAGCGGGCCTTTTTCCAACTCGAACGGGACGCGCATGTCGGCCATGATCTGGGTGAGTGCGTCTTCCTCCGAACCAGCTTCCACCAGCGGCAACGCGACCACCGCGTCAGGAAGGACATGCTGGGTCGGACGTCCCGCTGCTTGCGCGAACACCGTGCGTAGCGATTCGTGGCGGTCGACGATGCGCTGGAAGCTGGTGTGCAGTTGTGCGACATCCAGCCCCCCACGCAGGCGGACCGCTTCCGGCAGATGGTAGGTCGGCGTGCCCGGTTCGAGCTGCTCGAAGAACCAGATGCGCTCCTGCGAGTACGAGAGCGGGATGCTGCCGCGCTCTGCTGCGGCCAGCGAGCGAACTGGCGGCAAGGCACGACCGACCATCACTGGCTCCCGCGTGACGCGAGCGGTCAACTCGGCCACCGTCGGTGCTTCGAACAGCAGGCGCATCGCATACTCGCCTCCGAAAGCGAGGTGCAGGCGTGACATCAACTGCGTGGCGAGCAGCGAATGGCCCCCGAGGGCGAAGAAGTTGTCAGTCGCCCCCACCTGCGCCACGCCGAGCACCGTCGCAAACAGGTCGGCGACGATCTGCTCCGCTGGCGTGCGCGGCGCGACGAACATCGCTTCCGCTTCCTCTTGCTGCGGCTCAGGGAGTGCCTTGCGGTCGATCTTACCATTCAAGGTCAGCGGGAACTCGTCGAGGTACACGAAGAAGGTCGGCACCATGTAATCGGGCAAGCTCAGCTTCAACGTCTCGCGGAGCGCTTCCACAGACGGCGCTTCGCCTTCGGCGATCAGGTAGGCTGCGAGCCGGCTACCGCTGCGATGCTCGCGTGCGACCACCACAGCCTGCTCGACGTGCGGATGGCGCAACAGGGCCGCTTCGATCTCGCCGAGCTCGATGCGGAAGCCGCGCACTTTCACCTGATGGTCGACGCGACCGAGGTATTCGATGCTGCCATCGGGCAGATGGCGGCCGAGGTCGCCCGTCTTGTACAGGCGACCGCCATAGAACGGATCGGTGAAAAACGCCTCCGCTGTTTGATTCGCATCGCGCAGATAGCCGCGCCCGACGCCGATGCCGCCGACATACAGTTCACCCGGAATGCCGACCGGGACGGGCTGACGATGGCGGTCAAGCAGATAGATCCGCATGTTGGCGACCGGCTTGCCGATCGGCATCTGCACCACGTCTGCGCCCGGGGCCACCCGCACCGCATGATGGGTCACATCATCAGAGCACTCGGTCGGGCCATAGGCGTTCAACAGCGGAATGTGCGGGTAGCGGGCCAGCCAATCGCGCGCGCCAGCAGGTGGCAGCGCTTCCCCGGTCGGGATCAGCCAGCGCAACTGCTGAAGTGAGAGGCGTGCCTCCGCTCGCAGGTCCATCTCATCGAGGATCGCACGGAGCAGCGACGGCACCACTTCGAGGATCGACACGCCATCTGCTTCGACGGCGCGGAACAGCGCCAATGGGTCGTGCGCGATCGCGTCGCGGTAGATGTGTACCTGCCCGCCGACGAGCAGGACGGCGAAGAACTGCCAGACGGAGATGTCGAAACATTGCGACGCATTTTGTGCGACATGGTCAGCTGCTGTCAGCTCCAAGTCCTGCACTTTGGCGAACAGGTGGTTCAGCATGCCCTTCTGCTCGACCATCGCGCCTTTCGGACGCCCAGTCGAGCCAGAGGTGAAGATGATGTACGCGAGCGTGTCAGGCGTGACATCGCTCTCGGGGTTGGTCGTGGGCGCGTCGGTCGCTTCGACCGCTTCTTCCAACAGCAGCACAGGCACAGACGGGCCTGCAAGCGGCGGCAAGTCGTGCTGATGCTCGCGGGTGGTCAGAATCACCTGCATGCCCGCGTCCTGCATCATCATCGTCACACGCTCCTGCGGGTAGGCCGGGTCGAGCGGCACGTAGGCACCGCCCGCCTTGAAGATCGCGAGCAGACCGGTCACGAAATGAATCGAGCGCTCGCCGTAGACAGCCACTACCGCCTCTGGGCCAATGCCCGCTGCCTGCAACCGGTGCGCGAGGCGGTTGGCGCGTGCGTTCAGCTCGCGGTAGGTGACCGTTTCGCTGTCGCAGACCAGCGCCACCGCTTCTGGCGTACGTTCCACTTGCCGCTCAAACAGCTGATGGAAGTTCAGATGTTGCTCGGCCGGCGACAGAAACTCGACCGCCGTCTGGTTCCAGTCTGCCAGCACCACCTGCCGCTCCGCTGCGGTCAACAGCGGCAGTTCGGCCACCTGCGTGGTCGGCGCTTGGCACGCCGCCGTCAAGATCGTGTGCAGATGACCTTCCATCCGCGCCACAAACTCGGCGGTGAACAGGTCGGTGTTGTACTCAATTCGCCCGCTCAGCCCGCCAGCTGTTTCCTCTAACACCAGCGTGACATCGTACTTCGCCACACCGTGATCAAACGGCCGGAAGGTCAGCTCCGCCTCGCCCCACCGCAACGTGGTCATCGGAGCGTTTTGCAAGATGAACAGCACTTGGAACAGCGGGGTGTAGCTCAAGTTGCGCTCCGGCTGCAACACCTCGACCAATTTCTCAAACGGCAGGTCTTGGTGATCGAACGCCTCCAACGCTACGCCGCGCACGCGTTGGAGCAGCTCGCGAAAGGTCAGACCTTTTTCGTCCTGTTTCGACAAATCGGTGCGGATGACCAGCGTGTTGATGAACACGCCGAGCAGGTCTTCCGTCTCGCGGCGGTTGCGGTTGGCGATCAGCGAGCCGACAGCGATGTCCTCCTGCCCGGTGTAGCGATGGAGCAGCAGATTACATGCAGCCATCACCATCATGAACAGCGTGACGCCCTCCTGCCGCCCTAGCGCATCGAGCTGGGCCTTCAAGCCTGCCCCCCATATAAAGCGATGCGTCGCCCCGCGCGTGGTCTGCACCGGCGGGCGGGCCGATCGGGTCGGCAGTTCGAGCACAGGCAGGCGGCCACCGAGTTGTTTTTTCCAATACGCGAGCAGTTTGTCGAGGGTGTCACCTTGCATCCATTGCCGCTGCCACTGGGCGAAATCGGCGTATTGGATCGGCAGCTCTGGCAAGGCTGGCGTGGTGCCCGCGACGCGCGCTTCGTAGAGGGCCCCGAGGTCGCGCAACAGCACGCCGAGCGACCAGCCATCGGTGATCACATGGTGCAACGTCAGCAGCAGGCGATGTTCGTCCGCCCCCAGCGTCAGCACCACGACGCGCAGCAGCGGGGCGGCGGTCAGCGCCATCGGGCGCAGCGTCTCCTCATGGGCCAGCCGCTCCGCCTCCAGCTCGCGCGCTTCAACCGCCAGCGGGCGGAGATCGATCGATTCGAGCGCTAGCGTCGCCGCTTCCTGCACCACTTGCACCGGCTCCCCGTTCTGCATGACGATGGCCGTGCGGAGCGCTTCATGACGGGCGATCAGGTCGTTCACGCTCACCTGCAACGCGTCGAGATCGAGCGGTCCGCGCACGTCAAGCACGAACGGGTCCAGGTAGGCGCTGGCCTCGTCTTCCATCTGGGCGAGCCACCAGATCCGCGTCTGGGCGAAGGAGAGCGGGACCGGCCCCAATCCTTCGCGACGCGTGATCGTGCGCAGGGCGGCAGGTTCCGCGACGGGGTCGAGCAGCCCTTGGGCACGCAGTTTCTTTTCCAACAAAGCGCGTTTGGCTGGCGATAACTTGGCTAGTTGTTCCAGAAGGTCTGTCTTGTTGAGACTGGTCATCGTCTACACCTCGTCGTTGTCAGCGTTGTCGCCCGCCAAGAGCCGTGCTGCCTCTTCGTCGGACAGTTCATCCAATTCGGCCAACAGGGCTGCCAGCGCTGCGGCTTCGCCCTGCTCGTCGCCTTGCGCATCGACAATCGCCTGCGCCAGCCCCTCCACCGTCGCCATTTCGAAGAAGCGGCGCAGCGTCAGTTCCACATCGAACGTCTCGCGGATCCGCGAGATCAGCTGCGTGGCGAGCAGCGAGTGCCCGCCGCGCAGGAAGAACGCATCCTGCACGCCGACCGGCGCGTAGTTCAACAGCTCGCTCCAGATCGCCGCCACCTGCGCTTCGAGCGGCGTCCGCGGGGCGAGATAGGCCCCGACGGACTGTCCGGTCGGTGCTGGCAACGCCTTGCGATCGATCTTGCCGTTCGGCGTCAGCGGGAAGGCGTCGAGCACCACGAACGCCGACGGGATCATATGCTCCGGCAGCGTCGCACGCAACGCGTCGCGCACCTGCGCCTCGTCTGCCAACTGCCCTGCTCCCATCTGCACATAGCCGACCAGTCGCTGGTCGCCCGGCACGTCCTCGCGCACCACGGCCACCGCTGCATCGACTCCCGTGACCCGACCGAGCGCAGCTTCGATCTCGCCCAGCTCGATGCGGAAGCCGCGCAGCTTGACTTGGTGGTCGAGCCGGCCGAGGAACTCCAGCGTCCCGTCAGCCTGCCAGCGCACGAGGTCCCCCGTGCGGTAGAGACGCGGTTCCGCATCAGGCAGCGGCCCGGCGAACGGATCGATGACAAAACGCTCCGCTGTTAACTCAGCCCGCTCCCAGTAGCCGCGCGCGACGCCGCGACCGCCGATGTACAGCTCGCCCGGCACGCCGATCGGCACCGGCTGCATCGTAGCGTCCAACACATACGTCAACAGATTCGCAAACGGCTTGCCAATTGGCACCGTCGTCTGCAGGTCGGCCGCATCGACCACCTCGTACGTCGTCGCCCACACGGTCGCCTCCGTCGGGCCGTACATGTTCACGAGGCGCGTCTGCGGCAACTGCGCCCGCAACCGGGTGGCTAGCGCCACCGGCAGCGCTTCCCCGCCGAGTAGCACAGCGCGCAGGGCGGACAGCGCTGGCAGGGCCCCCTCCTGCTCGCCGAGCATCTTCATCAACGTCGGGGTGCACTGGAACAGCGTCGCCCCGTGGCGAATGGCCTGTGCGGCGATCGAATAGTCGGCCTGCTCCTCGGCGTGTTCCTCGACGTGAGGCACGCACAGCGCGCGCAGGGCGTTCAATTGCTCGAAGCCAGCCAACGCTGTTTCCACCTCGACGCCGAAGTCGACCAGGCAGGCCACTTCGTCCACGCCGATGCCCTTCAATTTGTCGACGAACGCCAGACAGGTCGCCGGCGTCCCGAACAGGCCGCTCGTCTCGAAGTAGCGATCGAACGCAAACACGGCGAGGTCATCCATGTCAGCTGCCGACAGATCCTGCAACGCCATGCCGGGGTGCAAGGTGCGCAACAAGTTCTCAAACAGCCCGACCGACGAGCGCAGGTAGTTGGTGAACGGCTCGCGCACCGTCTCGCGCACCTCGTCGAGCGTTGTGCCCACATACGTGTGCAACATCAGCGCCACTCGCCCCGTCTCCGGGTCGTGGCCGTGTTCCGCTCGCGATTGGCGATAAAGCGCAATCTTCGCCGTCAGATCCTCGACCGACTGGCCGAGCAAGTGGGTCAGGAGGTTGGCCCCGATCTTCCCAGCGTCGATGAACGTCTGCGGATTGCCGCCCGAGGTCACCCAGATCGGCAACTCCGGCTGCACTGGGCGCGGCAAGGTCGAGACCAGCACCTGCTGCCCAGAGCCCCCTGTGAAGGGCAGCGATTCGCCACGCCAGAGCTTCTGTACAGTCGCGATGCCTTCATACAACGCTTGGTTGCGGGTGGCGAACTGCTCGGGCATCAGCACGAAGTCGTCCGAGTTCCACCCGGCCGCAAACGAGAGCGACACGCGACCGTTCGAGAGGTTGTCGACGACCGCCCACTCCTCCGCCACGCGAATCGGGTTGTGCAACGGCAACACGACGCTGCCTGCACGCAGCTCGATGCGCTCGGTGACCATCGCCAGCGCAGCAGACATCACCGACGGGTTCGGGTAGAGCCCGCCGAACTCATGGAAATGCCGCTCCGGCGTCCACACGGCGGTGAAGCCGTGCTGATCGGCATACTTCGCCCCTTCGAGGAGCAGTCGGTACTTGGCTGCCCCGTCCTCGCCTTGATCGGAGGCGAAATAGAACAGGGAGAACGCCATGCCGTTTCCCGTGCGCACCGCTTGGCGCGACAAGCCGCCCGCGCTCTCCTGCTCACTCAGCACGACCACCTTCGCGCCGCGCACGAGCGTCCAGAACAGCTCCAGCACCGAGATATCGAACGAGACGGACGTGACGGCCAGCATCACATCGTCTTCCCCACAGCCCACGCGCTCGTCCATGCCGAGGAAGAAGTTGGTCACCTGCCGATGCTCGACCATCACGCCCTTCGGCGTGCCTGTCGACCCGGAGGTATAGATCATGTAGGCCAGATGGGACGGCGTCACCTCACTCGTCGGGGCCTGTAGGTGCTCCGCTGTGCATCCGTCCACGGACACCACAACCGTTTGCCCGAGACCTGTCTCGGTCTGAAAACGCTCCGCTCCTGCCGCGCTCGTCAGCAGGACGGCGGGGCGGGCATCTGCCACAATCAAGTCCAATCGCTCCTGCGGATAGGCTGGGTCAAGCGGTACATAAGCCCCGCCAGCCTTGAACACAGCCAACAGCGACACGATCAACTCCGCGCTGCGGCGCAGCGATACCCCCACGCGCACATCCGGGCCGACGCCGAGCGCGCGCAGCTGGTGAGCCAGCGCATTCGCGCGCGCATCGAGCGTGCGGTAGCTCAGCGCCTCGCCTTCAAACACGATCGCCGTCTTCTCCGGCGTGCGAGCCGCTTGGCGCTCGAACAACTCATGGATGCAGAGCCCGCGCACCTCGTCATCGGCTGTCTCCGTCTCATTCCACGCTCCGAGCAGTTCCTCGCGCTCCGCTGCCGTCAACAGCGGCAACTGCGCCAACGGCGTCGCGGGCGCTTCCACAGCCGCCGCCAACAGCGTGGCGAGGTGCCCACCCATGCGCGCCGCCGTCTCCGCTTCGAACAGGTCCGCGTTCACCTGCAAGCAGGCGATCAACTCCTCGCCCGCCTCCGTCACCATCAGCGTCACATCGAACTGGGCAATCGACTGCGGCAATGCCACCGAGGTCAGCGACAGTGGGCCCACTTCCATCTGTGCGCCACTCCCCCCAAGGAAGAACTCACCGAGCGCAGCCAACCGCTGCGGTTTTTCCAACACGAACATCGTCTGTACGAGCGGCGGCAAGCTCGGGTCGCGCTCTACCTGTAGCTTCTCAACCAGCAGCGGGAACGGGCAATCCTGATGCTCGATCGCGCGCAGCACCGTGCCCTTCACCTGTTTCAACAGGTCGCGGAACGTCAGCGCCCCGGCCATCCGCCCACGCAAAACCACAGGATCGGCAAAATAGCCGACGATGCCGTCCAAGTACGCCTGCGTGCGGTTGGCAGCTGGCGACGCCACCAGCACATCGTCCTGCCCGGTATAGCGCCAGAGCAGCGTTTGATAGGCGGCCAACAGCAATGTGAACAGCGTCACGCCCTCTACCTGTGCCAACTGCTTCACCCGGCGACCGAGCGCTGCATCGAGGCGGAAGACATGGTTGAAGCCGCGGAAGGTTTGCACGGGCGGACGTGGCTTGTCGAGGGGTAGCGGCAGCACAGTTGGAGCCCCGGCGAGCTCTTCCTGCCAGTACGCCAGCAACTTCGCACCGTGCGCACCGCCCAACGCCTCGATCTGCCAACGCGCATAATCGCGGTAGGTCAGCGGGAGCGGGGCCAGTTCGGTCGAGGTCCCCGTGAGCTCCGCTGCATACACGACACGCAGCTCATCCATGAGCACTTCGAGCGACCAGAAGTCGAACGCAATATGATGGGCAGTCAGCACCAGCACATGGGTACCGCCCGCTTCGATGAATGCTTCCGCACGGAAGACCGGGCCCTGTTCCAGATCGAACGGTCGGTGGGTAGCAGCGAGCAACTGCGCATCCAGTTCAGCCGCTGTGGCCTGTTGCGCATCAATGACCGTCAGTGCAAACGGCCCAGCCGGTTGCACCACCTGCACCGGCTGATGGTCGCGCTCCGGGTAGACGGTGCGCAACGCCGCATGGCGGGCGACCAACGCGGTCAACGAACGCTCCAGCGCCTCTCGATCAAGCGCAGAGGTCACGCGCACCGCAAACACGATGTTGTAGGCGGTGTTCGTTGGCTCCAACTGCTGCAGGAACCACAGCGCGCGCTGTCCATAGGACAGCGGATGCTCCCCCTCCTCCGACTCCGCTCCTCGCACCAGCGGCGGTACAGCGGTCGCGTCTGCTCCTGCCGCCCCTTCCATTCCGAACCGTTGCAGCACCCCTGCAGCGACAGTGTGTGCGGTGGCTTCGTCTTGCAAGAAGATCACCATCGGCATCGCGGTGCCCAGGTCCACTTCCAAGCGGCGCGCCAACTCCACCGCGCCAAGCGAATCCAATCCCGCTGCGGGCAAGGTACGTCCCCCCAAGCGGCTGACCGTCAACTTCAACACGCTCGCGGCCTGCGCGGCGATGTACGCTTCCAACGTGCGCAGGCGCTCTGCCTCCGGCGTGGCCAAAAGCTCGGCGCGCGACAGGCGCGCTGTGACCGGCTGATCATGCCACTCCTGCCAGGCGTCCAACCCCTCATCCGCAGCGGCAAACTGCGTCGCTTTCACAGCATCCGCGTACAGGTCGTTCCAGTCCTCCAAATCCACATGTCCTGTCGGGGGGTGCTGCGGCTTCGTCGAATCCTTCATTCAGGGACCTCCGTTCATGGCGTAAGTGTCGTAATATCCAGACAAGCGTAATAAACCTGAATAAGAGTAAGATTCTG
>JGI12273J12029_10000075_pt1 | contig 21126 bp, 18 predicted proteins | sample SoiCrureplicaC0C_FD_12029 | JGI IMG/M metagenome (IMG submission 12029) | reverse complement strand
CCGCCTGACACAAAAAGCCCGTCCCAGCTCAACTGGGACGGGCTTTTTTTCCTCAACTACTCATCCGGCCCGGTGGCGTTTGCGCGGGCGAAACGAATCGGCCTTGGTCGATTGCGGAGCGCGGTTGCGCGCGCGGTTGTTCGGCTTCTTCGTCAAGTTCGGCGCATAGCGCTGCTTGATCTCGCGGTGGCGGTTCTGCTCGATCACGAGCTGTCCGTAGCACGCGCGGAAGATCTCCGCCGTGTTCCTCGCATCGTCCATCGCGCTGTGGTGCCGCCCGACAGGCTCCTTCTGGAGCATCTCCAAGGCCAGCATCAAGCCTGCTTGGTTCGGCAATCCGTAGAGCTTGCCAAACAGCCCCTGTAGGTCGTTGTAGTTGCGCAACCACTCCAAGGACATCCGATGCAGGCGGGCGTTCTTCAACAGCGTCCGCACATCTTCTGAGCCCCACGTCAAGAGCGCATAGTCATCCTCGCCAATCCAGTCTAGAAACCGCTTCCACACCTGTGGAAACTCCTCCGAAGCCTGAATGTCCTGATGGCGAATGCCGGTCATCTTGATCGTGCGTTTGTTCAACCGCGCCTTATGCGGGCGCACGAACGCTTCAAACCGCCCCGTCTCCTGCAAGCTGCCGTTCTGTTCCTGCACCTTCACAGCACCGATGGCGATGATCTCTGGCAGCTGCCCTTTTAAAAACGTAGCCACCCATTCCAGGTCAAAAATCACGTAGGTCATGGTAGCACCTCCGAGTTCGTCTGTCGTTAGGGTGGCCTATTCAAGTCGTTCTACTCCTGTGGGATCACAGGGAGTCGTACGGCGGAGGCGTGTACGCGGTCATGGTGCACCGTCTGCTCGGCCACCGCCATCTCGGTGGTCATGCCAAGGGGTGCCCCGGTGTTCAAGTTGCGGTCATACTTCGGGAAGGCGCTCGACGCGATCTCGATGCGCACTTGATGCCCCGGCAGAAACACATGCGAGGTGTACCAGCAGTCCACTTCATAGCGGTAGACCTGCCCCGGCTCGATCAACTGCGGTCGATCCATCCCCTCCCGGAAGCGCGCGCGCACGAGACCGTCGGTCAGCCGCTGCACATAGCCATCTGGATGCACGTCGAGCAGCTTGACGGCGAAGTCGGTGTCTGGCGCAGACGAGGTGGCATAGAGCTCCATCTTGATCGGCCCCGTCACCTCCAACTCCTCCGTCAGCACGTCCGAGCTGTACACCAGCACATCGGGACGCTCTTCTACGGTGGCATAGTTCTCTGGTCCGCCGATCTGGGAGGAGGTGCCTTCCGTCAGGAACGGCACTGGGTTGGAGGGGTCGTAGGTGTAGTGATCGGCCGCTTCAGCGGTTCCCTGCTCTGCTGTCGGACGCGCTGTCGACAACCGGCCATCGCCGAAGCGGGAGTTGGCCTGACCGCCGCTGTGCAGGTAGTAGGGCGTCCACTGCGTGCGAGCCAGCGGGAACTCCTGCTCGGCGCGCCACTCGTTTTTGCCCATCACGAAAATCTGAGCGTTCGGCTCTTGGTCGACGCCGTTCGCGATCCCCTTCAACCAGCGATCGAAAAAGCGCACCTGTGCGCCGCGCAGATCGATCAGCGCCTGCGGGCCGAACTCGATCTCTCCGAGCTTCGAGGTGGTGTTCACCGCATGCCCCCACGGCCCCATGATCAGCTTCTGGTTGCGGCGGGCGTGCGCGCTTTTCGCCTGTGTGCTCATGCCAGTGAAGTTCAGCGGGGTGCCGATGTGCTCATCATCGTACCAGCCCGAGATGTGCAGGACGGGCAGATCGAGCTGGTCGAACTTGTCTTGGTAGCAGATCTCCCGCCACCATGCATCGAGGGTGGTGTGCTGCATCTCCTCCCGCCAGAACGGGATGTCGCGCCCCGTCTGCTCATCCATCGTGTAGAGCGGCAGGTGCTCGTACACCTTATGCCAATCGACCGCATCCATGTTCTGGCGTTGCCGGCCGCTGGTCATGAACAGCCAGCAGAGATGGTGCGGCGTCATCGTCCCGGTCGGCCACTCGCGGAACGGGTCGGACGGCGTAACGGAGACGATCATCGCCTGTAAGCTCGGCGGCTGTTGCAGGGCGGTCAACCACTGGATCATGCCCAGATAGGATGCCCCCATCGTGCCGACCTTGCCGTCGCACCAGTCCTGTGCAGCCGTCCATTCGATTAGATCATAGCCATCTTCGCCTTCCTGGCGATAGGGCACGAACACGCCATCCGAATCCCCCCGCCCGCGCACATCGGCACAGACCACATGATAGCCTTGTGCGGCGAAATACTTCGCACCTTGTACGGTGACATCAGCCGTTTTGCCATAGGGGGTGCGCAACACGATCGCTGGCAACGCCTCGCTCACCCCGGCGGGGCGATACAGATCGGCAGACAGCGTCACCCCATCGCGCATCGGAACCCGCTGGTCCCACAACACCCGAACCTCCATCCAACTACCTCCTCACCTCTTCCTATCATTTACTATTTTATTCGCTTCTGATAAAAACACAACCAGCAGTCAACAAAAAAACGCCGCTCTCCAAGGAGAGACGACGTTCTTTATCAGTGGATGTGTGCAGGGCTTAGGAGCAAGAGCCCGGCTTGCCTGCAGCATCAGCGGTGCGGAAAGAAGAGCCGCAACCACAGGTCGACGAGACGTTCTTTATCAGTGGATGTGTGCAGGGCTTAGGAGCAAGAGCCCGGCTTGCCTGCAGCATCAGCGGTGCGGAAAGAAGAGCCGCAACCACAGGTCGACGAGGCGTTCGGGTTCTCGATTTTGAAACCAGCACCCATCATCGAATCGACATAGTCCACCTGTGCACCGTTCAGGTACTGGCTGGAGAACTCGTCAACGACGATTTTAACGCCATCCTGCTCCAGCAGGGTGTCGGTATCCTTCTTCTCATCAAGAGCCATGCCGTAGCTGAAACCAGAGCAACCGCCGGATTTGATGAAAATGCGAAGAGCCAATTGGTCATTGTCTTTCGCGGCCAAGAGAGTGGTCACTTTCTCGACTGCAGACGGAGTCAACGTTACCAATGAACTCACCTCCTCTATACAATGTGCACCTTCAGGTTACATCATATGCTGGGAAATGTACAGACTTTACGCCTTGACTGTAAGCGTCGACACTCACCGTTTGATCATATAGAAGAACGATTCCCGGTTGTCCCAGGCCGCCTCAGCCATGTCCATCGTCACGTCTCCGCGCGAGACCAGCCCATAGAGCTGGGCAAGGCTTTCAATTTCCACGATCTTGCGGTTCATCTTGTTCAAATACCACTCGCCTTGTTCATTGAGCTCGACCTTGCCTGCGTAGGCGAGGTTCAGACGGTCCGACAGATCATCGCCGATGAACGTTTCGATCACCGACGCGTATTTGTAGGCGGTGTCAATGAAGAGCAGACGGCGCGTTTCCAAGCCTTGTGCCTTGGCTTCGGCCAGCTTCTCCAGCGCCGCTACTACTTTGTCGGCCGCTTCCGATTGCTTGTACTCCTGATACAATTCAGTAACATCCTTGCCTGCCGCGTCAAACACCTTGCCGTTTTTCATCGTCAACGGATACGAAAACGGTTTGTCCATGTTTCGAACGACCCTCCTTGCTATGGGCACCAGTGCCGGTTGGTTTTGTGTGTGCAGTCGCTATGTATTACTGACGCAGCGCGGTGTAGATCTCGGTGTCGTATTTCTCCGCGAGGTCTTTGTCATACGTTTTCTCATACGCGGGGTCGGCCAGCAGCCGCCCGCCGTAGAACATCACATCGATCACCGACTCGACGGCGATCTCCACGCCTGACATGTTCAGCGTCACGCCTTCCAGCTTGTCAGCTGTCTTACGCGCTTGTCCGACGATGGCGTAGGCGGAGCCGAGACCGAACACGGTGACGGTCACGCGGTTGTCCTTCTCGATGTTTTGCAGGAACTTCGAACGCCCGTCGATCGCGAGGCGCAGTGTGCCGTTGTCCTTGGCAATCATCCACGAGATGCAGAGCACATTGGGGGACCCATTCTCCGCGTCAATCGAAGACACGGTGACGATGCGCTCGCCTTGGAGATAGCTCACCAGCTCGTCTGTGAGCTTGTCTTGTACCTTGTCTGCCATATTCCCAAGAAACCCCTTTCCGACCTGACTCTACATGACAGTATAGCATCATTATCCAGCTCCCATACGTGGCCGTGCAGACAAAACAAAAGACCCGTGCTCCCCCGCACGAGCAGGGGGAACACGGGTCACAGGGTCACGAACCGATCTGACGGAGCAGTTCAGCGTACAACTCGTCTGGCGTGGCCGCCGCGACGATCTCATCGTTCAAGATCGCGAACGGTCGCGCTGCGCACTCTCCGCAGTTGGTCAAACAGCCGTAGCGGCTGATCTTCCACTCCGGGTGTTCCGTACGCAAGCGCTGTAGCAGCTCCGGCGTGTGCGCCAGCAGATTGCCGTTGCAGAAGTCGAGGACGACTAGCTTTGTTTCGCCCATTTCTTCTCTTTTTCCGCACGCTCGCGCTCGTTCTTCTTCAGGTACTTCTTGCGCAGGCGCACCGATTGCGGAGTTACTTCACAGTATTCGTCGTCGTTAAGGTATTCGAGCGCCTCTTCCAGCGACATGATGCGGGCCGTCTTCAGGCGGGTGGTGTCGTCCTTGGTCGCGGAACGCACGTTGGTCGCCGCCTTGGTCTTGCACGGGTTGACGGTCAAGTCGTTGTCGCGGTTGTGTTCGCCGACGATCATGCCTTCGTACACCTCGGTGCCCGGGGTGATGAACATCACGCCGCGGTCTTCGAGACCTTCGATCCCGTAGGTGGAGGAAGTGCCCGTCTCCGCTGCGACGAGTACGCCCGCGTGACGGCCTTCGATGTCGCCCTTGGTCGGCATGTAGTCATGGAAGGAGTGGTTCATGATGCCGAAGCCACGGGTGATGGTCAGGAACTCGGTGCGGAAACCGATCAGGCCGCGCGCCGGGATCAGGAATTCGAGGCGGACGTTGCCGTTGCCGTGGTTGACCATGTTGGTCATGTCCGCCTTGCGCAGGCCGAGACGTTCCATGACGGCACCCATGTAGTCTTCCGGCACGTCGACGACCAGATTCTCGAACGGCTCGTGCTTTACGCCATCGACGTTCTTGAAGATAACTTGCGGCTTGGACACCTGCAGCTCGTAGCCTTCGCGACGCATGGTCTCGATCAGGATCGAGAGGTGCAGCTCGCCACGGCCGGAGACGATGAACGCATCCGGGGAATCGGTGTCGTCTACGCGCATCGAAACGTCCGTTTCCAGCTCCGCGTAGAGGCGATCCTTCAGCTTGCGGGAGGTTACGTGCTTGCCCTCTTGCCCTGCGAACGGCGAATCGTTGACGAGGAAGGTCATCTGCAGGGTCGGCTCGTCGATGTGCAGGAGCGGCAGCGCCTCCTGCGTGTTCACATCGGAGATCGTCTCGCCGACGTTCAGCTCGCCGAGGCCCGCGATCGCGATCAGGTCGCCCGCTTCTGCTTCTTCGATCTCCACGCGCGCGAGGCCCTGGAAGCCGAACAGCTTGACGACGCGTTGGCGCTCGACCTTGCCGTCGCGCTTCATGACGGCCACTTGTTCATTCAGCTTCACTTTGCCGCGGTGGACGCGGCCGATGCCGATGCGGCCGAGGAAGTCGTTGTAGTCCAGCATGTTGATCTGGATTTGCAGCGGTTGCTCCGGATCGACGTTCGGGGACGGGATGTGCTCGATGATCGCATCGAACAGCGGCTTCATGTCAGTGCCCTGTTGAGTGTGATCGGTCATCGCGAATCCGTTCAGCGCCGATGCGTAGACCACCGGGAACTCCAGCTGGTCTTCGTTCGCGTCCAGCTCGATGAACAGGCCGAGCACTTCGTCCACAACGTAGTCCGGACGTGCAGCCGGGCGGTCGATCTTGTTGACGACGACGATCGGGGTGAGGTTTTGTTCGAGTGCTTTGCGCAGGACGAACTTGGTCTGCGGCATGACGCCTTCGTATGCATCGACGACGAGCAGCACGCCATCGACCATTTTCAGAATCCGTTCCACTTCGCCGCCGAAGTCGGCGTGGCCCGGGGTGTCCACGATGTTGATCATGTAGTCCCCGTAGCGAACGGCAGTGTTTTTCGCGAGGATGGTGATCCCGCGCTCGCGTTCCAGGTCGTTCGAGTCCATGACGCGCTCGGCGACAGTCTCGTTGGAGCGGAAGATGCCAGACTGCTGGAGCAGCTTGTCAACCAGCGTGGTTTTCCCGTGGTCGACGTGCGCGATGATCGCAATATTGCGAAGAGCTTCTTGGTGCTTCATATAAGCCTCCTAATGGTCGTTACTACCCAATCTACAAATATACACTTTCCCATTCTGCCACAACTCGACACAGATCGCTACTGGAAAAACGTAAAGATTCCACTAGATGCGCACATGACGGTTCAACCGTTGAATCGTCCACATCATGAAAAACGACAGCACGAACAAGCAGATCACCCAGATCCACGCCTGTTCCTCCCGCCCGGATTCGACGGCGCTGTAGATCCCGAGCGGTAAGGTTTGCGTGCGTCCGGGGATGTTCCCGGCCACCATCAGCGTCGCGCCGAACTCGCCAAGTCCACGAGCGAAGGTCATCAGCAGGCCGGAGAGCAGCGCAGGCCACGACAAAGGCAGCGTGACATGACGAAACACCTGCCAGCGCGTCGCGCCGTAGGTGCGGGCGACGTCCTCCAGATCGGTGTCGATCATCTCAAACCCCGTCTTGGCCGCCTGATACATCAAGGGAAACGAGACCACCGCCGAGGCGATGACAGCGGCCACCCAGGAGAACAGCACTGTCTCCCCGGCGGGCAGCAGACGACCGAGTCCGTCCTGACCGAGCAGCACGAGTAGGCCGAAGCCAATCACCGTCGGCGGCAACACCATCGGCAGGAGAAGCAGCGTATCGAGGAGCGCCCGGCCGGGAAACTGGCGACGGGCCAGCGCACGGGCACAGGCCACGCCGAGTACAGCGGCGAGCAAGGTCGAGCAGCTCGCCACCTGCAAGGACAGCTGGAGGGGCGACCAGAGGGCTTCGGACAGCAGACCTTCTGACATCAGTGCTTCCGCCATGGGCTTACTGCCCTTCCAGCCGGCTAAATCCGTGGCGGATGAGCACTTCTTGGGCTGCCGAGGAGAGCAGGTACGCATGGAAGTCCTGCGCCGCTTGCAGGTCGCGGGTGTGCTTGAGAATCGCCAACGGGTAGACGATCGGGTCGTGCTGGCCGGAGGTAGCAGTTGCCACCACTTGCACCTGCTTCGCAGACGCTGCATCGGAGCGATAGACGAGGCCTGCATCCACTTCGCCGCGCTCCACATAGGCGAGCACTTGGGTGACGTCCTTGGCATAGATCGCCTTCGGCTCAACGGTGGGCCAGAGCGTCAGTGCGGTCAGCGTTTGCTTGGCATAGAGCCCAGCGGGCACTGTCTCCGGGGTGCCGATGGCGATGCGCTGCACGGTCGCTTCGCCCAGTTGAGCAAACGACGTCACGTTGCTCCGCCCCTGCGGCACGACCAGCACCAACTCGTTGGCGGTGGCGTGTACACGCGAGCCGGGCTGGAGCTTGTCCTGTTTCTCCAGCGCATCCATCTGCATCGAAGCGGCCGACCAGAACAGGTCGGCCGGTGCGCCTTGCTCCAATTGTGTAAGCAACGTGCCCGATGCGCCGAGGTTGAAGGTGAGCGTGACATCGGGGTGCTGGCGTTCATAGTCTCGTTTGATCTGCTCCAACGGCTTGCCGAGCGAGGCAGCGGCGGAGATCAGCAACTCCACACGCTCCGGGGCAGCCGGTGTCGAACAGCCGGTAAGCGCCGCGCTCGCGAGCAGCAGCAAGGCCCAGTTCTTGCAGGTCTTTCTCATGTAGTTCCTCCCCTGTCGAACAGCATGCTTCCCTCATTCTACCATCGCCTGCATGATCTGCCTATGAAATGCAGAGACTCGGGGTGAGGTGAGCGCCGATGAGCGAAGAACGCATCTTCATGCCCCCCGGCACCATGCAGACCGGGGCTCAGCCGATCGAAAACGACCGGCTGAACAACTACCAAGAGCTCGGGGAGACCGACGATCCGAATGCGTCGGAGACCGTCTTGAAACGCACGCTGGAAGCCCAAGGCAAAAACCCGGAGTAACAGGCACCCTCCTCCGCACCCGCTCATATCCTGCTCATGCCTAGCTAGAGCAAAGGAGTGTGAGCGATGGATCGCGAGTTTACAGCCGCACAGTATCCGACCTCCCAGCCGCCGCAGGAGCAGCACATCCAACCGGGCTTGGAGAGCGTGATGGTGCCGCAGCCGATTTTTGACAACCCGAACTATAAGGGCAGTGGCAAACTGAAGGACAAGGTCGCCCTGATTACAGGCGGTGATAGCGGAATCGGGCGGGCCGTAGCGGTCGCCTATGCCAAGGAAGGCGCCGACGTGGTGATCGTCTACCTCTATGAGCACGAAGACGCGATGCTGACCAAACAGCTGGTGGAAAGCCACGGGCAGCGCTGCTTGGCCATCGCCGCCGATCTGACCGAGGAAGCGCTGTGCAAGGCGGTCGTCGAAGCGACTGTAGAGGAGTTTGGGCGCGTGGACATCCTCGTGAACAACGCAGCTGTGCAGTTTATTGCAGACAGCCCGGAGCAGATCACCACCGAGCAATTCGATCTGACCTTCCGCACGAACATCTACGCCCCCTTCTTCCTCACCCGCGCTGCGTTGCCGCACATGCGGCGGGGGAGCTCGATCATCAACACAGCGTCTGTCGTCGCCTATCGCGGCCATGAGAAGCTGCTCGATTATTCGGCGACGAAGGGCGCGCTGGTCGTCTTCACCTACTCGCTCGCCCTCCAGTTGGTCAAACGCGGCATCCGCGTCAACGGCGTCGCCCCGGGCCCGATCTGGACCCCGCTGATCCCAGCCTCCTTCACGCCGGAGATGGTGGCGAAGCATGGCAAAGACGTCCCGATGCAACGCGCAGGTCAACCTGTGGAGTTGGCTTCGACCTACGTCTACCTCGCCTCCGAAACCGATTCCAGCTACGTGACGGGCCAGATCCTGCACGTGAACGGCGGAGCGATCATCAACGGCTAGCAGTTGCCAAAAGGGCCGCCCTCGGAGGGCGGCCCTTTTGTAGCTAGATCATCACCTGTTGCTTGCGCAGCGCCGCGATGAACGCGTCGCGAATGTACATAAAATCATCGACGACCAACGCGCGCGAGCCGTTCAAGGACGGGTAGCCGAGCGTTTTGCCGTAGAAGAGGTGTTCGCCTGTGCCGACCTTGTACCAGCGGTCGAGGTCGAGCGGGGCACCGTTGACTGTAATGCCTTGCTCGTCTTCGGTGACGCCTGCGAAGTAGAGCTTGCCGAGCGGGATGTTCTTCGGACGCATGCCGTTGCCGAACAGACGGTGTTCGTGGCGGGTGGTGTCTCGGTTTTCTTCTAGCAACCCGCGAATCTGGCGGCCTTGCATCTCGAAGCTGGTGACGCAGATCAAGCTGCGCAGCGTCTCGAACACGGCGCGGAACGTCAGCGGCCCGGCCGGGAATCCGCCCGTCGCCACCGCCCCGATCATCAGCCCGATCTCCGCTTCGTAGAAGTCGCGCATCACCTCTGCCGTCCACGTCACCACTTCGTCATGGGACAGCGGCTTGTCCAGCACCGTCAGCACCTCCTCGTAGATCGCTTCGCAACGTTCGCGACCTGCGGCGAGAATCTGGGCCTGTCCCGCATCGATCGGTGTGCTCTCCGTCAGCGGGTGCAGCAACCCGCGGGCCGCGACCAACGCACCGTCCGCGTCCCATTCGAGGCACACTTCGCCGAGGTAGCGACCGTGGCTACCTGCTTGGACGATCACGACGCCTGCGACCAGCTCTGGCTCTGGCAACACCGTGTGCGAATGGGCACCGACGATGATGTCGACTACGCCGCTCCATTCGCGCGCCAGCTCCTGGTCGCGAGCATACCCTTCATGGGAGAGCACGACGATTCGCTCCGCCCCCTGTGCCCGAAGGCGGGCTGCGGCCGCCCGGATGCTCGCCGCCGAGTCAGAGGTGGAGTAGCCCCAGATGCGGTCATACTCGCCCTTGATGGGATCGGTCAAGCCAGCCAACCCGATGGTCAAGCCCCCCTCTAACGTGAGCAACAGCTCAGTGTGCACCTCGCCAATCCCCTGCCCTTGCCCATCGCGGACGTTGGTCAACACCCACGGCACCGGTGAATAGGCAGTCAGCGCCGTCACTTGCGCTTCGGTCAGCCGCGCCAGCTCGTTGTTGCCCACGCCCGATGCATGGTAGCCAAGCTCGGCCAGCAAGTCCATGTTCAACTGCCCCGCTGTCAACAGACATTCTGGCACGCTGATGTCCAGATGATCGCCCCCGTCGAGGAGCAGAAACGGTTCGCCTGCTGCACGCAACGCAGACTGCCGCTGGCGAATCAAGCTGGCCAAGCGCACCCAAACGTCATATTCGGCGTGAAGATCGTTCGTGTGTAAGATGGTGAGTGTCTGCATGTGTCTTCCCCCTCATGATGTCCAGCGACCTTTTTCCAATGACCTCATAATCGTACAAGATCTAGTCTTCCAGCGCCATCCACTGCTCCAACTGCTCATCGAGCTCCGCCTGCACCTGCCCGCGCTCGGCGTAGAGGGTGGCCAGCTTGCCTGCATCGGTGCCGTTGGTGGGATCGACGAGGCTGTTGTCGAGGCGCGTCAAGGTGGCTTCTAGAGCGGCGATGTGCGCTTCGAGCTTGGCCTTCTGGAACGGGTTGACCTTCTTGCGCGGCTCCGGAGGGGTCTCGGCGACCACTGCGCGCGGTTGCGGCACCTCCACTGGTTGTATCGGCGGCTGTTCCACCCGAGGCAAGGCTTGCGCTTCGGCCTTCTTCTCCCGGAAGTAGCTAAAATCGCCGAGGTAGCGCGTCAGCTCCCCCGCCTCCAGCTCCCAGATCTTCTGGGCGAGCTTGTTGATGAAGTAGCGGTCGTGAGAGATGCAGAGGATCGTCCCGTCAAACTCCTCCAGCGCTTCTTCCAACGCCTCGCGGGAGTCGATGTCGAGGTGGTTGGTCGGCTCGTCGAGTAACAGCAAATTCGGCTTGCGGTACATGATCAACGCCAACCGCAACCGCGTCCACTCGCCGCCGGACAAACTCTTCACCGCTTTGAACACATCGCTGCCGAAGAACAAGAAGCGGGTCAACTCCTTGCGCGCTCGCCCCTCTTCCAACCGGACCTCTTCGCGGAACCACTGGAGCACCGTCTTGCCCTCTTCGTGCGGCGCCTCCTCCTGCGCGAGATAGCCAACTTCCACGCGAGAGCCGAGCTTCACCGCTCCAGCGTCAGGCGTGAGATCCCCGAGCAGCAGCTTGAACAGCGTGCTCTTGCCCGCGCCGTTTTCCCCGATCAGGAACACGCGCTCGCCATAGGTCAGCTGCTCGCTAAGCCCCGTGAACAGGCAGCGGGTGCCGAAGCCCTTCGTAACGTCCTCGAACACAGCCACCTGCTTGCCCGAGCGCTCGTTCTGCTCCAGTTGTAGGTCGATCGCCTTGCGTTCGAGGATCGGGCGCTTGATCCGCTCGATGCGGTCGAGCGCCTTCTGCATCGACGCCGCTCGGCGGTAGAACTTCTCGTTTGGCGGATTGCCCCGATGCGCGAACTCGATCAGCTGTTTGATCGCCTCTTGCATCTTCTTGATCTTCTTCTGCTGTTCCGTATAGTCATGGAACTGTTTCATGAGCAACTCGTGCTTCTCCTGCTGGTAGCCGGAGTAGTTGGTGTGGAACTTGATCGCTTCGCCGTCCTCGACTTCGACGATCTTGTTGACCACCTTGTCGAGGAAGTAACGGTCATGGGAGATCACCACGACGGTGCCAGCATAGTCGGTCAGATAGCTTTCCAGCCACTCGATCGCCTGCATGTCGAGGTGGTTGGTCGGCTCGTCGAGCAGCAGCAGTTGCGGTTGCTCGATCAGGAGCGAGCAGAGGCCGACCTTGGTCTTCTCGCCGCCGGAGAGCGAAGCGAACGGGCGCTCGTACTGGTCCTTCGCCACGCCAAGCCCTGCCGCGACGCGGTCGATCGTGTTCTCCATCGCATAGCCGCCCGCGCGCTCGAACGATTCGCGCAGCCGCTCGTAGCGGTCGAGAATCCGCTGCAGCTGCCGCTCATCGGCACACACCGCCGGGTCGGCCATCTCGCCTTCCAGCTGCACCATCTGCGCCTGCCACTGCTGCACCTCGCGGTAGCCGCGAGCCAGCACGTCATAGACGGTGGTCGCGTCCTTGTAGTCGGGAATCTGCTCCAGACAGCCGATGGTCGTGCCCCGGCGGATCGTCAGCAGGCCGCCGTCCGGCTTCTCAAGGCCGGTAATCAGCTTGAATACTGTCGTCTTGCCCGCACCGTTGCGGCCGATCAACCCCACGCGCTCCCCGTCGCGAATCTCAAACGTTGTATCAGATAGTACCAGATTGGCACCGTAGTATTTTTGGATGTTTTGGAATGTAACGATCATGTGTAGTTGCCTCCTTCAGGTGTCTACCAGCCTCCCTTCGCGAGATACGAAAAAAGGCCGTGGGACATGAGTCCCACGGCCTTCCCTTCATGCGGTTCCGCTAGAGGGGCGAGGTAGGAATCATGGGTAAAAAGGGCATACGTGTCCCGTTGAAGGCAAAATTGAACGAAGAGCCAGCCAGAGTATGCGGAAGCTGGCCAATCAAGTTGTTGAGCGCGACATCGCGTTTCATCCTACCTCACCCCTTTCTTGTTAAAAGTTACCTCCACCATATCACACAATTACCGAAGGCGACAAGTGCCAAATCTGATCTGCATATTCGCGAATGGTGCGCTCGCTGGAGAAGACGCCCGAGCGGGCGATGTTGACGATGCTCATCTCCTGCCACTTGCTGGCATTGCGGTAGGCGCGATCGACCCGCGCCTGCGCGTCGCAGTAGGCGGAGAAGTCGCGGAGGACAAAATACTCGTCGTTCTGTCCGATCAGCGAATCGTAGATCGTGTTCGACTCATCGACGCTGGAGGAGAAGAAGCCGTTGATCAGTTGGTTGAGCACCGTCTTCAACCGCGTATCGCCTTGGTAGAGGTCCCACGCACGGTAGCCGCCATACTGGTAGTAGTGCGTGACCTCCTCGGCCGTCAAGCCAAAAATGAAGATGTTGTCCGGCCCCACCTCTTGCTTGATCTCCACATTCGCCCCGTCCAACGTGCCGAGCGTCACCGCGCCGTTCATCATGAACTTCATATTGCCTGTGCCAGACGCTTCTTTGGACGCGGTGGAGATCTGCTCCGACACATCGGCCGCCGGGATGATCCGCTCGGCGAGCGTGACGCGATAATTTTCCATGAACACGACCTTCAGCTTGTTGCCGACGCGCGGGTCGTTGTTGACCAGCCCCGCCAGCGTGTTGATCAGCTTGATCACCGACTTGGCCCAATGATAGCCCGGTGCCGCCTTGGCCCCGAAGATGAACGTGCGCGGGTGGATGTCGAGGTGCGGGTTCTCCCGCAGGCGGTTGTAGAGGTCCATGATGTGAAAGACGTTGAGCAGTTGGCGCTTGTAGGCGTGCATCCGCTTGACCTGCACGTCGAAGATCGACTCCGGGTCGATCACGATGCCCTGCCGCTCGCGGATGATCTCCGCGAGGCGGTGTTTGTTCTCCTGCTTGATCTGGCGGGCCCGCTCTTGGAAGGCGGCGTCCTTGGCAAACGGGAGCAAGCTCTCCAACGCCAGCGGGTTGTGCACCCACTCTGGCGTGATCGCATCAGAGATCAGCTCGGCCAAGCGCGGGTTGGCCTTCAACAGCCAGCGGCGATGGGTGATGCCGTTGGTCTTGTTGTTGAACTTATCCGGAAACAGCTGGTAGAAGCGGTTCATCTCGCGGTGCTTCAGTATCTCCGTATGCAGGGCTGCCACACCGTTGACGCTGTGCGAGCCCACCAGCGCGAGATGGGCCATCTTCACCCGCCCATCGGCGACGACCGCCATCTGGCGCACCCGCTCCTGATCGTGTGGGTAGCGGTGCAGGAGCTCGGCGCAGAAGCGCTTGTTGACCTCCTCGACGATCTGCCAGATGCGCGGCAACAAGCTCTGGAACATCTCGATCGGCCACGTCTCCAGCGCTTCGGCCAGCGTCGTATGGTTGGTGTAGGATACCGCGTTGCAGGTGATGTGCCACGCTTCGTCCCAGCTCATCGCTTCCTCGTCGAGCAAGATGCGCATCAGCTCCGGGATCGCCAGCACGGGGTGCGTGTCGTTGATGTGCAACGCCACTTTTTCATGAAACGAGTGGAGACTGCCCTTGCGCGACTTGAAGCTCTTCGTGATGCTCTGTAGGCCGGCGGAGACGAGGAAATACTGCTGCTTCAACCGCAGGAGCTGACCTTCATAATGCGTATCGTCCGGGTAGAGGAAGCCGGAGATCGATTCGATCGACTGCACATAATCCACGATCGAGCGATAGCTGCGCGGGTTGGGGCCGGGCGGGAATTCGCCAGAGCTGACCTTCGACTCCGCATGCCAGAGGCGCAGCGTGTTGACCGTCTTGTTGTCGTAGCCGATCACCGGCACATCGTACGGTACGGCCAGCACCGAGTCGCAGCCTTCCTGCGCGAAAGTCAGGCGACCGTTGACCTCCTCCATGCGGACGCGGCCGCCGAATTTGACTTCTACCGCCTTGTCAGAGCGGCGAATCTCCCAGACGTTGCCTTCCTTCAGCCAGTTCTCCGGCAGCTCCACTTGGTAGCCGTTGACGATCTTCTGCTCGAACAGGCCGTATTTGTAGCGGATCCCGATGCCATGACCGGGCAGCGAGAGCGAGGCCAGCGAATCGAGAAAGCAGGCCGCGAGCCGCCCGAGACCGCCGTTGCCAAGCCCCGCGTCTGCCTCCTGCTCCAGCACATCGCTAAGCGACGTGCCCAGCTCCGCCAACCCGTCCTCGACCACCTGCTGGATGCCGATGTTCAACAAGTTCGACTCCATCAGGCGGCCCATCAGAAACTCCATCGAGAAGTAGTACGCTTGCTTGTCATCGCGTTTGCGATAGGTATCGGCGGTGGCGATCCAGTTCTTGGAGATGTGCTCGCGAACCATCGCGCCGAGCGTTTTGTACTTATCGAGGCGGGTGGCATCGGCCACGCTCTTGCCTTGCATCAGCTCGATGCGCTCCGCAAACGCCTGTTTGAACACGTCTTTGTTAGCGAACATGGGCAGCCTCCCTCGCATGTAGCAATCGCTGGTACAGGTCGCGGTAGTGTTGCGCCGCGCGAGGCCACGAGAAGTCGCACTGCGTGGCGTTCTGGATGATCTGCTGCCAGCGCTCGCGGTCGTGGTAGCACTGTACCGCGCGACCGATCGTGAAGAGCATGTCGTGCGCGTTGATGTGGGCGAAGGAGAAGCCGTTGCCCGCGCCCGTGTGCTCATCAAACGCGCGCACCGTATCGCGCAGGCCCCCCGTCTCCCGCACGATCGGCACAGAGAGGTAGCGCAGTGCGATCAGCTGGCTGAGGCCGCACGGCTCGAACAGCGATGGCATCAGGAACAGGTCGGAGGCCGCGTAGAGCTGTCGAGCTAGACGGTCATCGAAGGTTACCAGGGCCCGCACGCGATCACCATGCCGCTGCTCGGCCTGACGGAAGGCCGCTTCATAGTGCGCATCGCCTGTGCCGAGCAACACGAGCTGGACGTCGTGGGCGAGGATTTCATCGAGGACATGGAGCACGAGGTCGAGCCCCTTCTGACGCGTCAGCCGGGTGATCAGAGCGATCATTGGCACGTCGGTGCTCATCGGCAAGTGTAGCTGCTCCTGCAGGGCGAGCTTGTTCTGACGCTTCACCTGCAATTGCTCAGCCAGTTGAGCAGACCCTTGGTCCGCAGACGCGTTGTAGCGCACGAACAGCTGCTCATCGGTCGCGGGATCATAGCTGCCCGTGTCGATGCCGTTGAGAATGCCGACCAGCGAGTTGCGGCGCGCCCACAGGAGCGGGTCGAGCCCTTCCCCGTACCAGGCGGTCTGGATCTCCTGCGCATACGTGTCAGACACCGTGGTCACGAGGTCCGCATAGACGATGCCGCCCTTCAGGTAGTTAACCGCGCCGTGGTACTCGAGCTTGTCGGAGGTGAAATACGCGTCGCCGAGGCTGAGCAGTTCGCTCATGATGCTGCGCGGGAACACGCCTTGATAAGCGAGGTTATGGATGGTGAAGATCGTCCGAATCCCTTGATGCCAGTCGCTGCTGGCATAGTGGGCATGCAGGAAGACGGGGACGAGCCCCGCCTGCCAGTCGTGCGCATGCACCACATCGGGCTGGAAGCCAAGCATCGGCAGCACTTCCAACACCGCGCGGGCAAAAAACGCATAGCGCTCCGCTTCATCTGCGTAGCCATAGATACCGTCGCGCTTGAAGTAATATTCGTTATCAACAAAATAATACGTCACTTGACCGTGCACGAGCCTCTCGATGCCCGCATATTGATTGCGCCAGCCGACGGGCACATAGGTATGCCCCACGTGCTGCATCTGCCCTTGATATCGCTCGGGAATGCGCGCGTATTTGGGCAGGATCACCCGCACATCCATCCCTTGTGCTGCCAACTGCTGCGGCAAGGCACCGATCACATCGCCAAGCCCACCTGTTTTGATAAACGGGTCGCTCTCCGCTGCAACAAACAAGACCTTCATGCTCTCCCCACTCCTCTGTTTTTAACCAGCGGCCTGCTAGACGAGGCTGCGCTTGGTGATCACGCTCGGCATCAGCTTATCGCCTGTGATCGTCTTGCCTTGTGAGATATGCACTTCCTTGTCAAAAATGACCCCTTCCACCTGCGAGCCTTCCTCGATCTCACAGTCCTGCATGATGATCGAATCGCGCACCACCGCTCCCTTGCGCACCTTCACCCCGCGGAAGAGGATGCAATTCTCCACCGTCCCTTCGATGATGCACCCGTTGGCGACCAGCGAATTTTTTACATCCGAATCGACCACATACTTGGTCGGCGGTTCGTCCTTGACCTTGGTGTAGATCAAGTTCGGCTGGAAGAACAGCGAGCGCCAGACCTCCGGGTTGAGCAAGTTCATGCTGTGCTTGTAGTAGGAGTTGATCGAGTTGACGATCGCGAGGTGGCCCGTGTGCTCATAGGCCATCACCTTCAACGTCAACAACGAGTTGCGGATCATGTTGTAGGTGCTGAACTCCTCCTGCCGGATGCTCTTCTCGATCATCGAGACCAGCAAGTTCTTCTCGATGATAAACGTTTCCATATAGATCTTGCGGGAACCGTTGAGCTTCTCCAGCATCTTGCGCACGCGGCCCGTGGCGTCGATCTCGAAGAACAGGCCGCCGGAGAGGTCTTCCTCATCGAAGTCGGTCGCTTCTTTGTAGACGACGGTGATGTCAGCGCCCGATTCGATGTGCTGCTCCATCGCCTGCTTGTAGTCGATGTTGCAGATCATATGCGAGGAGGAGACGATCACGTACTGCTCCTTGGAGCGGTTGAAGTAATCGATGTGCCCGTAGAAGTTCTGCAGGTCGCCTTTGTAGACATCGGAGGTGTAGGAGATGGCGGGCGGGAGCACGAACAGGCCGCCCTGCTTGCGGTCGAGGTCCCACTCTTTGCCCGAGCCGAGGTGATCCAGCAGCGAGCGCGACTTGTTCAGCGTGAACACCGCCACCTTCTGAATGCCCGTGTTCACCATGTTCGAGAGCGCAAAATCAATAAAGCGATACCGTCCACCAAACGGCACCGAAGCGATCGACCGATTGCGGGTCAGTTCGTTGAGCAATGTGCGGGTGTTGCCGAGGTTGATGACACCGATGACGTTTCTCATTGAGGGATAACTCCTTCCGGGGGTTAGATCGCTTGTTTGCGCTCTGCGGCTGAGGCGACTTGGGTAGAGACATCGGCCGGCAGGAACGAACCTTCACCGTAGACGACGATCTCGGCCAGCGGGCCGGCCTCGACATCGCCGATCACAGCGCCGTCTTCGATCACCGAGCCAGCGCCGATGATCGCCTTGTGGATGGTCACGTTCTCGCCGATCGTCACGTTCGGCATGATGATCGAGTCGCGCACCACAGCACCGACGCCGACCTGCACGCCATAGAACAACACCGAGTGGTTAACCTCGCCGAAGACGAGGCAGCCTTCGTTGATCAGCGAGCGCTTGATCGTGGCTGTCGGAGCCACATACTGCGGCGGCTGGTTCGGGTTGCGCGAGTAGATGCGGTTCTCATGATCGTGCAAGTTCAGCTCCGGCAGGTCGGCCAACAGGTCCATGTTCGACTCCCAGAGGCTGTCGATGGTGCCGACGTCCTTCCAATAGCCTTGGAAGCGGAAGCCGCTCATGTGCAACCCCGCACGGAGCATCGCCGGAATGATGTCCTTGCCGAAGTCGTTCGAGGAGCTCGCATCCTGCTCATCGCGGAGCAGGTAGTCGCGCAGCACGCTCCACGTGAAGATGTAGATGCCCATCGAGGCGAGGTTGGTCTTCGGCTGCTTCGGCTTCTCTTCGAAGTCGAGGATGCGCCCCGCTTCATCGACGTTCATGATGCCGAAGCGGCTCGCTTCCTCCCACGGCACTTCAATGACGGCAATGGTCGCGTCCGCCCCGTTTTGCTTATGCGCGTCGAGCATCTCCGCGTAGTCCATCTGGTAGATGTGGTCGCCCGAGATCACCAGCACATAGTCCGGGTCATGGCCGTCGATGAAGTTGATGTTCTGGTAGATCGCGTTCGCCGTGCCTTTGTACCATTCGCCCCCGCCCTGTTGTACGAACGGCGGCAACAGCGTCACGCCGCCGTTTTTCCGATCCAGATCCCAGGAGGAGCCGATGCCGATATAAGAATTGAGCACCAGCGGCTGATATTGGGTCAGCACGCCCACCGTGTCGATGCCCGAGTTGCAGCAGTTGGAGAGCGCAAAATCGATGATGCGGTACTTCCCGCCATAATGCACCGCCGGCTTGGCCAGCTTCTGCGTCAACACGCCCAATCGTTTGCCTTCTCCACCTGCGAGGAGCATCGCGATGCACTCTTTATTCTTCATTCTCATGTCCCCCTTCAGAACATTCAGTGATTGGATCTGTTGCACGTACCAGCTGCCACATCACGACAGCGAGCGGTGGTACGGTGATGCGGAGCGAATGCGGTTGGTTGTGCCACGGACTGGCCTCCGCGACCCGTGGTGCCTCGCTCGTCACGCCAGAACCGCCATAGGCGCACTGATCGCTGTTGAAGCATTCTCGATAGGTGCCGAGCTCAGGCACGCCGATGCGGTAGTCCTGCCGGACGACGGGGGTCATGTTGCAGACGATGATCGTCCACGACGTGGCGGCCCGCCCCTTGCGCAGAAACGTGATAATGCTCTGTGTATAGTCATGTGGATCGATCCACGCGAAGCCTTCGGGCTGGTGGTCGAGCTCCCACAAACTAGGCTCTCGTCGGTAAAACGCATGTAAGTCGCGGACATAGTCCTGCATCTGGCGGTGCAACTCATAGGTGAGGAGCCCCCAGTCCAGCTCGCCCTCGTCCTTCCATTCGGCAAACTGGCCGAACTCGCCGCCCATGAAGAGCAGCTGCTTCCCGGGGTGTGCCGTCATAAACCCATAGAGCGTGCGCAGGCCGGCGAACTTCTGCCAGTAGTCGCCGGGCATCTTGTCAAGCAGCGAGCGCTTGCCGTGCACCACTTCGTCGTGGGAGAGCGACAGCACGTAGTTCTCGCTAAACGCATAGCTGAAGGAGAAGGTCAGCAAGTTGTGGTGATACTTGCGATGGATGGGGTCCTTTTGCAGATACTGGAGCGCATCGTTCATCCAGCCCATGTTCCACTTAAAATTAAACCCGAGCCCGCCGAGGTAGATTGGCGCACTGACCATCGGCCACGTGGTCGATTCCTCAGCCATCATCAAGGCGTGGGGATGGTACTCAAATACCGCGGCGTTCAACTGGCGCAAGAACTGGATCGCTTCGATATTCTCTCGTCCGCCATAGCGGTTGGGCACCCACTGGCCGGGCTCCTTGCCATAATCGAGATAGAGCATCGACGCTACCGCATCGACGCGCAGCCCATCAATGTGATAGACATCCATCCAATAAAGTGCGTTGGCGATCAGGAAACCTGCGACCTCCGGCCGCCCGAAGTCGAACGACAGCGTGCCCCACTCGCCCTTGTCGGCCTTCATCGGATCGGCGTACTCATAGAGCGGCGTGCCATCGAAGGTGCGCAAGCCATGCGCATCGCGCGTGAAGTGAGCAGGCACCCAGTCGAGGATCACGCCGAGCCCCGCCTGGTGGCAGGCATCGATCAGATACATCAGATCCTGCGGGGTGCCAAACCGCGACGTCGGCGCATAATAGCCTGTCGCTTGATAGCCCCACGAGCGGTCATACGGATGTTCCAGGACAGGCATCAGTTCCAGATGGGTGAAGCCGAGGTCGCGCACATAGGGGACCAACTCCGCAGCGAACTCCCGGTAAGTCAGGAAGGAGCCGTCTGGCTTGCGCTTCCATGAGCCGAGATGCACTTCATAGATCAGCACCGGTTCGTGATAGATGCGCTGCGTGCGCTTCCGTGCTTGCCACGCGGCATCCTGCCATACATAGCCGTCCAACTCGCAGACGATCGACGCCGTCTGGGGGCGCACTTCGGCGTGAAACGCATAGGGGTCGGCCTTCAGGAGCACCTCGCCCGTTGTTGTATGAATCTCGTACTTATAGAGAGTACCGCTCCCAAGTTCGGGGAAGAACCGCGTCCAGACGCCGCTCTCCTCCTCAAGCTCCATCCGGTGGTCCCGACCGTCCCAAGCATTGAAGTCCCCCACCACCCGCACGTCCACCGCATTCGGTGCCCACACGGTAAACCGCACACCGGCGACCCCTTGCTCGGTCACGAGGTGTGCACCAAATGTCTGATAGCTGCGATACAGAGTCCCTTGGTGAAACAAATACCGATCATAAGCACTCCACGTACCCGCCTCTTGGCTCGTCTGCATCAATGCACCCGCCTTGATTGAATTCTGTTAATGTAGAGTTGTGTCGAATTTTGTGTTATTATGTTTATTTTTCTAACGGTCGTTATTAATCGTAGTTACATATTACTAGACTGTCGCACGGCAGGCAACCCGT
>JGI12273J12029_10000208_pt1 | contig 22374 bp, 25 predicted proteins | sample SoiCrureplicaC0C_FD_12029 | JGI IMG/M metagenome (IMG submission 12029) | reverse complement strand
CCTTTCCCCAACTCGTGCTCTGTCCGCGTGTGCTGTCCTTCTGTGGATCATGTCCCTATCATAGTACCTGCTTTGCAGCGTTTCAATAGATTCGTCAAACGTTTTAAGAGATACGACCAAACTTCTCTTTATTCGATTTAATTCGACAGCAGGCTGCACGTACATCGGGCCGCCCCTTGATTTTACACGCTACTCATCGACAGAAAACGCAAGCTTGTACAGCGGCAACAGCGTGCCAAACACGTCCATCGCTCGTTGTAAAAACGCCTCTGGAGTCATCGATATCGCTTCCTCGCGCGGCACGCGGATGCCGACCATCACTTCCCCGTTCTTCTGGTTGGCCAACCGATGGGCGATCCGCTCGAAGTCAGCCTGCGACATCTCGGACATGACGTATCCACGCGGGTCCATGTGGTCGGGATACCAAACATAGTCGCTGGGCACGAGGCGCTTGATCTCGTCCAAATGTTGCAGCAGCTTCGCGGCGAACACGCCCTTGGTCGGCGCTTCGTAGATGATTCCCCATTGAATGAACGCGTGGGTGTGCCACGCGCCGACTTGGTAGTGTGGGTACATCTTGTACCCTTTCTTGTTCTTGCTCCACGCCACCCACGAATCGTGGGGCGGGTTCGTCTTGCGGCGGGCGTGTTTGGCGACGTGTGGGAACATCTCTTCAGCGGTCAGCTCGGTCAGCAAAGGCGCGAGGTCGTCGCCGAGCTGGGTCAGCTTCACGCGCAGGTGCGCCTTCAGCGCGTCCATGCGCGCCTCCAGCCCTTCGACGGCGAATACGTCAAAATCTTCAGCTTCAAACCCGGTAAATAACATGCGGCATCAGTATCCTTTCGTGAGGTCGATCAAGTTGCGGTACGAGCCAGTTCCCGACACGTATACCTCAAGATTTTGTCGAAAAATCGCTTGCGCTCGCTCCATGTACTTCGGCGAGCGCGAGGAGAGATGCGGGGTCAGCACCACGTTGTCGAGCCCCCAGAACGGGTGGTCCGCTGGCAACGGCTCTTCGACAAACACGTCGAGTGCCGCGCCCCGCAGTTGCTTGGCCTGCAAGGCGGTCAGCAACGCCGCTTCATCGACAACCGATCCGCGGGCGATGTTGATCAGCACGGCTGTCTGCTTCATCAAGCCCAGTTCGCGCGCGCCGATCAAGCTGCGGGTCGCCGGTGTTTCCGGTACGATGACGATCACGAAATCACTCGTCCGCAGCAGCTCATCGAGTCCAGAGCGGTCGTACACGCGGTCAAATCCGGCCTGCTCCCGCGCGGTGGTGGCCAGCCCGATGGTGCGCACACCAAACGCGCGCGCACGCTCGGCGATGGCGGTGCCGATCGCCCCAGCGCCGATCACGCCCAGCGTTTGCCCCTCCAACTCGTCGATGCGAATCGAGCGATCCCAGACGCGCTGGGTCTGGTTTTGATACAGCTCGACAAACCGGCGCGAGAACATCAGCATCACGCCAAGCGCATATTCGCTCATCGGGCCGACATGAATGCCCCGCGCGTTGGTCACGAGAATGTTGCGGGCCGCGAGCGCGTCGAACGGCAGCAGCTCCAGCCCTGCTGAGATGACCATGACCCACTTCAACTGGGTCGCCCGTTCGATGTGCGCTGGTGTGAGGTCTTCCCCGTAGGTGAGCAGGATCTCCGCCTGCGGCAAGTCGTCCGCTGCCTCCCGAATCGACGGGTGGACGCGAATGTCGAGCGAAGGTGCAATCTCGCGGATACGCGCGAGGTGTTTGTCACTGACTGGACAGGTGGTGACGAGTAGCATGGTGCAGGAACTCCTCTCCGACTCCTAAACTTGTTTCGTTACCCGTTTTTCAACAACGGCCGCGCTCTTTCCTGCGCTCCGTTTCGGCGAGGTCGGTGATTTTTTTCAAGCCGTGGTAGATCTTCAGTATCTCGGCGTAGGGCATCCGCACCAGCCCGCTGGAAGACGGGGCGACAAAATCGATCACCCCAGGCACCACTGGCATCTCCTGCTCGCCCCATGCGATCTCGCGGCGGCCGCTGTACTGCTCGTAGACGCCCTTGCCGACGAAACAGGCGATCTGTGGGCGGTAGCGCTCGATCAAGGCACGCAGTTGCACACGACCTGCGGCGTATTCGTCTCTGGTAATCTCGTCGGCGCGTGCAGTCGGCCGGGCCACGATGTTGGTGAAGCCATAGCCCTGTGCGAGCAGATCGCGGTCTTCGGTCGGCCGCATCAGGCGGTCGGTGAGGCCCGACTCGTGGAGCAGCTTCCAGAAGCGGTTGCCGCGGCCGGCATAGTTGTGGCCAAGTTCGCCCGAACGCAGCGAAGGGTTGTAGCCGATGAACAGGATGTTCAGGTCTTCCGCGATCGAATCGGGGATCGTATGTGTTGTCACGCGCTACGTCGCCTCCTTCCTTGTATACTCGTCAAGCTACCTCCTGTAGCCTCCCCGCCACATAGGATTGCCAATGCAGGAACACACTAGGGGCGTGAAAACGTTCTTCGAAGGAGGCAACGGCGATGAACCGTGCGGAAACAGTGTTCCAGCATCCGGCGTTTGATGAGCAAGCGGTCGGCAAGATCAACAACTTCACAGGCGCTGACCTGACGACCAATACGTACTACTTCCGCCCCGGCCAAACGATGACGTACCACGCCCAGCACGCAGGCGATCATGTGTACGTCGTGCTGTCGGGACAAGGTCAATTCTACCTGAACAACGGCATGGAAGCCGTGATCGACGTGGCACCTGGCTCGATCGTGTACGTGCCGACCGGCGTGTCCTACCGCGCGGTGAACAGCGGGCAGAACGATCTCGTCTGCACCGAAGTGTGCCACCCGAATCACTAGTGGGTGACGAAAAAGAAAACCCGGCGCTGTCCCACTCGGGTGGGCAGGGGCCGGGTTTTTTACATCGCGATGCTCTATGTGTGGCTACGCTTCCAGATACTTGGCCAGCAGGTTCGGCAAGTCGAGGGTGAGCTTCGAGTTCGCCACCACATCGTCACACCCAGCTGCCACTGCCTTCTCCCGCGCTTCCACATTGACATGTGGACCGTAGGCGAGGACTGGAACGCCGGCTGCCTTCACCTTCGCCACCACATCTTCCCAACCGTCTGTCACAGCTGTCAGATCGAGAATTACCAGAGACGGAGTCAGCTCCAGTTTCTCAAGCAGTTCCTCGTTCGTTTGGACCAAGGTGACCAATCCGCCCATCGTGGTGGCCACGTCGCGGATTCGCACCGAAAACATCAGGTTGTTGACGAGCGCTAAGATGGTTTTAATCGCTGCTGCTTCCATGTGCACTCTCCTTCCTCCACAAGAATCGATACAGTCCCTATCAGTAGACTAGACCAAACTCGTCAAACGCGCAAGTTAAATGTATCTCATTTTTTACAACTGTAAGTAGGTTATAGCGCGCATTCTTCGATTTCAAAGCCCAGATCTTCAATCATTCCCCAGTCGGAGCGCGGCTCTTGCCCAGCCGTGGTCAGGTAGTCGCCGACGAAGATCGAGTTGGCTGCGTAGAGGCCGAGCACCTGTAGCGAGCGCAAGTTGATCTCGCGGCCGCCGGAGAGGCGGATCTCGGTGCTCGGGTTGGCGAAGCGGAACATGGCGACCGCCTTCAGGCAATGGCGCGGGTTGAGGTGGTTGTAGCCTTCGAGCGGTGTGCCGTCGATCGCGTTGAGGAAGTTGATCGGCAGCGATTCCACCTGCAAGCTGCGCAGCGAGAAGGCGATGTCGACGAGCTCTTCGTTGCTCTCGCCCATGCCGATGATCGCACCCGAGCACGGGGACATGCCATGCTCCTTGACTTTCTCCACCGTGTCGACGCGATCGTCGTAGGTGTGGGTCGAGCAGATGTTGTCATAGTTGTCCTTCGAGGTGTTCAAGTTGTGGTTGTAGCGGTGCACGCCGACGCCAGCGAGCTTCTGCGCATGCTCGTCGTTGAGGAAGCCGAGGCAGCAGCAAATCTTCAGTTGGGTGGTGTCGCGAATTTCGCGTACCGCATCGACCACCGAGTCGATCTCCTTATCGGTCGGACGGCGGCCCGACATGACGATGCAATAGGTACCTGCCTTGCGCTGGATCGCTTCCTGTGCGCCTGCGAGGATCTGGTCTTTGTCGAGGAGCGTGTATTTCGGCACCGGGGTGTCGGCGACGATCGACTGCGAGCAGTAGCCGCAGTCCTCCGGGCAGAGGCCCGACTTGGCGTTGATGATCATGTTGAGTTTGACCTTTTTGCCAAAATAGTGTTTGCGGATGGCAAACGCAGCGCTCATGATGTCGAGAAGATCGTCGTCTGGCGCGGTGAGCAAGGCCAGCGCTTCCTCCTTCGTGAGGATGTGGCCGTGCAGAATGCGGTCAGCCAGTTCGCGGTAGTTCACGGTGAGTGTGGTCATAGGGAGATGCCTCCTAGCGGTATGTAAGGTGATGGATCAGTGCGTCGAGTTGGACATGGGCGGCGACTGCGGCCCGGATCTCATGGACTGATGGCGTCAGACCGAGCCACGGCACAGCGCCGAGCACCGGAACGCCTGTGTATTCCTCGATGTACGCGGGGTTGTGCGCTTCGCCGACATCGTCGCCGTAGCGACCAGCGCCGGAGAGGATCACTCCGGCGACGGCGAGGCCGAGCGACTGGGCGTACCGGACGGTGAGCACCGTGTGGTTGACGGTGCCGAGCGTTGCGCGGGCGATGATCAGCAGCGGGTGCTGCAAAGCGACGGCAAGCTCGGCGACCGTCGCGTCCACCGTCAGCGGCACGGCGAGGCCGCCGGCCCCTTCGGTCAACAGGTGCTGGTGCTGCTGGCGCACCTCGTCATGCCGACGCAACAACGCCGCTAGCGGCACCGCTTCGCCGGCCCGCTCCATCGCTAAGCGAGGGGCCAGCGGCTCCGCATAGGCGAGGTGGCCGATCACGTCCTCTGGATCGGCCAGCCCAGCGAGTTGCTTCAACCGCTGCACATCGCCCGCCGGATCGGGCAGCAGCTCGCCCGACTGAATCGGCTTCCAACAGCCGACATCGAGGCCGCGTGCGCGCAGGGCATGGACGAGCCCGCCCGTCACCAGCGTTTTGCCGACGCCTGTATCGGTGGCAGTCACAAACAATGACATGGTCAAACCTCCTCCTCACGCTCACGTTGTTTCTGGCGCGCCGTACAGAACGCCATGTAGATGCGCTCGATGTCTGCCTCCGTGTGCGTCGCACACAGCGTCAGCCGAATCCGCGAGGTGCCCGGCGCGACGGTCGGCGGTCGGATCGCCGGGGCGAAGACCCCCTCCGCTTCCAGCGTCTGTGCGAACTGCACCGCTGCGTGCGCCTCGCCGATCAGCACGCCGAGAATTGGCGTTTCGCCGGGCACCACCTCGAAGCCCGCGTCCTGCAGGCGGCGGCGCAAGCGGTTGGCCATCTGCAAGAGCTGGGCTCGCCGTTCCGGCTCCTCTCGCACCACGCGCAACGCGGCACGGGCGGCCCCGAGCACCGCTGGGCTCTGCGCGGTACTATAGATGAAGGGGCGGGCGCGGTTGAGCAGATAGTCGATCAGCTGGCGACTGCCAGCGATGTAGCCCCCTTCAGCCCCCAGGGCCTTGGACAACGTGCCCATCTGCACCGCCACGCGGCCGCCGAGGCCGAAGTGATCGACTGTGCCGGCTCCCTTGGCCCCGAGCACGCCGGTGGCATGGGCGTCATCGACCAGCACATCTGCGCCGAACCGCTCGGCTAGCTCGCAGATCGCCGGGAGATTGGCAATGTCGCCGTCCATCGAAAACACGCCATCGGTCACGATCAGGAGGCGGCCGTATTGGCCCTTCGCCTGCATGAGCCGATCTTCCAGATCGCCGAGGTCGCTGTGCGGATAGACGGCGACCTCCGCCCGCGACAGCCGCGCCCCATCGATCAGCGATGCATGGTTCAACTGGTCGCTGAGGATCAAGTCGCCCGGCCCGACCAGCGTGGTCAACGCGGCGAGGTTGGCCATGTAGCCCGTGTTGAACAACAGCGCCGCTTCGGTGCCCTTAAACGCCGCGATCTCCTGCTCCAGCGCCTCATGCAGCGCCGTATTCCCCGTGGTCAGTCGCGACCCACCGCTGCCTGTGCCATAGCGAGTGAGCGCCTCGATGGCCCCCTGTTGCAAGCGCGGGTCATCGGCGAGGCCGAGGTAGTTGTTCGACGCGCACATCAGCAGCGGCCGGCCTTCGACCAGCACCTCCCGCCCAGCTGCGCCGTCCATCCGCCGCAACGAGCGTCGCAGGCCTGCCGTGGTCAGCTCTGTCAACTCCTGCTCAAAGTCCATGCGGCAACCGCTCCGATCGCACGTGAACACCGCGCTCCGTCACATCGGCAATCGCTTCATAGAGAATGTCGAGCATTGCGTCCAATTCATCATACGCGGAGACAAGCGGCGGCATGAAGACGACAACGTTGCCGAGCGGGCGGGTGATCATGCCGAGCTCGCAACAGCGGCGGGACACGAGCAGGCCGATCTTGTCCTGCCAGTCGTATTCCTCGCGCGTGGCCTTGTCACGCACCAGTTCGATCCCGACCATGAAACCGCGCTGCCGGATGTCGCCGACATGGCGCAGTTCCTCGAAGTGCTGCAAGCGTTCCGCCAGATAATCCGACTTCGCCGCGACCTGCGCGACGAGGTCGTTTTGCTCAAACAATTCAATGTTCGCCAGTGCCACCGCGCACCCCAGCTGGTTGCCCGTGTAGGAATGCCCGTGGAAAAACGTTCTCTTCTCGTGATACTCGCCGAGAAACGCCTCATACACCTCATCGGTCGCCACGGTGGCCGCCACCGGCAGGTAACCGCCCGTCAGCCCCTTCGCCGTGCAGAGGATGTCAGGTGTTACCCCTTCATGATCGCAGGCGAACATCGCCCCGGTCCGCCCGAAGCCGGTCGCCACCTCGTCGCAGATCATCAGCACCTCATAGCGGGTGCAGAGCTCGCGCAGCTGGTGCAGGAAGCCCGGCGGCATCGTGATGATGCCGCTCGCGCCTTGGACGAGCGGCTCGATCAGGAAGGCGGCGATCTCCCGCCCCTTTTCCTTCAATAGAGATTCGATCTCCGCGAGACACGCGAACTGGCAACTGCTGAGCTCCTGACCGAGCGGGCAGCGGTAGCAATAGGGGTACTCGACGCGATAGGCTTGGAACAGCAGCTTCGAGTAGGCTTTGTGATAGAGATCGATCGCGCCGACGCTGACGGCGCCGATTGTGTCGCCGTGGTAGGCGTTGTTCATCGTGACGAACGACTGCTTCTCCGGCTTGCCGCGATGCTGCCAGTATTGGAACGCCATCTTGATCGCGATCTCCACCGAGGTGGCACCCGAGTCCGAGTAGAAGACTTTGTTCAGACCTGGAGGCGTCAAGCGCACGATCTGCTCGGCCAGCAAGATCGCCGGCACGTTGGCCATCCCGAGCAGCGTCGAATGGGCGATCTGGCCCAGCTGGTCGATCACCGCTTGGTTGAGTGCTGGCACGTTGTGGCCGTGCACGTTCAGCCAGACGGACGACACGCCGTCATAATACTCGCGCCCCGTCACATCGCGCAGCTTGATACCGCTGCCCGACTCGATGATCAGCGGCTGGTCCTCGAGGTAGCCCTTCATCTGCGTGAAGGGGTTCCAAAGGTAGTGCTTGCTCTTCTCCATCAATTCCCGGTAGTCGTAGGACATGGCACTGCTTCCCTCCCTAACAGGTCTATATCTTGTAGATCGTCAACAAAAAGCGGCAGCGGCAAGCGACTGATCAGCATCGGCACTTGCAAGGCTGCCTCATAATCAGCTGCGTCCACCCCTCTGACAAAAAACACGCGCCCGCCCAGCGGGTCGCCCGGTTCCTTCAACTGCGTGACGCGCACGTACCCAAGCGTCGGCGATGCGACATAGCCCGCCACATAACTCGGGTCGTCCGACCAGCACAGCTCGGCGACGGTGCCCGGCGTGCGCACGACGTTGGTCGCCAGCGCCACCGCCTCCAGCACGCGCTCGCTGCCTCGGCCACGGGGCGCGCCAAGTGCTACGAACTGCGCGCGCGTCTCCGGGTGCCAATCCAGCCGCGTCACGCGCACGCCGCGCGTCGGGTCGGTCTCCAGCCGCTCGCCGCTGTCCGCATCCATCACCACCGCACCGCGCATCACCTGTCCGCCCGGCGCGGGACCAGCGGCGAGCAGCTCCACGGCGCGCTGGGCCGCGAGGGCGCTCACGCCAGAGTGGATCAACAAGGCCACCGCATCGGCCCGGCCTTGGGCAACTGAACCGACCGGTCGGTTGCCAATCGGCAGCGCTTCCACCGCTTGCACATCCGCAGTAGGCACCAACTCCACGCTCACGTTGATGAAGTCTGCGCGCCCCTGCTCGTGCGTCAAGGCGCGGTCGACCAACTCCTGCACGCGCGCCGCAATCTCCGCAGCGGGCACCAGCCGTTCACCGCCGGAGATGTGCCGCCCACCTGCTTCATGTGCGCCGCCTGCTGCTGCTCGCATGCGTACCGAATACCAGCTCATGAGGACCCTCCCTCTCTATATGTCAACTTACTATCGATTCGCAGTTAACAATCTCTAGAAAATTGTACCATCAATGAAAAAGACTGTCCACGAGGGGACAGCCTCACCCACTTTATTCGGTTGTCTCGCGCGTTGCTGCCTCTTCCTCCAGCCCGTTGTTGCCCGTCACTTTGCCGAACAGCCGCGGGAACAGATGATGTGCGTCGAGGATCACGAACGCCAGCACGGCGGAGAGCAGCCCGGAGATGTACATCCCCGCACCGATCATCAGGCCGATCGCCGCTGCCACCCAGAGGCCGGCCGCCGTGGTCAAGCCGCGCACGTAGCCGCTCTTGTCCTTGATGATCGTGCCGGCACCGAGGAAGCCGACGCCTGCTACCACCTGGGCGGCGATCCGACCGGGGTCTTCTGTCGCGCCGATCGCCGGGAAGCCATAGACGGACGCCAAGGCGAACATACAAGAACCGAGGCAAACCAGCGAATAGGTGCGGAAGCCTGCTCCCTTCGCCACGCCCCCCGTCTTCAGGATCCGCTCCCGCTCCAACCCCATAATGGCACCTGCCACGAACGCGATCAGCAGCCGAACTCCGATGACCTCCAACGCCTGCAGCTCTGTGACGATATCCTGCCATAACTCGCTCATGGACAAACTCCTCTCTAATACCGATAATCAAAAATCACAAAGTACCCAAAAAGATTTAGAAAAAGGGTTGTATAAATTGATTGAGAATTCCATCTATTATACAATCGCGCGATACACAACGCAAGACACACGCCAGGCTAACTTGGTAAAGGGGGTACGTTTCTTATGGATTGGGTACAAGTGATCAGCAATTACGGGTTCCCCATCGTCGTTTCCCTCTGGCTGCTCATCAAAACGCAACACAAGTTGGAAGAAGTCAACATTCTGCTGACGAAGATCAATGAAAACATCAGCAATCGCGAGGACAAGCGTGATCGTCGTTCGACCCGCCAAGCCCAGTAGCGGGAGCGCTGATCGGTGTCACCCCTCAAACCTCTCTGCAGAGACGATAAACAGGCCGCGTGGTGCAGCTCACCCCTGCATGCGCGGCTTTTTTTGCCGTTTTTTGGTCCATACAGCTCCACCACAAACAAAAAGAATCGACATCTCCCCACCGATGCCGATTCTCCCTAGCGTTTAGAGCGCATCGCGCTCCACCAGTTCCATGAATCCATACGGCAACTCCTCTCGGTACGAACGGATCAACAACATCAAGCGCATGACCAGCTCCTGCTCGACATCATGGGCGTCGGCCGCATCCGCCTGACGCACATATTTGCGAATCAAAGGCTGAAAGCGCACGATCAGCATCGTCAAGGCTACCCCGTCCCCGGACTTAGCACGCACGATCAATGCGCGCAGGCTCTCCTGTTCGGTCATGACGGCACCACCCCCTTGGGTGCCACCGGACGGCCGGTCGTCAGCTGCTGTCGCAAGTGCTGCAACAAGCCGCGTTTGACCTTGTTCACCGCCTGCTGCGACACGCCGAGCACGAGCGACGCTTCCTGTTCGGTCAGCTGTTGCACGAAGAGCAGATCGAGCACCTTCTGCTGTTTCTCCGACAGGTTATGGATCGCGGCATGCAGGACGTGGTCTTGGGACAAGTTGTCGAGGGCCAGTGTTTCCTCCACCACGCGGCTCTCCACCGATGATGCGGGATCAGGCAGCAGCTCGATCCGCTCCCGGCTCCCATCTTCATGGCCGACCTGCGTGTTCAAGAGCAGCGCCTCCTGCGCGTGACGCAATCGACTCTTGTTCAGTAGATGCATCGCTTCGTAGTGGATATGCTTCCGCACATAGCCCAAGAACCGCATTTCAAAAAAGAACGTCGCAAATCGTTGTTCGAGCTCCACCCGGTCCGCTTCACAGTTGTCTCGGCACAGACGTTCATACAGGCGGCGGTTGTCCTCGTTCTGCAGGAAGCGCTGCAGCAGAGGATTTTTGAAAAAAGGCACGACGGGCGGTTGTTGAATGCTCATGGCTGTGGACCCCCTTTTTTCATGGAGTGGTCGAGCGCCCCGTGAGTAAATCGTGTGATTGGTGTAAAAATTTTAACGTCTAGGTGTTTTGGGGTTAACGTACTATATACGCCCGTCCGTAGTTTCATTCCTGCTGTTCATAAAAATGTTAACGAAAAAAGCCGAACTCTACAGTTCGGCTCGCACATAGGCAAATCGCGTTGCATGTTCCATCTCATCTGTCATCAGCTCGAACAGCTGGTCGCGCACCTGCGGGAGTGAGGTCATCTGCATCAGATCGCGATAGTGTTCGGCTGCTTCCAATTCGTCTTCAAACGCTTCCTTCAGCCCTTCGAGGAAATCGCGCATATCTTCCGGAACTGGGGTCGGCACTTGCGGGCTGTGCCCGCTGATCGAGCGGTATAGGTCAATCAACATCCGCTCATGTTTGATTTCATCGTCAAGTGCATGTTTGATCTGCCGTTTCTGAAACGGAGTCACGGCACGTTCATAGAGCACCGTATAGTGCAATTGAGCCGCTCGCTCGTCATAGATCGCTTTGACCACCATCTGCAAGAAGCGGTTCTGATCGGTGAAGGCAGGCATCATGGCGGGCGAAGTGCCTCGATGGGTCGAGACAGGTAGGAAGTATCTGTGCATGCGCGTACCACTCCTTGTTCTCACTATGCCTCAGTGTATTCACCCACTAGGCGGATGGTGAGCAAAAAGCCACCCGTGCGGGGTGGCCTTTTTACATGGAGCAGGCTTTCTTGATCTAGAGCAAGTTCTCCAGCACCAACGCAATGCCGTCGTCATCGTTGCTCGCGGTGACATGATCGGCCAGCGCTTGCAGCTTCGGGTTGCCGTTGGCCATCGCCACGCCAAGCCCTGCCCACTCGATCATCTCGAAGTCGTTGTCCTCGTCGCCGAAGGCGATCACATCTTCGCGTCCTAGCCCCAACTTGTCGGCGATGATCTGTAGGCCCGTCGCTTTGTTCACGCCTATCTTCACAATCTCGATCACGTTCCACGGCGCCCCCCAGAGGCGGTGTTCAACAATGCCGGCGTGGTCGTTGTGCAGATGGTCGCGCAGTTCCTGCATCCGCGTGTCGTGGTCTGGGCGGATGAGCAGCGAGGTCGGATGGCTCGGCAACACCTCGTGGATCGGCCCGATGGCCAGTGGCTCGTGCCCGTCGCCGATGAAGCGAATCAGGTCGGGGTCATACTGGCGGAGGTAGTATTCGTCGCGAATCTCGGCGAGGATGTTGCCGATCTGGAACCGCTCGCAGATCTCCACGACGCGCAGCGCCACCTCGCGGTCGAGCGGGAAGTGATACTCCCCCCACGCCGCATCGCGCACGTTGTGCACGAATGCGCCGTTGAAGTTGACCATCGGAGTGTCCAGCCCGAGCTCGTCATAGTAGCGCATGCTACCGCGCGTGGAGCGCCCAGTGGCGATGACCAGATGGTGCCCGGCGGCCTGTAGGGCGGCCAGCACCTGTTTGGTGCGAGGATTGATCGTCTTCTGGCTGTTCAGCAGCGTTCCGTCCAAGTCGAGTGCAATCAGTTTGCGTCCGCGATTCCCGGTCATGCCTGTCTCCCCCTCTGCGCTCATGTGTTTTTGGAATCATACAGGAGCTCAGGCGAGCTGTCAAGATTCCTCTGTGAAAACTTTTTCTCTTTTTTCGGGGGTTTCGGTGACAGAAAGGGCGGACTCTCTCATATGTATGGGAGAGAGACCTAAATTTCGTGGATGAAAGTGTATCAATCTCCCAACTGCGGGACATACAGGTACTATACGATTGTGGAGGCGATAAGATGGAAACTGTGGAACGTTGGACGACTCGCTCCGACGCGTGGACGCCGGAGGATGACCGCAAATTATCCGAGATTGTGCTCCGGCATATTCGGGAAGGCAGCACGCAGCTGAACGCCTTCGTGGAATCGGCAAACCTGCTCGGCCGTACGCCGGCCGCCTGTGGATATAGATGGAACGGTGTTGTCCGCAAGCATTATGAAGACTCGATCAAGGAAGCGAAACTGGCGAAGAAGGAACGCCTATCGATCCGCCAGCAAGCGAAACAGCGCCGTGCCTATGGCCCGGACTTGGACGATCCGTCGATCGATGGGATCATTCGCGCTCTGAAAAATCACGAGCGAGACTATTTCAATCTGCAGGAGAAATCCCGTCAGTTGGAACTGCGTGTGGAAGAGATGCAGGATCAGCTGCTGGAGCTGCAGGAGGAGAACGCGCGCCTGCGCAGCGATACGACGCTGTTGCAGCGGCCGGGCAACGATGTGCTGAACGAAGATTCCAAGACGCTGCTGGAGATCATGGACCGCGCTCGCAAAATTCTAGAGCTCGAACAGCAACAAGGCTACAAGGCGCGCTTCGACGCGGACGGAAACAGTTTCGAAGCCACACTGCTCAACTCGGCCGAGTCGATCGGCGAATAACCCATCCAGACCCGCTATGCCAGCATTTGGCATCCACGAATGCTCTTGCCCCGCAAGAGACAAGAGAGCGTCCCCACCTGACCAGGGCGGGGACGCTCTCTTGTTGTGTGTTTGCGACCTCGACTCTATCTATTGTGCAGAAACCTGCATCACTTCATAGAAATGGACAAATGCAACGCCCACTTCGGAGCGTGTTGCGGGTTGACTCGGGTCGAAGTCAGGATACCATAGACCGTGCTCTTTGGCTACTGCCACGTAACCGGAATACCACGTATCGGTCTGGCGAGCTTGTGCCTCCGCCTCCAAACCGAGCATTCGGACCAAGATCGCCATCAGCTGTGCGCCGGTGATGGCGCCGTTCGGGTCGAACGTGGTCGGCGAGGTGCCATAGACGTATTGGTTGGTCAAGGCGAGGTGGATGTAGGGGTTCGACCAGCGGTCGGTCGGCACGTCAGCAAACTGCGTGGTGCGGGCGGTCGCTTCCTCCTGCATGCGCAGGCCGAAGACGAGGATCTTCGCGAACTGCTCGCGGGTGACGAGGTCGTCCGGGCCGTAGCGACCGTCTGGATGGCCCGCCATCACGCCGAGATTGGCCAGTTTGATGTTCGCTGCGTAGTAGCGATGGGTAAACGGCAGGTCCGGGAACGCCGGTGTGTACAGCTTCGGGCCGCGGTGCTGGTCGTGGAGCCGCTGATAGACAGAGGAGCCGTGCAGCACGTCGGAGAGCGCCAGCGTGGCGCTGTTCGTCGACATCAGCGTGGACGACTGACCTTGCACATGGAGGAAGGAGCCGTCTGCCGTCTGATAAGAAGCGAGAAAATCGACCGGGTCGTGGCCGTTTTTCGCCCACGTGGCCGGGTCGATGCCCCACATGAGCAGCGCTTCGATCACCATCGCAGCAGTGTCGGCGTTGGTTGCGCCCATCGAGGAGAAGCCGCCGGCGGTGTTTTGGTTGGCTAACAGATAGGCGAACGCCTTCTGTACGGGGCCGTTGTCAGCGCCGAGGCCGAGCGCCTTCAGCGCGATCAGCGCCGCCGCGGTCATGTCCGGGTCGGAGCTGGTGCCCTGCGCGTTCCAGTGGAAGCCGCCATCGGCGTGCTGCTGAGCGATTAGCCACTCTGCCGCTTTCCCCGCGTTCGGGATCGGCTCCCCGGCTGCGTAGAGGGCGATGATGGCGTAGATGTGCGCGTTGACATATTCGTCGCCGTGGCCGTAGAGGGTGTCAGCGAATTTGCCGTCTGGGCGTTGCGCATCCCGAATGGCTTGGACGAAGTCCTTTTTCCCAAAACCGCGCGGGTTCTGGCCGGAAGCGAGCAAGCCGAGCAGCACGCTCTCGAAGTCGGTCGTTGCGTCAGACAGCCCACGGTTGTTGCGCACGCTCTGCTCGCGCCACGTGACGCCGTTCTCGCCCGCTGCTGTGCTCCAGCTCGGGGCGGTGGCTGACGTGCCCGCAGCGTAGAGCGTGAGGGCTGGCCAGTCGAGGACGTGCTCGAATTTTTTTGCAGCAAAATGGGTGTGCATGTAGGACAAGGCCCGGTCGCGTTGGCTGGTCAGGACGTCAGTTGCGGGCCTGGCAAACGCGGTCGAGCTGCTCGTGGTGAGGACAGCGAGCGCGAGCAGTGCGGCGCTAAGGCGCGTGCGAGTGGTCATGGGATGGCACCTCCAAAGTCGTGAGGGTCAGCCGCTTGCGGAACCGATAAAGGATCGGCAGGAAGCGGCGGGTGAACAGCCACGCGAACAACACGTTGGCGGTGGCATGCGAGATGTCGAACCACAGCGAGGCGGCGTTGGCGGCGAGGAAGGTCGTCACGTTAAGCGGGTAGTAGGTCGATAGCCACGAGAAGATGTTCATGATCCAGCCGAACAGGAAGCCCCAGACGAGGCCGAACAGCGCCATCTCAACGCGGGTGACCTGCGGGCCGCGCAGGTGCCCGAACAGCCCGGCGGTGTAGCCAGCCAGCCCCCAGGCGACCATCTGCCACGGGGTCCACGGCCCTTGTCCGAAGAACATGTTCGAGCCCAGCGCCGCCATCGATCCGACCATGAAGCCCGCGCGCGGGCCGAACACGTAGCCGGCGAGCATGACGACAAACGTCGTCGGCTTGAAGTTGGGAAACGGCGCGAACACGATGCGCCCGACGATCGCCACCGCCGCAAGCGTTGCGATGATCGCCAGCTCCTTCGACGAGACCCGCGACCGCTCGTAGCGCAGATAGAAGAGGCCGAGCCCGCACAAGAGCAGGAGCAGTGACGTCAGCGCCCAGTTCAGCTCCTCGTCGGGCCAGATCGTGTAGGCTGCATACCCGCCCCCGAGCGTGGCGAGCAGGAGCAGCAAAGAGACGAGCTGTCTGATCATGCGCGCGTACCTGCAGGGCGTGCGGCGGTCAGCCGCTCGACGCCAGCGGCGAGCGTGACGATGCTGTTGTTGACGCCCCGGAAGACGCGGGCCACCTGCGGGGTGTAGAACAGCCCGCGCGTGAGCATCTCCTGCGGGCTACCTGTGGCGACCACCTGCCCATCGTCGAGCAGCACGACCTGCTCGGCGTATTCGGCTGCAAACTCGATGTCGTGGGTGATCAGCACGACGGTGCCGCCCTCCGCTACATAGTGATGCAGCCAACTGCCGAGCGTGTCCTTCTGCCCGCTGTCGAGGCCGCGGGTGGGCTCATCGAGCAGCAACACGCGCGGGTGCTGCACCAGCACGGTCGCCAGCGCCGCCCGCTGCCGTTCGCCGCCCGACAGGTCGCGCGGGTTGTGATCGCGATGAGCGAGCAGGCCGAGCGTGGTCAGCACGTCCTCGATCGCTTGCTCAGAGGCGGCATCGCCGACGGAGAGCCCTGCCAATTCGCGGGAGAACTCGCATTCCTGCTTCAGCGTGTCATGGAACAGATAGTCCCCCGGGTTCTGGGACAGATAGCCGACAGTGCCGGCCAAGTCTTCCGCTTGCCGCTGGCCAAGGTCTTGGCCTTCGAGCAGCACCTTCCCCTCCTGAGCGCGATGGAGCGCGACGAGGTGGCGGAGCAGCGTGCTCTTGCCAGTGCCGTTGGCCCCGAGCAAGGCAGTCATGCGGCCCTTCGGTACGACGAGATCGAGACCCTTCAGCACATCGCGCATGCCTTCGTAGGCAAATCGTACCTGCCGCAGTTCGTACATCGCCTCGCTCCCCGGTTCGGCTGGGCGGAACAGGCGCGTGAGCGCTTCCTTCATACGGGCGGGCAGCTTCGCTGGCTCGGGGGCGACAGGAGCGGGTGCAGTCGCGCCTTCGACATAGGCGGCAACGGCCAGTCGCGCGTCGCGGACGGTGAGCGGACGTTCGGGCAGGCCCGCTGCTGCGAACAGCTTCGTCACAGGCGCGAGCAACTCCGGCCGCACTTCGGCCGCATGGTGGGCGAACCCGGCGGGCGACCCGTCGTACTCGATCACGCCCTCATGCATCGCCACCACCCGGTCGGCGAGGTGGAGCACGCGATCCAACCGCTGCTCGACCAAGACCACCGTCAGGCCGAGCTCTTCGTGCATCCGCTTGACGAGGTCGAGGATCTCCTGCGCGCTGCCGGGGTCCAGTTGCGAGGTCGGCTCATCGAGCAGCAGCACGTCTGGCTGCAAAGCCATCACGGCAGCCAGCGCGACTTTTTGCTTCTCCCCGCCGGAGAGGTCAGTGGTGCGCTTGTGCCGCAGGCGGGTCAAGTCGAAGAACGCCATTATCTCGGCGACTCGCCGTCTCATCTCCGCCTGTGGCACCTGTATATTTTCCAGCCCAAACGCGATCTCGCGCTCGACCTCCGACATAACCAGCTGCCGCTCCGGGTCCTGAAACACCATCCCGACATGGCGCGCGATCCCTCGTCCGAGGTCGCGCACCACCTGCCCGCGATACCGCACCGTTCCCGCGATCTGCCCGCCGTAGAACTCGGGCACGAGGCCGTTGAAGGTGCGCAGCAGCGTCGATTTGCCACAGCCAGACGGTCCGACGAGCAATACAAACTCGCCGCGCGTCAGCTGCCAGTCGAGCTGTGACAATGCCGGTCGAGCGGCATCAGGGTACCAGTAGGTCAACTGTTGGACTTCAAGTTCGGGTCTCATCTACTTCGTTCTCCTTTTCATCAACAGAGCCGGGGCGGCCAGCAACCCGCCGAGCAACAACGCACCGAGCAGCGTCCAGATGCCGTCCGCCAACCACGCACCACGGCGGGGGTAGTAGGAAAACGTCCACGCATCGGTGACCGACAGCCAGCTGGCCAGCCCGACGGTTAGCATGAGCAACAACCAGATGAGCGCATCGCGACCGCTCCACCGCTCGCGGGTATAGGCGGTGCGGCGGCCGAGGCCGAAGCCGCGCGCTTCCATCGCTTCTGCGACCTGCCACGAGCCTTCGAGCGAGGAGACCAGCAGCACGTTCAGCATCGGGCCGCGCTTCCGCAACCGGGTGAGAAGCTTGCCTTCCTCCAGCCGCACGCCGCGCGTGCGCAGCACGTCGCCGACCGCGGTGGCCTGCGTTCCTAGATAGGGGATCAGCCGCGTGGTCAGCATGGCCACCACCGCCGATTTGCCGGCGAAGCGGGCGAACAGGCCGAGCGCGCGGTCGCCTGACACATGGTGCATGTAGAGCGCTGTGGAGCCGAGGATGACGGCGAAGCGAACGATCATCGCTCCCGCATAGACCATCGACTCCAGCGTGATCCGCAGCTTGCCGAACACCCAGAGCTTCGGCCCGCCCGTCCAGAGCACCGTCAGGCCGTTTTTGTTAATCAGCACGTTGAGCACGAACACGAGGAGCAGAAGCCACCAGCCGTAGCGGAGCAGCCGCCCATAGGTGTCGAGCCCACCGGACACGCCGAGGCTAATGAGCGTTGCTGTGAGCAGGGCGAGCAGAAACACCGGGTGGTCGACCCAGACGGCGAGCACCATCAGCAGGAGCGGATAGCAGACGAGCGTCGCGGCGTGATAGCGCCAGTCAGTCTCGTGCTCCGGGAGCTGGAACGCGTTCATTGCATCACCGGCACGCCGAGCACGGTGCGTCCGTTCAACACGGCACCCGACTTGCCGCGCAGTTTGCCCGGCTCCTGGATCATTACATCGAGCGCTGCATCGAGCGCCGCTTCATCGGTGCCGACGACGAGCCAGAGCGGGGTCGTGTCCCCGCTGCCGTTGCCGTAGGAGAGGATCGCGCCTTTGCCAACGGCGGAGCTTTCGTTGCCCTTGGTATCCATGCCTTTGAAGGTGCCGTCGGCGTAGCGGGCGAACACGCCGGTCTTGGTGGCATCGCCGAACGCTTCCTGCACGGCCGGTTGGCTGCCGACTTCGCTCCAGGTACCGAGCACGATCGCGTTGGTGGACGGGTTGTTCGCCGCCGCATCGTTGTAGGGGGCGGTGCGCACGTTGCCTGCGCCGAAGTTGCGCAGCGCTTGGGCGAGCCGTTCGGCGTCCGAGGCGTGCGCGCCACCATAGTAGATCACGGTGCCGGGGGTTGCGCCGCCATAGCCGGTGGTGAACGGGTGTGGGTAGGTGCCGATCACCGTCGGCGTGTTGCCGCCTTCGCCCGACCAGTCGTGGTAATCCCACCAGACCATGTCGCCTGGGCGGGGTTGGATCGCATCGGCCGCCACGGCGCCGATCGAGCCGTTGTGGTAGTAGAACCAGTCGCGTTTCTTGCGGGTGAAGATCGATTTGTTCGTGTAGGCAGAGGATGTGCCGTTGATGCCGTTGACGAATGTGCCGCCGTAGGCGGTCTCCACTTCGAGGTGGTTCATCATCACGTCCAGCAGGTTGCCCGTCGCACCGACCTGTTGGTTGAACACGCTCGACGAGCCGAAGTGGTGGGTGACATACATCGCGAACGTGCCGCTGCCGGAACCACCGCCTCCGCCGTTGCCTGAACTGCCTCCTGCGCCGCTGCTGGAACCGCCTCCTGCGCCGCTGCTGGAACCGCCTCCTGCGCCGCTGCTGGAACCGCCTCCTGCGCCGCTGCCAGAACTGCCTCCTGCGCCGTTGCCGGAACCGCCGCCTGCGCCGTTGCTGGAACCGCCACCTGCACCGCTGCCAGAACTGCCTCCCGCGCCGTTGCCAGAACCACCGCCTGCGCCGTTGCCTGAACTGCCACCAGCACCGCCGCCTGCGCTACCAGCGCCGCCCTTACCACCGGCGCCATTCCCTTCAGCGTTCGCCCCACCGTCGGACGATGCCTTGTCCGCGTCGCTGCCGTCGGCTGTGCGGTCTGTGTCGCCTTGGGCGGTCGGTTCCGCTGTCTTGTCTGCTGCCGCGTCAGACTGCGCAGCAGGTGCGCCCATGTCGGGCGTGGAACTGCCTCCGCTGCCGCACCCACTTGCTACCAAGGCCAGCGCAACGAACAGCCCAAGTCGTCCTGCCATCTTCATCGTGTTCGTCCTCCTATCCCTACATCGACACATGGAAAAAGGAGCGAGGCACTGGCTTGCGCTGCACCTCGTCTCCACGCTTTTTTCCTATGCGATCCTGTCTCGTATCATGCCACTACTAGTGCTGATGCCCCGCACCCGGTACCAGCTTCGCCAGCACCGTCGCCACTTCCAGGCGCGTTGCCCCTGCGCCGAAGCGGAAGCGGTTCTCACCATCGCCGACCATCAGCCCGTCCTTCAACACCGCCGCCACATACGGCAGCGAGAAGTCCTTGGCCGACTGCTTATCTGACACCGTCACCTCATCGCTCGACCCGACAGCCAGCCCGTCGAGCTTCGCCGCCACCACTGCCAGCTCTTCGCGCGTCACCGGCGCATCTGGACGGAAGGTGCCGTTGCCGTCGCCCACCATCAAGCCTCGACGCTCCGTCGTGCGGATAAACAGGTCGAACCCAGCGCCTGCCTGCACATCTGCGAACGACTCCGCTCCGCCCAGCGTCTGCACATCGCCGATCAGTGCGACCATCTTCGCCAGCTCGCCGCGCGTCACCACGCGGTTCGGCTCGAACAGGCCGTCGCCCACGCCTTCCACAATGCCGCGCTCCGCCAGCAGCTGCACCGCATCATAGCCCCACTTGTGCGCGCCCAGCGTCACATCGCGGAACGCCGCTTCCGGCACGCCGACGAGGAAGCGCTGCTTCTGCTTCACCAGCAGCGGCAGTCCGTCCTTGTCCTGCTTCTCAATCAGCAACGTCAGCAGGCCACGCTTCGGGATCGTGATCGTCGCTTGGCCGTTCGCATCGGTCGTGCCGAGAATCGGGCCGTTCTCCTCGCTGATCACCGCGCCTTCCACCTTCACGGTCTCGACTTTGGCATTCCAATTCGCATCATAAGTGGTCTTCTCCGCCGTCACCGTCACCGTCACCGCATCCCCGAGGGCGAACTGTTGCTTGGAGAACGTCACCACCGGATCAAGCGTCTGCGTCCAATCGGAGAAGCTCCAGACCACCGTGTCATCGCCATCGAGCTGGACTTTGTCAGCGCCGACCTGCGGGGACTTGCCGTTGACCTTCACCGACCAGCCCGTGTTGGCGTTGAGGTCCTTCTCCGTGCGGTTGATCACCTTCGTCACATAGTCGCCGAACGAGCCGCTCTTGATCGTGTACGGCAGTTGGCCGGCTTCGCGCAGATAGGCAAGCAGCGCGCCCAGCGCCGTCGCATCGGTCATCTCCACCGTCTGGCCGGCCGAGTTGGTGTACGTCTCCGCGCCCACTTCCACGTAGCCGTCGAGCATCTGGCCGTCCTTCAGCCCGGTGATGATCACATGCGTCTGCTCCCCTGCCGCCAACGCCGTCCCCGGGGCCACCATCGACACAGCCAGCATCAAGCCCAGCGCTTGTTTCCACTGTTTCTTCATTTGTAACAACCTCCACCACGTAAAATAAAAAAACTCCCATCCACTCGGTCGGGAGTTTTGTCAGCGAAGAAAATCGACGCAGCACAGGCGCGATCCTCCCCGAACCTTCCCTCCGAAGGCCAAGGTACAAGCAAACAGAAGCTGGTTTCCTGGCTCGCGGGTCAAACCGCCTCATCCCGTCCCTTCTCGCGCAATCGCGCAATGGGTTCCTACGGGAGGCGTAACCGCTTACAGTAGCGGGGGCTGCATTGGTTTTGCACCAATTTCCCAAACACTTCCGATGCTTATGAAACTATCAACACATGCAAACTACATTGTGAGTGTATCATCCACATCCTGACCTGACAATACAAAAAGGCCGTCCCCCGCTCGCCGGGAGACGGCCTTTTGCCACTTATTGCTCTTCGAAACGCTCCTTGCGCATGTCCGGCACAGCACCGAGCGGCAGGAAGGCCGCACGGCCTTGGATCAGCGAGTGGTCGAGCAGCGAGTTGTAGCTGTGGACCATGTCGAGGACTTTCTTAAAATCCGCCTCGGTGTTGAACTCGCCCTTGCGCAAGTTCTCGAACAGGGAGAGCGCGAACGCGCGGTCTGCCTTCGCCTTGTCGATCGCGCCTTGGAGACGGCCGACCATGTCGGCGTTGCCGAGGTCTTGCATGCCTTGCTGCTCCAGCTTGAACGCTGCGTGCGCGTAGGAAGCGGCCGCCACAGCCGATTGGATCACCATAAACTCGTTGCTGCGGAACAATTCTTCAGTCAGCATGAGATCACCTCGTTCATTATGTAGGGATGCTTCTATCTTACCACATCCCGACCGCTCCACAACCTGCCTAGAAGACCAGCGAATACCCGCCGTCGACAATCAAGGTCTGGCCGACGATCATCTTCGCCTGATCGGACACGAGGAACGCCACCGTGTTGGCCAGATCCTCCGGCGTGATCATCCGCCCGGCAGGCGTGCGGTCGATCGCTGCTTGGATCATCTCCTCGCGGTTCGGGAAGTGGGTCAGCGCGTCCGTGTCCACCGCGGCACCCGAGACGGCGTTGACGATGATCCCCTTCGGGGCCAGCTCCACGCCGAGGTAGCGGGTCAGCGATTCCAGCGCGGCCTTCGAAACGCCGACGCAGGTGTAGTTCTTCAGCGCGAACGTCGAGCCGAGCGAGGACAGCGCCACGATCGCGCCACCGCCGCGCGCTTCCATCAGCGGCGCTGCTTTTTGCGCGAGGAACAGGAGCGCCTTCGCGTTGATGTCGAGCGTCCAATCCCAGTGCTTCTCCTCCACGTCCATCGCCGGCAGTTGCACGCCCGAGGCTGCGTTTGAGACCAGAATGTCGAGGCCGCCCATCTCACGGACGATCTCCTCGAACAGCAGGTCGATCTTCTCCAGATCGCCCACGTTCGCCTTTACCAAATGGCAGCGGCGGCCCAGTGCTTCGATCTCCGCCTTGGTCTCCTCGGCAGGCTTGCGGTTGCGGAAGAAGTTCACCACGATGTCAGCGCCCTGCTCAGCCAGCTTCAGCGCAATCGCTTTGCCGATTCCGCGCGAGCCGCCCGTTACCAGCGCTACCTTGCCCGTCAAGTTCGTCATGTTCGTCGCTCCTTTTTATCACCAAGTCCTAATACCACACAGTATATCATGGGCAGGCC
>JGI12273J12029_10003775_pt1 | contig 23150 bp, 19 predicted proteins | sample SoiCrureplicaC0C_FD_12029 | JGI IMG/M metagenome (IMG submission 12029) | reverse complement strand
GGCGCTGCTCTGCTGCGCTTCTGTGAAGATCTCCTGCATGTTCTTCTCCGTTTCGCCGATGTACTTGGAGATGATCTGCGAGAGGTCGATTTTGTAAATCTCCAGAAACAGCTCCTTGGCGATCACCTCGGCTGCCATCGTCTTGCCCGTGCCGGGCGGGCCGGCGAACAGGAGGGACAGGCCGCGTCCGTAGGAGAGTCTTTTTTCAAATCCCCACTCGCCGTAGACCACCGGGCGGAAGCGGATCTGGTTGCAGGCGTTGCGCAGCTGCTCCTTCTGCTCGCTCGGCAGCACCAGCGCGTCGAAGCCGTGGCGCGGGGTGAGGCGGGCGGCCTTCTGGTCGAGCTTGTGCCGCATCTGGCGGTAACAGGCGGCGTGCAACACCTCCGAGGAGATGGCCGCTCCCGGCCCCTGTCGCCACTCCGCTTCGTGGAGCGCGATGCGCAAGGCCCGCTCGATCTGCCCGGCCGTGAAGCGGAACTTCCCGGCCATCGCCCGCCAGTCGGGCTGTTCGACGAACGGATAGTCGAGGGCCAGCCGCGCCCAGATCTCATGGCGCACCGTGTCAGCGGGCACGTCCAACGGCAGCTCGATCAAATCGCGGCGGCGCCGGCGCAGCTCATCGGACTGTAGCGGCTCTTCCACCAGCAGGAAAAGCGGCCCGTTCCACCGTTCCGCCTCGTCGAGGAAGGTGGTCATCCGCTGCTCCGCCCCTTCTCCGCTGGCCAGCTCGCCCGCCTGATCGATCACCAGATAGCTCTGGTGCAAGCGCGCTTCGCGAATCGCCCGGCGAAGCAGATGCGGCCACTCCGCTTCCTGTTGCAAGGCACGCTTCAGATCGAAGACGACCAAGCGCCGCCCGAACTGCTGGGCGAGGTGGCGGAGCTGGAGCTTTTTCCCCGAACCGGAACGGCCCTGTAGGACGAACAGCGAGCGCCAGCCCGTGTCCTGCACGAAGGCTTGCAGTTGCTCCTGCACGCGCTGCTGGAACAAGAGCGGCGGCAACGGGTGCTCCGGGTCGGACAGCTCGCTCAGGCGGGCGATCTGATCGTCGAACACGGTGCCTTCGAGCAGGAACAGCGCCATGCGCTCATCGAGCCGCACGGTACGCCCTAGACGCGGGCGAGTTCCATCGTCCTCGATGCGCAGGAACCAGGAGCGCAGCGGACCATCGGCACGAAACAAGCTGTGCGCAGGCACGCGCCACCCATAGGCGAGGCCGAGCAAGCGCAGCACGAGGTCGAGGCTCGGATGCTTCTGCGTGACATCATCCTGCAGGTAGGCGTAGAGCTTCTCGTATTTGCGGTCGATCTCCACGGCGAGCACGATCCGCAGCGCCTGTTGCTCCAACAACGACAGCCCGAACGTCCGCGCCACATGTGGCAAGGTCAGAAACACACCCTGCTCCAAGCTCGCCGCCACCCGTTGCTCCATCCTCGCTTCCAACGCTTCCGCTTCAGCGCGCAACGCGGCGCTCCAGTCGCTCTCGACGACAGGCTTGTCCGCTGTCAACAGCCGCTGCACTTCCTGCTCGGAGACGACCAGCCCCTTGAACGGCGACATCGGGTCCTCCACATCGTTCATCGCAGCTGCATTCTGCTCCAGCAACCACTGAACCATCAGATCCAACCAGCTGACGATATCCTCCAGATGCTCCCAATTGTCCGCATACGAATCGTTCACAACCGCGCCTCCAGACAAATTTCGACACTCGAAAATTATTAAGGTCATTTGATTCCTACATAAAAAAATTCGATCAAACGCTTCAACACTGTTATAACACAGTAGATACGCGCTCGCTAGAAGGAGAATGAAAAACACCCTCCATGCATTGAAATGGAGGGTGTTTTTTCTGACTATTGATTTTCGCCCGCGATGGTGACGTGGCGGTTGAAGCGGATGACGGTCGGTACTTCGCTACGGCCCATGAAACGTACCTCACGGGCGAATTGTGCAGCGGTCAGCGCATCGAACAGGTTGCCAGTCAGCGAGCCGCCCTTCACAGGGGTGCGTACGCCGTGCTCGTCGATGTAGTAGCCGAGCTTGATCTCAGCGGCAAAATCGCCCGTGAAGCCGTTCGGCATCATCGCAGAGAAGGCCACGATGTAGAAGAGCGGCCCCTGCAACAGCGCATCGGCCGCCTGTGTGCCCGGTCCGATCACGAGGTTGCCGCCTTCCCCGGTCGCAGGCACGCCGAGGTAGTCGGCAAAGCGCTGCCCGCCATGAAACCGGCGGAAGGTGCCTGCGGTGACCACCTCGACCGTCTGACCGGGTACCCCCTCCTCATCGAAGCGATGGGAGCGCACGCCATAGGGCAAATCGCTGGCGAGTGCGAGGTGCAACGGTTCGCCGACGACCTCGCGCTCGCCGAGGAAGGGCGCGCCGATCTTCGCGGGCGAGATGCCCATGAACTTGGCTTGGGCATCGGCGCGGTTGATGGCAGGCTCGAACAGCTCGTAGAGCGTGTTGTGGTCGAGCACCACCGGGCCGTTCCACGTCTGCGGCAGCTGGGCGACCAGCGAGTCGCGCGCGTTGCGGGCGATGTCGGCGACGAGGTCGGCGACGTCGAGGTCGGCCAACCGGCGGCGCTTTTCGATGACGAAATGTTCAGTTTCATCGACGGCTGCCGCTGCATCGCCAGTGGCGGCAGCGGCCAGCAAGACCAGCTCCAGCACAAACTGCGTGCCGCGCTCCTCCACTTCGATGCCTGCTGAGCTGTAGAGGCGGGTGAACCGCTCTTCGAAGAAAAACTCCGCGGCCGAGAGCCGAATCTGCGGCTCCTGCGCAACGGCGACTTGCAGCTGCTCCGCCATACGCTCGATCGCCGCCAGCGGATCGAGTAGTGTCTCTTCGTCGTGCAATGGCACATCGGGCCAAGCGGTGGCAGACGGCTGCGTCCACGGCAGGTTGCTGGTCATGGCGGCGATGCGCAGGCCGGCGTCGAGCTGCGCCGCGATCTGCTCGCGATCGGCTGCTGTGAGCGTGACGGTCGCTTTGCCCATCATCGCACGGCCGTCGGGGCCGGGGTGGCTGTGGCAGAGCGTGACGATGTACAGCTCTTGATGCACATCGCGGGTCGCTTCGGGCTGGTTCTGGATCAGGTAGTGTTGCCATTCGCGCGTTTGCTGGTGGCGCACGGTCCACTGCGCAATCTCCGGATGAGCGCGCAGTGCGTCTAGCAGTTGGTGGATCATCCCAGTCGCCCCCTCAAGCGCAGATGTGGGCCGCCATCGGTGACGGGCACCCATTCCTTGTGGCCTTTGCCACAGGTGCCCGAGCCGAGGTGGAAGTCGTTGCCGACCATCGTGATGCTGCCGAGCAGTTCGGGCACATAGCCGGTCAGAGCGAGCGACTTGAAGACCTTGCCCGTGAATTGGCCGTGTTTGATCTCCTTGCCCATGTGGATTGTGCATTGGATGCCCCAGGACTTGGGATCTTCCATGCCCGACTCGCCCGAGACGAGGTAGACGCCGTGCTCGACATCGGCCATCATCTCCTCCAGCGTGTGCGCGCCGGGGGCGAAGTAGGTGTTGGTCATGCGCGTGTACGCCTTGCGCAGGTAGGACTCGCGGCGGCCGTTCGACGTGCGCGGCAGTCCAGCCACCGAGGTGGCATAGAGGTCGCCGATGCCTTGGACGAGCACGCCGTTTTCGATGATCGGAGTGCGCGTTGCGGGCATCCCTTGGTCGTCGATGAAATGCGAGCCGTAGGCGCCTGCCACCGTCGGGTCATCGTACATGGTCACGATCGGTGCGGCGACCGGACGGCCGAGGAATTCCTTGCCCTTCGAGCGATCCTTCAGGAACATGTCGATCTCGGTGCCATGACCGAACGCCTCATGCGCGATCAGCCCCGAGACGCTCGGTGTGGTGATGCAGTCCCAGAGGCCGGGGGCGATGCGCTCGGCAGTGAGCAGTTGGATCACGTTGTCCTTCGCTTCGCGCAGCTGCTCATCGGTCAGGCGCAGCTGCTCGAAGCCGCCCGTGGTGGAGCAAGCGGCGAGGTCGTAGTCCTGCTCGCCCTTGTCCGCCGCGATGAGGATGCCGTGCAGCGAGAGCCGGGTGAGATCCTGCGAGACGTTGGCGCTGCGGTCGACGAACAGCTTCTGTTCGCGCAGCTCGCGGTAGTCGCAGATCGCGTTGACCAACCGCGGGTCGAGCGCGCGGGTAAAGGAGAGCCGCTCCTTGCAGAGTTCCAACTTCTCCTGCAGCGGTACGTCGTGGGGGCGGCGGAGCACATCGGGCACCGTATAGTGGCCGGTGCGCATGGCCCCCAGCTGGAGCGCAGGGCCTTTTTTGACAGGCAAGGCGCGGGCCACGAGATCACGGGCTTTGTCGCGCAGATGGTCGTTGTCGAGTACGTGGGTGGCGTGCTCCCACAGGCGCACGCCGTCGTACACGGTGATCACCGCGCCGATCAGCGGCGGGTCGAGCAGGATGTCTTCGTTCGTCACATCGACGCGTATGCGGGTCGTCGTGTTGGCGAACACCGCCACCGATGCATACGGCACCTGACGCTCCATCTCTTCGATGAGCGCTGGCAGAAACGCACGCAAGCGGTCGACCACAGTATCAAAATAGGTAGCGGTCACGAGAGCTTCCCTCCAATGTCTTCCATTAGTCTATGTTGTAACTCTATTCTGTCTTTTTAGACGAATACCTCTATTTGTTTAAAAATGAGCGGTGCGCAACGCTTGGGCAAACGATTCGCGCGCTGCCTCATCGACCACATAGTACCAAAGTGGTGGGTCGCCCATGAGCTGGCCATAGCCGAGCAATCGCTGGGTCTGGATGGTAGCGGCGCTGAACGTGCGGGCTTGGGTGAGCAGCAGGTCGGCCATCTGGGCGAGGGTCAGATCGGTGCGCACCTCCTGCCCGGCCGCGTCGAGCAGCCGCTTCACTGCCAGTGGCGAGCGGAGCTGCTGGCTCTTGCGGAGAAATGCCTGTAGCACCAGCTGCTGGCGGTCGTTGCGGCCAACGTCACCCCGCTCGTCGCTGCGGAACCGCGCGAAGCGCAGTGCTTGCTCGCCGTTGAGCGGTTGCGAACCGACGGGCAGCTGCAGCGAGGCAGCCACGGCGGGGTCAAGCGGCACTTCGATACCGCCGATCGCGTCGACCGCCGCGCGGAAGCTCGCAAAATCGAAGAGCACATAGTGATCGACGGGCACCCCGGTCAACGTCTCAACGGTGGCGATTGTGGTCGCCACGCCGTGCTGGAAGGCGTGGTTGATCTTGTCACGCTGCCCTTGGCCGGCAATCTCCACATAGGTATCGCGGGGGATCGAAGCCAACGTGATCGTCTGGGTGCGCTCGTTGAGGATGGCGAGCAGGATCACATCGGTGCGCCCGACATCCTGCACATCGCCCTCGCGGCGGTCGATGCCTAAGAGCAGGTAGGTGCGAGCGGCAGAGGGGGCCTGTGGAACGGAGTGGGTCGCCGTTTCTACAGTGACGGTCGACGGCAGGCGTTGCACCGGCGCATACACGTGGTGCGCCGCCTGCTCGATCTGGACGACCACATAGCCAGCCACGCCGCCGATCGCGAACAGATAGAGCGCGAACAGGAGCAACAGCCCGCGCTGGAGCGGTTTTTTCATACGCGCAACACCAGCTCAGGCTGCGGCGGGGTTGGCACCCGCACGTCAGCTGGCACTTCTAGACGCTCGGCCGCCACGGCGACGACCGCTTCGCTGCCGGACGTCGGCAGGTAAGTCGGCACGATCACCCTGAGCGCTGCTCGCAGCTGCACCGGGGTGTACAGTTCGTCGGAACTGACCATAGCGGCGAGTTGATGCAACTGCGGCAGCAACTGCTCGTAGGTCAGTCCGCTCGGCTTGCCGATGAAGATGCGGTTGTGCGTGGTGGCCGTCATGCCTTCCTCGTCCGTCAGCAGCTCTTCATAGAGCTTCTCTCCGGGGCGGATGCCGGTGAAGCGGATTTTTACATCCTCATCGGGGGTGTAGCCGGAGAGGCGGATCAGGTCGCGGGCGAGATCGACGATGCGCACCGGTTTGTCCATGTCGAGGATGAAGACTTCACCGCCGGCGGCGAACGCGCCCGCTTGGATCACCAGCTGCACCGCTTCGGGGATGGTCATGAAGTAGCGCACCATGTCCGGGTGCGTCACCGTCACTTCGCCCTGTTCGCGAATCTGGCGCTGGAACAGCGGCACCACGCTGCCCCGGCTGCCGAGCACGTTGCCGAAGCGCACCGCAGCGAAGCGGGTCACAGACCGCGCGTCGATCGCCTGAACGAGCAGCTCGGCGATCCGCTTGCTGACGCCCATCACGGAGGTGGGGTTGACCGCCTTGTCGCTGGAGATCATCACGAAGCGCGCGACCCCGTGCTCGTCTGCACAGCGGGCGACGTTCCAGGTGCCGAGGATGTTGTTTTTGATCGCTTCGGCTGGATTTTTCTCCATCAATGGCACATGTTTGTGCGCCGCCGCGTGAAACACCACCGCCGGGCAATGTTCGCCGAAGATTGCACGCAGGCGTTTCAAGTCTTGGATGTCAGCGATGAGCGGCTCACACATCAGCTCGGGGTACGTGCGGCGGAGCTCCCCTTCGATCTCGAAGATCGAGTTCTCGCCGTGTCCGAGCAGCAGCAGCCGCTCTGGGGCGAAGCGTGCCAGCTGGCGGCAGAGCTCGGAGCCAATCGAGCCGCCAGCGCCCGTCACCAGCACCGTTCGGCCGCTGACATAGGTGGCGATCTCGCCGAGGTCGACGTCGACCGGCTCCCGGCCGAGCAAATCCTCGACTTGCACGTCGCGGATCGGGCCGATCTCGACCTTGCCGGAGATCACGTCGGCGACGCTTGGCAACAGTTTGATCGAGGCGGTCGTTTCCTTGCAGAGCGCGATTAGCTGCGCCGTCTCTCGACGCGGCAGGGACGGGATGGCGATGATGATCGTGTCGATGTCATAGCTGGCCACCGCTGCGGCGAGCTTCTCGCGCGTGCCGATGATCGGCAGGCCGCATAGCGAGAGGCCCTGTTTGGCGGGAGCGTCGTCAAGGAATGCCACCGGGCGCAGCGGGCTGTGCAGCGAGCGCAGCAGTTCCTTGACCACCAGCACCCCGGCGGCTCCCGCTCCGATGATCAGCGCGTTGGAGGTGCGCTGGTGCTCCTTTTTCCACCCGTTCGGTTGTAAAAAAGCGGCGCGGAACAGCCGCCAAGACAGCCGCGAGCCCCCCACGCCCAATAGCGTCGCCAACAGGACGAACACGTACAGCATCGGCGACGCTGGATGCAGCAGGTAGACGAGCGTCTGCGCCACGCTGGCCGCTGCGACGAGTGCGGTCAGCTCCGCGCTGCTCGCATACTGCCACACGCGGTGGTACAAGCGAAACACGGAGAAAGCCAACCACGTCACCCCGGCCTCCCACAACAAAAGAGACGGCAGCGCCGCTGCCGTCTCGTCTGGGATCTGTAGTTCATAGCGCAACAGATGATACAGCAGGACCGCCAAGCAGACGATCCCCATATCGAGCACACCGAGCACGAGCAACCGCTGGCGTACATTCATCTCGTTTCCCCCCGTATCCCCCGTAAAAATCAGGCCCCCATTGCCGCTCTTCTCTGCCCCATGTGCGTTAGAGCAAGTCTGGCAATTCCCGCAGCGAACGCAGCACATAGTGCGGTCGCTGTTCCGCGTCTGGCAACACGTCATAGCTGAGCGCGTCTGCGCGGCGCACCTGCACGGTGTACCAGCCGAGTTTGCGCGCGGTGGCGAAGTCGGTCGCCGGGTTGTCGCCGATGAAGATGCAGTCGCGCTGGCGGCAGTCGAGCAGCTCCAGCACCCGGATGTAGGGCGTCGGGCTCGGCTTCCAGTGGTCTTTGCCATAGAGGTCGCTGTAGACCAGCGCTTGGAAGGCGCGCTCGATGCCCAGCGCGTGCACCTTCTGGCGGGCGGCCAACAGCGGTCCATCCGCAATCAAGGCGAGGCGGTGCGTGGGGCGAAATTGCTCCAGCGCCCACTTCGCGTCTTCATGAAGAGCGATGCGCGGGAGGTGTTCGTTGTACAGCCGCTCCATCGTCTGCAGCGTCTCTGTATCGACCGCGACGCCGAGCTGGAGCAAGGCCCGCTCCAGCACGTGCTCGCGCTGCCCGCTCGTGAACACCTCCCACGCATTCTCCGCAAACTGCCGCACGCCTTGCTTCCGCACCAGCCACGCCCCCACTTCCTCGAAGCCGCTCCGCGCATAGGCCGCCTCCGGATAGAGCGTGTCGTCCAAGTCAAACACGATCACCGATCTCATTCGCTCGTCCCTCCTTCTCCGACCCGCTGCACGGCCCACTCGTTCGTCGGTGGAACGGCCATGCCGTAGAGCAGGGTCATCTGCTGCAACAGGCGGGTGATGTCGTACAGCACCGCCAGCCGAGCGGCTCGCTCGCCCATCGTCTGGCGCATCGCCCGGTCGCGCACCAGCTCGTCAAACGCCTCGACGGTGCGCGTGACGTCGCCGATCGGCACCAGCTTCCCCGTCCAGTTATCGATGACGAGATCCCGCGACCCGCGCACATCGGTCGCCACGACGGGCCGCCCCGCGGCCATCGCTTCCAACACGGCGCGCGGCAGCCCTTCGCGATGGGAGAGCAGCGTGCACACATCGCTTGCGGCGAGCAGGTCGGGAATGTCGGAGCGGTGCCCGAGCAGGTGCACGACCTGCTGCAGCCCTCTGTCATGGATATGCGCGTGCAGCACGTCCTCCATCTCCCCAGTTCCCGCCAACAGACATTGCACAGGTCGCCCAGCTGCGTGCAGCTGTTCCACTGCGTGCAGCAGTTGGAGGTGGTTTTTCTGCGCGTTCAGTTCGGCGATGCAGAGGATGACAAATTCCCGCTCGTGCAGGCCGAGTTCGAGGCGTATGTGCCGGCGGCGTTGCTCTGCATCAGCGGGACGGTAGCGTTCCAAGTCCAGCCCAACGCCCGGCAGGCAGACCACCTGCCCGCGCACAGGAAAGGAGCGGGCGCGGCCTGCGTCCTCGCGGTTGATCGTGATGAGGATGTCCGTATAGCGCGCCAACCAGCGCTCCAGCGGGTAGAACAAGAGCCAGTTCAGCCACGGCGCCCCGCGATGGAAATGGAAGCCATGCGCCGTGTAGAGCACCTTCGGCACCCGTGCCCGTCGTGCCGCCAAGCGGCCGAGCACGGCGGCGACGGGGGTATGCACATGCACCACATCGAAACACTCGTCGCGGAAGCTCTCCGTCAGCTCCCGCAAGGCGCGCCGATTGCCGAGGCGCAGGGGATGGCGCTCGATGGCGATGTCGTGACAGGTGACGCCCTGCTGTTCGAGAGCGGCCCGGCCGGGGCCGTTTTTGGCATAGGCGTGCACGTCCCAGCCGTGGGCTTGGAGCTGGCGCATGTAGGGCAGATGGAACGCTTCGAAGTGGCGGTAGACTGAGGCGACATAGGCGATTTTGCGCACGGTCATGTCTTTCCTCCTCGCAGGTGGGGATGGCGTTCTTGCCTGACAAGTCCGGCCGCCGCCGCCAACAGCGCCAGCACGAACCACCAATGCCGCTGGTAGAGCGCTTCGATGCCGAGCGACAACCCGAGCATCGCCACGTGGGCCAGCAGCAGGCCGAGCAGCAGCGGGCGCGCTTCGCGGTTGTGCCCGGCATCCAGCCAGTACGCCCCGATGCCGCGCACGAAGAACCAGAGGATAAACAGCGCCAGCCCGACGAACCCGACCAGCCCGAACTCGATCAGCATCCACGCTGGCGTGTTGTGGATGATCGCCCCATACCGCTCCTGAAACACGCCCACCCCCATGCCAAAAACGGGCTGGTCGGCAAAATGCCCCAGCCCGTCATAGAGGTAGCTCAAGCGCGCTTCCACTGGGGAGCTGCGCGTGGCCATAGTTTCGATCACTTGGAGGTACGCTTCGCCTTTATACAGGAGCACCGCTCCCGCAGCGAGCGCCAGTTGCCCCGCGAGCCGTAGGAACATCGCCGGGCGCGAGGCCAGCAGCACCAGCAAGATCACGCCGAGCCCGATCCACGCCGAGCGGGAGAAGGTCAGCAAGAGCCCCAGCGAGAGCGAGAGCGTGGTCAGCGTGCCGAGCCGACCGCCGATCAGCGGCGTCCCCCGACAGAGCGGCAGGGCGTGGACGGCGAACGCTGTGACCAGCAAGCCTCCGTAGGCGTTCGGGTCGATCAGGAAGCCGGAGAGGCGGCCTTGGAACTCGTTGAGGATCGGCAGTTGCAGACCGCTGAAGAATGCGGCGATTGCTACCGCATTCTGGACGGCGACGGTGGCGATGAAGAGTTGGAGCATCTGTTTGACCCGCGCCCAACTGCTCGCCTGCCAGGCGAGCAGGCAGTAGCCGGCGAGGAGCAGGAGGAGGCCGAGGTCTTTTTGCAGGAGTGCATACGTGGTGATGGTGCCCGTCTGCCACGCGGCGGTCAGCGTGCCAAGTGCGAAGATCAGCAGCAGGCCGTAGTGCCAGATGCTGACATGGTGGCGCTGGATGCGCAGCTGGCCGAGGTGGAGCAGGAGCATCAGCAGGAGGAACAGGTCTGACGGAGCGAGCCGCAACCCAAACGGAGTCCGCACTTGCACGGGAAGGAACAAAATATACAAGGCCAACAGCCACCCGAGCTTCATCGGAGCTCCCTCGTTCCGATCGCTTCCAGCACCTCGGCGAGCACCGCCTCTGTCGCGCGTGTCGCCTCCTCGCGGGTCAAGCCTGCTCCTACATCAGCAGGGAGCGCGGGCACGTGGCCGTGCTCCCTTTTTTGCTGCATCCAATGGCGCAGGTGGTCGGCGATCATCTGTGGAGATGCTGTGGCCACGCCTGCGCGTCGTTCGCGCACCAGCTCCGCTGCCACGTTGTCGGAAGGGCCGACGGCCAGCACGGGGCGGCGCGCGCCGATATATTCGAACAGCTTGCCGGTGAACACCCCGCGCTCGGCGCGATCAGTCCAGAGCAGGAGCAGCAGCGCATCGGCTCGCTGTTGCAACTGGAGTGCTGCTTCGTGGGCGACAGGTGCGCAGACTTCGACGTGGTCGGCGACGCCGTGCGCATGTGCAAGGTCGCGGATGCTGTCGAGGTACCGTCCGTAAAACGAGACGTTGAGCCCCTGCGCTGCGTCACCCAGCATCCGGATCGCTTCGAACAAAGGGGACGGGTCTTGTTTGCCGTCATAGACCATCCCCGTGTAGACGATGTTGAAGCCATCGGAGCGCATCGGCTCCAGCTCAGCTTCGTCCGCGTAATCGTCCGGGTCAAACCCGTTGCGTACCACGTGGACAGCGCAGTTGTATTTCCCGCGCAATGTATCGGCCAGTGGCTCGGAGACGGTGATCAGGCAGCTTGCGGACCCTAACACGGTACGCTCCAACGCCCCATCCAGACGCAACCGCCAGCGCGGTTGGGTGCGGTTGGCGTTGTCCGCCCAGAGATCGCGCAGCTCGGCGACCCACGGGATGTCGTACTTGGCCGCGAGGGTGCGGGCGATGAGGAAGGAGGTGAACGGCGCGCCGCTGGCGAGGATGATCTGCGGTCGCCAACGGCGGAACAGCAGCTCCGCCTCCTGCAAGGCGTGGCGGTACCAGCCGATCTGCCCGTCTGGCAGGTGGAGGAGGTGTTTGTATGCGGAGCCGAGCGCGCGAAGCGTTTTGCCCATCGCGCCTTGACGGTGGTCCGCTGGCACATAGCCGGTCATGGCGACGCGCTGGCGGCCGCCGAGCGCCCATTCCACAGGCGCGTTGATGTTCCACCAGCGCGTGGGGTGCACGAGCTCCGCAGGCACTTCGAGGCGGAGCGTCTGCGGCAACGGCGGCCGTTCCGCTGTCAGCACGTGCACCTCATGCCCGAAGCGATGCAGATACTTCGCCGTCTTCCCCGCGCGCACAGCGCCGATCGCGTTAGAGGGCGGAAACAGGTAGGACACCATCAGCACACGCATAGCACACCCCCCATACCCAGAAACTTCCACGGCCTTGCCACCAGCGCTTGGCCTTGCGCAGCCCGGCAGCGAGGCCCGCTTCTTCCACCGTGCCATATGCGACGAGCTGACCACCCCATTTGAGCTTCGCCGCCGCCACGCTCGGCAGGTTGGCTCCAGCGAGGTCATACCCGCTCGCGCCAGCTGCTTGTAGATCGTGAACCGTCTCGTGCTCCAGCAGCTGGTTGACTCCATCCTGTAGCCGCGCAGGATGCGCCCCAGCCACCCAGCCGATCGCACGCGCACCTGGCTGGTGCAAGATCAGCTGCGCCGCCGCTGCTGTGCCGTCTGCGCCGTAGCAGATATAAGCGCGCAGGTGCTCCTCGCCGAGCAGCGTTTGCAGCAGATTGAGATCGTCAACGGTGAGTTGGTGCGTGAAGCCTTGGCGATGTTCGGTCGCTTCGAGGCAGCTGGCCACTGCGCGCATATTCGTCGTCCGCTCACAGCGGTAGTCGAGACGGCGGGCTTTCTGGATTGCGGTGCGCACGCTGCCTTCCGCGAGGTCGAGCGAGTAGGGAAACTCCAGCAGGCAGGTGTAGCGCAGGCCGACCGCATACCCCGACCACTGAAACGGGCGCAGGTCGGTCACGTCCGGTGGCAGCGGAAGCGGCGTGCCCAACCGTCTGCTGTTCACATCTTGCAAAAAAAGTCCGGCCAGCTCCAGCCACTGCGCCGACGCGCGCGACGTCTGCCGGGTCGGTGTGGCATGAAATGACAGCGCCACGTAGGGATGCAGCGGTGGCACGACCACTTGGCTGCGCTCGTTGAGATACAGGACCGCTCGCAGTTCGGGCCAACGCGACCCGCTGCGGGCATGGTGGATGGTCAGCGGCGTCACGCCCCATTTGCGGCGGTTGAACTCCACCCAGCCGTCCAAGCCCAGCGGACCTGAGCCGAGCGAGGCGGTTTTGTCTTCGGTAGCACCCATTTAGGCACCCTCCTCCGTCGTTCCGACCTTGTTTTCCTGATCGATGGCAAACCAAGCCAGTCCGATGTAGACGAGATACGCCAGCGCCGAGGCGGCAGCGAGCCAAGCGACCGCCGCCAACGGGGACAGCGCCCCCCCGGCGGCCACGGCCAGCGCGCCGAGCAGCAGGCCGATCCGCACCAGCTCGCGGATGACATGTAACCCCTGTCGCTCCAGCACGATCACCGTGGGTGAGACGGCGTTGGCGACCAGCTGGCAGACGAACACCACCGCCAACACCTGCACATACCGGCCTGCCTCCGTCCAGTCGGAGCCGAACACCCAGCCGAACGCCGCTGGAGCGAGCAGAACCAACACGCCTGCGAACGGGAGCCCGAGCAGGAGCATGTTGCGGCAGGTGCGCAGGAAGAGCGGTCGCATCCGCTCCGGAGCAGTGTGACGCACGCGAGCCAGCTCCGCCATGTACACCTCCGCTACCGAGGTGGCCAGCACTTGAACGGGCATGCCGAGCACCCGTTGGGCGAGGGCATACAGCCCGACGATGAGCGGCCCATACAGCCCAGCCAACAGCAGCACGGGCAGTTGCAAGCCGAGCAAGTTCAAGAGCGTCGAAGGGCCGGTCAGCAGCGGAAACCGCCTGTAGCGACGCGCCACCGCCCAAAGTTCGGCGCGCGTCACGCTGCGCAACAGGGCAGCGTCTGCTCGCACGACCTGTCGCAACAACGTCCCGCTGCCCGCGACGCGGCCGAGCACATCGCCGAACAACAGGCCGAACGTCCCCGCGCCGAGCCAGCCGAGCCCGAGCTGGCCCCCGACGAGCGTCCCGCTCTGCTGCCATTTCGTCGTGGCTAGCACGCCGAAGCGCTGCCTCCGAACCGCCCAACTGCTCAGGGCAAGATACGTGCCGCCCCCGAGCACGCCGAACGGCAAAACCCACAGCCAGCTGGCCCAGGCATCCGCCTGTGCCCATCTCACGAGCGGAGCGCCGAACAGCCAGACGGCGAGCGTCACGAGGACGCTCATGCTGAGCACGCCCCCGAGGGCCAGCACCAACAGATGCGCCGCCGTCCGCTCCTCCTCCGGCAACGGTACCGCCTGGTCATAGAGCAGCGACGCGAGCACCACCAACACCGAGAGCACCGACGTGTAGACCATGTAAGTGCCGAACTCCGCCGGGTTGTACAGCCGTGTCAGCAACGGCGACACCAGCACGGTCACAGCCTGCGCCAGCGCCGTCCCGCCTGCCAGCACCGCGACGTTGCGTGCGAACGCGCCTTGCGGGAGCCGTTTGCGTAGACGCGCCAGCAGCCCCCCTGTTTCGCGACTTTCCGTGCCACGTATGAGCGGTTTGTGCTCCCCCTCACGCAAGGCCGCTCACCTCCCCAGCACGGCGGTGTGGTAGAGCTCGCGTTCGCTGGGCTTCAGCAGCTGGCTGTTGTGCCAGAGCACGGTGAACAGCCCCTGCACGCGCTGGCAAGCTTGCCGCAGTTGCTCAATCTTCGCCGCTGCCGCCTCCGCTGTGAGCCCGAGATAGGCCGGGTGGAGCAGCGACTGCTCCATCACCACCAGCGGCCGTTCGCGCAGCGGCAGCAGCCTCCCTTGCTCCACATCCCACACCGGATACTCGCGACAGGTGCCACAGCGGAAGCCCGGCGCTTCCGCATAGCCGAGCGTGCTGTCATAGTCGAGCCCCGCAGTTGCCAACGCCCGCCATGTGCCGGGGGTCTCAAAGCGTAGAAAATGTTGCCGCCCGCCCCACGCGCTCTGCTCCACGCCCGCCACTTCACAGGCGGCCCGCAGCCGCTGAAACTCGCGCTTCAGCTGCACTGGGTCGCGGAACGTCCGATAGCTCGGGTGCAACCCTACCTCGTGCCCCCGCGCATGGATCGCCTGCAGCAACGCCTGTATGTACGGGTCGCTCAACGCGTACACCCCGTCGATCACCCCGGCCGTCTGCTCCGCAATCAGATAAAAAGCGCTCCGCCATCCCCCGCGCTCGCTCCCGCTCATCAGCTCGTCAAATGTATGATAGGGATCATCCTGCCACCGCCCCTGTCGCACGGCCGCGAACGACCGCAACCGCTGTCCTGCCAGCTGCAGATCGCGCCGTCGCCACAGATCGCCCGCCAGCTGTCGCATCAGCAACGGCACCTGCCCATTCGTCATCAACGGCCAATCCACATCGTGGCTCAACACCAGCGCAAACGCCTGTCGCTTCCGCTCGAGCTGCGGCCAGAGGCGCACCATCGCCGCCCACAGCAGCTCGACATACTCATCGGCCAGCGGCCGCTCGAGAAACCCCTCCTGCCACGCGATCGACGCACGCGCCGGAAACCGCTCATGCGCATCTCGCGCTGCCGCCCGCACCACTTCCTCGTACCGCGTCAGCAGAAAGAACACGCTCCCGAACACATCAACGCCCAGCCACTCCGGCTCCTGCCAGCGGCCTCCTGCTGACATCGCGCCGTACAGCACGGGCAGCTCGCCTGCCACCAACGCCGCCTCCGAAAACGCCGTCCCGGCCGCCCAGCGCGGCAACGGTTGCAGCGGCAGCGACTCCGCCTGCAACCACTCCTTTTTTTCCCTGGCAAAAAAAGCGTCTGCCACGCGCAGTTCCTGCCCCGCCAGCCGCAGCGCCCAATCTTCGCGCTCCTCGATGACTCGCTCAAACGGCAGCCCCAGCCACTCGCCGAACACGACGCTTACCACATAGGCCCGCTCCGCTTCCCACCCCGGTGGATGCGCCACGGTGATCACAGCGTCTCCTCCTCTCGAACGCGAGGACGCCGCTGTCGCCACCAATCGCGCATCCAGCGACCGAAACTTTTCATCCCATAGGGTTCAACCGTATACGTGGGGATCAGTGAGGCTCCCCAGTCCGCCTTGGCCGCCGCCACACCCGGCAAGTTCGCGCCAACATAATCGAAGCTCGTCGCGCCTGCCGCTGTGATATCGGCGAGCATATGGGCGACTAATAGCTGATTCGCACCGGAGCGCAACGCCTCCCGCGTCGTGCCGGCCACCCAGCCGATTGCTGTGGCACCGGGATGATGGAGCACGACCTGCCCAGAAGCAGGTACCCCGTCCGGCCCGTAGCAGACGTAGACGCGCACATGCTCCTCCCCGACAAGGTCAGTCAGCAGCTCCAGATCGCGCGGGCTGAGCAGATGCCGGAACCCCTGCCGCGCTTCCGACCCGAGCAGACACTGGTGTACATCGCGAAACGCCTGTGTCCGCTCACAGCGATAGCCCGCGGCGGCGGCACGCTTGATGCGGTTGCGCACCATGCCGTCCGCCTGCCGCAGGTCGTAAGGCAGCTCCACCCGGTAGGTGTACCGCACCTCCGTCCGATAGCCCACCCACTGCCACGGCCGCACATCGGTCACCTCGGGCGGGAGCAACAGCCGCTCCTCTAAGCCGCGCGCCACCACCTCCTGCGCCAACTCTTCGCCCAGCTCCAACCACTGCCGCGTGACCCGTTGCTTCGCCTGTGTGTTCGTGGACTGAAACGATAACCCCACATACGGATGCAGCGGCGGGCGCACCACCTGTCCGCGGCGATTGACATAGAGCACCGCTTCCACCACTGGCCCCTCCGCAACGACGCTGCCTCGCCGCAACCAAACGGGGGTCACCCCATGTCGCACCTGCGCGAACTCCAACCAACCAGCGAGCAGCAGCGGATTGCGGGCCCCCTGCTGGCCAGCGACCGCCGCTCCGCTCATGTGAGCACCATCCGCACGAGCGCCGCCACCCGCTCCTGCACAGCGGCGTCCATCTGCGGCCAGATCGGCAGCGACAGCACCTCTGCCGCCGCACGCTCTGCTTCGTGTAGCGTCACGCCTTGGTCATACATCGGCAACCGATGCAGCGGCACCGGGTAGTACACCATCGTGCTCACCCCGAAGTCGGCCAAGCGCTCGTGCACATGATCGCGCTGCCCCCCGAGAATCCGCACCGTATATTGGTGAAACACATGCTCCCGCCCCGGTTGCACCTGCGGTGTGACGAGGCCCGGCACATCGTCCAGCAACTCCGCATAGCGCGCCGCTGCCCGCCGACGTCCCGCATTCCACTGGTCGACATGCGGCAGCTTCACGCGCAAGATCGCCGCCTGCAGCTCATCCAGCCGCGAGTTGTAGCCGATCAGCTCGTTGTGGTATTTCTTGCGCGACCCATGGGCTCGCAACATCCGCGCCAGCTCGGCCACGTCCCCATCATCGGTCACCAACATTCCGCCATCGCCATACGCCCCGAGATTTTTTGACGGGAAAAACGAGAAGCACCCCACATCGCCGATCGCACCGACCGTCTGCCCGTCAACGGACGCCCCAAACGCCTGTGCCGCATCTTCGACCACCTTCAACCCGTGCGCCGAAGCCAGCTTCCGCACCTGCTGGCCATCCACCGCCTGCCCATACAAATGCACCGGCAGCACCGCTTTTGTCCGCCTCGTCACCGCGCGGTCCGCAGCCAGCACATCGAGGTTGAACGTCACGGGGTCGATGTCAACAAACACGGGCGTCGCCCCCACCGCCGAGATCGCCTCGCCGGTTGCGAAGAACGTGAACGGGGACGTGATCACCTCATCGCCCGGCCCAATGCCGAGCGCACGGAGCGCAATGACCAGCGCATCGGTGCCAGAGTTGACCGCCACCGCATGTTGCACGCCGATATACTCGGCCACTTCCGCTTCGAACGCCCGCACCTGCGGCCCCATGATGAATTGCCCCGATGCGATCACCTCGCGCACCGCCGCGAAGATCGCGCTCCCGATTTCGTCCGTCTCTGTTTGCAGGTCGAGCATCGGAATCTTTTGCATGATGTTCCCCCCTCTTTCCCCTCAGATCGGATCGACTTCCAGACAGCGCAGGCCCACTGCTTCTACGCGGTACTCCCGCCCGCAAGCGTTGCAGACCGCTTCCTGATCGGCGAATGCCAGCGTCTCCCCGCAATGACACGCCCAGCCGATCTGGCGCGCAGGGACGCCCGCCATCAGCGCATGAGCAGGCACATCCTGGGTCACGACCGCCCCAGCGGCGATCAGCGCCCACGGCCCGATCGTCACGCCGCAGACCACGGTGGCGTTGGCTCCGATTGAGGCCCCGCGCTGCACGCAGGTCGCCCGGTAATCCTCGCTCGTGTTGCGCGGGAAGGCGGAGCGCGGCGTGCGCACATTGGTGAAGACCATGCTCGGCCCGCAGAACACGTCGTCTTCGAGCACGACCCCTTCATAGATCGAGACGTTGTTCTGCACCTTCACATTCCGCCCCAACACCACACCGCTGGCGATGAACACGTTCTGCCCGAGCGAACAGTCATCGCCGATCACCGCGCCGCCCATCACATGTGCGAAATGCCAGATCCGCACCCCGTTGCCGATCAGCGCCCCGTCGTCCACGATGGCGGTCTCATGTTGATAGAAATGGCCGTCCTTCATGTCCGCCCCTCCCTTACGCGCAACGACTCCATCGCCCGCTCCAACACCCGCACGACCTCGACCCCGTTCTGCCCATCGGCCACTGGTTGCTGCCGTGTCGCCACACTGTGTAGAAAAGCGGCGCACTCCAACGGGAGCACCTCCGCTTCCCCTCGATACATCACATCGGCCCCGTGGTCGTAGGTGGACCAGTCCTCCCGCACCCCTATGCGATGCAAGCGAACCGTCTGCTCCAACTCGTCATAGACGAGCATCCCCTCTGTGCCGATCACCGTCAGGCGCCGCTCCTGCACCGGCCACAGCCACGAAGAGCGGAGGTGGGCCTGGATGCCGCGCGGGAAGCGCAGGTGGAGGAAGACGTCATCCTCCACGCCCGGTTGCAAGATCTGCTGCCCGCTAGCTGTCACGTCGCACGGTGCCTCGCCCGCGAGATGCAACAGCACCGCTACATCGTGCACGCCGAGACTCCAAAGCGCATTTTCTACCGTGCGCACCCGTCCAAGTTTGGCTCGCACTTGGTAGAGTGCTTGCACCTGCCCCAACTGCCCGCTGTCGAGATACTGTTTGATCCAGCGAATGGCAGGCTGGTGCAGCAGCAGATGGCCGACCATCACGATCCGCCCCTGCGCGACCGCCAACGCCTGCACCGCTTCCGCCTCTGCGGTCGACAGGGCCATCGGCTTCTCGATGAACACATCCTTGCCTGCTACCAGCGCCTGTTGCGCCAACTCAGCATGGGTCGCGACCGGCGTGGCGATCACGACCGCCTCCACCCCGCTCTCCAACACCGCCCGGTGGTCGGGCACGAACGGCACGGTGGGAAACGACCGCTCCACCGTACGCCGCACCCCTTCGTCCCGCTCGGCGACGATCGCCAACGCCCCCAACTCCGCAAACGCCCGCACCAAGTGCTGCCCCCACGGCCCTGCTCCGATCACGCCCACTCGTGCCATCCTGTGACTCACTCCTTTTTCCCCATCGCGTTCGAATCTGCTTAGAGCAACGTCACCGTATCGACCGCACCTGCCAGCTGCCTCGTGCACCCCCGCGTGTCGAGGACGCGCGAGGCGCACGACAACAACCAGCGGTAATCCACATCGCTGTGGTCGGTTGCAATCAACACGAGGTCGCAGCTCCGCACCAACGCCTCCGTCAACGCGACAGAAGTCAGCTCCAGCTCGATCAACTCCGGCACCCACGAATCGTGGTACAGCACCTCCGCCCCCGCTCGCCGCAACAAGTGCAGAATCTCCACCGCGGGCGATTCACGGTGGTCTGCGAGGTCGCGCTTATAAGCCGCCCCCACCACCAACACCCGCGACTGCGACAGCGCCTTCCCTGCCGTGTTTAGCAACCGACCCGTCTTATCCAACACAAACTGCGGCATCCGGCGGTTGATCTCCCCCGCCAACGAAATGAAGTGCGTGTTGAACTGCAACTCCTTCGCCTTCCACTCCAGATAGTGCGGGTCGATCGGAATGCAGTGCCCGCCCACACCGGGCCCCGGATAAAACGGCATGATGCCGAACGGCTTCGTAAACGCCGCATCGAGCACTTCCCACACGTTGAGCTCCATCCGATCGCAGAGCAGCGTCAACTCGTTAACCAGCGCGATGTTCACCGCGCGAAACGTATTTTCAAACACCTTCACCAACTCCGCCGCCTTCGCAGTCGAGACGGTCACCACCTGCTCGACCGTCTCGCCATAGAACGCTTCCGCCACCGCCAGCGAGTGGGGCCCCACGCCGCCGACCACCTTCGACGTGTTGCGCGTGGAGTAGCGCAGATTGCCCGGATCGACCCGCTCAGGCGAATGCGCGAGGAAAAACTCCTCCTCGACGAGAAGCCCGGAGACCTCCAGCAGCGGTAGCAGGACCTCTTCGGTCGTGCCCGGATAGGTGGTCGACTCCAGCGCGACCAACTGCCCCGGACGCAACGCGCGCGCGATCTCCCGCGTCACGCTCTCCACATACTGGAGATCAGGCGTCAGATTTTTCGTCAGCGGCGTCGGCACGCAGATCACGATCGCATCCAGCTCCGCCACCGTGCGAAAATCAGTCTCTGCCCGAATCAACCCGGCCTCCACAAACAAGGCCAGCTCGCTACTCGCCACATCTTGGATATAGCTCTCCCCGCGGTTGATTCGCTCCGCCCGCAGCGGATTTTGCTCAATGCCGACCACGCGGAAGCCCATGCGCGCTTTTTCCATCGCGAACGGCAGGCCGACATACCCGAGGCCGACCACCCCGACCACCGCGGTCCGATCGACAATTTTGTCGAGCAACCCTTGTTTGTGCACCGACACCGTAGATGGCACGTTCATCACCCCGTACTCCCCATTTCCCCGGAAATATTTTGACGAAATCACCCGAACCAAAGGAACGAACGCTTGCGGTGCATCGCCTGTGGGCGGACAACCGCCGTCGGATCGTTGCCCAGCACCGCCGCTGCATTGTTGCGGAACACCTCGACCGTCTCGACAGGCACGTGCTCTTCCAGCTTGCTATAGGCAGCCCGCAGCAGCGGCTTGCGGGCCTGATGATGGCGTCTGGCATCGTGGGCATCGGAGGCGATCACATGCACCAACCCGCGCTCGATCAGCTCATTCGCGCAGAGGCAGGAGCGTTTGCCGAACACGCCGAGCAACGAACCTGCTGTCACCTGCGTCATCACCCCTTGCTCCACCCAGCGCTCGACGAGGTCGAGCTGCTCACGCAACACCTCATGGCGCTCCGGGTGCGCCAACACGGGGGTCACACCCACCACCTGTAGCTCATGCCACAGCCACTCCATCCCACTCGGCAAGCTCCTCATCGGCAATTCCATCAGCAAAAAACGCCCGGCATCGCCGAGCGTCACCAACTCCCCGGCCAAAAACCGCTCCAACGTCTCCGGCCCGACCATCACTTCAGCGCCGGGATGCACGCGCACCGGGACACAGGCTGCTTCCAACTCGCGCTGCAACAGGTGCACCGCCGTATGAATCGCCTCTGGTCGGTTCTCATAGACCCCGCTGCGCACATGTGGCGTGGCGATCATGTCGCGAATGCCATCGGCTGCCGCGATGCGCGCCATCAGCACCGCCTCTTCCAACGACTGCGCCCCGTCATCGAGCCCCGGCAATAGATGTACATGCAGATCGATCACCTCAGCCCCTCCTCGCCCTGTACGCCGCTACCTGTAGGATCGATAGCGAGCACCTCGCTGCCGCTGTCCGTTCAACACCGCGCCCACCACGTTCGCCCCAGCCTGCTCCAGCAGTGTTTTCGCCCGACGGGCATGATCGCGGTGCACGCGACCGCTGCGCAACACGAGCAACACGCCATCGGCCGCCGCTGCCAACACCTGCGCATCGGTGACGGGCAGAAGCGGCGGTGTGTCGACGATCACCACCTCATAGCGCCCCTTCAGCTCGATCAACAGCTCCTGCATACGCACAGAGCCGAGCATCTCCGCCGGATTGGGGGGCACGGGCCCTGAGGGGATCACATCCAACCCGACCAGCGCTTCCTGCACGGCATCGACCACCTCCACCTCGCGAATCAACAGCGAACTGAGCCCCGTGCGGTTGGAGAGGCCGAACGAATGATGCACCGAGGGACGGCGGAGGTCGGCGTCTAGCAACAGCACGCGACGGCCCGCCTGCGCCATCACCGCTGCCAAGTTGCAGGCGGTGGTCGTCTTGCCTTCGCCCGAGTCTGCTGATGTCACCATCAGCACTTGGAGCTCGCCGTTCACCCCCGCGAACTGCAAGTTTGTCCGCAGCATCCGGTACGCCTCTGCCGCGACCGACTGCGGCTCTTCCACGCAGATGGGCAACCCGCCCCATGCCGACCTCATCGAGCTTCATCTCCTTTGCGCGTTTTGCTCATGTCGACCACGTCGATCACCCCGAGGACGGGCAATCCGAGCACGGCAGCCACCTCCTGCTCTTCCTTCAGCGTCTGATCGGTGAATTCGCGCAGGAAGGCCACCCCGACGCCGACGAGCAGCGCCAGCACCGCAGCTACTGCCACGTTCAGCCCGATATTCGGCCCGACGGGCTGATTTGGCAGCGACGCTTGGTCGAGAATTGCCACGTTGTCGACCTTCATCAACTTCGGCAGATTGGCGAGAAACGACTGGGCAAACCCATCGGCCAGCTGCTGGGCCCGCACTGGGTCGCCATCGCGCACGGTGACGGCGGTAACCAGCGATTCCTCCGCCGTGCGCACCCGGACTTTTTGCAACAGCTCCTCCACCGACAGGCCGCCGCCGACCCGGGCCAGCACATCGCCGGCGATCTGGCGGCTCTGGAGAATCTCCACATATGTGGCCAGCAAGCTCGTATTCGCTGCCAGATCGCCTGCCGCCACCCCTTCGCCGCTCGGGCGCGCCTGCACGATCAAGCTCGCCGTCGATTCATAATCAGGCTCCACCCACAGCGCGCTGGCCGCTCCCGCCAACAGCGCGACCAGCACCACCCCGAGCACGATCCCCTTCCATCGTCGGCGCAAGATCGCCGCCGCTTCCACCACCTGCAACTCCATCCCCTCTGCGCCCCCCTGCCTTTTGGTTCACCCACACCTTTCGTTCGACCGTCCCAACCCCTGCAGCGAACGCAAGGGCCAGGATACCCGAACGAAACGCTCCTTCGGATACACGGAAGTTCTAGTCCGTCCCGCTTCCATCCAGCTCCCCTGTAGCTCGCTGAGCCTCCACAGAGTTTGTGCTGTTCAAGCTGGAGAGCGTTATCGCCGCTCTGCCTACCTACGTCTGCGCCACTGCCCGCAGAAACGGTCGTTCTCGTCCACGACCGACTATAGTCCCGGTCGTTCATTATAACGAAC
>JGI12273J12029_10001730_pt1 | contig 23486 bp, 24 predicted proteins | sample SoiCrureplicaC0C_FD_12029 | JGI IMG/M metagenome (IMG submission 12029) | reverse complement strand
AAAAAGCCCCTGGGCCGCGACGGAGTGTGGAGGTTCCGCAACGGGCCAGAGGCCTTGTAAGGGGGAATCTATCTGCAACTTCCAGAAGAAGTGGAAGCACGCGCTGATGTCGACGTTTCCTGTCGAACAATGACGAATTGAAATATAGCACAGGTCATGATCGATTGGCAAGCGCTTTTTTCTGCATGTCTAACTCGTGCGCTCACAGCTTCAGGATCAACGATAAAAAAGGACGGTGCACACGTTGCACCGTCCTTTTTTTGCTTACCGCCGTGCCAGCCGTTCGAGGTCGATCCCTCGCAGGCGGCACCAATCAGCTGTCTCGCCGCGTACGATCAGCGGGCGTTCGGCCAGTTCGCTGACGGTGCGGCATTCCTGCAGGACCAGAACGGCGCGCAGCTCGTCATGCCAGTGCTCGACCAGTTCCACCACATAGTCGACGCCATGTGCCATCAGCGGGCGCAACAGCGCGCCTGCAACGCCGACGGCGCGGGCGCCCAAGGCGAGGCATTTGGCGACGTCGAGCGCGCTCTGGATGCCGCCGGAGCCCAGCAGGTCGAACTGCTCCCGATAGGTCTGCGCTTCCAGTAGCGAAACGGCGGTCGTCTGCCCCCACCCTTCCAGTTGGTGGAAACGGTGACCGGGTCGGCGTTGGTTTTCGATCGAGACGAAGTTCGTCCCGCCCATGCCGGCGACATCGACGATCGCCACGCCGAGCTCGCGCAGCTTCGCATAGGTCTCGGCCGCCATGCCGTTGCCGACTTCCTTCACGATCACCGGCACGTCCACGCTCTCGACGACCGCACGAATCTTCTCTGCCAAGCCGCGGAAGGCGCGATCTCCTTCGGGCATGGTCAGCTCCTGTGCGACGTTGAGGTGCAGGTGCAAGAAATTCGCGTCGATCATCTCGATGACGCGTTTGGCATCGTCCGGGGTTGCCCCTGCGCCCAAATTGCCGATGACGATCCCGTGCGGGTTGACCTCGCGCACCACTGTATAGGTGCGCGCCAGCCGCGGGTCCTTCAACGCTGCGCGCTGTGAGCCGACCGCCATCGCCACGCCCGTCCGGCGCGCCAGCTCGGCGAGGTCACGGTTGATCCGCTCCGTCTCGTCCGCCCCGCCCGTCATCGCATTAATGAAAATCGGCGAACTGAAGGTCAGTCCGCCGACTTTGGTCGCAAGGGAAACTTCTGCCAGATCACAGTCAGGCAGGGCCCGGTGTACGAAACGCAGGTCGGAGAAGCCGGTGTTATGAGTGACCGGCAGTTCCAACGCGTATCGCACATGATCCAGCTTACGCTGTTCAATCGTCACGGAAGCTCCCTACTTTCCCAGTTGAAACGTACTCACGTACTTCGTCCTTGCCTTAGTCCTTCTTGAACAGGTCGCCGAACACGTCGCCCAGCGTACCGAGCGATGCGCCACCTTCTTGCGGCGCGTACGGGTTGTGCACTTCCTGCTCACGACGGCGCTTGCCGCCGCCACCACCGCCACGGCGTTCGCCGCCGCGATCTTCGCGCGGGGCCGGGGTGTAGCCTTCTTCCGCTTCGCGGATCGAGAGCGAGATGCGCTGTTCGTCCGGGTTGACGTCGAGGATCTTCACCTTCACCTCTTGGCCTACTTCCAGCACTTCGTCGACCGTGCCGACATGGCGGTTGGCCACTTGCGAGATGTGCACGAGACCTTCCACGCCCGGCAGTAGTTCAACGAATGCGCCGAAGGACACGAGGCGCTTCACCGTACCGGTCACGATGTCGCCCGCGTTGAACTTGTCGTTCACTTCGCCCCACGGGCCTTTGCTCGCCTGTTTGATCGAGAGCGAGATGCGGCCTGCAGCTGGATCTACCTTCAGCACTTTCACTTGGACTTGGTCGCCTTCCTTGACCACGTCGCCCGGGGTGTCGACGCGATGATGCGCCATCTCGGAGATGTGCACCAGACCGTCCACGCCGCCGAGGTCGACGAACGCGCCGAAGGAGGTCAGACGCTGCACGGTGCCCGTCAGCACGGCACCCGGCTGGATCGCATGGATGCGCTCTTCCTTCTGCGCTTCGAACTCCTCGTCGAGCACTGCTTTTGCTGAGAGGATCACTTTGTTGTCGCCGCGGTCAAACTCAACGATCTTCACGCGCAAGGTGCGGCCCTTGTAGTCGCTGAAATCTTCGACAAAGTGGCGCTCAACGAGGGAGGCCGGGATGAACCCGCGCACGCCAAGGTCGACCACGAGGCCGCCCTTGACCACGTCAGCCACGGTGACGTCGAAGACTTCGCCGCTGTTGAACTTCGCTTCCAGCGCGTCCCACGCCTTGACGCCGTCGACAGCCTTCTTCGAGAGGATCAGCTTGCCTTCTTCGTCGTTGATGCGGGTGATCTTCACTTCGACTTCCTGCCCGACTTGGAGCACGTCTGCGACGTTGTCGATGCGCAGCGTCGACAGCTCGCCGATCGGAATCACGCCGTCGTATTTGTAGCCGACGTCGATGATTGCTTGACTGTCTTCCACCTTGGTGACCGTGCCCTTGACAATGTCACCCTTCTGGAACGTTACCAGATCCATATCCTTCATCTCTTCCACCATTGACTCTACCTCCTATTCGTTAAGCGCAAGGCAAAACAAACGCTTATGTAACTCGTTGTGGATCTATCGGGACGGACGCTTACCACAAAACAAGAGGCAAAGCTTCCGGTTCCACACGCAGGTATGGGTCAAACCTAGTATGAGTCGAGTGCCGTGCTCTCATACGAGCGCCGGCTGTTGGATCAGGAGTGCTCGCGGATCAGCTGTTCGATAGCGCCCATGATCTTGTTCGTCACGAGCGTTAGGGCTTCCTTGCCCCCCTGTTCCCGCTCCGCCGAAATGTCGAGGGGCGGGCCGAAGACCAGTTTGATGCGACCGAACAGCTTGTAGCGGCCGATGATGGCGACAGGGACGACATGCGAGGATTTGGTGCGGGTGGCAAAATAGGCGGCACCCGACTGTCCCTGCTCGACTTGCCCGGTCTTGCTGCGCGTGCCCTCTGGGAACACGCCCAGCACTTCGCCGTCGTCCACCAGTTGAATGGCGGTGCGCAACGCTTGGCGATCGCCAGCACCGCGCTTGACGGGAAAGGCTCCGAGGTCTTTGACAATCCAGCCGACGACAGGCGTTGTAAACAGCGTGTCTTTGGCCATGAAGCGGATGCGGCGCGGCATTGCCGAGCCGATCAGCGGCGGATCAAAATTTGAGATATGATTCGAGCACAACACCACGCCGCCCTCGCGCGGCAGGTTTTCCAACCCGACCACCTGACGGCGTACCACGGTGTGAAATGCGACGTTGCAGATAAATTTCGCTAGCCCATAGATCATCTTGCATGACTCCTGACGTTATCAGTTCTGGCGCGTTGCGTGCATGCGGCAGATGTCGAGAATGCGGTCGATCACCTGCTCGATGGTCAATCCTGTCGTATCGAGCAACAGCGCGTCGTCCGCCTGCTTCATCGGCGAATGCTCGCGGCCGCTGTCGTACTCATCGCGGCGCTTGATGTCTTGCTTCAGCTGTTCGAAGTCGATCTGCTGGCCTTTGGCCACCAGCTCTTGATAGCGGCGTTCTGCCCGCTCTTCGACCGATGCGGTCAGCCAGATTTTCACGTCCGCATCGGGGAGCACCACCGTGCCGATGTCGCGGCCGTCCATGACCACGCCCGTGCGGCGCGCCATGTCGCGCTGCAGCTCGACCATCGCTTCCCGCACACCCGACACAGCGGAGACGGCCGACACATGCGAGGTGACGTCCAAGGAGCGGATCGCCTCCGTGATGTCTACACCGTTGAGGGTGACCGTCTGACCGGCTTCCCCCTGTTGCAGGTCGATCTGGACCGAATGGGCCAGCGTGACGAGCGCTGCTTCGTCTGTGAGGTCGATGCCGAGTTGCAATGCTTTCCAGGTGATGGCTCTGTACATGGCGCCTGTATCCACATAGGTCAGGCCGAGCGCCCGGGCCACTTGGCGGGCCACAGTGCTCTTGCCCGCTCCAGCGGGACCGTCGAGCGCCACTCGCAGTCTGTTCATTGTGTATGCCTCCTACGTGCCCGAGACAAAAAAAGCAGGCCATCGCCCGCTTTTTATGCATGATTTATTAATTTCAAGTATGCTCAAATAGGACGGTGGGACACGCCTTTTCAATTGTCAATCTCTTCTATCTGATAGTACCATACCCGTTCTCGCCGTGCAACCGACTCGGGTGCTAGTTCATAAAATGCACAGGGCCGACGTCGATGCCCTTACCATCGTTCGTCTCCACCTGCGTGCCTGGCACTGGATAGGAGATCTTCGGGTCGTTGTGATCGATTTCGAAACGGTACAAGCCTGGAATCTTCGACGTGTCGATGGTCAGCACATCGTCCTTGTTGACGCGCACGGTGACTTCGTCCCGCGTGAAGGCGCTGATCGGTACGCCGTTGACCTTCACCCACGCCTTGGGCAAGGCCCCGCCGTTGACGCCCACGGTGCGGATCGTGATCTCCGTCGGCTCCCGGTTGGTCGCAGCGGTGGTCAACACGCTGTTCGACCGCTCGCCTTCCAACCGATCGACCGAGCTTAACATCTCGCGCCCTTCGGGCACGGTCAAGATCAACTGCACGATGATCACCAGCGCGAAGCAGACGATGATCAGCTTGAACAGCGGTTTCTCCAGGCGCTTGTACGCCTGCATGAAGCGGTCTTCGTACGATTGCCGCCGCCGTTGTTCCATAGTACACCACCCCCGGATACGTTCCATCCTATGCAAGTCCTAGGGGTTTCATACTTGTCTGCCATCGGGATCGGCGACGCTAGCCGAGCACGCCGCGCTCGCGCATTTCGATCTGTCGCTTGAAGCTGTACTGCACGATTCGTTGACGATCCGCTTCGTTAATCTCCCAATACTTGAGCGAGACGTGCTTCAACCCGTGCTCGTTCGGTTGGGCGACGCGAATCACGCGGGCCTTGCCGACGATGCGCGCCGGTCCCGTCTCCGTAGGCAGATCGAACGTGAAGCCGATCACGTCGTTCGCTTGGATCGGCAACGTGTCCTTCACCCGGAACGACAGCCCACCGCCGGAGATATCCACACTTTCTGCCCGGGAGGTGATCAATTCGTTGCCGAGCGCGGGGATGTAGACCAAATCCATCGGAACGTTGATCGGCACGCGCAGAAACTCGCGGCGCTGTTGGCGATGCACGTCTGAGTAGGGCGGCTTCTGCAACTCCAGCAGCTCGATCTGGCGCTTCGTGCGCCCGGTGACGTGGGTCACGAACATGCAGCTGGCCCCGTCGACCGCCCGATACCGGGCGACGACTGTCAATCTGTCTGGCAGCACCACCGGTCGCGCGCCTTCAGGGGCATCCTGCCGAATCGGCAGGTCGACATACAGCGCGTTCTTCTCCATGTCTTGGACTCGGCAGGTGTAGCGGCCGAGGTATTGGCCTTCTGTGACTTCCAACTGAATGTTTTGTCCGATCACTGGATATGACATTCGTTTCACTCTCCGGTTCTAAGTCCTCGATCTTGCAGGAGACTGTACCAGTTGCATGAGAGACGCACTAACAAAAGTATAGCGCATTTTGTGTACTTGCGCTACGAACGACAGAATATGATGAGGCGAGACAACCCTCGTTCTATCTTACGGAAAGGAGTGCTGCGATATGAAGCCAGGCCGGCCTTTCTTTTTCTTCATCGATCTTCCCTCGCTTCGCTTCCTCATCCCTGCTGTGTTTGTCACTGTGTTCGTGGCCGCCTCCTTCGCAGTGCTGTCTCATCGCGAAGCGACGACGCTCCCGGCCCCGGCCACGGTGATGGTCGACCCGGGACATGGCGGCTACGATCCGGGGGTGAAGCTCCCCGAGATCACCGAAGCGGACCTGACGCTCGCGATCGGCAAGAAGCTGCAAGCCACCTTGATGAAGCGCGGCGTCACCGCCCAGCTCACGCGGACAAGCGACGATGATTTTGCCGACAGCGGCACGCGCGGTAGCCGCTCGAAGCGCAGCGACCTCGAACAGCGCATCGCCTTGACCGAAGCGGCGCAGGCGAAACTGTTCATCTCCTTGCACGCCAACTCCTCTAGCCTCGCAACGCGAGGAGGAGCCGAAGTGTTCTACAACAGTGCTGTGCGCGGGGCCAAAGAGTTGGCGTTGAACGTACAGCGCGAGCTGCATAAGCTACCCTCGATGTCGAAGCGAGAAGCGAAGGCTGCCAGCTACTACCTGCTGAAGCATCAATCGATTCCAGCGTTGATCATCGAATGCGGCTACTTGAACTTTGCCGACGAACGGGCACGGCTCAGCTCGGACGAATACCAGCAACTGATCGCCGAAGCGATCGCAGCGGGGATCACCCAATCGCTCGACGACCAAGCGCTGGATAAAAAAGAGGAGGGTCAGTGACCCTCCTCTTTTTCATGTGCTAGCGCAGTTTCTCGACGCCGATCTCGTCGCCGTCCACAGCGCTGATGTAGACCTTGTACGTATCGCGGTCCATCGTGCCGATGAACTCGTAAGCCAGCTCTTCCTGCCGCAGCGGGTTCAAGATCTGCGCGAGGCGCACTTCCTGGATCTGCACCTTCGGCGAGACGAACTTGCGGGCGTCCGCTTCGCTGACGGTCGCCTTCGCGATCGTGCGCGGCTTGTGGTTGAACACGTAGTCCTGCAAGTTCAAGCCGACCACTTCCCCGTTGTCCAGCGCGACCTTGACCGCCAGTTTGTCCGGGTAGATGCGCACGCCGTTGACCAGCGGCACGAATTCGTAGACGCCAACGTGGTCGTAGGTGTCGATGTTGACCAGCTCGCGCGCATCGATCTGATGAGCTGCCAGATACTTGCGAGCATACTCCGCCCCTTGGTACAGGTCGATCGCTTCCTTCTGCACGGTGCGATTGTCCATGTAGGAGGTGATGTTGCCCCCCTTCACGGCCATCGTCATGTACGCGTTGCGATCCTTGTGATCTTGCTTGATCGTGATGGTGTAGGAGGCGAACGGAGCCCCCTTGCCATTCTGCTGCACGATGATATTCTTCGTATCCGGCAAGCCGAGGAAGTCCTTCGCGCGCTTCGCCGCAGCGGTCGCGTCGATCGGGTTGCCCATCAGCTTCGCTTCGTTCGGGCGGTTCCGGGTCTTCAGATCGTTGCCCGTCGGACCGAAGTTCAGCGTCTTCTGGCTGTTGACGCCCTTCTCGATCGCGCGGAAGCCGTCGACGATGATGTTATCCGTCTTCTTATCGGTCTGCGTCAGCGCCAGTTCCGCATCCATCCAGCGCAAATTCTTCGCGATGACGGCCGACTGCAACTGGCTCAATTGATTCTCCAGCCGCTTCGAGCGCTCATAGAGCTGCTGCAAGTTCTGCCATTCCTGATCGCTCAGTGCTTGGGCTTGCTTCGTGCCGCCCTTCGTATTGTCCTCATGGATGGCCACGCGGTAGGAGAAGTTGCCAACGTCGGTCAGGAAGTTCATCGTGGAATTGAACGGCATCAGCGACAGCGGCAGTTCCCCGACGTCGTTGCGCGCTTCGGCCGCCAGCCGCCAGACTTCGGTCAGCGCGCTGGCCCGTTGCAGGCGTGAGTTGACGGCGAGCGACTTGCCCAGCTCGTCCTGCAACAGGTTCATATGGTCGCTCAAGTCATGGAAGGCGCGTTGGTACTGGTTCTCTGCCTTGAGCAGCAGGGCTTGTTTTTCCTTGTGCTCCCGATAGCCCCAGATGCCGGTTGCCACCAGCGTGAGGGCGAGCACGATTGTGGTCACGCGACTGAACATGTCCGTTCGACCTCCTCTCGGTCTCGTGCGTTATTTGCAGAAGATGTGCCGGCCAATCCGCTTGATCTGCGGGCGCGACCAGATCCATTTCGAGGTCGCGGTGACCGGGTTGAAGTAGTACAGTGCGTTGCCCGACGGGTCCCACCCGTTCAGCGCATCGCGCACCGCTTTGCGCGATTGTTCATTCGGTGTCAGCCAGATCTGCCCGTCCGCGACTGCCGTGAACGCGCCCGGCTGGAAGATGATGCCTGGGATCGTGTTCGGGAACTGCGCGTTGTCTTGGCGGTTGAAGATCACAGCGGCGATGGCGACTTGCCCGATGTAGGGCTCCCCGCGCGCTTCGCCGTACACGGCGTTCGACAGCAGCTTCAAGTCGTTGCCCGACACGTTGCGGCCGCCAATTGAGGCGGAGCGCGTGTTGGCCGGCTGCGTCACAGCGGCTGGCCGTGGCGGTGTGGTCTGGCGTGTCTGTGTGGTCTGGCGCGTCGGTGTGGTCTGGCGTGTCTGTGCGGCTTGTTGACGCTGGCCATACGGGTTGTAGCCCTTCGTGGCGGCCACCAAGCGGCTGCGCGTGTTCGCGCCGACCACGCCGTCCACCTTCATGCCGAACTTGTACTGGAAGTTGCGAACTGCCCAGTATGTACCGTAGCCGAACGCGCCGTCGACGTTGCCCTTGTAGTAGCCGAGGAACTTCAGACGGCTCTGGAGCTCGCGGACATCGTTCCCCGAACTGCCGCGCACGAGCGTTCGGTTGGTGAAAACAGTCTGGGATTGGTTGTTGGGTGCGAACACGGTCGGTTCCACGTATATGCAGATGAAAGCGAACAGCATGGTGAAGACCGCCAGCAGCACCTTCCCCTGTTTTCTCATAAAACCCCCTCCATCTCAGTTGGTGTCTTCATGTCTTGTCTTATTGTGGGCAGGGCGGCCGACTGCATCCATGACAAAAAAAGGGAGAGCCGCACACAGGCGGCTCTCCTCACAGGCTGGCACTTAGACCAGCGTCTCGATATCGAAATGGTCTTCATTGTCACACAGGCAGCGCTTGAACCCTGTGTCGATCTGTCCGCGGTAGTCGCGGATCCCGCGTAGGATGAACGATTCCCCACAGCGGCGGCACCGAATATGCACCTTGATCCGCTCTGTGCTGGTTTGCGGCATAGTCCCCGCCTCCTTTTCATGACAACAGTGTCGCCAAGGAAGCGGACTTCTAAACGTCTGTGGCGCGCCCCTTCGGATCGACCGCCTGGGGCTTGTACGGCGAGCGGTCCTGCGCCGCGCGCACCTTGCGCAGCCCATTGACCCACAGCCAGATCATGAACGGCAAGGTCATGGCGACGTACAAGGTCTGCTCGGTCAGCAACAGGGCATCATACACAGCGTGGCACGCCCACGGCGAGAGGAATGCGATCAGGAAATAGGTGACGCGTTTGCGCGGCGTGCTGGCGAAGCGCGCCTTGCCGAGGTAATAGCCCATGATCACGCCGAACAGGGCGTGGCCGGGCACGGCAAACAACGTGCGGAACGGAACTGACTCCCAGCCGAGGTTCAGGACTTTGATGATGTTCTCCAGCGTGGCGAACCCCAGCGAAGCGGCCACAGCGTAGACGATGCCATCGTACTCCTCATCGAACTCGCGGTGGCGCACGGCCAGCCAGACCGTCAGCCCGTACTTGGCCAACTCCTCGAACACCGCCACCACGAACACCGTCTGCGCCAGCGGCGACGACACGAAGCGACCGATCCAGTCGACCGCATACATGACCGGCAGCGCCGACAGCATACCGGTGAGAAACAGCAGCGCGACCAGCCGGAGCGGTTCATGGTCATACGCATCGCGGATATAGAAATAGGACATCAGCGCAATGGCCGGTGCCACCGCGCAGATCAACAGCCAGAACACGTCCATGCTCGTCCCTCCCCTTTGACACAAGTTGATCCCATTCGGCATAATATCCATAAGCATCCACCAGGAGAGGCGGAGACATGTCTTTGAAACCCATGAAGCAGATTGTCATACTCACAACGGGCGGCACGATCGCCATGATGGAAGATCCACACACGGGCGCTGTGCGCCCGGTGCAAAATGCGGCAGACCTCTCACAGGCGGTGCCGCAACTGCGCGACAGTGCCCACGTGCAGATGGAGGCGTTCAGCAATGTGCCGAGCCCACACCTCACGCTAGAAATGATGGCAGAACTTGGACGGACCGTCAAGCAAAAACTGGCAAACGACGACGTCGACGGCCTCGTGATCACCCACGGCACCGATACGCTGGAGGAGACCGCCTACTACCTCGATCTGATCCTCCCGCCTGGCAAGCCGGTCGTGTTGACAGGCGCGATGCGCTCCAGCAACGAATTGGGTGCGGACGGCCCGCTGAACTTGCTCAACTCGGTGCGTACAGCAGCCAGTGCCGATGCCCACCACCAAGGGGTGGTCGTCGTGCTCAACGATGAGATCCACGCGGCGCGGTTCGTAACCAAGACACACACGTCCAACGTGGCGACCTTCCAATCCCCAGCTGTCGGGCCGATCGGCATCGTCGGCAAGCGGGGCGTCCAAGTCCGCCACATCCCGAAGCCGCACGCCCACATCCCCGTCGACGGCCTCGCGCCGCAGGTCGGGCTGCTCAAGGCAGCGGTCGGCATGGGGGACGAGGTGATCCGCTTCCTGATCGCCAACGGCTGTCGAGGGCTCGTGATCGAAGCGCTCGGGGCGGGCAATGTGCCACCACAGATGGTCCCCGGTATTAAAGACGCAATCGACCGCCACATTCCCGTCATTTTGGTCTCCCGTTGTTACAACGGCATCGTACAGGATGTCTACGGCTACGAAGGCGGCGGCAAACACCTGCACGATCTCGGCGTGCTGTTCGGCAATGGGCTGAACGGCCAGAAGGCGCGGATCAAGCTGATGGTCGCCCTGCAGGAGACATCGGACCGCGAGCGTTTAAAACAATACTTCAATGAAGAATAGTAACACAGAAAAAAGCCGGTTGCCACGGAGGCAACCGGCTTTTTGCGATGTAGGGCTAGACCCAGCCACGTAGTTGAGACGCTTCCGCCATCCGACGCACCCCGACCATGTACGCGGCGAGGCGCATGTCGATCTTGCGAATGCGCGCCGTCTCGTAGACGGAGTGGAAGGAGCGCGACATGATCTCGCGCAGGCGATGGTCGACCTCTTCCGAGGTCCAGTAGTAGCCTTGGTTGTTCTGTACCCACTCGAAATAGGAGACGATCACGCCCCCTGCGTTCGCTACCACGTCCGGCACGAGCAGGACGCCGCGCTCGGAGAGGATCTTCGTCGCTTCGATCGTCGTCGGGCCGTTGGCCGCTTCCACGACGATCTTCGCCTTGATGTTGTGGGCGTTGCGCGCGGTGATCTGGTTCTCGATCGCCGCCGGCACGAGGATGTCGCAATCCAGTTCGAGCAGTTCTTGGTTGGTGATCGTGTTCTTGTAGAGCTTGGTCACCGTGCCGAAGGAGTCCCGACGGTCGAGCAGATACTCGATGTCGAGGCCCTTCTCGTCATAGAGGCCGCCGTACGCGTCGGAGATGCCGACGACGAGCGCACCGGCGTCATGCATGAACTTGGCGAGGTAGCCGCCCGCATTGCCGAAGCCCTGCACGACCACCTTCGCACCCTTCAGTTCGATGCCCTTGACGGTCGCCGCTTCTTGGATCGCGATCGCCACACCGCGGGCAGTCGCCGAATCGCGACCGTGCGAGCCGCCGAGCACCAGCGGTTTGCCAGTGATGAAGCCCGGTGCATCGAACTCGCGGATGCGGGAGTATTCGTCCATCATCCACGCCATCGATTGCGAGTTGGTGAACACGTCCGGTGCCGGGATGTCCTTCGTCGGGCCGACAATCTGCGAGATCGCGCGGACATAGCCGCGGCACAGGCGCTCCAGTTCGCGGAACGACATCTCGCGCGGGTCGCAGATGATGCCGCCCTTGCCCCCGCCATACGGCAAATTGGCGATGCCGCATTTCAGCGACATCCAGATGGCAAGCGCCTTGACTTCGTCCTCGGTGACATCCGGATGGAAGCGAATGCCGCCCTTGGTCGGGCCGACCGCGTCGTTATGTTGTGCCCGGTAGCCCGTAAACACCTTGACCGAGCCATCGTCCATGCGGACCGGGATGCGGACCGTCAGGACGCGCAACGGTTCCTTGAGGAGTTCGAACATCTCCTGGCCGTAACCGAGCTTGTTGAGCGCATCTTGGATGACCAGCTGGGTGCTGGTGAGAACATTCAGATTTTCCAGAGGTTCAGACGTTGTTGTTGTGTTGGGGTTTACACTTTGCGTATTCAATCCGCTTCGACCACCTTTGAACAATTGAAAGGTTTGCTAACCCTCAATCAATATACACCTGCGTTTGCACGCTGGCAAGCGATCAGCACTTCGATATGACTTCCGACCCGGGAGCAGACAGCCTTCCCGCGCTTTGTACTCATGATAGCATACGCGACAAGGCTTGTCGTCCCATTTTACGAATCTTTCGCCCCGTTAGACTTCGTGCCCTTCGTCGGGAAAATCATCGGGGTTATCGACAGTGACGAGCGTTTCCGCGCTTGCAGAAGCAGTCGCTTGGACATCGCCATCATCGGGATTGTCGAAAGCGATCAGATCCTGTTCGCCGCCTTCCTTGCGCGTGATCTGATTGAAGGGCGTCCGGCCCGGTTTTGGTTGCAAGGACACGTGAATTCCCCCTCGGAGTCAGAGTGTCGAATGACGAACAACCTCAGTGTTGCCCATTTTCAACAGTAGAATGCCCCGTCACCCCAAGTTTGTGCGCGACCAACCCCGTCGTGCCCGCTTGGACGACAATCGTGATCAAAATGGCGAGGAACGTCACCGCTTGAATTTCGCGATAATGCGTGAGATGCAGGCCGGCGATCAACGCGACGAGCGCGGCCGGGATCACCCCCGTCTCCCGCACCCAGCACATGAAGAGCAACTCCCGCCAGCTCCACTTCGCGATGCGATCCACCCCCGCGCAGAGCAACACGGTCAGCGGACGGGCGACCAGCATGAAGACGGCGACGATCACCAGCCCTTCGACCCAATACTCCGCAAGCGCAGCGAAATCAACTTGCGAGCCGAGCAAGATAAAGATCATCATCCGCAAGATCAAGGTCAGCCCTTCAAAAAAATGCCCAACTTCCTGCAGCCGCTCCGACTGAATCGGCCAGCCAAACGTGCGGTGATTGCCCAGCACTACACCTGCTGCAAAAGTCGCCATGAAGCCGCTCACATGGAGCAGATCGCCGACCAGATAGGCGACGAGCGCGCACACGATCACCACGACCGAGGCGTATTCGCGGAGCAGACCCGGTCGGCGGTCGGTGATCAAGAGCGCCCCCAAGTATCCGATCACGAGGCCGACGAACAAGCCCCCCGCCGCCATGAGCACGAAGTCGAGCACACTGCCCAGCAGCGAGAAGCTCTCCCCGCCTGCGACGATGCCGAGCGTGGCAAACGTCAGGATGGAACCGGTTGCATCATTGAAGGCCGATTCGCTCTCCACCGTCTGCTTCAACCGCGCTTCGATTGGCACCTGCTTAAACACAGGGATCAGCGTGGCCGGGTCGGTCGAGGAGATGATCGCGGCGAGCAAGAACGCGACCAGAAACGGCACGTCCAATACAGCATATGCGGCCCAGGCGGTCACCGTCGCGGTGATCAACACCCCCGGAATCGCCAACATCGTAATCGTCAACCACACCTGACGCAGGATGCGGAGCGAGATCGCCCGCCCGCCATCGAACAAGATCAGCGTCGCGCCACACACGATCAAGAACTGATCAGCCACCGACTCCGGCGACAGCGCCACCAGATGCAACACGGGTCCGATCAGCACGCCTGCGAGCAGAAACACCGCCACATCGGGCACCCGCAACAGCTGCGCCACGCGCCCGCCCACCATGCCGACCAGCAGCACGATGACGACCAAGGCGAGGTACTGCAACACCACTTCCATCGTCGTAGATTCCATCTGGCACACCGACTCCTATCTGTTTCTTTCGCTTAGAATAACCAAAAAAAGGCATGTCGCTCCCTCTGGGGCTCATGCCTTTTCTCGCTGCAGCAAGTTGAGTTGAACTCGTTACGCCCGAGCGAGCGCCTGATCGAGATCGGCGATCAGATCAGCTGGATCTTCCAACCCGACCGAATAGCGGAGCAGCCCATCGCCGATGCCGCGCTTCAGGCGCTCCGGAGCGGGCATGCCGCTGTGCGACATCGTGCGCGGGTAGGACAGGATCGTCTCCACCCCGCCGAGCGAGACGGCGACGAGCGGCAGCTGCACCCGCTCCATCAGCTGGCGCGCCCGCCCCTCGCTGCCGACGTCAAACGAGAGCACCGCGCCGAAGCCGTCCGCCTGCTGCCGTTGGATGTCATGTCCCGGATGCGTGGGCAGGCCGGGATAGTAGACCGCTTCGATCCGGCCTTGCCGCTGTTGCTCAGCCAGCCAAGCCGCCACCTGTTGCGCCCCTGCTTCGGACGCTTCCAATCGCACCTTCAACGTCTTCAAGCCGCGCTGGAACAAGAAGCAATCCTGCGGCCCAAGCACGCCACCAAGCGCATTTTGCAAAAAATACAATCGTTTGCACAGCACTTCGTCGCGGGCGATCACCGCCCCGGCCACCACATCGGAATGGCCGCCGAGGAACTTGGTGCCGCTGTGCACGACGATGTCGAGCCCGAGGTCGAGCGGCCGCTGCAGGTACGGCGTCAAGAACGTGTTGTCGACGATCGACAGGAGGCCGTGCTCCCGCGCGATCGCGGCTGCTCCGGCGAGGTCGGTCACCTTCAGCAGCGGGTTGGACGGCGATTCTAACAAGAGCCCCTTCGTGTTCGGGCGAATCGCTGCTCGAATCTGTTCGAGGTCGGTCGTGTCGACGAACGTCGTCTCGATCCCGAAGCGGTTGACCACCTGCGTCAGCGCGCGGAACGTGCCGCCGTAGATATCGTCGCAGGCGATCAGATGGTCGCCCTGCGAGAACAGGAACAGCACCGTCGTGATCGCTGCCATCCCTGAGCCGAAGGCGAAGGCTTGGGTACCGTTCTCCAGCACAGCCAGCGTCCGCTCCAACGCCGCCCGCGTCGGATTGCCCGAACGGGCGTACTCATACGCTTGGGGAGCAAACGGGTCTTCCTGATGAAACGTCGAAGCCTGATAGATCGGAATCGCCGACGCGCCAGTCGTCGGGTCGAGCTCGTTGCCAGTGTGCAGCAGCTTCGTCGCGTAAGAGAGCGTGCGGTTGTGATCAGCCAATGGGGGTCTCCTCCTCCAGCCACGCGCGGGCCGTCTGCAGTGCTTGTGCCAAGTCTGCGATCAAGTCGTGCGGATGCTCGATGCCGACGGAGAGCCGCAACAAGCCGTTGGTCACGCCGACCGCGATGCGTTGCTCCTCCGGGATGTCGAAGTGCGTTTGACGCGACGGGTACGTGATCAGCGACTCCACCCCGCCGAGCGATTCGGCGAACGTGATCAGGTGCAGGCTGCGCAGGATCGGCTCGACCAACCGCTCATCAGCCAGTTCAAACGACAGCATGCCGCCCGCTCCATCGGCCTGCCGCTCATGAATGTCGCGCCCAGCGTGGTCGGGCAGCCCCGGGTAGTACACGCGGCTGACCTGCGGATGCTGCGCCAACCACTGCGCCACCACCTGCGCATTCGCCTGATGGCGCTCCATGCGCAACGCCAGCGTCTTCATGCCTCGCATCAACAGCCAACAATCCTGGGGGCCGAGCGTCGCACCGATCGAATTTTGCAGAAAATACAACCGTTCGGCGAGCTCAGGCGTCGCCGCGACGACCAGCCCTGCCAGCACATCGTTGTGCCCGCCGAGGTACTTCGTCGCACTATGGACGACGATGTCCGCTCCGAGCGCCAGCGGCCTCTGTAGAAGCGGGGTCATGAACGTGTTGTCAACGATGGTCAGCAGCCCATGCTGGTGGGCGACGGCGATCACCTGCGCCAGATCGGTGATCCGCATCGTCGGGTTGGTCGGCGTTTCGATAAAAATCGCCCGGGTGTTCGCTTGGATCGCCGCCGTCACCGCTGCGGTGTCCCCGGTGTCGACGAAAGTGGCGGAGATGCCTTGACGGGGCAGAATCTGCTCGATCAACCGGTAAGTGCCGCCGTAGAGGTCGTGCGACACGATCAGGTGATCGCCCTGTCCGAACAGCCCGAACACCCCGGCGATCGCCGCCATGCCCGAGGCATAGGCAAAGCCCTGCACGCCGCCTTCAAGCTCAGCGATCGCCGCTTCCAGCGTGGTGCGGGTGGGGTTTTTCGTACGCGTATAATCGAAGCCCGTGCTCTCGCCGAGCCTGGGGTGTCCATACGTGGTGGAGAGGTGGATCGGCGAGGAGATCGCGCCCGTCTGCGGGTCGCGGCGGTTGCCGATCTGGGCCAAGCGGGTTTCCATGTGGTTGCTCATCTGTGGTGTCCTCCGTTTCCAAGCAAAAACGACCTCTCTCCGAGGAGAAAGGCCGCGAGCTGTTCGTTGATTGGCAAACAGGCACAGAGGTCGCTTTCTCTCATCTCTCAGGCACGCCATGCGTGTCCTGCAGGAATTGGCACCGTGCATGTTTTCAGAAGTGAAAACAAGCCGGTTGCCGGGCATCATAGGGCCAGTCCCTCCGCCTACTCGGGATAAGAGCGATCGTATTGGTTGTTATTGTGTACACAATACCGTGGGTTGCATTGTCTGTCAAGGGGCTTTTTGCCAGTTATAGGGACAGCAGAAGACGCACACCTTAAGCCCGAACAACATGACACTACGGAGGACGTGACCGCATGGAAAAGGCCGGAACGAAGATTCACTTGCTTCCTTTATTGGCCCTCGCTACCGTGCCCCTGATCATGGTGCTAGGGAATTCGATGCTCGTGCCGATTCTGCCGCAGATGCAAGAAGAGATCGGCATCTCGAAGTTTCAGTCCTCGCTGGTCATCACTTTGTTCTCCGTGCCAGCGGGTCTGATCATTCCCTTGGCTGGCTTCCTCTCCGACCATTTTAATCGGAAGGTCGTCATCGTCCCTGCCCTGCTCCTCTACGGACTGGGTGGCGTGGTTGCTGGTGTCTCTGCGTTGCTGCTCGACAACCCGTATACGATGATCATGGTCGGTCGCGTGCTGCAGGGCATCGGCGCTGCGGGCACGGCACCGATTGCGATGGCGCTGGCGGGCGATATCTGGACCGGAGCCGCGCGCTCGAAGTCGCTCGGCTTAATCGAGGCGTCCAATGGGCTTGGCAAAGTACTCTCGCCAATCCTAGGGGTACTGATCGCCTACATCGTCTGGTACGCAGCTTTCTTCGCCTTCCCGGCGATCTGTGTCATCGCCGCAGCCCTCGTATATTTCTTCGTCAAGGAACCAAAGAAGACGGGGCCGAAGCAATCGCTGAAACAATACCTCAGCTCGGTGAAGAAGACGTTCAAGAAGCAATACAAATGGCTGCTCACCGCCTATCTCGCGGGTGCCGCTGCCCTGTTCGTTCTCTTCGGCATCCTGTTCTACATCTCACAGATTCTCGAAGAGAAATACCAAGTGCCTGACCTGCTCCGCGGCGTGATTCTCGCCGGCCCGCTGCTGGCGATGGCCACCACGTCCTACATCACCGGCTCGAAGATCAAGGACAACATGAAGCTGATGAAAGTCCTGCTGGTCACCGGGCTGATCATGCTCGGGGCCCCGCTGGCGGTGGCAGCGTTTTTCACCAACCCCTATGTGGAACTGTCGCTGCTGGTCGTCTCCGGCATCGGCACCGGTCTGACGCTGCCGTGCTTGAATACGCTGATCACCTCGGCGACGCAGAAGGAAGAGCGCGGGGCGGTCACCTCGCTGTACGGCTCGGTACGCTTCCTCGGCGTGGCAGCTGGCCCGCCCGTGTTCGGTGCGCTGATGAACACGCCGAAGGTGATGTATTTCTCGATGGCGGCGCTCGCAGCGGTCTGTGCCGCACTGGCCTACTTCCTGATTCACCCGAAGGCCAAGGGCAAGAGCGGTGGCGATGATGACCGCTACCAGACGATCGAAACCAACCGCAAAGCACTGGCTCTGAAAAAAGCGCGGGCGTAACCATACGCCCGCCTTTCTCATATGCTCTAAGAGGTTATGGGAAAGGAGCCGGAGCTATGCAGCAACGTTTCAACGCAGGGCGGGCGTGGGATGACATCCTGCGCGATCCCATCCCCGGCCGCCTGCCGAAGCCGCGCACCCAACGCGGCCTCACAATGCTGATCGATTCAGGGCTCGGTCTCGCCGAAACGCAGGACCTCGTCCAACTAGCTGGCGCGTACATCGATTTCGTCAAACTGGGGTTTGGCACTTCGAAGCTATACCCGGCAGATGTGCTCTGTGAGAAAATTCATCTGCTGCAATCCAGCGGCATCGAAGTCTATCCCGGCGGCACCTTCCTCGAAGCGGCCGTGCTGCAGAACAAATGGCAGGAGTTTCTGGATCGTTGTCAGGAGCTCGGCTTCCGCACGGTTGAAGTGTCAGACGGCACGATTCCTCTCTCCCAAGAGTTGCGCCGTGAACTGATTCGGCGGGCGGTCACGCAGGGCTTCAAGGTGATCACCGAAGTGGGGAAAAAGGCGGAAGAGGCCCGCCTCTCCATCGACCACCAACTGGCGCAGATCGATGCGGATCTCGCGGCCGGCGCGTATAAGGTCATCATCGAAGGCCGCGAGTCGGGCAAGGCGGTCGGGCTCTACGACGAACACGGACGCATCCTGCGCGATGAGTTCGATGAGCTGGTCGCGAAGCTGCCGAACACCGACCCGCTGATCTGGGAAGCGCCGATCCGCTCGCAGCAGGAAGAGCTGATCCACGTGTTCGGCCCGAACGTCAATCTCGGCAACATCAACCCGCGCGACATCATCGCGCTCGAAGCGCTACGCGTTGGACTGCGCAGCGACACGCTACGGTTCACGCTGCCCGAGTAACGGCAGGTCAGGTCTACTTGTCCCTTCTTGTCCATATACATGATTCTGAGTGTATTGGAAGAGTGTCTACGGGCGAGGAGGAAGACGAGTGGCCGGCGAAATCATTCTCGTTGTATTGATCGTGATTGGCATCATTGGACGCGCCAGCATCTTGGCCACCGCCGCCAGTGTGCTGCTGATCTTGAAACTGTTGAGCTTCGAACGCTTCTTCCCCAGTCTCGAACGCCGAGGCTTGGAGCTCGGCCTGCTGTTCTTGATGATCTCCGTGCTGGTGCCCTTGGTCAACGGCAAGATCAACACCAAGGACTTGCTGGGCGCGTTCCTCTCGGTCGGTGGGATCTGCGCCATCGTTGGCGGCATCCTCGCGACCTATCTCAACGGGCAGGGGCTCTATATGCTGAAGATGGACCCGGAGCTGATGATGGGTCTCGTGATCGGTTCGGTGCTCGGCATCGTGTTGCTGAAGGGCATCCCGGTCGGGCCTTTGATGGCGGCGGCGATCGCGGCGATCCTGCTGAAGATCTACCAGTTTTTCTTTCGCTAAAAAGGCTTGCGCATCGATGCGCAAGCCTCTTTTGTATACACGTACTTATGAGTGCAACGGGAAGTGCCGGGTCAGCGTTTGGATGGCGCTGTGCTCCATCACCCGTTTGCCGTATTCGTCAAGCATCGCCTTCGTCGTCGACGAGAGCTCCCCATATTCATGGAGTATCGACCAGATCGTATCGTACATGACTTCCCCGATCTCATCCTCGTCGAAGTACAGGTGATAGCGCCCTTTGTAATGATACAGCGACCCGCCAATGCCCGCATGGGCTGCTAGGGAGTGCGCCGCACGCACCACGTCTTCGAACTCTTGGAACACGAAGATAAACGCTTCGCTGAGGTCCGGTGCGACCAGCTCCAACTCGTCGCCGTCGTCTTCCTCGCTCTCCGCTTGCTTGCCAGATGCGCTCGGAAGCGCCGGCATCTGCGTGACGATCACGACAATGCCTTCTGTCGGCATCGTGAACGCTTCCACTGCAATCGGTCCCGCTACTTCGAACCCAGTTTCGAGATAGGCATACTCCATCATGTCCCAGAACAGCTCTTGGACTTTGCGGCCGTTTTGCCAGATCTCTTCCCTGTCGATGCCACGTTCATTGAGGTCGTCGTACGTCACAAACACACGCACTTTGTTGTCGCCGAGCCTCTCTACGCGCATTCTCCTCACTCCTTCGCAGAGAGAATAGGAAATCAGATGCAGGGCTGCTTACTATTCAGTATGCATATGCGCCGAGCCATGTTCTGTAATCCCCATTACGGAGGGTTGGACGATGCGCTGTTCTCGTCCGCCAGACGGTGCTTACTTCGCCAGTTCGTAGATCGCCTGTGCGAACATCTCCGTGCAGCGCAGCAGGTTCTCCACCGACCACGACTCATCCGGCTGATGGTAGAGCGCTTCTTCGCCCGGGAACATCGCACCGAACGCCACAGCGTTCGGGATCGAGCGCGCATAGGTCGCGCCGCCCGTCGTCAGCGGCTCACGCTGGTCGCCCGTCGCGTCGCGGTAGACGCGCAGCAGCGTCTCGACGATCTTCGAGTCACGCGGCACATAGTGGGGGGCCATGTTGTTGTGCCCGGAATCGGCCACGCTCCAACCCGCCGGCTCCAGATGCTTCGCCAATTGCTCCATGATGCTGTCGAACGTCTGATCGACCGGGTAGCGGACGTTGATGTTGAAGGTGGCCAGCTCGTCCGTGACGCTAGCGAGACCGAGGTTGGTGGTCAGCGCGCCCGTCGCGTGACAGTCCATCTGGATGCCGAGGCGCTGACCGTAGGCATCGATCTCCGCCACCAGTTGCCAGAGCTCTTGCTCGTGCGTATCGAGCGGCGCGAGCAGTTTGGCCGTCTGGATCACCGCGTTGACGCCGAGGAACGGCGTTGCGCCATGGGCCGAGGTGCCGTGGACGGTCAGCAGGAGCTCCTGGCCGTTCTGCTCCACGTTGACGCGGATGTCGTGCGCGGTGGCGGTGGCCTTGATCGAAGCGATCACCGCATCCACGTCGCTGGTGACGAACAGGCGCGTCTCCGCGAGGTCAGCGACCATGTTCGGGCGCTCGCCGCCCTTCAGTTCCTTAACCGAGACCGGAGCGCCGCGATGCGCACCGCGCGTCTGGATCAAGTTGGCGCAGAGGAAGCCCTTCTCCGCGTAGATCAGCGGGAAGTCGGCGTCCGGCGTGAAGCCGCCGATCGGCTTCGGCTCTTGCTTAAAATAATGATCGACACAGCGCCACTGCGACTCTTCGTCCAGACCGAAGATCAGGCGGACCTTCGTTTTCAGCGGCTGACCGCTCTCCTTGATCGCCTGTAGGGCGAACAGGGCGGCCATCATCGGGCCTTTGTCATCGATCGCGCCGCGGGCGACGATCTTGCCCTCATGGATGCCAGCACCGAACGGCGCATGCGTCCAGCCAGCGCCTGCTGGCACCACGTCGAGGTGGCCGAGTACCGCGAGGTAGTCGTCCCCTTCGCCAAATTCAATATGGCCGGCATAGCCATCGACATTTTTCACCGCGAAGCCCATCTCGCGACCGAGGTCAAGCACCCAGTCCAGCGCTTCGGCGCACTTGTCGCCGAAGGGGCGGTCCGGGGCGGTCGCTTCGGTGCCGACCGATTCGATGCGCAGGATGTCCTGCGTTTTCGCGATGATCTCGTCGCGGTTTGCTTCTATCCAGTTCTTGAACATGTGTAGTCTCCTCTCGATGGTGCAGGGTTCTGAAGGTTATGGAGTGACGAGGAAGGGCGGTTGTTCGCCGCGCAGGACGGCCAACAGGTTGTCGATAGCCGTCTCCGCCATGCGCCGCCGCGTCTCGATCGTCGAACTGCCCACGTGCGGGGCGAGCACAACGTTCGGCAGCGCCAACAAGCCCGGATGCACCTCCGGCTCGCGCTCGAACACGTCGAGCCCGGCCCCGGCGATCGTGCCGTCCGCCAGCGCCGAAGCCAATGCCGCCTCGTCGACGACTGGGCCCCGCGAGGTGTTGATCAGGAAGGCGCTCCGCTTCATCTGCTGCAGCCGCTCTGCGTTGATCAGATGGTGGGATGCTGCTGCATACGGCGTGCAGAGGTTGACCACGTCAGCCGTCGCGAGCAACTCGTCGAGCGTGACATAGCGCAGGCCGAGTGCCTGCTCCACGGCTGGGTCGAGCGGGTGACGGTTGTGGTACACAACCTCCATCTCGAAGGCGCGGGCCCGCTGGGCGATCGCTTGGCCGATCCGGCCAGCGCCGATGATGCCCATCGTCTTGCCAGCCAGCTCCACGCCCATCAGCAGGTCGGGGTCCCAGCCCTGCCAGTTCCCGGCCCGCACATAGGCGTCCGCCGGCACGAGGCGGCGGGCCACGGCCATCAGCAGCGCCCAGGCGAGCTCCGCCGTGGCGTGGGTCATCATGCCGGGCGTGTTGCAGACAGCGATCCCCCGCTCCTGCGCGGCCGCCACGTCGATGTTGTTGTAGCCGACCGCATAGTTGGAGATCACCTGCAGCTGCGTCCCACAGGCCAGCACGTCGCGATCGAACGGGTCGGTCAGCATGCTGAGCACGCCAGCGTAAGCGGGCAGCAGCTGCATCAGCTCATCGCGCGTGGGCGGCGTGGCGAGCAGCGTGACGTCACAGGCTGCCTCCAACCGCTCACGCCCGGCGTAGAGCACATCGCGGGTGACGAGCACGCGCGGCTTCATGCGCGCGCCTCGCGCGCGGTCGAATCGCGCTCGATGATCGAGTGCGGCAGCTGGACGGTGTACTGCTCGATCGCCTCTTCGTGCAACAGCTTGGTCAAGAGGCGCATCGAGACGGCCCCGAGGTCATAGGTCGGCTGGGCGATCGTGGTCAGCTGCGGGCGCAACATCGTCGCGAGGCGCGTGTTGTCGAAGCCGAGCAGCAGCACATCCTGCGGCGCTTCCCCGCCCCGCTCGCGCAGGGCGTTCAGGTAGCCGAGTGCCAATTCATCGGAGACGGCGACCACAGCGTCCGCCCCGGACGTTTTATGCAAAAAGGCACTCGCGGTGGCGAGGCCCGCTTCATAGTGCAGGTCACGGGCGTGCAAGACCAGCGTTTCGTCGAGCGGGAGCCCGGCTTCCGAGAGCGCTTTCTCATAGCCCTTGCGCCGTTCCCTGCTGACGGGCAAGGTCGGCGGGCCGCCGAGGAAGGCGATGCGGGTCACGCCGCGGTCGAGGAAATGGCGCGTCGCATCGTACGCCGCCGCTTCGTTGTTGATCGAGACAGACGGAATTCGCCCTTCCGGGTCTTCGGTCGCACAGAGCACGACCGGTAGCTGCGCTTGCTCAAACGTTTTGACAATCTGCGGGGTTACATCCTGCGAGATGAAGATCAGCCCGTCCACCTGCTTCTCCCACATCGTGCCGACCAGATCGATCTCCCGCTGTTCGCGCGCATCGGAGTTGGTCAGGATGATGTGGTACTGGTACATGGTCGCGATGTCTTCAATGCCGCGCAGCACTTCCGCATGGAACAGGTCGGACACGTCGGGCAGGATCACGCCGATCGACTTGGTGCGCTTGCTCGCCAAGCCCCGCGCCACCGCGTTCGGTCGATAGCCGAGCTTCTCGATCGCGGCGAGGACCTTGGCCTTGGTTTCTTCCTTGACAACGGCCGTACCGTTCAGCACGCGCGACACGGTCGCCATCGAGACGCCCGCTTCCCGTGCAACGTCGTAGATCGTCTTGTTCACCGTTCAATACACCTCTTC
>JGI12273J12029_10001468_pt1 | contig 23750 bp, 22 predicted proteins | sample SoiCrureplicaC0C_FD_12029 | JGI IMG/M metagenome (IMG submission 12029) | reverse complement strand
TTTTTTCTCCATGTGTTAGCCCAACTCCCTTTATTCAGCAGCCATGTTGTCTTAGTCTTGTAGGTCCTTCCACTTCTCCACGAGCACCGGCTGGAGCTGTTTGCCTGCCAGCGCAGCTTCGAGGGTCGGCAGAATCAGTTCGTTGCGCGCCACGAGCGAGTTGATCTTCTTCCACGGGTCATCTTGCCCAAACGGCACGAAGTAAATGTTCTTCGTCGCCATCAATCGAGCGACGTTGACCATGTTCAGACCCAACCCGTCATTGGTCGAGATCGAGACCACAACGGGTCGTTCGTTGCGCAGCGTCGATTTCGCGGCCATCAACACAGGCGACTCGTTCATCGCATTGGCCAGTTTGGCCAGCGAGTTGCCTGTGCAGGGCGCGATCAGCATGACATCGAGCAGCTTCGACGGGCCGAGCGGCTCCGCTTCCGGAATCGATGTGATCGCCTTCTCGCCCGTGATGCGTTCAATCGTCGCGACCCATTCGTCCGCTTCAGCGAAGCGAGTGGTGGTGGACTGGACGGTATAAGAAAGGATCGGAATCACCCGCGCGCCAGCTTGCACCAGCGCTTCCAATGCGGGTTGGACCTCTGCGTAGGTGCAATGCGAGCCCGTCAGGCCGAATCCGATCGTCTTGCCTTTTAGTTCCATGTGGTTTTCCCTCCAGGTTACGCGTGTTCCCACAAGAGCCGGCACAGCGTACGTGCCAGAATCTGACCGGCTGTCTTGGGGGCAACGATCCCCGGCAGGCTTGGAGCCAGCATGGCTGTAAGTCCCCGTTTCTCCGCATAGCGGAAGTCAGTCCCGCCCGGTGCCGAGGCGATGTCGATGATCACGCACGACTTCGGGACGCGGGCCAGCACTTCGGCTGTCAACACCGGCGCTGGCACCGTATTGAAGATGAAGTCGGCCGCTTCCATTTCCTTGCGCAGGTCAGACATGTGCGCAGGCGTCAGATTCATCTCCTGAATGCGGGCGAGGTCAGGAGCGGAGCGAGCACAGACGGTCACGTGCGCACCCAGCCCTTGCAACATGCGCGCCAACGTGATGCCGCAGCGACCAAAGCCGAGCACGAACGACTTCGATCCGTGGATCGTGATGTCGGAGTGCTGCATCGCATATTGGATCGCCCCTTCGGCAGACGGAATCGAATTGAGGATCGCCACCTCATCCAGCTCCATCAACTTGGTCAGACGCAACCCGTGCTCCTGCGTCCACTCGGTCAAGCGCTGGCGAGCGATGCCTGTGAAGATCTGAACATGGCGGGGCAAAGCCTCGAAATGCTCAGGCGTCAGCACCAACGACTGCGACGAGAAGGCTGCTTGCACGTGGCCCGCGTCGTCCATGCCGGAGACGGGCAACACAACCGCGTCCACATCGGCCAGCACGTCAGGGGTGAGGTCTACCTTCACAGTATCCGGCAGCGGCGTCGCCCATTGGTCGAAGCCGATGAGGAGAATGCTCGCATCCAGCTCGCTGGCATGTTTGACCACTTCGAGGATGCGGGCGTCACCACCGACAAACGCCATTTTGATCCCTGTCAGCATGATCCGGTTACCCCTTTCACAACATTGTAGCCGAAACGCGAAATAATTCAAGGTGGGGGAGGACATGGGACTGCATCCACTGAAGCCGAGAGACGGGGAACGCTCCGTGCCGCAGTCGCTGCAAGTGGGATATCGTATGCACCCGCCTACTCCCTGGTTCCTAGTGCCGGGCGAATGGCCGACATGCCTTCTGCTTCGGAGTCGAGGATGATCATGTCCGGGCCGATTTTCACAATCGCGCCCCACGGGATGATCGTCTCCTCCCGCCGCTTCCCGAACGAGAACCCGCCCGTGCTCAACAGGATCGAATCCACCCGCCCCGACTCTTCATCAATCCAGAGGTCCGCTCCTCCGAGCACCCCGACCCGGGTGCCTGTGCTCACATCGATCATTTCTTTTCCAGCCAGCTCGCTCAGTCTCATCGAACGGCTCCTCCTTCTCCAAGTTACGGCTTGGTATTGGATTATGCGCACCCAAAACGAAAAAGTACCCAGCCTCTGGACAGGCGGGTACTTTGTACGTTGTCAACCGGTTAGCTCGAGCAGTCGGGTGCGCGGAGGGCATCGAGCGGGCCGACCGCTGCCATGGCAAACTTCTGGCCGAGCATATGTTTTGCCGCTTCATGGACATCTTCGAGCGTCACGCCTTTGATCTTCTCCACCATCTGATCGAGCGTCACATGGCGGCCGAGCAGCTCGTTTTTCCCAAGGCGGCTCATGCGCGACGACGTGCTCTCCATCGACAACATCAGCGAGCCTTTGACTTGCTCCTTCGCCTTGTTCAGCTCTTCCGGGGTGACTCCACGTTGGATCAGATCGCGGAAGGTCTGCTCGCAGAGATCGAGCACCGCTTGGGCGTTGTCCGGCGCTGTGCCGACATAGACGCCGAACGTGCCGAGCTCCTTATAGGCGGTGTGGTAGCTGTAGATCGAGTACGCCATACCGCGCTCTTCCCGCACTTCTTGGAAGAGACGCGACGAGGACGTGCCACCGATGATGTTGTTGAACAGGATCGTCGGGTAGATCATGCGATCATCGTACGCATAGCCATGACCGCCGAGCACAATGTGCGTCTGCTCCGTGCCTTTGTTGCGGATGATCTGGCCCGGATGGAACACAGCACCGTTCGACGTGCGCGCCTCCGTGCTCTTGTGAATACCCGAGAACAGCGAGCTGACCAGCGGCAGCACTTGGTCTTTTCGCACATTGCCAGCAATCGACACCACCATGTTATCGGCGGTGTAGTGCGCTGCCATGTAGTTGCGCAGGTCCTTGGCTGTGAAGGCGTTCAGCGATTCCTCCGTGCCGAGGATGTTGTAGCCGAGCGGGTGGTTCGGATAGGTCACGCCAGCCAGCAAGTCGTGCACCAGCTCGTCGGGCGCGTCTTCGTACATCTTGATCTCCTCGATCACGACGCGACGCTCCTTCATGATCTCCTCTTCCGCAAACTGCGAATGCAGGAGCATATCGGCCAGCGTCTCCAACGCCAGCCCGAAGTGCTCATCGAGCACCTTGGCGTAATAGCAGGTGTATTCCTTGGACGTGAACGCATTGACTTGCCCGCCGATGCCGTCGAACAACTCAGCAATCTGTCGTGCGTTCAGCTTCTCCGTCCCTTTAAACATCATATGTTCGATAAAATGAGTCACGCCGTTCGTCGCTTCGTTCTCGTCTCGGGAACCGGTACCTACCCAGATCCCTAGCGACACGGAGCGTACGGTCGGGATTTCTTCAATGACCACGCGGACTCCGTTTGCAAGCACTTCACGATAGATCAAGGACATCCTCCTCTGGTTCGACCCTCACGAGTTGACAAGCACATGCCCATACTCTAACACAAGAGATCCCATTTGTCACAAACACTTCCTGTGACCGTGCTCACGGTTCCAGGAGCGGCAAGGGGCGGGTCGGAGCGAGCAGTTCCGAAACGGTGACCAGCTCATACCCCTTCCCCTGTAGCCCCTCCACCATGCTACGCAGGGCATCGGCTGTCGGTTCGGTGGGATGCATGAGAATGAGGGCACCACGATGCACCCGCGACAGCACGCGGTCGGTGATCGTCGCAGCAGGCGGCTTCTGCCAATCGATCGTATCCACCGACCAGAGGATCGTGCGCATTCCTTGCGCATGCGCCGTCTGCACGGTCAGATCGGTGTACGAGCCACTCGGCGGTGCGAACACCTTCGGCTGTACCCCCGTCGCCCGGCGAATCGCTTCACTGGTGCGCACGAGCTCGCGCAGTGTGCGCTCCTTGTCCAGTTTGGCCATGTCCGGGTGCGTATACGCATGGTTGCCTAGCTCATGTCCCCGTTGCGCGATCGTTTTCGCCAGCGCGGGGTTCTTGGCCGTCCAACTGCCATCTAGAAAAAAGGTCGCATGAACTCGATATGTTTCGAGCGTTTCCATAATCCTTGGCAAATATTCGGTGCCCCATGCCACATTGATCATCAAGGCCACCTGCCGTTTCGCTTCGTGTCCTTTATAGATCGGCAGCGGGCCGAGATCGTCCAACGAGACTTGCGGCGGAATCTGCTTGGCCACGAGCGGGATGCGTTGGCCGTCCGCTTGCCGCGCCTTGCGCAGTGTGGCCTCGACGTCGACCTGCACGCCGTTCAAGCCAGGGATCGCCTTCCACACGGGGTCTTTTCGCGCATCGATGGGCGGCGCATCGAGCTGCTTGGCCAGCTGGGTGATCCGTGCCCGCAGTGCATCTTCGTTGTCGGCCGCAAACACGCTGACCGCCGGCAACAACGAGCGCTCGCTGTTCCAGACGAACACACAGGCCACCAGCGTGACGATCGCGAGCACCGCGCCGAGGCGACGTAGCAACACATCCCCGCTCATGACAGGCCCCTTCATGACTGGCTCCCTCCTGCCTGCAGCTTCAGCACCGTCGCCCCTTGCCAACCGTTCGCTTGCAAGCGCTGGAGCAAGCCCGGCAGTTGCTTGGCAGTTGATGCATCCGCTTGAAGCCGCAGGATATCACCTGGCTTCAAGCTGAGGTTGACATCCTTCATCAACTGCGGGAGCCCCGCTGGTTCGGCGTTAATCGACCAGCCGATCACCGTTTCCCCGCGCTCCTGCAACAGCTTCGACAGCTGCGCATCTGGCCGCACCGTGCTCGAACGCTTGTCTGCATCGGCCACCCGGACGACGCGCGACGGAGGCAGTCCCGCTTGGTTCCACGCCGCGTCGAGACGGGCAAGCTCCTGTCGCCACTGCTCCTCGCTCGCTGCGGCCGACACGAAGAGCCGCTTGCCGAGCTCATGGCCGCCATTGACGATCGCCTTCGCCGTCAAGGGATTGCGTTCCACCCATTCGGCCGTCAGGAAAAAAGTCGCCGTCACTTTCGCTTCATGCAACGGCAACAGCGTCTCAGCGAGGCGTTCATCCGCTTCGCCCACGTCGAAGGTAAAAGCGATCTGCTTCTCCGTCACCGCGATCGATTGCACCGGCACAGCAGACGTCTCCGTGAAGGTGGCAACAACAAGTAGACAAGCGGCCGCGGCGGCGATCAATTTGCCCGCACGCTTGGGCTGGGGTCGTATTCTCCGCAGTTCTCTCATGGGGTTCGTCCTCCTTACGTAGTGCTAGGAGTTTATGCACGTCCGACCCCTGTTATGAAAAAAGAGACAGGGGGGACATCCCCCTGTCTCTTTTTTGCTTACTGGTTCGTCGGTTCCGGGCGCGGTGCGCGCTCGCCCCCACGATCCCCGCCACTGCGTGGGCCACGGTCGCCCCCGCTGCGCGGTCCGCGCGGACCCCGGTCGCCACGCGGTTCACGCGGCTTGCGCTCTTCCGGCGGCAACGGCGGCTCGCCACGCAGTTCGCGCAGTGCGTCGCGGTGCGAGAGGTTGACACGACCTTGTGGGTCGATCTCCGTCACCTTGACCATCAGCATGTCGCCGACCTTGCACACATCTTCCGTAGCGTTGACGCGCTCTTCGCTGAGCGCCGAGATGTGCACGAGACCTTCCTTGCCCGGCAGCACTTCGACGAAGGCGCCGTATTTCTCCACGCGGGTGACCTTGCCGTTGTAGATCGCGCCGACTTCGACCTCGCGGACGATGCCTTCGATGATCTCCTTCGCCTTGTACCCAGCGGTTGCATCACTTGCTGCGATGAAGACGCGGCCGTCCTGCTCGATGTCGATCTTGACGCCGGTCTCCTCGATGATCTTGTTGATCACGCGGCCCCCTGGCCCGATCACATCGCGGATCTTGTCCGGGTTGATGCGCAGGGTGATGATGCGCGGCGCATACGCCGACAGCTCTTCACGCGGCTCAGCGATCGCTTCGAGCATTTTGGAGAGGATGTGCGCACGGCCACGGTGTGCCTGCTCCAACGCCCGCTCCAGCACGTCGCGGTTGATGCCCTTGATCTTGATGTCCATCTGCAGAGCGGTGATCCCCTGGGCGGTGCCGGCGACCTTGAAGTCCATGTCGCCGAGATGGTCTTCCATGCCCTGGATGTCGGTGAGCACGACCATCTTGTCACCATCTGCGATCAGGCCCATCGCCACACCAGCTACCGGTGCTTTGATCGGTACGCCTGCATCCATCATTGCCATCACCGAGCCGCAGATCGCCGCTTGCGAGGTCGAACCGTTCGATTCGAGGATCTCGGAGACGAGGCGAATCGTGTACGGGAACTCCTCTTCCGACGGGATGATCGGCTCCAGAGCGCGCTCACCCAGAGCGCCGTGCCCGATGTCGCGGCGCGACGGAGCGCGCAGCGGACGCGCTTCGCCGACGGAGAACGGCGGGAAGTTGTAATGGTGCATGAAGCGCTTCTGCTCTTCGAGGCCGATGCCGTCGATCTCTTGCGCATCGCCGAGCGCGCCGAGCGTACAGATCGAGAGCGCTTGCGTTTGCCCGCGGGTGAAGAGGCCCGAACCGTGCACGCGAGGCAGCATCGCCACTTCGGTCGTGATCGGACGGATCTCGTCCACCGCGCGGCCGTCCGGGCGGATGCCTTCGTGAACGATCGCGTAGCGCACTTGCTCCTTCACGATGTTGTAGAGCACTTCACCGATATCGTCCGACTTGTCGGCATAGGCATCGCCCAGCTCTGCCAACAGCGTGGCGCGGACATCTTCCTTCACCACGTCGATGTTCGCTTGGCGCTCCTGCTTGTCGAAGGTGCGCACTGCGACCTTGAGACGGTCGGTCGCCAGTTCGCGCACGCGCGCATCGATCTCAGCGTCTACGGCATGCAGTTTGACATCCATCTTGACCGGCTGGATCTCTTCGATGATCTGCTCTTGGAACGCGATGATCTCCTTGATGCGGTCGTGGCCGAACATGATCGCTGCGATCATGTCTGCTTCCGACACTTCCTTCGCCCCTGCTTCGACCATGTTGATCGCGTCTTTCGTACCTGCCACCACGAGGTGCATGTCCGACTTCTCCGCTTGCTCAACGGTCGGGTTGACGACAAACTCACCCTCCACGCGGCCGACAATCACACCAGCGATCGGGCCTTCAAACGGTACATCGGACGTCATCAGGGCCAGCGAAGTGCCCATCATTGCCGCCATCTCTGGCGCGCAGTCTTGGTCAACCGAGAGGACGATGTCCACGATCTGCACGTCATTGCGGAAATTCTCGTTGAAGAGCGGACGCACCGGACGGTCGATCAGGCGAGACGCCAGGATCGCCTTTTCAGACGGACGTCCTTCGCGCTTGATGAAGCCACCGGGGATCTTCCCTACCGAGTACAGTCGCTCCTCATAGTTGACGGTGAGCGGGAAGAAGTCGAGGTCCTTCGGCTCCTTCGAAGCTGTCACGGTGCAGAGCACTACCGTATCGCCATAGCGAACCAGAACGGCACCATTGGCCTGTTTGGCAACCTTGCCAATCTCGAAGACGAGCGGGCGGCCGCCGAGAGTCATAGAATATGTGCGATGCATAAGTAAGAACGTGCCTCCTTTCGGCCTAACTACCGAGTACTCTTATGTATGATCAAAAAACAGGGCGAGAATGCGCCTAAAAATCCTTGAATACTTCGCACTTCTGGTCAGTATTTCCTGCCAGCCGCAAAAAAATCATCAAACACAAAGAAGAAGCGGGAAATCTCTTCCCGCTTCCGTTCTTTGTTACTTGCGCAGACCGAGTTTCGCAACGAGCTCGCGGTAACGGTTGACATCCTTTTGACGCAGGTAGTTCAACAGGTTACGACGATGGCCGACCATCTTCAGGAGGCCACGACGGGAGTGGTGGTCCTTCTTATGGGTACGCAGGTGGTCGTTCAGGTAGTTGATCTTGTTGGTCAGGATCGCGATCTGAACTTCCGGCGAACCGGTGTCGGATTCGTGTTGTTTGAAGCTTTCGATCAGGTCTTTTTTCGCGTCTTGAGACAATGCCATCTCAAATACACCTCCAAATAATATCTATCCCCATAGCCCAGAACGCCGTCGGTGTCTTCGGCAATCCGCGCTGATGGTTGCACTGTTATTTGCCGATCACGGTGATGACCAGCCGCCCCTGTGTGATATCCTTGGCGACGATATCGAACGCTCGCCCGCCATAGGAAACGAAGCCGCGAAAACGAGTGGCGATGGGCACAATGCCAGGAATGACCTTGGCCGCCCTCATAATGTCTTCGACTTGGATGCCGCGCTGCCGCTCTTCATAGAGCCGCTGCCGGGCATGGACGGTGACGATCACGCGCATAGTCAATTGTACTCGAGCGAGACTTGGCGGTCGTCGTCAAATTCGATGAACAAGGAGTACAGCGAATCCTGAAACGCCAACAGGGAAGGGTCGGTCATGCCGCTCTTGCGGTAAAACTTCAACAAGTCGCGATTCAATTGCTTGAACTCGTCGCTCACACAGATGCGAGCAACTTCGCGACACCATTCCATCAGGCGTTCATCACGTTCGTCGACATATGGCGATCTCACGGCTTATCCATCCCCCCGCTCTCGTTGCACCTGCGTGCCGGGAACTAGGAGAAATGGTATGTCCGTCAGAACCACTTGTGTAGTATATCATAGTAGGATTCGTTCCACAATACCAGCACTTGTGAAGAGAATATATGCGCTGACAACGGCCCGTATCCCTGTTATCGCCTAGACGGAGAGCTGCGCCAAGCGGACATGCGCGGTCTCCACATCCTGCCGGATCTGGCGGACCAGCTCCTCGACGGAGAAGAATTTCTTCTCATCGCGCAGGAAGTCGAGCAGTTCGACCCGCACCGGTTGCTCATAGAGGTCCCCATCAAACTGGAACAGATGCGCTTCGAGCGACTTATGACCCGTCTCGTGAAACGTCGGCTTGGTGCCGATGTTCATCACGCCCGCGTGCCACTGACCGCCCGCTTCGACCCGCACGAGATAGACCCCGTTCTTCGGCAGGCAGTACGGGGCATCCATCTCGATGTTCGCCGTCGGAAAGCCCAGCAACCGCCCGCGCTTCTCGCCATGTACCACGTGGCCAGTCAAGGCATAGGGGCGCCCGAGCAGCTCGTGCACGAGCCGCAGATCGCCATAGGAGAGCTTCTCGCGGATCAAGGTCGAGCTGACCTTGTCGCCGTACATTTTGACCGCCCCGACGATCTCCACATAGATGCCGATCTGCTCGGCCAAGCTCTTCAGTTGCGAGGCGTCGGCATGACCCCCCCGCCCAAACGCATAGTCGAACCCGACGACCACCGTCTGCGGGTTCAACGCGGCGAGGAAGTGAAACACAAACTCCTCCGCAGTCAGACTGGCAAACTCTTTTGTGAAATCAGCCACATAACAGAGCTCAACGCCACACCTTGCCAGCACCCGCACCTTTTCGTCAAACGGTGTGATCAGTTGGAGCGCTTGCCCCTTACCGAGCACCTGGCGCGGATGTGGGTAAAAGGTCAGCACGCTGGTCGCCACCCCGGTCGCCTGCGCCAGCTCCTGCGCACGGCGCACCAGCTGCTGATGGCCGAGATGCAGGCCGTCAAAATTGCCGAGCGCCATCACCGATGGTCGCTCGCCCCCGCTTAGAATTCCATTGACTCGCACGATCTCCACGGTCTCGCTCACCCCTAGTCTTTGAACACCTTCTCCGGTTTGGTCCGCGTCTCGCCCTCGACAATCTCTGTCACCCGATAGAGAGCCAACAGCACTCCCGCGCGGGTTTCAATGCGCAACAGCGTGCCCACTTGCACATTGGGCAACACGCGCTTAATCGTCAAGTCCATCCCGTTGTGCACCCGTCGCTCCAACACCTCTGGAATCGTATGTCGCGTCAGATGAGGCAGGGCAGACTGCAACGGCAACAAGTTCGCAGCGATCGTGCCCGCTGCAACCGCCGCTTCCACCTCTTCGAGCGTCAACGCCTGTTCGAGCGTGAAGGGGCCGGAGCGTGTGCGCACGAGCGCCGACATGTGCGCAGGCACGCCGAGCTGCACGCCGAGATCATGACACAGCGTGCGCACATAGGTGCCCTTTGAACACTCCACATGGAAGCGCACGCGCGGTTGCTCAGCCGTCAGATCGAGTTCCTCGATCTCCAAGCGGTAGATCGTCACCTCGCGCGCGGGAATCTCGACATCAGTCCCTTTGCGAGCGAGATCATACGCGCGCTGACCGTCGATCTTGATGGCCGAGTAAGCCGGTGGAACTTGGGTAATCGAGCCCACGAACGACTGAAACGCGGCCCGAATGGCCGCTTCGGTCAACGCTTGTACCTGCTCAGCATCGGCCCGTTCGACCACCTCACCAGACGCATCCTGCGTCGTGGTCGAGTACCCGAACGTGACTTCGCCCGAATAGGCTTTCGACTGGTCGAGCAAGTACTCCGCCACGCGGGTCGCACTGCCGATGCAAAGCGGCAACACGCCCGTCACATCGGGGTCCAGCGTCCCCGTATGGCCGATCCGTTTCAAGCCAAGCAAGCGGCGCGCACGACCGACCACCTGATGGGAGGTCAAGCCCGCTGCCTTGTTTACGACGAGAATTCCGTTCATCAACGTGCCGTCACCTCATCGAAGGCTTGCTGAATCCGCGCAATGACGCGGGTGCTAACGTCGGCGAGCGTGCCCGCCATCGTGCAACCTGCTGCGCGCGCATGACCGCCACCCCCGAACTCCTGTGCGATGGCGCCGACGTCAATCACGTACTTGGAACGCATGCTGACCTTGACTTGATCCGGTGCCGATTCGCGGAAGGAGATGCCCACTTCAACCCCTTCTACATTGCGCGGGTAGTTGACCAGCCCTTCCACATCCTCTTCACAAGCGCCAGCCCGCGCCAACAGCTCGCGCGTGACCACAATCCACGCGATGCGTCCGCTTGCGTCGCGCTCCAACTGCTGCAGACCTTCGCGAATCAGCAGCAACTGCGGCCACGACATCGTCTCCATCACCTTATCAACGACATTGTATGGCTGCACACCTTGTTTGAGCAAGGCAGCTGCGATCAACAGCACCTCTTCGCTGGTGTTCGAATAGCGGAAGCCACCCGTATCTGTCACGAGGCCCGTATACAGACAGGTCGCTGCATCGAGCGTCAACGGAAGGCCCATCTCCTGCACGATCTTGTAGACGATCTGGCAGGTCGCCGCCGCTTGCAGATCGACGAGGTTTTCGCTGCCGAAGTAGTCATTGGTCTTATGATGGTCAATGTTCAGAAGCACCGCATCGGGCGCAATCAGCCGTTCCGCCCCGCCGATGCGCTTGCGATCGCCACAATCAAACGCGATCACCGCTTGAAACGTGCGCTCCACCTCATCGGTCACGCGAAACGAGTCGGCCAAGGGCAGGAAGTCAAACCGATTGGCGATCGGGTCGTCATTGACGAGCGTAAACGTTTTGCCCAAGCTCTGCAGCACATGTGCGGCCCCCAGCACAGAGCCAAGCGCGTCGCCGTCTGGCTTCTCGTGGCAGAGCAACAGGAAGTCATCATGCGCCTGCAGGAACTCGCCAGCGCGCTTATACGTCTGCTTCAGTTCCGGATTCATCTGCATCATCCTCCTTGATCTCGCGCAACACTTGCGAGATCCGCGTGGAGTGGTCGAGCGAGGTGTCGAGCTTGAAGTGCAGTTCAGGCGTGCGGCGCAAGCGGATGCGCTTGCCCACTTCCGAACGGATGAACCCGCTGGCCTTCTGCAGGGCCTCCAGCGACCCTTTGCGCTTCTCGTCATCGCCAAACACGCTCACGAACACAGTCGCATGTTGCAGGTCGCCCGATGCTTCCACGCCGGTGATCGTTACGAATCCAACGCGCGGGTCTTTGATCTCCGTGCGGACGATCTCCACGATCTCCTTCTTGATCTGTTCGCCCACTCGCGAGACACGGATTTTTGCCATGCTCATTCACCTCTGCGTATGTAGTCACAAGAAAAAAAAGCTCACAGATGCACCATCGGAGCTGGGCAGGTGCCCAACTCCGGTGCATTGCGGCCGTCCCAGCATCGCTGTTAGACGACTTTCACTTGTTCCATCTGGAAGGCTTCTACGATGTCGCCTTCCTTGATGTCGTTAAACTTCTCGATCGTCACGCCGCACTCGTAGCCGGTCGCCACTTCTTTGGCATCGTCCTTGAAGCGCTTGAGCGCATCGAACTTGCCTTCGAAGACGACGATGCCGTCACGGATGACGCGCACTTCGGCGTTGCGGACGAGCTTGCCTTCGGTGACCATGCAACCGGCGATGGTGCCGACCTTGGATACCTTGAAGGTCTGGCGCACTTCGGCACGGCCGAGGACCACTTCTTTGAAGACCGGATCGAGCATGCCCTTCAGCGCTGCTTCCACCTCTTCGATCGCGGTGTAGATGACGCGGTAGAGGCGCATGTCGACCTTCTCCGACTCGGCCATCTTCTCAGCGTTCGGTTGCGGACGCACGTTGAAGCCGATGATGATCGCGTTCGAAGCCGTTGCCAGGATGACGTCCGACTCGTTGATCGCACCAACGCCTTGGTGCACCACTTTGACGCGAACGCCTTCCACGTCGATCTTCTCCAGCGAGCCGCGCAGCGCTTCCACAGAGCCTTGTACGTCTGCCTTGAGGATCACGTTGAGCTCCTTCATCTCGCCTTCCTTGATCTTGCTGAACAGGTCGTCGAGCGTGACGCGCGATTGTGCACCTAACTGTTCGGCACGCACCTTATTGATGCGCTTATCTACCAGTTTGGCTGCTTTGCGCTCATCATCATACACGACGAACAGGTCGCCTGCGCTCGGCACTTCGGAGAGGCCGAGGATCGAAACCGGCATCGCCGGCGTCGCTTCTTTTACGCGGCGGCCACGGTCGTTGACCATCGCACGGACGCGGCCGTAGGTGGTGCCTGCTACGACGATGTCGCCGACGCGGAGCGTGCCGTCTTGGACGAGCATCGTCGCCACCGGGCCCTTGCCCTTGTCAAGCTCTGCTTCGATAACCGTACCGCGCGGACGAGCGGCTGCGTTTGCACGCAGTTCTTGCACTTCAGATACGAGCAGGATCATCTCCAGCAGTTCGTCGAGGTTCTGACGCTGCTTCGCGGAGACCGGTACGAAGATCGTTTCGCCACCCCATTCTTCGGCGACGAGACCGTACTCGGTCAGCTCTTGCTTGATGCGGTCGATGTTTGCTTCCGGCTTGTCGATCTTGTTGACCGCGACGATGATCGGCACGTTTGCTGCCTTCGCGTGGTTGATCGCTTCCACCGTTTGCGGCATGACGCCATCGTCTGCTGCCACGACGAGGATCGTGATGTCGGTCACTTGTGCACCACGCGCACGCATCGAGGTGAACGCCGCGTGGCCCGGGGTGTCGAGGAAGGAGATCTTCTTGCCCTTGATCTCCACTTGATACGCACCGATGTGCTGGGTGATGCCGCCTGCCTCCGACTCGGTGACCTTGGTCGTGCGGATCGCATCGAGCAAGGTCGTCTTGCCGTGGTCAACGTGACCCATGATCGTCACGATCGGCGGACGCTCTGTGAGGTCTTCCGGTTTCGCTTCTTCGATCAGCATGTCAACCGCTTCCTCATCGACCGGCTCGACCACTTCGACGGTGATGCCGAAGTCTTCTGCCACCAGTTGGATCGCGTCGAGGTCGATCTCTTGGTTGATCGTCGCCATGATGCCGAGGAAGAGCAGCTTCTTGATGATTTCGGACGGCTCGCGCTTGGCCAGCTTCGCGAAATCACCAACGGTCATCGGCCCTTCTACTTGAATGTTCGTCGGTCCCTCTGGCTGCTTCGGTGCCGGACGGAAACCGCCCGCCTGTTGGTTGCCGCGACCGCCGCCACGGTTGTTGTTCCCACCGCGACCGCCTTGGCCCCCGCGGTTGTTGCCGCCTGGACGATTGCCGCCCTGACCGCCACGGTTGTTATTGTTGCCGCCCGGACGGTTGTTGTTGCCACCTGGACGGTTGTTGTTGCTGCCCGGGCGGTTGTTGTTGCTACCCGAGCGATTGCCACCGCCTTGACCACCTGGGCGGTTGCCACCTTGGCCACCCGGACGGGCGCCACCGGTGTTGTTCGGACGGTTGCCGCCACCCGTGGTGTTCGGACGGGCGCCGCCGGTGTTCCCGGCCGGCGCACCTGGTTTCTTCGGAATGCGCTGGTTGCGCGGTTGTGCGGTAACACGGTCGTCGACAAGCGTATCGTAGTCTTTCTCCGCCCCTGCGGCATTGGCCGGTTGCTGCGACTTTCCTTTCTCGGTGTTCGCATTATTGTTGTTTTGAGTCATATTCCCCTGATTTCTCCGTTCTCCAGCGTTTTGTGGTTGTGATTTGCCCTTGACATCTTGCATGAACTGTTCGACCTTGCGGACCATGTCCGTGTCCATTACGCTCATATGGTTGTTGACCTGAACATCCACGCGCCCGAGGATCGTGATGATCTCCTTGCTCGACATGTTCATTTGTTTGGCGTACTCATAGACACGCAATTTGCTCAATGCGCTTCACCCCCGTTGGTAGCACTCGACATCTGCCGGATGCGCTCGGCAAATCCCTTGTCGGTGACGACGAGAATTGCACCATGTGACTTGCCCACCGCTGCGCCCAAGCGCTCCTTATCGAACAGTTCGATCAGGGGCACGTTGAACGACTTGCATTTATCGCGGTATTTCTTCAGGGCATTGCCGCCGGTATCCTTCGCGACGATGGCGAGTTGTGCTTGACCGGAACGGATCAATTTCATGCATTGATCGTTCCCCGTCTGCAGCGCCCCCGCCCGCTTCATCAATCCGAGCATCTGGTAGATTTGCTGTTCACTCATCGGCACTCACCGGTTCTACCAAGGAGAGCTCTGCAGCGAGCGTGTCATAGATCGGATCGGACACGGACGTCTTCAAGGAGCGGTCCAGGGCTTTTTTCTTACGAGCGAGCATCAAGCAATCGTTCTGGCGGCAGATATAGGCGCCACGGCCTGCCTTGCGCCCGGTCGGGTCGAGCTCTACAGTGCCTAGTGCTTGATTGTATACAATGCGGATCAATTCGCGCTTGGGCTTCATGTCTTGGCAGCCCGTGCATTTCCGAAGAGGGATCTTCTTGGGCATGCGATCCCCTCCTTTGTGACGTATTACGCTTCTTCCACGTAGTCGATGTTGTCGTCGTCTGAGGTGTTAGAAAGCGGTTCCTGTTCGTCAAGCAAGTTCGGATCGAGCGTGCCTTCGCCGTCTTCGCCGGTTTGGGACTCGCTCTTGATGTCGATCTTCCAGCCGGTCAGCTTCGCCGCCAAACGGGCGTTCTGGCCTTCCTTGCCGATCGCCAGCGACAACTGGTAGTCCGGCACGACCACGCGAGCGACTTTGTTCTCTTCATCGACGTCGACGGTGACGACCTTGGACGGCGAGAGCGCGTTGGCGACCAGCTCCACCGGATCTTCGCTCCAGCGGACGATGTCGATCTTCTCGCCCTTCAACTCGTTGACGATCGCTTGCACGCGCATGCCGCGCGGGCCGACGCAGGCGCCGACCGGATCGACCTCCGGGTTGCGGGAGAAGACGGCGATCTTCGAGCGGTAGCCAGCTTCGCGCGCCACCGACTTCAGTTCGACCACGCCTTCGTAGATCTCCGGCACTTCCAGTTCGAACAGGCGTTTCAGAAGCCCTGGGTGAGTACGGGACACCATGACCTGCGGCCCTTTGGTCGTCTTCTCTACCTTGGTAATGTACGCCTTCACGCGGTCGTTGTGTTGGAACTTCTCAGTCGGCATCACTTCATTGAGCGGCATGACCGCTTCGACCTTGCCGAGGTCTACGTAGTAGAAGCGGTTGTCCTGCCGCTGTACGATGCCGGTCACGATGTCATATTCGCGATCGACGAACGCATTGTAGATCAAGCCGCGCTCCGCTTCGCGGATGCGCTGGGTGACGACCTGTTTCGCCGTTTGCGCGGCGATGCGGCCGAAGTCGCGCGGGGTGATCTCGATCTCGGCGATGTCGCCGATCTGGAAGCCCGGGTCGATCTGTTCAGCCGCATCCAAGGAGATTTCAAGGCGGGAATCGGTCGGGTCTTCGACGACCGTCTTGCGGGCGTAGACTTTCACGACGCCGGTGTTGCGATCGACGTCCACGCGTACGTTTTGCGCGGAGTTAAAATTTTTCTTGTACCCGGAGATCAGGGCGAGTTCGATCGCTTCGATCAGGACGTCTTTGGCAATGCCCTTCTCGCGCTCCAACTGCTCCAGTGCGTCAATAAACTCTGTGTTCATGGGATGGACTCTCCTCCTTGCAGGGTGGCGCGACAGCTGTTAGAAAACGACGGCGAGACGGGCCGATGCGATGCGTTCGACCGGCACCGACTTCTCAGCCTTGGCTTCTTGAACTGTCACGTGGGTGCCGTCGTATGCGTTCAACACGCCTTCGAACGTTTTCTGACCATCAATCGGTTCGTAGGTGGTTATGTATACGTGCTTGCCAATGGCACGCTCATAATCGGCGGGCTTCTTCAGCGGGCGCTCCGCGCCTGGGCTGGAGACTTCGAGGAAATAACTGGTCGGAATCGGATCGAGTACGTCGAGTTGGTCGGAGAGCTGCTCACTCACCCGGCCGCAATCATCGATGTCTACGCCCTCCGGTTTGTCGATGAAAACACGAAGAAACCAGTTGACGCCTTCTTTCTTGTACTCGACGTCGACCAGTTCCAACCCCGCCTCTTCGACGATGGGTAGTGCAATTTCTTCGACGATCTCTGTGACTTTCCGTTTGGACATTCTAACCCTCCTTTGAATCAGAGCAGAACGCTTGCATGATCGTAGTATTGCCGAAAGATGCGATAAGTGAAACACCCAGATAAACCGAAAGAGTGGGTTTCCCCACTCTCCTAGTTTCGAGTATTCTCATTCTACGTACGCAAATTATAGCATGAGCCTCTCCAACGCGCAACCTAGAACAGGGTCAATTGGTTGGTTTCAGGCAGTCCTGTCAAGCATTTGTGCGCCTCGAGCAACTCCAGCACCGACTTGGAAACACGGGAGCGTTCCTGCAGATCTTGCACCGAGAGGAACTCGCCTTGCTTCGCCGCTTCCTGAATGGACTTCGCAGCCGATTCGCCGACGCCTGCGAGCGCGCCGAACGGCGGCAGCAGGCCATTTTGCTCCTTGATCACTTGGAACTTCGTCGCATGCGACTTATACAGATCGAGCGGCAGGAACTTGAAGCCGCGCGCCGTCATCTCCAGCGCCATTTCAAGCACGGTGTGCAGCGCCTTCTCCTTCGGTGCAGCTGCGAACCCCTTGTCCTCGATCTCTTGGATTTTGGCTTTGATCGCGTCATAGCCCTTGCCCATCACTTCGAGATCAAAGTCATCAGCACGCACCGAGAAATACGTCGCGTAGAACTCCAACGGGTAGTGCACTTTGAAGTAGGCGATCCGCACCGCCATCAACACGTAGGCAGTGGCGTGCGCCTTCGGGAACATGTACTTGATCTGCTTGCAAGACCAGATGTACCAATCCGGCACCTTGTTCTTCTTCATCTCTTCTTCCATCTCAGGCGTCAAGCCTTTGCCCTTCCGCACGCTCTCCATGATCTTGAAGGCGAACGACGGCTCGAGGCCCGCGTAGATGAGGTAGACCATGATGTCGTCGCGGCAACCGATCACGTCTTTCAGCTTACAGATCCCATCGTGAATCAGCTTCTGGGCGTTGCCGAGCCAGACGTCTGTGCCGTGCGACAGACCAGAGATCTGCAACAGCTCGGAGAACGTGCTCGGCTTCGTGTCTTCCAGCATCTGGCGCACGAACTTCGTCCCGAACTCCGGGATGCCATAGGTGCCCGTCTTTGATCGAATCCGGTCCGGAGTGACCGGATTGTCCGGGTCGATCGTCAGCGCATCGGTTCCGGAGAACAGCGACATCACCTGCGGGTCATCGGTCGGAATCTTCTTCGGATCGAGCCCGGTCAAGTCTTGGAGCATGCGGATCACCGTCGGGTCATCGTGCCCCAGAATATCCAGCTTCAACAAGTTATCGTGGATGGCATGGAAGTCGAAGTGCGAGGTGCGCCATTCGGCATTCTTGTCATCCGCCGGGAATTGAATGGGGCAAAAATCATAGACGTCCATGTAGTCCGGCACAACGAGGATGCCGCCTGGATGCTGACCGGTGGTGCGCTTGATGCCTGTACAGCCAGAAACCAACCGCGCCATCTCCGCATTGCGTAGCGTCCAGCCCTTCTCTTCCGCGAACTTCTTCACATAGCCAAACGCCGTCTTCTCCGCGACAGTGGCGATCGTACCGGCGCGGTAGACGTATTCGTCGCCGAACAGCACTTTGGTATAGGCATGCGCACGCGCTTGGTAGTCGCCGGAGAAGTTGAGATCGATATCAGGGACCTTGTCCCCCTTGAACCCGAGGAACGTTTCGAACGGAATGTCATGGCCGTCCTTGTCCAGCGGCGTGCCGCATTCCGGGCAGTCACGGTCGGGCAAGTCGAAGCCGGAGCCGACCTGGCCACCGAGGAACTCGTTCCATTTACAGGACGGGCAGCGATAATGAGGCGGCAGCGGGTTGACCTCGGTGATGCCCGACATCGTCGCGACAAACGAGGAGCCGACCGAGCCCCGGGAGCCGACCAGATAGCCATCATCGAGCGATTTCTTCACGATCTTCTGCGAGATCATGTAGATGCCAGCGAACCCGTAGTTGATGATCGGGCCCAGCTCTTTTTCCAACCGGGCCGCAACGGTCTCAGGCAGCGGATTGCCATACAGCTCGTGCGCACGCTGGTAGCACAGTTCTCGAATCTCAGTCGGTGCTTCGTCCATCTTTGGCGTGTAGAGACGATCGGGGATCGGCGAGACGTCTTCGATCAGATCAGCGACCTTGTTCGTGTTCGTCACGACGATCTCTTCGGCCACGTCTGGCCCCAAATAGGCGAACGCCTCCAACATCTCGTTGGTCGACATGAAGTGTAGCGGCGGCTGGTCGTTGGCCGTGCGGTCGTTCTGCGCTTGGAGGAAGACTTGGCGGTAGATCGCATCTTCCGGGTTCAGATAGTGCACATCCCCAGTCGCCACGACCAGCTTGCCCGTCTCTCGCCCGATCTCCAGAATCATCTTCTGGTACTCCTTGACCGACTCAAGCGACGAGACCGACTCGTTGAGGAGCAGCGGCTTGTAGTGCAGCAAGGGCTGCAGTTCCAAATAATCGTAAAACTCCGCCACTTTTTTCAACTCGCCCTTGGTCTTGCCGCGCAGGATCGAGTCGAACAGCTCGCCTTGCATACAAGCAGTACCCACCAGCAGCCCTTCCCGGTACTTGGTAATCAAGCTGCGCGGGACGCGCGGAACGCGGTGGTAGTGTTTGATGTGCGCTTCTGAGACGATCTTATAGAGGTTTTTCAACCCGACCTTGTTCTGTACGAGAATCGTAGCATGGAACGGACGGATGTTGGAGTAATCGACCGAGCCATCGTTCTCGTTCAGCTTCGCGAGGTGATCGAAGCCGCGTTCGCCCAGATGCTTCAGCATGTGCTGGTACACTTCGGCCAGCGCCACCGTATCGTCGAGCGCGCGGTGGGCGTTGACGAGCGACACATCGAACTTCTTCGCCAAACTGCCGAGACGGTAACTCCGCTCGCTCGGGTAGAGCTTGCGCGCCAAGGTCAGCGTATCGAGCACGATGTTCGTAAACGGCTCCATCCCCACCCGGCGCGCACAGGCCCGCAGGAAGCCGAGGTCGAACTCTGCGTTGTGCGCGACGAGGATCGCGTCACCCACATATTCCTTGAACGTGGCCAATACGTCCGCCAGTTTGCGCTGACCGCGCACCATGTCGTTGGTGATGTTGGTCAGCTCGGTGATCTTGGCCGAGATCTCCACTTCCGGGTCGATCAGCTCGGTCCACTGGTCGATGATCTCACGACCGCGCATCTTCACGGCCGCGATCTCGATCAGCGTGTTTTCTGCCGCGTTGAGACCTGTGGTCTCCGTGTCAAAAACGACCCACTCGGTATCGACATCGATCGGCACCACCCGTCCATCGGACAGTTGGTGTACGATCAATTGCCCATCATCGACGACGTACGCTTCGAGGCCGAGCAGGCACTTCAGTCCGTGTTTCTGCGCAGCGCCATACGCTTCTGGGAACGCCTGCACGACGCCGTGGTCGGTGATCGCAATCGCCGTGTGGCCCCATTTGGCCGCCTGGCCAATCAAGTCCTTCACCGGCACCACGCCGTCGAGCGCTGACATCGGGGAGTGCGCGTGCAATTCCACACGCTTTTTCTCCGCGGTGTCATGGCGGATTTTCCGTGGCACTTCGTGCAGGTCTTGCACCATCAGCACGATCTCCTTAGCGAAGGTGTCAAACTGCACCGAGCCGCGCACGCGTAGCGCCATCCCGTCCTTCAAGAGCTTCAGCACGTCCAGTTGCTTGTCTCCCTTAGCAAACGTCTTGCACGAGATAGAGTCGGTATCATCTGTGATGTTGAAGGTAAACAGCGTGCGACCTGATGCCAAGTCCCGCGACTCCACGCCGAAGATCCGCCCTTCGACCGTCACGCGACGCATCTCGTCTTGGATTTCCTTCATCGGGGTCAACGGATCGTCGATCGGGCTATGGCCGAGCTCGATCTTATCAGGCGCGCCACCTTCGCCGCCTTTTCCACCCTTGCCGCCCGACTTCAGCGCTTCTTGACGACGCTCTTCCTCCACCGCCGCCGCAGCGCGTTCAATCTCTTCACGCTCTTGCGATTCGATCAGCGAGCGGAAATTATCGTACACTTCTTCGCGCACTTCTGCATCGTGGTACAACTGCACCTGCATCTGCACGCCGAGGTGTTCCAGAAGCCACTTGGCAATCGTTTCGTCGTAGCCCTTCTGCTTGGCCCGGTTGACCACCACATCGGACGTGACGGGCACGCGCACGTGGCGCCCTTCAAACAAGAGGCGCGCTGCCACGTTCAACTCCGCCTTCAGCGACTGGTCATCACCGAGCGTCGCTTGGACAGCGGATGGCCAATAGTCTTGAATCAGCGCGTGGAGGTTGTCCTCCTCCGCGCTGTCATACGCAAACCGCACCTGTACCTCGCGTGCTGTTTCACCGAAATACGCCCGAAACGCTTCCTGCACGCGCGCGTACACCGCATACGGCATCCGGTGCGGCATACGGAACTGGAGGCTCACGGTGCGCTCGCGGCGGTTCACGACTACTGGGCCGTTCAAGCCCCCGTCACGAAGCGCCGCCAGCACGTCCTCTTCCTTCACGCCCGCTCGTTCGCAAAAAAAAGAGAGACTTTGCCCATTCACTTCCAACAAACTCATAATGGGAAAACCTCCTCGTATGTGTCAAAAATAGACCGGTTCAGGACCGCATCAACACGCGCATAATGTCCCAGTACATCTTCATCCGTGCCGCGAACCCGCGTGCCATGCCTCGCTTCTCTTCCTTCATCCGATGGGTAAGATCGTGGAGCGGCACCGCTGCCATCGTCCACCCTTGGCGACGCACATGGCGAGTCAACGCCACTTCAAACCCATAGCGCGTATGCTCTAACATCGGAAGCGATTCAATCACTTCGCGACGCATCACCCGCTGTCCGGAGAGGTTCGGGGCCACGCGTTGGGCCCAGTCGGTCGAGCCGCGTCCTTGTCCGAACACGCCAAGCGACATCATGACGCCCTCTTCGACGACAGGCTTGACCAGATCGTGCAGGTGTTCATCCCGCAGGCCGATCAAGTCCGCATCGAGCAACATGACATATGGATGTCGTGCCACTTGCAGCCCTGTCCAAATCGCTGCGCCCTTGCCGCGGTTCACGTCAAGACGGACCGCTTCGACTGGATACTTTGTAATTTTAGCATAAGTTCCGTCCGTCGACCCATCGTCCACCACGATAATTTGCTGGAAATCGGTCCACGTCACGACGATGTCGAGCACCTGTTCGATGTTCTCCGCTTCGTTGTAGGCCGGAATGATTAAGCTTAACAAGTCGGTTCCCTCCCTCGAATGTTCAGGCCCACCGCTTGCTCTCTCCCTAGTAAAAACTCCGGGGGAGTCCCATGACTCCCCCCGGAGTTTTTTCTCTACCTGTTCTCTCTCTTGATCAACTACTCGCCACGCACGAGGCCGAGCACCGTTTCGTACGCTTCTTCCAACGTCAGCTCTTGGGTTTCGCCCGTCTGACGGACGGTGAACTCGACGATGCCTTCCGCCGTGCGCTTGCCAAACGTCACGCGCACCGGGATGCCGATCAGGTCGGAGTCCTTGAACTTGACGCCTGCCGACTCATCGCGATCATCAAGCAGTACATCGACGCCTTGTGCACGCAGGCGCTCGTAGAGCTGGGTCGCCGCTTGCATCTGCGCTTCGTCCTTCGCCTTCACCGGGATGACATGCACGTGGTACGGTGCGACCGCCATCGGCCAGATGATCCCCTTGTCATCATGGTTTTGCTCGATCAGCGCGGTGATCAAGCGCGAGATACCGATCCCGTAGCACCCCATGATGAAGTTCGCTTGTTTGCCTTCTGCGTTCAGGTAGGTGGCGTTCAGCGCTTCGGTATACTTGGTGCCGAGCTCGAAGATGTGCCCCACTTCGATGCCCCGGTAGAACTGCAGATGACCTTCGGAGCAGTTGACGCAGCTTTCACCTTCTGTCACGTTGCGCAGATCGCCAACGCGCTCTGCCGAGAAGTCACGGCCAGCCACCACGTTCTGGAAGTGATAGTCGCGCTCGTTCGCCCCGGTCACGCCCCAGCGCACGTTCAGCACGTCGCGATCCACGACAACCGGGATGGTCAGCCCGATCGGGCCGAGGAAGCCGACCGGTGTGCCGGTCACTCGCTGCACGGTCTCCGCATCGGCCAGCTCGACCGTAGTCGCACCGAGGAACTTCTGCAGCTTCAGTTCGTTCAGCTCATGGTCGCCACGCAGGCAGACAGCGACCGCTTCGCCGTCAGCGAGCACGACCAACGTCTTGATAAACGACGTAGCGCTCATCTTCAGGGCGTCGACCAATTGGTCGATCGTCTTCAAGTTCGGCGTGTGCAGCTTCTCATAGGCAGGTGCTTCATCATGGGCAAACGCCTGTTGCTCGAAGCGCGCTTCCGCCTTCTCCAAGTTCGCGGCATAGTTGCAATGCGAGCAGACGGCGATCGTGTCTTCCCCGATGTCGGCCAGCGCTTGGAACTCATGGTTGCGGCCCGAGCCCCCGATGGCACCTGCATCAGCGAGTACCGGACGGAAGTTCAAGTGCAGGCGGTTGAAGATGTTCGTGTACGCCGTGTACATCTGATCGTACGTATCAGCCAGCGATTCGCGCGTTTCATGGAACGAATAGGCGTCCTTCATCATGAACTCCCGCGCGCGCAGCATCCCGAAGCGCGGACGGCGCTCGTCGCGGAATTTCGTCGCGATCTGGTAGAGGTTGAAGGGCAGCTTCTTGTAGGAGTTCACGTCGTTGTTTACGATCGTCGTGAAGATCTCCTCGTGCGTCGGGCCGAGCACGAAGTCGCGCTCATGACGGTCCTTCAGCTTCATCATCTCCGGGCCATAATCGTTCCAACGTCCAGTCGTGTGCCACAGTTCGGCCGGTTGGATCTGGTTGGCCAAGATCTCTTGGGCGCCCGAGCGGTCCATCTCCTCGCGCACCACCGCTTCAATTTTCTTCAGCACTCGGAACCCGAGTGGCAGGTATGTATACATGCCAGCTGCAAACATCCGTGCGAGGCCAGCCCGCAATAGCAGCTTGTGGCTGATGATTTCTGCTTCCTTAGGAACCTCCCGCAGCGTCGGGAGCAGCATCTTGTTCTGACGCATAAGTTCACTTCCTCCAAGTTCGAAT
>JGI12273J12029_10001698_pt1 | contig 26411 bp, 24 predicted proteins | sample SoiCrureplicaC0C_FD_12029 | JGI IMG/M metagenome (IMG submission 12029) | reverse complement strand
GATCGGAGCGATCAGCTCGATGTTAACGGAAACGTTGTCGCCCGGCATTACCATCTCGGTGCCTTCCGAGTGCGATCGGAGCGATCGAGCTGCTCGATGTTAACGGAAACGTTGTCGCCCGGCATTACCATCTCGGTGCCTTCCGGCAGGATCACGATGCCAGTTACGTCAGTGGTACGGACGTAGAACTGCGGACGGTAGCCTTGGAAGAACGGGGTGTGACGGCCGCCCTCTTCTTTGGTCAGAACGTAAACTTCTGCTGCGAAGTGGGTGTGCGGCTTGATGGAGCCCGGCTTGCAAAGTACTTGGCCGCGCTCGATGTCGTTACGGTCTACACCGCGGAGCAGTGCGCCGATGTTGTCGCCTGCTTGAGCGGAGTCAAGCAGTTTGCGGAACATCTCGATACCGGTAGCAACGGTGGAACGGGTTTCTTCTTGGATGCCGACGATTTCTACGTTGTCGCCAACTTTCAGAAGGCCACGCTCTACACGACCGGTAGCAACGGTACCACGACCGGTGATCGTGAACACGTCCTCGACCGGCATCAGGAACGGCTTGTCGGTTTCACGAGCCGGCTCCGGGATGTAGGAGTCAACAGCAGCCATCAGCTCGTCGATCTTCGCTTCCCAAGCAGCATCGCCTTCGAGAGCGCGCAGAGCGGAACCTTTGATGACCGGGATGTCGTCGCCCGGGAACTCGTACTCGGAGAGCAGGTCACGGATTTCCATCTCAACCAGCTCGAGGAGCTCTTCGTCGTCAACCATGTCGCACTTGTTCATGAAGACAACCAGGTACGGAACGCCTACTTGGCGGGAGAGCAGGATGTGCTCGCGGGTTTGCGGCATCGGGCCGTCAGCTGCGGAAACAACGAGGATCCCGCCGTCCATTTGTGCAGCGCCGGTGATCATGTTCTTCACGTAGTCAGCGTGACCCGGGCAGTCAACGTGTGCGTAGTGACGGTTTTCGGTTTCGTACTCAACGTGAGCGGTGTTGATGGTGATGCCGCGCTCGCGCTCTTCCGGAGCCTTGTCGATTGCGTCGTACGCCATTGCTTGCGCGCCGCCACGCTTGGACAGGTAGGTGGTGATAGCTGCGGTCAGGGTGGTCTTGCCGTGGTCAACGTGACCGATGGTGCCAATGTTTACGTGCGGCTTGTTACGCTCGAATTTAGCTTTTGCCATTGTGGTCAACTCCTCTTAAATTGTGCTATAAATTATTCGCCTTTGTTTTTGGCGATAATCTCACTCGTGATGGACTTCGGGCATTCCTCGAAGTTGTAGAACTCCATCGCGTACTGGCCGCGACCTTGGGTGCGGGAACGCAGGGAAGTTGCGTAACCGAACATCTCGGAGAGCGGTACGAAGCCACGGATTACTTGCGCACCAGCGCGAGCTTCCATACCTTCGATACGGCCACGGCGAGAGTTGATGTCGCCCATGATGTCGCCCATGTACTCTTCCGGAACGATAACTTCGACACGCATGATCGGTTCGAGCAAGATCGGGCTTGCCTTTTGAGCACCTGCTTTGAGGGCCATGGAGCCAGCGATCTTGAACGCCATCTCGGAGGAGTCGACGTCATGGTAGGAACCATCGACGATGGTTGCCTTCATGTCGATCAGCGGGTAACCAGCTACGATGCCGTTTGCCATCGCTTCCTGGATGCCGTTGTCAACAGCCGGGATGTACTCACGCGGAACCGCGCCACCCACAACCTTGTTCTCGAAGGTGTAGCCTTCGCCGCGCTCAACCGGAGCGAGTTCCAGCCATACGTGACCGTATTGGCCTTTACCACCGGACTGACGGACGAACTTGCCTTCGATGCGAACCGGCTTGGTGATGGTTTCCTTGTAAGCAACTTGCGGCTTACCGACGTTGGTCTCAACCTTGAACTCACGCTTCAGACGGTCAACGATGATCTCGAGGTGGAGCTCGCCCATGCCTGCGATGATCGTTTGGCCAGTTTCTTCGTGGGTGTAGGTCTTGAAGGTCGGATCCTCTTCAGCCAGCTTGGACAGTGCGATGCCCAGCTTGTCCTGGTCAGCCTTGGATTTCGGCTCCAGCGACAGGGAGATAACCGGTTCCGGGAACTCCATGGATTCGAGGATGACGAAGTTCTTCTCGTCGCAGAGGGTGTCGCCAGTCGTGGTGTCCTTCAGACCAACTGCTGCGGCGATGTCGCCGGAGTAAACGGTCGGAATTTCTTCACGGTGGTTCGCGTGCATCTGCATGATACGGCCGAGGCGCTCACGCTTGTTCTTCGTCGAGTTGAGGACGTAAGAACCAGAGTTTACGGTACCGGAGTATACGCGGAAGAACGCCAGTTTACCGACGAACGGGTCCGTCATGATCTTGAACGCGAGAGCCGAGAACGGCTCTGCATCGGAGGACGGGCGCTCAACTTCTTCGCCATCTTCCGTTACGCCCTTGATCGCCGGAACGTCGATCGGAGCCGGCATGTAGTCAACAACTGCGTCGAGCATCGGCTGAACGCCTTTGTTTTTATAGGAGGAGCCGCAGATAACCGGAACGATCTGGTTGGCGATGCAACCCTTGCGGAGTGCAGCCTTGATCTCTTCGGTCGTGAACTCTTCGCCCTCAAGGTATTTCTCCATGAGGTTCTCGTCGAGCTCTGCAACTGCTTCAACCAGCTTGGTACGATATTCATCAGCAAGATCCTTGAGTTCGGCCGGGATGTCGGTCTTCTCAGAGGTTTTGCCAAGGTCGTCGGTGTAGATGATCGCGCTCATGGTGACGAGGTCAACCATGCCGAGGAACACATCTTCAGCGCCGATCGGGATTTGGATCGGAACTGCGTTTGCACCCAGACGATCGCGCATCATGCTGACGCAACGGAAGAAGTCTGCGCCGATGATGTCCATCTTGTTGACATACGCCATACGCGGTACGCCGTACTTGTCAGCTTGACGCCATACGGTTTCGGACTGCGGTTCAACGCCGCCCTTCGCGCAGAATACGCCTACAGCACCGTCGAGTACGCGCAGGGAGCGCTCTACTTCGACAGTAAAGTCCACGTGGCCCGGCGTGTCGATAATGTTGATGCGGTGATCCGCCCACTGAGCGGTGGTAGCTGCGGAGGTGATGGTGATCCCGCGCTCCTGCTCCTGAACCATCCAGTCCATGGTCGCTGCGCCTTCGTGAACTTCACCGATCTTGTGTACACGGCCGGTGTAGAACAGAACGCGTTCGGTCGTCGTGGTTTTACCCGCGTCGATGTGCGCCATGATACCGATGTTTCTCGTCTTTTCCAACGGGAATTGACGTGCCATTGGGACTTCCTCCTTTCGTGAAAACTAGATTTTAAGTAAAAGCATGCGTGTGCGGATAGACTCTACGAATCCATCCGCCAACGCGATTATACAACTTACCAGCGGTAGTGTGCAAACGCTTTGTTTGCTTCCGCCATCTTGTGCATATCTTCGCGACGCTTCACTGCGCCACCAGCATTGTTGGCAGCATCCATGATTTCGTTCGCGAGCTTTTCTTCGATGGTCTTCTCGTTGCGCTTGCGGGAGTAATCCACCAGCCAACGAATCCCGAGGGTCATACGACGCTCCGGGCGAACCTCGATCGGCACCTGATAGTTTGCACCGCCAACACGGCGAGCTTTAACTTCCAGGACCGGCATGATGTTCTTCATTGCAGTTTCGAATACTTCCAGCGGATCGTTGCCGGTCTTCTCACGGATGCGATCGAACGCACCGTAAACTGCGCCTTGTGCGACAGATTTCTTACCATCGTACATCAGCTTGTTGACCAGACGAGTGATCGTCTTGGATCCGTAGATCGGATCGGGAAGCACGTCACGGCGCGGTACAGGACCTTTACGCGGCATGCAATCTCGCCTCCTTTCAGGCTACATGTAATGTTTTTGTTTGATTACGGTGAAGCTTACTTCTTGACTTTCGGACGCTTCGCGCCGTACTTGGAGCGAGCTTGCATGCGATCCTTAACGCCTGCGGTGTCGAGCGCGCCACGCACGATGTGGTAACGCACACCCGGAAGGTCCTTTACACGACCGCCGCGAACGAGTACAACGCTATGCTCTTGCAGGTTGTGACCGATGCCCGGGATGTAGGCGGTAACTTCGATACCGTTGGTCAGACGAACACGCGCATACTTACGCAGTGCGGAGTTCGGCTTCTTCGGGGTCATGGTACCTACACGGGTGCACACCCCACGCTTTTGCGGGGACGGCAGATCGGTTTGCTCCTTTACGAAGCTGTTGTAACCTTTTTGCAGTGCCGGAGCGGTCGATTTCTTCTCGATCACTTTGCGGCCCTTACGGACCAGCTGGTTGATTGTCGGCATTCTAACTGCACCTCCTTCCAAAGTTTCAAGTCCACAGAGCCCGGCGGCTCATTAGACGGCAATAAGAAAAGGTTCGTAGGCAAAATCCAAGGGTTGTCCCAGCACGGTTTGCCTGAAACCTATAGTTCGACGATAGCCGCTGTTGCAGCGCCTACTTGTATGTTGCAGGCTTCGCCAAGCTGCCTCATCGTCTCCACCCACACTAACGGGATGTTATGCTGTTGTGCTAGCGCAGCGATTCGTGAGACCAGTCGCTGGTCGGCGTCTCGCGCCACGAACACCTCTCGTGCTGCACCGTGCTCAATGGCCTTCGTTGTTTGGTTCAACCCAACCGCTTTGCGATTGGCTTCTCGGATGCGATCTAACGCCACTCCGACCCATCCTTTCGAAACGCGCCTGAGTGCACTGATTAGCACACTAAGAGATTCTATCACCTCATACGACGTAAGTCAACTCTTCACACGCGCTTTTGGCACTTTTTTAGCAATCATTCGATTCGCACCGAGACGGCGCTCCCGTTGAGGGAAGCGCCGTCAAGGGCAAATCAAAGGTGTTTCTGATTAATCAGCAAGCGTCTCCACCGTTTCGAGGTTCACTTGCTCCAAGTTGGCTGTTTCTGCCGGCTCGCCGTCCAGAGACAGCGTGTCAGCTTCCGTTTCGGTGCCATCTTCGACCTTGATGTTGCGGTAGCGGGACATACCCGTACCTGCCGGCACCAGTTTACCGATGATGACGTTCTCCTTCAGGCCGAGCAGACGGTCAACCTTGCCCTTGATCGCAGCTTCGGTCAGGACACGCGTGGTCTCCTGGAAGGAAGCGGCGGAGAGGAAGGAATCGGTCTCCAGAGACGCCTTGGTGATGCCGAGCAGCGCCGGACGTGCAACGGCCGGTTCACCGCCGTTCAGAAGGACAGGCAGGTTCTCACGCTCGAACTCATAGATGTCGACATAGGTACCCGGCAGCAGTTTCGTATCGCCCGCTTCGACGATGCGAACTTTGCGGAGCATCTGACGCACCATGACTTCGACGTGCTTGTCGTTGATCTCTACACCCTGCAGACGGTAAACGCGCTGTACCTCGCGGAGCAGGTACATCTGTACGCCGTGGATACCGCGAACCTTCAGGATGTCCTTCGGGTCAATGGAACCTTCGGTCAACTCGTCGCCCGCTTCGACCTTCTGGCCGACGGTCACGCGAATACGCGAACCGTACGGCACCGGATAGACCTTCACTTCAGCATCGCCGCTGATCTCGATCTCACGCTTGTCTTTGACTTCGCGGATATCAGAGACCACACCGTCGATTTCGGTGATGATCGCTTGGCCTTTCGGGTTCCGTGCTTCGAAGAGTTCCTGGATACGCGGGAGACCTTGGGTGATGTCATCGCCCGCAACGCCGCCGGTGTGGAACGTACGCATGGTCAGCTGGGTACCCGGCTCGCCGATCGACTGCGCAGCGATGATGCCGACCGCTTCGCCGATCTCAACCATGTTACCTGTTGCCAAGTTGCGGCCGTAGCACTGGATGCAGACGCCATGCTGGGTCCGACAGGTGGTCACCGAACGGATGTGGACGCGCGGAATCTCCGCCGCCACGATCTGACGGCCCATCTCTTCGTCGATCTCCTGACCTTCGTGGACGAGCACTTCACCCGTGTTCGGGTGCGTGACGTTCGAGAAGGCGATGCGGCCGACGATGCGGTCGAACAGCTCCTCGATGACTTCCTTGCCATCGCGGATCTCTTCTGCCCAGATGCCCTTGTCGGTGCCGCAATCGTCCGAACGCACGATCACGTCCTGCGCGACGTCGACGAGACGGCGGGTCAGGTAACCGGAGTCAGCGGTACGCAACGCGGTATCGGCCAGACCTTTACGCGCACCGTGGGTGGAGATGAAGTATTCAAGTACGGTCAGACCTTCGCGGAAGTTGGACTTGATCGGGAGCTCGATGATCCGGCCAGACGGGTTGGCCATCAGGCCACGCATGCCGGCGAGCTGGGTGATCTGCGACACGTTACCGCGCGCACCAGAGAAGGCCATCATGTAGATCGGGTTGTAGCGGTCGAGCGAGCCCATCAGGACTTTGGTGATCTCGTCCTTCGCCTTCGACCAGATCGAGATGACGCGGTCATAGCGCTCGTCGTCGGTGATCAGACCGCGGCGGAACTGCTTGGTGACCGTTTCGACCTTGCCTTCTGCCTCGACGAGGATCGCATACTTCGCTTCCGGTACGATGATGTCCGCAACGGAAATCGTAATGCCTGCACGCGTCGAGAATTTGAACGCCAGCGCCTTGATCTTGTCGAGGATCTCCGACGTGATCGTGGTGCCATAGCGGCGGAAGCACTCGGCGATGATCGAGCCGAGGAACTTTTTCGTGACCGCATCTTGCTGTTCAACGCCCTTCGCCGCTGCGCGCATATCAGCACCGCGCTCGGTGACGAAGAAGTAGTCCGGAGTGCCCTTCAGCAAGTTCGACTCCTTGGACTGGTTGATGAACGGGAAGTCCGGCGGGAAGATCTCGTTGAAGATCACCTTGCCGGTGGTGGTCACGATGAAGCCGTTTTGCTGCTCCGGCGTGAACGAGGTCTTGTTCAGCACGCGCGTCGGCAGCAGAATCCGGGTGTGCAAGGTGATCTGCTTCATGTCGTACGCCAGCAGCGCTTCGCTCGGCGAGTTGAACACGCGGCCTTCGCCCTCTTCGCCCGGACGGTCCATCGTCAGGTAGTAGGAGCCGAGGACCATGTCCTGCGTCGGCGTTACGACCGGCTTGCCATCCTTCGGGTTGAGGATGTTGTGCGCAGCGAGCATCAGCAGGCGCGCTTCCGCTTGTGCTTCTGCGGAGAGCGGCACGTGCACGGCCATCTGGTCACCGTCGAAGTCAGCGTTGTACGCCGTACAGACGAGCGGATGGAGCTTGATGGCACGGCCTTCGACCAGCGTCGGTTCGAATGCCTGAATCCCCAGTCGGTGCAAGGTTGGGGCGCGGTTGAGGAGGACCGGGTGTTCCTTGATCACATCTTCGAGAACGTCCCAGACTTCAGCCGAGACGCGCTCGACTTTGCGCTTCGCCGACTTGATGTTGTGCGCGAGACCCTTCGCCACCAGTTCCTTCATGACGAATGGCTTGAAGAGCTCCAGCGCCATCTCTTTCGGCAGACCGCACTGGTACATGCGCAGGTGCGGACCGACTACGATGACAGAACGGCCGGAGTAGTCGACGCGCTTGCCGAGCAGGTTCTGACGGAAGCGGCCTTGCTTACCCTTCAGCATGTGCGAGAGCGACTTCAACGGACGGTTGCCCGGCCCGGTGACCGGACGGCCACGACGGCCGTTATCGATCAGCGCGTCGACCGCTTCTTGCAGCATCCGCTTCTCGTTTTGCACGATGATGTCCGGAGCGCCGAGGTCGAGCAGGCGCTTCAGACGGTTGTTTCGGTTGATCACACGGCGGTACAGGTCGTTGAGGTCGGAGGTCGCGAAGCGGCCGCCGTCCAACTGAACCATCGGACGCAATTCCGGCGGAATGACCGGCAGCACATCGAGGATCATCCACGACGGGGAGTTGGAAGAGGCGCGGAACGCCTCCATCACTTCCAGACGCTTGATCGCACGGTTGCGGCGCTGGCCTTGGGCCGTCTTCAGCTCTTCTTTGAGCTGCGTGACTTCCTTCTCCGGCTCGACAGCGCTCAAGAGCTTCTTGATCGCTTCTGCACCCATGCCCGCTTCAAACGCATAGCCGTATTTCTCACGGTAGCTGCGGTACTCCTTCTCGGAGAGCAGCTGCTTGTATTCCAACGGGGTTTCGCCCGGGTTGGTGACGACATAGGACGCGAAGTAGATCACTTCTTCGAGCGAGCGCGGGCTCATGTCAAGCACGAGGCCCATGCGGCTCGGGATGCCCTTGAAGTACCAGATGTGCGAGACAGGCGCTGCCAGCTCGATGTGACCCATGCGCTCACGACGGACTTTCGCACGGGTGACTTCTACGCCACAGCGGTCACAGACGACGCCCTTGTAACGCACGCGCTTGTACTTGCCGCAATGACATTCCCAGTCGCGCGTCGGCCCGAAGATTTTTTCGCAAAAGAGACCTTCTTTTTCCGGCTTGAGGGTCCGGTAGTTGATCGTTTCCGGCTTCTTAACTTCCCCGTGCGACCAAGAACGGATCTTCTCGGGGGAAGCCAGACCGATCTTCATGTACTCAAAGTTGTTGACGTCCAACAAGGGGCCTACCTCCCTTTCAATGCTTACTCTTCACCGCCGACTTCACGTGCGCTGAGGTTGAGATTGAGCTTCTCGCCCGAATCATCGTCTTCGTCCGCTTCACGCATGACAATCTCCTGCTCGTCTTCCGAGAGGATCTTCACGTCCATACCGAGCGACTGTAGCTCTTTGATCAGAACTTTGAACGATTCCGGCACGCCTGGTTCCGGCACGTTCTCGCCCTTGACGATCGCTTCGTAGGTCTTCACGCGACCCACGACATCGTCAGACTTGACGGTGAGGATCTCTTGGAGCGTGTAGGCAGCGCCGTAGGCTTCCAGCGCCCAGACCTCCATCTCCCCGAAGCGCTGACCACCGAACTGCGCCTTACCACCCAGCGGCTGCTGAGTAACGAGGGAGTACGGGCCAGTCGAGCGAGCATGGATCTTGTCGTCGACGAGATGGTGGAGCTTCAGCATGTACACGCAACCGACCGTTACGCGGTTTTCGAACGGCTCGCCTGTGCGGCCATCGTACAGCACTTGCTTGCCATCGCGCGGCAGGCCAGCTTCTTCCAGCGTATCGAACACATCAGACTCACGCGCGCCATCGAAGACCGGCGTCGAGACGTGCAGGCCGAGGTAACGAGCGGCCATCCCCAAGTGCGTCTCCAACACCTGACCGATGTTCATCCGGGACGGAACGCCCAGCGGGTTCAGGACGACCTGGACCGGCGTACCATCTGCGAGGAACGGCATGTCTTCTTCCGCCATGATGCGGGCGACGACACCCTTGTTCCCGTGACGACCTGCCATCTTGTCGCCTTCGGAGATCTTGCGCTTCTGCGCGATATAGACGCGCACGAGCTGGTTGACGCCCGGCGGCAGTTCATCGCCGTTTTCACGGGTGAACACCTTCACGTCGACCACGATGCCAGCACCGCCATGCGGAACGCGGAGCGAGGTGTCGCGCACTTCGCGCGCCTTCTCGCCGAAGATCGCGTGCAGGAGGCGTTCCTCAGCCGTCAGTTCGGTGACGCCCTTCGGGGTTACTTTGCCGACGAGGATGTCGCCTGCGTCGATCTCCGCGCCGATGCGGATGATGCCGCGCTCGTCGAGGTTCTTCAATGCGTCATCGCCGACGTTCGGGATGTCGCGGGTGATCTCTTCCGGACCCAGCTTGGTGTCACGCGCTTCCGCCTCGTATTCCTCGATGTGGAGGGAGGTGTACACGTCTTCGCGCACCAGCTTCTCGGAGAGCAAGATCGCATCCTCGTAGTTGTAACCCTCCCACGTCATGAACGCGACGATCACGTTCTTGCCGAGTGCGAGTTCGCCGTTGTCCGTCGCCGGACCGTCTGCGATGATGTCACCCTTCTTGATCGTTTCGCCCTGCTCCACGATCGGGCGCTGGTTGATACAGGTCCCTTGGTTGGAGCGGGTGAACTTCAGCATGCGGTATTTATGCAGATCGCCGTTGACGAGGCGACCGTCGATTTCCTTCTGCTCGCGAATCCACACTTCGTTCGCAGCCACGCGCTCCACCACACCGTTGTGGCGGGAGACGACGGTGGATCCGGAGTCTTTGGCGGCCTTGTGTTCCATGCCCGTGCCGACGAACGGAGAAGCCGGCTTCAGAAGCGGAACGGCCTGCCGTTGCATGTTCGAGCCCATCAGCGCACGGTTGGCATCGTCGTTCTCAAGGAACGGGATGCAGGCCGTCGCGACCGACACGACTTGGCGCGGCGAGACGTCGACATAGTCCACGCGGTCCGGCGGGAGCAGCAGGGTCTCTTCTTTGTAACGAACGATCACCTGAGCATCGATCAGCTTCTGGTTCTCATCCACACCTGCGTTCGCCTGTGCGATGACATAGTTGTCCTCTTCGTCAGCGGTCAGGTAGTGGATGGTTTCGGTGATCACCTGCGTCTCCGGGTCTACACGACGGTACGGCGTTTCGATGAAGCCGTACTCGTTGATGCGCGCGTAGGTGGAGAGGTAGTTGATCAGACCGATGTTCGGACCTTCCGGGGTCTCGATCGGGCACATCCGGCCATAGTGCGAGTGGTGGACGTCGCGGACTTCGAAGCCTGCGCGTTCACGCGTCAGGCCGCCCGGGCCGAGCGCGGAGAGACGACGCTTGTGCGTCAATTCAGCCAGCGGGTTCGTCTGGTCCATGAACTGGGACAGCTGCGAGGAGCCAAAGAACTCCTTGATCGCCGCGATGACCGGACGAATGTTGATCAACGCCTGCGGCGTGATCGCGTTCGCGTCCTGGATCGACATCCGCTCGCGCACGACGCGCTCCATCCGGGAGAGACCGATGCGGAACTGGTTGGTGAGCAGTTCACCGACCGAGCGCAGACGACGGTTGCCCAAGTGGTCGATATCATCGGTGCTGCCGACGCCGTGCAAGAGGTTGATGAAGTACGAGATCGACGCCAAGATGTCAGACGGCGTGATGTGCTTCACGTTCTTGTCGATGTTGGCATTGCCGGTGACCTTGATCACCTTGCCATCTTCACGCGGGGAGAAGATGCGCACTTCCTGCAGGCGGATCAGTTCCTCTTCCACCACACCCGAGGTGCTCTTGTATTCTTCATAGTTCACGCCGCCCTCAAGCGACGGGAGGATCTTGTCGAGAAGGCGGCGGTCGATGACGGCGCCCGCTTCTGCGATGATCTCGCCCGTGTTCTGATCGACGAGCGTCTCGGCGAGACGCTGTCCGAGCAGGCGATTCTTAATATGTAGCTTCTTGTTGATCTTGTAGCGGCCGACGTTCGCCAGGTCATAGCGCTTCGGGTCAAAGAAGCGGGAGATCAGGAGGTTGCGGGCGTTCTCAAGCGTCGGCGGTTCGCCCGGACGCAGACGTTCGTAGATCTCCAGAAGCGCCTTCTCGGAGTTCTCCGTGTTGTCCTTGTCCAACGTGTTGCGCAGGAACTCGTCTTCGCCGAGCAGGTTGAGGATCTCCGCATCGGTCGAGAAGCCAAGCGCGCGCAGCAGCACGGTTACAGGAATTTTACGCGTACGGTCGATGCGGACGTAGATGATGTCCTTCGCATCCGTTTCGAGCTCCAGCCACGCACCGCGGTTCGGAATGACCGTTGCGGTGTACGCCTTTTTGCCGTTCTTGTCAATTTTCGTGTTGAAATAGACAGACGGGGAGCGCACGAGCTGGGAGACGATGACGCGTTCTGCACCGTTGATCACGAACGTGCCAGTGTCGGTCATCAGCGGGAAATCGCCCATGAAGACTTCCTGCTCTTTGACCTCACCTGTCTCGCGATTGATCAGGCGGACTTTGACACGCAAGGGGGCTGCGTACGTAACATCGCGCTCCTTGGATTCGTCCACCGAATACTTCGGCTCGCCCAGACTGTAGTCGACGAACTCAAGGACCAAGTTGCCGGTAAAGTCTTGGATCGGAGAAATGTCTTGGAACATCTCCTTCAAGCCCTCATCGAGAAACCACTGATACGACTTTTGCTGGATCTCGATCAGATTCGGCAGTTCCAACACTTCTTCAAGGCGCGCATACGTTCTACGCTGACGTTTGCCGTATTGCACGAGTTGTCCCTTCAAAACCTGTCACCCCTCATAACCTTATGGTCGACTCGCACCAAAAAAATAAAATGCGATCCATTTATGTAACCACATTTTTCAAAACCACGTAATATTCAATCGTTGCCAAAAACGGGCAGAGATATTCGATCTTTCGACAAAACCGAGACTCATCCCATTTTTAGCTTTACGCATTTAATAACTATACAACAACGGAAAATCCATGTCAACTCAGATTTTCCAGATTGCACAGTGGTTTCCGGCATTGGAAGATCCGGAAGCCCGCATCGCGCGCCACGTCGTGCACTTCATCAAACAGCGACTCGAGCTTTTTCTTCGCCGAGGGCGCCCCTTGCTTTTTCTGAATGACCACCCACAGCTCGCCGTGCGCAGTTAGACGTTCGGCCGCCCCTTCAAAAACAGCGTGCACGACCGCTTTGCCCGCACGGATCGGCGGATTGGTCAGGATGCGATCATAATCCCGTTCCGGCACGTGCTCGAACAGATTGCTGACGCGCACCTCCGCATTGCGAATCCCGTTGCGTTCGAGATTTCGCCGCGCCAACTGAACGGCGCGCTCATTGATGTCGACCATCGTGACATGACCAGACGATGCCAGCCGCGCAGCTGTCATTCCGATCGGGCCATAGCCACAGCCAACATCGAGCACGCGGGCGTTCTCCGGAATGTCCATCACCTCGATCAGCAGCTCGCTGCCGAAGTCGATCCCACCTTTGGAAAAAACGCCTGCGTCGGTGAGGAATGTGAACTCCTGCCCCCGTAGCGATGCCGTCACAGTGCGGACGTCATGCTCGGCGCTTGGCTGGTTGGTATAGTAGTGGTCGCTCACAGACACACCTCCCCCTTCGTAATGTACCCATTTCCGAGATTATCTAGTATAGGAAAGAGTTGCATACAGTAAAAAAGTGCCTCGTCGGAGTGACGAGACACTTTTTCTCCAAGAATAAGCGGAAGTTACTTAACTTCAACGGAAGCGCCAGCTTCTTCAAGCTTCGCTTTGATGCCTTCTGCATCTTCTTTGGAGATCTTCTCTTTGAGTGCTTTCGGAGCGTTGTCAACGATTTCCTTCGCTTCTTTCAGGCCGAGACCGGTCAGTTCGCGAACAACCTTGATGACGTTGATCTTGGAAGCGCCAGCAGAGGTCAGGATTACGTCGAATTCGGATTGCTCTTCAACAGCTGCTGCTGCGCCGCCACCTGCTACAACTACCGGAGCTGCTGCGGTTACGCCGAATTCTTCTTCGATTGCCTTCACGAGGTCGTTCAGTTCGAGGACGGACATGCCTTTGATCGCTTCGATGATTTGCTCTTTGGACATTACGAGTACCTCCTATTGTTCGTATAATTGTGGGTGTTGCGATTACGCTTCTTGCTTCTCTGCGATCTGGGATACAGCGTACGCCAGGTTGCGCATCGGTGCTTGGAGCACGGAGAGGAGCATGGAGAGCAGGCCTTCGCGAGACGGCAGGTCTGCGAGTGCTTGTACTTCCTCTTGGTTGATCACTTTGCCTTCGATGATGCCAGCTTTCAGTTCGAGAGCTTTGTGCTCTTTCGCGAAGGTGTTGAGGATCTTCGCCGGAGCCACTACATCGTCGTAGGAGAAAGCGATCGCGACCGGGCCGGTCAGGTGCTCGTTGACTTCAGACAGGTTGATCGAGTCTGCAGCACGACGAGTCATGGTGTTTTTGAGGACCTTGTACTCGATGCCAGCTTCACGAAGACGCTTGCGGAGTTCGGTCACTTCGCCAACGGTCAGGCCGCGGTAGTCGGTGATGATCGTAGACTTGGAACGTTGCAGCTTGTCAGCCAGCTCGCTGACCAGTGCTACTTTTTCCTCACGGATTGCGTTGTTTGCCATGGTGACACCTCCTGTACGATTTTCTCTTACTCTTACTTCTTACTGCCAACCATAGAAAAACCCCTCATGCAGACGCACGAGGGGTTCGATCAGTCGATTCGCAAAGTTGCGAGTCAAATTCGATCCTCGGCGGGATATTAAGTGAGGGAACAAACCCTCAACGCCCGCTGTCTACGGAAGCATGTATACTGTTGTATCAGCAACAGGCTCTAGTGTATCACTGTTGCTGTCCAATGTCAAAGAGTTAAGCTTGCTTTTCAGCAGACAGTTTCTGGGTGTTCACACGAACGCCCGGGCCCATGGTGGAAGAAACGGTGATCCCACGCATGTAGGTGCCCTTTGCAGCTGCCGGCTTGGCTTTGACAAGGGTGTCAACGAGAACGAAGTAGTTGTCGAGAAGCTTCTCGTTGTCGAAGGAGATCTTGCCGATCGGAGCATGGATGTTGCCTTGCTTGTCGACGCGGTATTCGATCTTACCCGCTTTGATCTCGTCAACCGCACGCTTCACGTCGAAGGTAACGGTGCCGGTCTTCGGGTTCGGCATGAGGCCTTTCGGACCGAGCACACGACCGAGCTTACCAACAGCGGCCATCATGTCCGGCGTTGCAACGACAGCGTCGAAATCGAACCAGCCTTGGTTGATTTTGTTGATCATGTCTTCGTCGCCAACAAAGTCAGCGCCTGCAGCTTCTGCTTCCTTCGCCTTGTCGCCCTTCGCGAACACGAGAACGCGTTGGGTTTTACCAGTGCCGTGCGGCAGGACAACTGCGCCACGGATCTGCTGGTCAGCTTTCTTCGGGTCAACGCCCAGACGGAATGCAACTTCTACGGTCTCGTCGAACTTCGCACGAGCGGTCTTCTTGACGAGCTCGATTGCTTCGGTCGGATCGTATTGCTGAGCTGCATCGATCATCTTGGCTGCTTCTGCGTACTTCTTGCCTACTTTAGCCATGATATTCACTCCTTATGTGGTAGTAGCGGTGGTGATAAACCTCCCACGAATAAAGGTTGGCAGGGGGAAACCCGCCAACCCGTCGAAGAAATCGAAGAGATTAGTCTTCGATGACGATGCCCATGCTGCGAGCGGTGCCTTCAACCATGCGCATAGCCGATTCGACGTTTGCAGCGTTGAGGTCGGGCATTTTCGATTCAGCGATTTCCTGAACCTTCGCACGCTTGATCGTAGCAACCTTCTTCTTGTTCGGTTCGCCGGAACCGGACTCGATGCCTGCCGCTTTCTTCAGCAGGACAGCAGCCGGCGGGGTCTTGGTTTCGAAAGTAAAGGAACGGTCTTCGTATACGGTGATAACAACCGGGATAATCAGACCCGCTTGTTCAGCCGTGCGAGCGTTGAACTCCTTGCAGAAGCCCATGATGTTAACGCCAGCCTGACCGAGTGCCGGACCAACCGGCGGTGCAGGGGTGGCTTTGGCAGCCGGAATCTGCAGCTTTACGAGTTTCATGACCTTTTTAGCCATTAGGTCCACCTCCTTCTACAGAGAATGTGGTATAACGGGACGTTGCCCTCCCACTAAAAGAAAAACAAGGTCTACGATTGGTGAGACCATAGACCAAGATCAGAACCAGAGCATATTATAGCTTCTCGACTTGATCAAAGTCAAGCTCGAGCGGGGTTTCGCGCCCGAACATGGAGACAAGCACTTTCAACTTCTGGCGTTCAGGATAGATCTCCTCGATGGAACCGATGATGTTCGCGAACGGACCTTCCGTCACGCGTACCGCTTCCTTCAGAGTATAATCCACCTGGCGCTGTCTCTCTTCCACACCCATCGACTTCAGGATCGTGCGGACTTCGGATGGCATCAGAGGAGTCGGCTTTGAGCCTGCTCCCGTCGAGCCCACGAACCCGGTGACACCCGGCGTGTTGCGGACCACGTACCACGAGTCGTCCGTCATGATCATTTCGACGAGGACATAGCCCGGGAATACTTTGCGCATAACCTGCTTCTTCTTCCCGTTCTTGATCTCTTCGCCTTCTTCGACCGGGACGAGCACGCGGAAGATCTTGTCCTCCATCTCCATCGAGACGACGCGCTTTTCAAGGTTGGTTTTCACCTTGTTTTCATAACCAGAATAGGTATGGACAACATACCAGCGTTTCTCCAACTGTTCCATGTACGCGAGGGCAGGGTGCCCTTCCCCCCTAAGCTGTGGATTGGTTTGCTCTTAGCAACTCCTTGCCCGATTACAGGCCGATCATTCTCAGCAGCGAACGGATACCCGCATCGAAGCCGAAGATCAGGACGATGACAAAGAGACACGTTACCAGGACGACCCACGTGTAAGAGAGCAGTTCCTTGCGGTTCGGCCATCGAACGCGTTTCAGCTCGCCCCAGGCATCGCGGAAGAACTGTACCGTTCTCTTGAAGAAACCGGGACGGGCAGTCTTCTCACCTGCTACAGTGCCTGCCATGTGCGATCACTCCTTGGTTATGGGGTGCGCACCTTAGCGGGTTTCGCGGTGCGCCGTGTGCGAGTTGCAGAATTTGCAGAACTTCTTCAGCTCGACGCGGTCAGGGTTGTTCTTCTTGTTCTTCTTGGTGATGTAGTTGCGTTGCTTGCAGTCGGTGCAAGCGAGAGTCACGTGTACGCGCATCTATGACACCTCCTACGGATGCTCATTATCAGTAAACTTGTCCATATGCATGGATACCTTAGTTAATTTATCACAATGGACAAGCCGTGTCAACCGAAAAACCTTGATGACCACTCCCCTCTAGAATGGACATTCTCCTGCGTTCTCAAACCGTATGTATGAAAAAAAAAGACAGGGTTCCCTGTCTTTTGAAGATCGGTTCAGTTGACGTCGCGGATTTCCAGATAGCGTTCCAGCTTGCGCTTCACACGCTGTAGCGCATTGTCGATGGACTTAACATGGCGTTTCAGGTCGACGGCGATCTCCTGATAGGAGCGGCCGTCCAGATAGAGCATGAGCACCTTGCGTTCGAGGTCGCTCAGGATCTCACCCATTCGTACTTCGATATCATCGAACTCTTCCTGATTGATGATCAGTTCTTCCGGATCGGTCACACGCGACCCACAGATGACATCGAGCAGCGTACGGTCCGAGTCTTCGTCGTAGATGGGTTTGTCCAAGGAAACGTACGAGTTCAGCGGAATGTGTTTCTGACGGGTTGCCGTTTTGATTGCAGTGATGATCTGTCTGGTGATGCACAGTTCGGCAAACGCCTTAAATGAGGCCAATTTGTCGTCACGAAAGTCACGAATTGACTTGTATAGACCGATCATGCCTTCTTGCACGATGTCTTCACGGTCGGCACCGATCAGAAAATACGAGCGAGCTTTGGCACGTACGAAGTTCTTGTACTTGTTGATAAGATGTTCAAGAGCTTCATCATCGCCCTGTCGCACGAGTTCGACCAAGTCCTCGTCAGACATCGCTTCGAAGTCTAGCGATTGAGCTGCTGGTTGTAGGCTCGCCAAATCTCATCCCTCCGACTACAGGCGGTGACGCCGAGATGAGTTCATTATACTTTATGTAATCTAGCAGGGTCAATTGCTAGTTTCCGTCATTTCCTTCTCCACTTTTCGAACATTTCTTGAACTTCAGGTGACAGATGATGACTGAGGCGATTGCTGCGCGAGGCGTTGTTGCGCTCCATCCGTTCCTTGATCTCCTGACGCGCTTCGGCGAGGTCGATCCGCAGCTCACGGGCGGAGATGCGCAATGCACCTCCGCCGAACGTGACCTGCTGTTCCACATAGTCGCTGGTCGCGACATAGATATGACCGCGGAATTTGTTGCGCTCATACTCATAGACCAGCCGTTCGATCAGCTCGTCCGCCGTCTCCAGCTCCTTGGAGTAGAGCAGGCGGACGCCTGCCACCGTCTCTTCGCTCTGCCCGCCGCGGGCGAGGTGGGCGTCGAAGACGACGATCACGTCCCGGCCTGTGATCGCCTTGTAGTCCTTCAGTTCGTCAATCAGCTTGTCGCGGGCCGCCTCCAGACTGTGAGCTTTCAGGGCGCGCAACTCGGGCCAGTCGCCGATGATGTTGTAGCCGTCGACGATCAGGACTTCCCGCATCGGGTGTGCTAGCTGCGCTTCGCGCCGCGCTGGCGGAGCACTTCGTACATGAGGATGCCCGCCGCAACACCTGCGTTCAGCGACTGGATCTGGCCGATCATCGGCAAGCGCACGAGGTAGTCGCAGCGCTTCTTGATCACTTCGCCGAGGCCCTTGCCCTCGTTGCCGATCACGATGACAGTCGGTGCGGTCATGTCGACTTGGTGGTACATGTTCTCCGCATCCACATCAGTCCCTACGACCCAGAAGCCACCCTTCTTCAACGTCTCCAGCGCTTGCGACAGGTTGGCGACGCGGGCGACCGGAATGTGTTCGATCGCACCCGCCGACGCTTTTGCCACCGTTGCGGTCAGCGGCACGGCACGGCGCTTCGGAATTACGACGCCATGCGCGCCGACAGCGTCTGCCGTTCGCAGGATCGAGCCGAGGTTGTGCGGGTCTTCGATCTCGTCGAGCACGAGGATCAAGCCCGGGCGCGGCGAGTTGTTCGCCGCTTCGACGATGTCCTCCAGCTCCACGTAGTCCTTGGCGGCGATGTAGGCGATGACGCCCTGGTGGTTGCGGGACTCGGAGATCTGGTCGAGTTTCGCCTTCGGCACAGTCTGCACGACGATGCTCAGCTCGCGCGCCTTGCCCATGATGTCCATGATGTTGGAGCCGGTCGCCCCTTCAGCCATCAGGATCTTGTTGATCGTGCGTCCGCTCTTCAGCGCTTCCAGCACCGGGTGACGGCCTTCCAGCTGCTCGCCCGTCGCGCTCGGCGAGAAGCGCTCTTCCCGGTCGCGCTCGAAGCGGTCACCACGACCCCCGCGCTCGAAGCGGTCGTTGCGTTCCGTCCGTTCGAACCGCTCGTTGCGCTCCGCACCGCGGTCTTCGCGCGGGCGACGGCCTGCTGCTTCTACCTCTACATACTCCGCACGCGGAATGGTGGTCGAACGGCCACCGCGTGCGCCTGCGCCACCACGTGGTGCACCGCCGCGCGGGCCAGCGCCGCCACGGCCTTTACCGGCGCCGCCTGTGCCACCTGCTCGATTGCCTGTACGATTGCCTGGTCTGCTGTTGTTCTTTCTCATCTCTGCAAATACCCCTTTTTCGTCGTCTGTATGATGGTCTTGTCGGTGTGCTCATCCAGCCAAGCCAGCACGCGACCGGTCAGCTCATGCAACCGCTCGAAGCGGCGCGACATGTAGAGATAGCCGAGCAGCGCCTCATAAGCGGTGGCGTGTCGGTAGTCGATCATGTCGGCGTTCTTCGGCTTCGAGCCGGACTGTGCATTGCGGCCGCGCTTGACGACCGCCTGCTCTTCCTCCGTTAGCGTCTCCTGCAACAGGTGCAAGGCATCGGACTGCGCCTTGGCCTTCACATAGCGGGTCGCAAACTTGTGCAAGCGATCGGGCTTCATTTCGCCTCGGGCGAGCAAATGTTCGCGCACGAGGATTTCCCACACGGCATCGCCGATGTACGCCAGCGCGAGACCTGGCATCTCCTGCGGCTTTTTCGAGAGCGCGCCATCGGTCACGAGCCCTTGCAAGCCTTGCTCATCCTTCATCATCGTCACTTCCGTCTCCAGCGAATGCCCTGCGGCGTGTCTTCCAGCACGATGCCCATCGCGGTCAGTTGGTCGCGGATCTCATCGGCCCGCGCCCAGTTCTTCGCCGCGCGCGCTGCGGTGCGCTCGTCAACCAGCGCTTGGATCTCCGCATCGAGGTTCGCTTCCTCTGCCTGCACCGCAATGCCGAGCACATCCATATAGCGCTCGATCTCTGCACGGAAGCTGTCGAGCGCCTGCCGCTCGACCTGCTCGTTGCGCAGGTACTTGTTCGCGTCGGTGACGATGGTGAAGACCGCCGTGATCGCATCGGCCGTGTTGAAGTCGTCGTCCATCGCCGCTTCAAACATCTGTTTGTAGCGCGTGGTCTCGACACTATAAGTCTGACCGTCTGTCGCAGTTGCTAGTCTGTGCGTCAAGTTCGCGTGGGCGGTGCGAATGCGCTCCAGCCCCGCCTGCGCGTTCTCGATCAGCTCATCGTTGAAGTTCAACGGGTTGCGATAGTGCGCCGAGAGCAGCAGGAAGCGCAGGACCGCCCCTTCGTACTGGGCCAGCAGGTCGCGGGCGGTGAAAAAATTCCCCGTTGACTTGGACATTTTTTCATTGTTGAGGTTGAGGAACTCGGCGTGCATCCAGTAGCTGGCGAACGGTTTGTGCGTGCACGCTTCCGTCTGGGCGATCTCGTTCTCATGGTGCGGGAATGTTAGGTCGACCCCGCCGCCGTGGATGTCGATCTGCTCGCCCAGATACTTCAAGTTCATCGCCGAGCACTCGATATGCCAGCCCGGACGACCGGCCCCCCATGGGGAATCCCAAGCGATCTCGCCCGGCTTCGCTGCCTTCCAGAGCGCGAAGTCGGCCGGGCTCTGCTTCTTATCGCTGACTTCGACGCGCGCGCCGGCGATCAAGTTCTCCAGCGTGTGCTTGGAGAGCTTGCCGTACTCGGCGTAGGAGGCCGAGCGGTAGTACACGTCGCCCTGCGACGCATAGGCATGGCCGCTCTCGACCAGCTGCGCGATCATGTCGATGATCTCCGGCATGACCTCCGTGACGCGCGGGTAGACATCGGCGCGGCGAATGCCGAGCGCGTCCGCATCCTCCATGTACGCCTCGATGTACTTGTCAGCCACTTCGAGCGGGGTGATCCCTTCTTCCTGCGCGCGCTTGATGATCTTGTCGTCGACATCCGTAAAGTTCTGCACGTACGCCACTTCATAGCCGCGGTACTCGAGGTACCGGCGGACCATGTCAAACACGGTGAACGTGCGGGCGTTGCCGACGTGGAACAAGTTATAGACCGTCGGCCCGCAGACGTACATCTTCACCTTGTTGGGTTCGAGCGTCTGGAACGGCTCCTTGCGACGGGTCAGCGTGTTATAGACGTGGATGGACATCGTGTTCGACTCCTTTCGCTTCACGGAGTTGTTTGACTTCTGTGCGCAATGCATCGATCTCAGATTGCATCTGCTTCACCAACTCCATCACCGGGTCGGGTAAGTTGCAGTGGTCGAGGTCATCGATGCGGCGACCGTCCTGAATCTTGATCCGACCGGGAATTCCGACGACTGTCGAGTTGGGCGGCACTTCGCTCAGCACGACCGAGCCGGCCCCGATCTTCGAGTTGTCGCCGATGGTGAAGGAGCCCAGCACCTTCGCCCCAGTGGCGACCAGCACGTTGTTGCCGAGCGTCGGGTGGCGTTTGCCGTTCTCCTTGCCGGTGCCGCCGAGCGTAACTCCTTGGTAGAGCGTACAGTCATCGCCGACCACCGCCGTCTCGCCGATCACGACGCCCATACCGTGGTCGATGAACAGGCGGCGGCCGATCTGTGCGCCTGGGTGAATCTCGATCCCGGTCAACCAGCGCCCGATCTGTGAAACCATGCGTGCGAGAGTGGTCAGCCGCCACTTCCACAGCCGATGCGCGATCCGATAGAGCCAGATCGCGTGTACGCCTGAGTAGGTGAGGATGACTTCAAGAGCATGGCGAGCGGCCGGGTCGCGGTCGAACACACACTGAATGTCTTCTCTCATTCGCTTAAACATTTCCCTCGAATCCCCTCTCCGATGAGCGGACAAAAAAACGCCTCTGTCCCGCAACTGGGACAGAGACGGTGTTTCCGTGGTTCCACTCTGCTTGCTTCTCCAAGACCCGATAACGAGGGTCAAGCGTCGGGCATTTCCTCCCGCGATGATCCAGGCGCATTCGCGATGACGGGGTCTGGCGCGCACTTGCAGCAGGTGTGGCGCTCTCTGGGCAGTCCGTTGCATCGGTACTTCTTCCGGAATCTTGATCTTTCGACTATATTATGTGCCAAATGCGAAGACCGATCAACCCAATTTTTACAGGCGTTCGGTCAGACGAGCGACGATCTTGTCGCGGCCCAGCAGGTACAGCGTCATGTTCAGGTCGCGACCATGAACTTCACCGGTGGTCGCGACGCGGACGGGCATGAACAGCTGCTTGCCTTTGAAGCCCGTTTCCTTCTGAACTTCCTTCAGCGCGTCCTTAATGCTATCGGCGGAGAACATCTCCAGCGCCTGTACCTTCTCGCGGAAGGCAGCCAGCACGGTCGGCACCGACTCTTCTGCCAGCACCGCCGTCGCTTCTTCGTCAAAAGCGATTGTGTCGGCAAAGAACATCGTGGTCAGATCGGTGATCTCCTGCACGGCGTTCATGCCGTCCTTATACAGGGCGACCAGTTGCGACACCCACTCGCGATCGAACTCGTCGTTTAGGCGACCGGCTGCCCGCAGGTACGGGATCGCGAGGTCAACGATGCGGTCGAGCTCCGCTGCCTTGATGTACTGGCCGTTCATCCACGCCAACTTGCTCGTGTCAAAAATCGCCCCCGATTTGGAAACGCGGTCGAAATCAAACTGCTCGACCAGCTCTTCCATCGAGAAGATCTCCTGCTCGCCAACGGGCGACCAGCCGAGCAACACGAGGAAGTTGTTCAGCGCTTCCGGCAGGTAGCCCATGTCCTTGTACTGGTCGATGAACTGGACGATCGACTCGTCGCGCTTCGAGAGCTTCTTGCCCGTCTCGTTCAGGATCAGCGGCAAGTGTCCGAATACAGGCGGCTGCCAGCCGAACGCTTCATAGATCATCAGCTGACGCGGGGTATTGGAGATGTGCTCTTCGCCGCGCGCCACATGGGTGATCTTCATCAGCGCATCATCGACCGTCACGGCGAAATTGTAAGTCGGAATGCCGTCGCCCTTCACGATCACGAAGTCCCCGCTGTCGTTCGAGTGAAACTCGATCGGGCCGCGGATCATATCATCGAACGCATAAACGCGCTCGTCCGGCACGCGGAAGCGCACTGTGCGACGGCGGCCTTCCGCTTCATGCGCAGCGCGCTGTTCGTCGGTCAAGCTGCGGCATTTGCCCAAGTAGCGCGGCGTCTGCCCTTGTGCCGACAGCGCTTCCCGCTCTGCTTCCAGCTCCTCTTCGGTGCAGTAGCAGTAGTACGCCTTGCCTTCAGCCAGCAGTTGATTAACATGGCGCTGGTACGTGTCCAGTCGCTCCATGCAGGTGTATGGACCGAATGGGCCGCCGACGCCGGGGCCTTCGTCCCACATCAAGCCGAGCCATTCGAAGCCCTTGATGAAGCCGACCTCAGCGTTTTCCTTGTTGCGCGCTTGGTCGGTGTCTTCGATGCGGAGCAGGTAGTCGCCACCGTGTTTTTTCGCAAACAGGTAGTTAAAAAGCGCCGTACGGGCGCTGCCGATATGCAAATGTCCGGTCGGACTGGGGGCAAAGCGAGTGCGAACAGTCACGTGTATGTACTCCTTTCGGAAAAAAAGCCTATGGATGACAAACTCTTACCAGTATACCATTCCCCGGGCAATGTTCAAATGCCCCGCCCTAGCCCTGCTTGGTCAACAGCACCACCGCTTGGGCCGCCATGCCTTCCTCGCGCCCGACAAAGCCCAGCTTCTCGGTGGTTGTCGCCTTCACATTGATCTGCCCGAGGTGCGCATCGAGCTCGCGCGCCAGCACGCCGCGCATCTCCTCGATGTACGGGGCGAGCTTCGGCTTCTGCGCCATGACGACGCAGTCGAGGTTGCCGAGCACATACCCGCGCTCCTTGCACATCTGCCAGACGTGGGCGAGCAGCTTCACGCTATCCGCCCCTTTGAACCGCTCATCTGTATCGGGGAAGTGGCGGCCGATGTCGCCCTCCGCAATCGCGCCCAACAGCGCGTCTTTGACCGCGTGCAGCAGGACGTCCGCATCGGAGTGCCCGAGCAGCCCTTTTTCATGCGGGATCGTCACGCCGCCGAGGATCAGCGGTCGCCCTTCTACCAATGCGTGTACATCATAGCCCATGCCAATGCGAAACATCTGTCATACCCCTCTCCGTGATTCGGGCAGCCGTCGCTGCCACAGCGTTTCCGCCAGCACCAGATCGTCTGGTGTGGTGATCTTCAAGTTCTCATAGCTGCCTTCGACCATCGCCACGCGATAGCCGATCCACTCGACCAGCGACGCATCGTCTGTGCCGAGCAAGCCCTGCTGCTCGGTCGTCCGCTGGTGCGCTTCCTCCAGCCAATCGCGACGGAAGGCCTGCGGGGTGTGCACCGCCCACAGCTCCTCGCGCGGGATTGTCTCTTCGACGAGGCCGTGCCGCACCCGCTTCACCGTGTCCTTCACCCGCACCCCGAGCGTCGCCGCGCCAATCGAGCGAGCGGCCGCCAGTACCTTTGCCACTTCCTCCGACGTCACCAGCGGTCGAGCCGCATCATGGACCGCAACATAGTGCGTCTCCGGCAGCAGCGCCGCCAGCCCCAGCCGCACCGAATCCTGCCGCTCCGCTCCGCCGGGCACCACGTCGCCGACCTTCTCCACGCCATGCGCGTGCACCAGCTCCCAGACATACTCCACATCCTCCGGCGAGCTGACCACCACGATCCGCTCCACGTGCGGGCAAGCAGCCAACACCTGCAACGTGCGCACCAGGAGCGGCACGCCGAGCAAGGGCAGGTACTGCTTCTTCATCTCCGTCCCCATCCGCGAACCACGACCTGCTGCGACCACGATCATCTCCGTCTTCACGGGCACTCCTCCGTCTCACGATCCAGTCTTGCCTTATACTTACAATACTTTTCCCCAACTGGCAAGCAAGCCCGCCTACACCTTGGCAAAAAAGCGCCGCTTCTCCCACGGGAGAGGCGGCGCTTGTTGCTTACAACGCGCGTTCCAACATCTTCGGCTTGGCGAAGATCATCCGGCCGGCCGAGGTCTGGAGCACCGAGGTGACCATCACTTCGAGCCTTGTCCCGATAAAATCGCGGCCGCCTTCGACGACGATCATCGTGCCATCGTCGAGATAGCCGACGCCTTGGTTGTACTCCTTGCCGTCCTTGATCACTTGGACGTAGATCTCTTCGCCTGGCAGTACGACTGGCTTGACCGCATTGGCGAGGTCGTTGATGTTCAGGACGCCGACGCCCTGCAGCTCGCAGACCTTGTTCAAGTTGAAGTCGTTAGTGACCACCTTGCCGTGGATCTGCTTGGCCAGTCGGACGAGTTTCGAGTCGACTTCCTGAATCTCCTCGAAGTCGATCTCCATCACCTGCACCTTGATCTTCAGTTCCTTCTGGATCTTGTTCAAGATGTCCAAGCCGCGCCGACCGCGGTTGCGCTTCAGCACGTCCGACGAGTCGGCGATGTGCTGCAGCTCCTCCAGCACGAACGAAGGGATCACGAGCACGCCATCGAGGAAGCCTGTCTTCACGATGTCGGCGATCCGTCCGTCGATGATCACCGAGGTGTCGAGGATCTTCGCATCGCCCGGGCGATTCTCGTTCTTCGGGGCTTTTTCCTTGCCGCCGAGACGTCCCGGGAAGGCGTTCATCAAGTCCTCGCGCTTCGTGAAGAAGAACCGGTACCCCATGTAGCCGAGCAGGACGCTGGTGAAAAATTGGACGACGCTGCCGACCACGGGAATCAGCGAGATCGCAGGCGTCATCAGATACGCAATAATGAGACCAACCACCATACCAAACGCCCCAGCTAACACATCAGGGAACGGCGTCTTCAGAAGCTTCTCTTCGAACCACTTAATCATCGTAACAATATAGTCGACCACCCAGCTCGTCGCGAGAATGAAGAGGGAGCCGCCCAGCACCGCCCCGAAGATGGGGTGTGTGAAGGGGTTCGATTCCAACTCGATCCAGGCGAACAGCTCGGGGGCAAATTGATAGCCCAGCACGATGCCAATCACTGCAAAAAATAAGTGCACGATTCGTTTCAACACCGGTGTGTCACCTCCTAGGTGTTCATTATAGACAATCCATACGTGAAAAAAACCTCGCGGGTGCGCTTGTTCACAGAACGTTTAAAAAGAAAAGACGTCACGAGGACGCCTTCTTGGAGAGGGTGTCAAAAAGTTTCTCCAGCTCTTCTTCGTCCGAGTAGCCAGCCAGCAACAGCTCGCTGACCAGAATCTGCTTCGCTGTGTCCAGCATCTTGCGCTCCCCGGCCGACAACCCTTTTTCCCTTTCCAAGTAGAGCAGTTCTCCTACTACGTCTGCCACTTCGTAGATGTCGCCAGCCTTGATCTTGTCGAGGTTTTCCCGATAGCGTTTGTTCCACGTCTCGGTCATGCGCTCTTTTTGATCACGCAAAATTTCCAAAACTCCCTCGACGGAGTGGCTGCCAATCACTTCGCGAATGCCCAAGTGCTCCACCTTCGCCACCGGAATCATCACTTTCATTTCACCGTACGGGATCTTCACAATGTAATATCGCTCGACTTGCCCGAGGAATTCCTTCTCCTCGATCGCTTCAATGATGCCGGGCTCCGTGCATCGGG
>JGI12273J12029_10011752_pt1 | contig 27100 bp, 25 predicted proteins | sample SoiCrureplicaC0C_FD_12029 | JGI IMG/M metagenome (IMG submission 12029) | reverse complement strand
CATCCATCCAGTCGGCGAGGCGATGCACGTACGCTTTGACCGTCTCGGCCGAGCGACCGAGCACGCGCACGCCGGCGCCGACCCCACCGTGCAACGCTGAGCTGGCGGCGTGTAGCGGGACGTGGGGCAGCGCTGCCTGCTCCTGCCATGCCGCCATGTGCGCCGCCAACGCCACCGCGTCGACGCCGATCAACACCACCTGCGCGTAGTGCGTCTCTTCTTCGAACAGCCCCAGCCCTTGCAGCGGTTGCTTGTCCGGCTCCAGCCGCAGGTGATCCCAGTAGATCAGCTCACCGTCATACACCACTTCCAGCTGCGATTGGTAGAGCGAGTAGCGAAACACTTCGCCCTGCAACAGCCGGCCCGGCGTGATCATCTCCGCCCAGAACAGCTGGGCCCCGCGCGCGAGCTGCACCTGTTGGCTGCTGCGGAAGCGCGCACCGTGGAACGGCACCATCGGCTCGGGCAGGTAGACGAGCGTTGCCCCAGCTGCCACCGTCAGTGTCACTTGCTGCACCGCCTCGCCCTCGCGCATCGTGAACAGCTTGCCATACGACTGCCCGGTGACGCGCAGGCGCGCATCGGCCGCCAGCTCGATGTGCACCGTCTGGCGATCGCCTTCCAGAATTCCCGGCGAACACTCGAGGACGAGCAGCTCCAACCCGCCGCGCTCATCGCGAAACGGCTTCATCACTTTAAACGGCGGCGTGCAATACAGGTGTCGGAGCACCGTGCGCCCCGCTTCCGAGACGCACACCACGTCGAGCTTGCCATCCAATGCCATCGGCAGCGCCCTTACGCGTGCACGTGGTGCTGCCACGCGTGCAGCTTGTCCTGCAGGAACTCGACCACCGGTTGCACCGAGTCGCCCTCGCGCAGGTTGGTGAACACGAACGGTCGCTCGCCGCGCATCCGCTCCGAGTCGACGCGCATCACGTCCAAGCTCGCACCCACATGTGGTGCCAGATCGGTCTTGTTGATCACGAGCAGGTCAGACTGCATGATGCCGGGGCCGCCCTTGCGCGGGATCTTCTCCCCTTGCGCCACGTCGATGATGTAGATGAACACATCGACCAGCTCGGGCGAGAAGGCAGCTGCCAAATTGTCCCCGCCGCTCTCCACGAACACCAGCTCCAACTCGGGGAAGCGCTCCTTCAACTCCTCGATCGCTTCGAGGTTCATCGACGCATCTTCCCGCACCGCCGTGTGCGGGCACCCGCCCGTCTCCACGCCGAGAATCCGTTCTCGCGGCAACACGCCATGCGCCATCAGGAACTCGGCGTCTTCCTTCGTATAGATGTCATTCGTGATCACCCCGATGCTGCACGCATCGGCCATCGCGCGGGTCAACCGCTCGACGAGCGCCGTTTTACCCGATCCGACCGGACCGCCGACGCCGACGCGCAACGGGCCGTGAGGATGCCCTGCCAGTTCTTTACCTTGCCAATGGTGGTGATGTCCTGCTGCTCCTTGACACACGCTCTAAAACCTCCTCAGATTCTCTCTCGACTCCTGCTCACGTCACGACATGAACAGCCGCGAATAGAGCTGCTCATGCGCCATCGCGTCGATCTCAAACCACGTACCTGCACTGTATAGGTCTTGCTCCCCCTGCGGAGGCGCTGCTTCCATCTGCTCCAGTTCGGTCAGCATCAGCGGAAACAACCGCGTGAGCACCCGCTGCCCATCGGTCTGCCCCAGCGGAATCAGCCGCACGCCGTTGGCCGTCTGCACGTTCAACGCCGAATAGAAGAACGTCAACACCGCTTGCTCCCGCGACACGCCCAACCCCTGCATCGCGAGGGCATGTACGACGGCTGGATGCCCGAGCGCACGCTTGCTCTGGATCAACTCGCGGTAGTCCTGCAACGCGGGGATTGCATGCAGCTTCATGAGCATGTCCAGATACCGTTTGCCCATCTTGCGCATGCCTTCCCGCGACTCCTGCGCCATTCGTTGCACGACCAACAGGCGGTCGATCCGACAGAGCCATTCCGGTGTGAGCGTCCCTTCCGCCTGCCGCTGATAGACCAGCCAGACCGCCCGCCCCTCCAGCGGTGCCACCTGCACCTGAAGCAGATGGCCCAAATAGTCGAGCAACTGTGCCGCCGATCGCACCCGCCCTTGCTGCACACAGGTCTCCAACCCGAACGATTGGGCAAACGCCCCGGTCGGAAACGCCGAATCCAGCAGCTGTAACGTCTGCAACAGCGCGAGCATCAGAACAGAAAATACCGCTGGGCCAGCGGCACTTCCTGCGCTGGCTCACAGGTGATCGGCTGCCCGTCGACTTGCACTTCATATGTGTCGGGGTTGACGGTGATCACAGGCGTGGCATCGTTCCATTTCATATCCTGCTTCGTCACCGTGCGACAGCCGCGCACCGGCAACACCGTCTTCTGCAACCCCAGTTCCGCTGGCACCCCAGCATCGAGCGCCACTTGGGAGACGAACGTCACCGCCGCGCGCAGCTTCGCCCGCCCCATCTGCCCGAACATTGGGCGGCCAAACACCGGCTCCGGCGTCGGGATCGACGCGTTGGGATCGCCCATCTGCGCGAAGGAGATCAGGCCGCCCTTCAGCACCAGCGCTGGCTTGACACCGAAGAAGGCCGGCTTCCACAGCACGAGATCGGCCAGCTTGCCCGGCTCGACGGAGCCGACGTACTCGGCGATTCCGTGCGTGATCGCCGGGTTGATCGTGTACTTGGCCACATAGCGCTTGGCGCGGAAATTGTCATGATCGCTCGTGTCCTCCGGCAGTGGGCCGCGCTGTTTTTTCATCTTGTCGGCCGTCTGCCAAGTGCGCAGGATCACTTCGCCCACCCGCCCCATCGCTTGCGAATCGGAGGAGATCATCGCGAACACGCCCATGTCGTGCAGAATATCCTCAGCCGCGATCGTCTCCGGGCGAATGCGCGAGTCGGCAAACGCCACATCTTCCGGAATGCGCGCATCGAGGTGGTGGCAGACCATCAGCATGTCCAGATGCTCGTCAATCGTGTTGATGGTAAAGGGGCGCGTCGGGTTGGTCGAGGACGGCAACACATGGTTGTGCGAAGCGGCACAGATGATGTCTGGCGCGTGACCACCGCCTGCCCCTTCTGTGTGGTAGGTGTGAATCGTACGCCCGTCGATCGCCGCCAGCGTGTGTTCGAGGAACCCGCTTTCGTTCAGCGTGTCCGTATGGATCGCCACCTGCACATCGTAGCGATCAGCTGCCACGAGTGCATGGTGAATCGCCGATGGGGTCGTGCCCCAGTCCTCGTGCAGCTTCAGCCCGATCGCCCCGGCTTCGATCTGCTCCAGCAGCGGGTCGAGCGCGGAAGCGTTGCCTTTGCCGAGGAAGCCGATGTTCACCGGCACCTCTTCTGCCGCCTCCAGCATCCGTTTGATGTTCCACGGCCCTGGCGTACAGGTCGTGGCATTGGTGCCTGTGGCCGGCCCTGTGCCGCCGCCGATCATCGTCGTCACACCCGAGGAGAGCGCCGTTTCGATCTGCTGGGGGCAGATGAAGTGGATGTGCGCGTCGATGCCGCCTGCGGTCACGATCATCCCTTCACCAGCGATCACCTCAGTGCCCGCGCCGACGACCAGCGTTGGATCGACGCCTGCATAGGTGTCCGGGTTGCCAGCCTTGCCGATCCCGACGATCCGGCCGTCGCGGATGCCGATGTCGCCCTTGACGATGCCCCACCAGTCGAGCACGACGGCATTGGTGATCACCAGATCGAGCACGCCCTCTGCGCGTGTGGCGCGGGCCGACTGGCCCATGCCGTCGCGCAGCGTCTTGCCGCCGCCGAACTTGCACTCGTCGCCATAGACGGTGAAGTCCTGCTCGATCTCAATCCAAAGCTCCGTATCGGCCAGCCGAATCGCATCGCCAACAGTCGGGCCGTACATCGCCGCATAGCGCGCACGGGAGATTTCCATGCTCATGACCGCTCCCTCCCCATCGCAGCCGCCATGCGGGCCAAGGCTTGCTCCCGCACCTCCGGGTCGTCCAATGGACCATCGACCCAGTTGTGAAACCCCTGCAGGTGGCGGTGGCCGCCGAATGACACCAGCTCCACTTCCTTGCTTTCGCCCGGCTCAAACCGCACCGAGCTGCCCGATGGGATGTGCAAGTGCATGCCGTAGGCGGTCACGCGGTCGAACTGCAACTGCGGGTTCGCTTCGAAAAAATGGTAGTGCGACCCCACCTGCACCGGGCGGTCGCCGCCGTTGACCACGTGCACGGTCGCAGTGGCGCGGTCGGCGTAGAGCTCAATCGGCTCCGCTCGCAAACGGTACTCTCCTGGCCTCATCGCTCTGTCCCTCCTGGCTCTCTGCATCAGCGCACCGGCTCATGGACGGTGACCAGCTTCGTTCCATCTGGGAACGTCGCTTCTACTTGAATTTCATGAATCATTTCGGCCACCCCATCCATCACGTCCGCCTTGGTCAAGAGGCTAGCCCCTTTTTGCATCAGTTCGGCGACGGTGTACCCATCCCGGGCCCACTCCAACAGCTCGGACGTGATCAGCGCGATCGCTTCTGGATAGTTCAGCTTCAAGCCGCGCGCTTGTCGCCGTCGGGCGAGATCACCTGCGACAACGATCAGCAGCTTTTCTTTTTCGCGTTCTGTAAGCTGCATGTGACTCCCCCTTTATTTTTAAATCATGATAGCTTTTCATATCTTACCATGTCACCTTTTCTGACATCAAGGGTAACCGCTGCACATCATAAAAAAACAGGCCCGATTATGGGCCTGTCAGCTCGCGCAATCCGTCCTGCACGCGTTGCAGGTCGAGTGCGAGGAGTTCCTTCTGTTCGGACTTGATGTGCTTGTCGTTGATCTGGTCAGAGAGGCGCGACAGTTCCAGTTGCAGCAGCGTGCGCTGTTGGGCGCGGAGCTGTTCCTCTGGGCTGCGCGCTTGGCGGACGCGGAAGTCGCGCCAGTCGCCGTAGCTGCCGTCAAAGTGCTGGACGCGCCCTTCCTCCGGGTGGAACAGCAGCAGTTGGGTGGCCAGCTTCTCGACCATGTAGCGGTCGTGGGAGACGAGGAGGATCGTGCCAGGGAAGTGCAACAGGGCGTCTTCCACGCGCTCGCGAGCGGGGATGTCCAGGTAATTGGTCGGCTCGTCGAGCACGAGCACGTTGGCCCCGGAGACATAGAGCTTCACGAACGCGACACGGCACTTTTCGCCTTGGCTGAGCGTGTTGATTTTTCGATAGACGTCCTCGCCTTTGAAGAGGAAGCCCGCCAGCAGCGTGCGCGCTTCGGTGGCGCTGAGGTGGCCGTTTTCCAGCACTTCTTCCAGCAGCGTGTGGGCGGGGTTGAGGCGGTCGACCTCCTGTCCGAAGTAGCCGAAACGGACCTGTGGGCCGACTTTGACCACGCCGTCCGATGGGGCCCGTTCGCCCGTCAGCACGTGGAGCAGCGTGGTCTTGCCCGCTCCGTTCGGGCCGACCAACGCGATGCGCTGGTTGCGCTCAACGGCGAACGAGACATCGCGGTACAGTTCGCGTGTGCCGAAGCGGACGGCCACTTGTTCGAGCAGGCAGACGCGGTTGCCGAGTCGGTCGCCCTCTTGGAAGGAGATGGCGATCGAGGCCGGGTCTTTGGGCAGGGCGACGAGATTGGATTCAAGCCGCTCGAGTTGTTTTTCTTTGTTCTTGCGGCGGCGCACGTGGACTTTGGCGGCGGCGCGGTCGAAGTCCCCTTGGCCGGCGGCGTTGTGCGCGAGGTGGTACCATTTATTGAACATGTCGATAGAGTCGAGCAGGTCGCGCCGTTCGGCTTGTTGTTTGTAGTAGAGCTTGGTCTGTTCGAGGCGTTCGCGCTCCTTGGCGGCGGCGTAGGTGGAGTAATCACCGGGGTAGGAGCCGAGGCCGTCGGGGCGCAGTTCGAGGATGCGCGTGGCGATCCGGTCGAGGAAGTAGCGGTCATGGGAGACGGTGATCACCGTGCCGGGGAAGCGGCAGACGAACAGCTCCAGCCAATCCATCGTCTCGGCGTCGAGGTGGTTGGTCGGCTCATCGAGCAGCAACACCTGCGGGTCTTGCATCAACAGCCGTGCCAACTGCGCACGCGTCTTCTGCCCCCCGCTCGCTACCCGCAACTCCGCCTCCCACACCGCCTCAGGCAAGCCCACCTCCCGCAACACCCGCTCCACCTCATGCTCAAACGCATACCCACCGAGTTGCTCATACTGCTCCAACAACTCGCCATAACGCTCCGTCAACGCGAGCAGGTCAACAGCACACCCACCCCCGTCAACACCAGTGCCGTCCATGCCGTCCATGCCAGCCATGCCAGCCATGCCAGCCATGCCAGCCGGGCCAGCCGCGCCAGCCGTGCCAGCCGTGCCAGCCGTGCCAGCCGTGCCAGCCGTGCCAGCCGTGCCAGCCGTGCCAGCCGTGCCAGCCGTGCCAGTCGTGCCAGCCGTGCCAGCCGTGCCAGTTAGGCCAGCCGTGCCAGTTAGGCCAGCCGCAGCTGCTTCCATCGCCGTTTCGAGCTGCCGCAGGTGGGCTTCGAGCGCGAGCAGCTCTGGGCGGGCCGTGCGGACGTGGGCCCGGACGGTTTCGGTAGGCGCCCAGCGAGCTTGCTGGGTCAGCAGACCGATCCGCGCGCGGTCGATGCTCTTCTCCCACGACACGCTCCCGCCATCGGGGGCAATCTCCTCGGTCAGCATCCGCAACAGCGTGGTCTTGCCCACCCCGTTCGGACCGACGAGCCCGATCTTCTCCCCAGCCGAGACCACTGCGTGTACCTGCGCAAACACCGTGCGCGTCCCAAACATCTTCTGCACATCGACAAGTCGTACAACTGTCATGAAACATCCCTCCAGGATCACTGTTGGCCATACACAGCAAGACCCTAGTCAAAAAAAGCCGTAGGTGCAGACGCACCCACGGCTCTCACAAACAAGCAGAAACACACTCTCCACATTAGGAGAGAGCTGTCACAGCGGTTTGCCAAAACTCGTCACATGGGTTCGATACCAGCGTGGGAACCTGCGTTTTTGCACAGAGCTCTCCCGTCGCCAGCCACCTGTCTGGTTTTACCAGCAGGCCGCGTCTGCATTCTTCACTCCTAGTTGAATAGGGCGATTAGAATACGAAACGATCGATCATGTCGAGTCTGGATACCACCTTTCCTTCCGAATACACTCATTATATGCCAATGCTTGGAAACGAGCAACCCTTTTTCTACCTCGTGTTGCGAATCAACACCCACCCGGTAATCCCGAAGCACAGCGCAGCCAACACATAACACGTATAGGCCCCCAACGCATTCTGCTCACGCGCCATCCAGCGCCCATACTGCACCGTGTACCAACTCACCCCAGCGGGTGCCAGCATCTGCAAGCCGAGCATGATCCACTCCATCGGCGAGCCCCCCTGCTATTTTTCCTTGATCGGCGAGAGCTGAATGCCAACGCGCCGCAGTTGGAAATCAATCACTAACTCCACCTTCGCCGTCTTCAATTTCTCGCGCAGGTCGTATTTCTCCAGCTCCCCATAGCTGAGAAATTGACTGCGTGCCCGCTGGAAGAGTGCGAACGGCTCCACCTGATGCTCATGATAGAGGCGTTCAATCAGCTTCACCTGCTGCTCTTCGATATGCTTGCGCACCGCCTTCTCCAGCGTCTCCATGTTCTCGGGAACGGAATAATCGGTCTCTCCTTGGCTGGCGATCAGATCCCCTTCCAACTTCTCCGTCAAGCGAATGCGCACCGGTTGGGCCTGCACATCGATCTCCACCTTCGGCGAGCGCGCATGCTTCAGCTCCAGCGCCACATACTTGACTTCCCCCTGTTCCTTCGGATCGGGGAAATCCATCTGCGTCCGCTTCAACTCCCCGCGGATCGCCAACAGCATCCGCGTGTCGATGCCGTTGAGCGCCGCGACCATCTTGTCCCCCCGGAAGATCGCCACGCCGAGGTATTCATGCACATTGCCGCCGACCCGCGCGACCTTGCCCGGTTCGAACGACACCTGTTGATCCTCCGGGATCTTCTTCTCCTTCTCGGGCTTCTCCCCTACCTTCTCCTTGTTGATTGCAATAAACGGTATCACCGGATCGGAGAACGGCGTCTCGGTCGCGATGATAAAGTCATGCAGCCGCTCTGTCAGCGAGATCCCGGTGCTCTTCGCCACCTGATCGAGGTCGACCGACCAGCGGGCGATCGACTTTTCAATCACCGGTTTGTTGGTCAGAAACGCTTCCCGCGCCGTGCTCGTAGCCACGAACATGGAGATCGTCCGCCGCACCTCGCGCATCCGCGCCAACGAACGGATGTATGAAATCACCCCGGCTTTGGCTGTCTTCTCCCCGAAGACGATCGTGTTGAGGTGAATCAGCGAGATCCGCCGCTCCACCACCGTATTCATCAGCGAGAGCGCTTCGGCGATCGTGTGCGCCCGCACCGTGATCGGCTCGGTGCCGCCCATGAACTTTTCCGTTCCCCCACTGCCGCCTCCACTCCCTCCGCCGCCTGCTTCGGTGCTGGGGACTGCAATCCGCGCCGTCACGTCAATCGTATGGTGCGGCCCTTGATCGATGCCAAGCGTCAAGATAAACGCCATTTGCTCCAGCTCGATCAGGTCATAACAACCGACCAGCGGCAGCGTCGCGAGCATCGTGACCAGCACCACCAACACCCCCGTGCGCCAGCTTCTGTTACGCAGGCTTCCGTTCTGGCTCATGGCGCCCTCCTCGCTTCGGCTTTTGCAGGCGCAACCAGATGGCGAGGCTCACCGGTACCCCGTGAAACAGCACCGACCCCCACATCAGCATCCATTTCGTGTTCAACTCCATCGCTTCTGTATAGCTGCCCGGCAGAAACGAGAGCCCGAACACGATCAGCCCGATGGGAAAGACCAGCGGCCGATACTGCGGCAGACGGCAGGCGGTGGCGACCAGATAGACCATCACCCACAGCTCCGCTGCGAGTTTCAACAGGGCCATCGCCACCCAGATGAACACAAACGCCGATTCGAGCCGCTGGACAAACGTCCCGGCATAGACGAGCCGACCGAGCTGATAGAGTGGAAACGGAGCGCGCTGCGCACCGTCAGCCGAGAAGGTCAGGAGCAGCATCAGTGTCACGCCCGTATAGACCAACCCGATCATCAGAATGCTCCAATACCCGGCCTTCTGTACATCTTCACCCTTGCGCAACAGCGACCCGAGCACCGTCAGCAGCAGGATGTTTTTAAACACCGACGTGACGACCAGCCCGCTCAGCGCGACCTGCACCCCGCCGCGCCCGAAGAACGGGAACAGGAAGTCGAACTTGACCCAGTTGAAGTTCAACAGCAACAGCACAGCCAGCCCCGACAGCAAGGGCACCGCCAACAGCGCCGCGACCCGCGACAACCCTTCAATGCCGACGTAGGCGTAATACAGTACCACGAGGAGCAACGGGACGGCGATGAAGGAGATCGGCGAGCGCGGGAGCACAGTCGCGATCACCGTCTCCGTAAACAAGCGCATCGTCGTCGACATGTCGATGAGCAGCGCACCCACCGTCAACAGCGAGAACAGCAGCACCAGCCAGCGCGCGCGGTGCGAGCGGTTGCCAGACAGCCCCTCGCCTTGTAGAGCGACCAATGTGGGCCCGACAAACCACCAGACGACAAACGCGATGCCCATCGACAGCAGCGGGATCATCCACGCCGCCGATCCGCCCATCAGCGAGATCTGCTGCGGGTAGTGGAGGAATACATCGGCTGTGCCCACCATCATGCAGAGCGCCGCCGTCTCCTTGCGCCCGATGTGCCCGGTCTTAACCATCGTTTTCGCCCCCCTTCCCCTTCGCACGCCGCGGCTTCGCCTGCTGACGTTTCGGCTGCGGCTCGTCTTCCTGTGGCTCGCCTTGCTGCGGGTCAGCTTTTACTGTCGGGTCCCAGGCCAACGTCACGCGCTTCTGCCGGCGCATGTTGCCTGTCCAGAGAAACCCAGGCCGCCGATCTTGGCCATACGCGGACCCGCGCAGGATCACATCGGGCGACGAGGGGCGGTACGGCGCGATGGGGGACAGCATGGGCACGCCAAACGATTTCATGCTCGCCCAGAACATCAACACGACCATGAAGCCGAGCGTGATGCCATAGAACCCCCATGAGACCGAGGCGAAAATGAACAAGAAGCGCAGTGTCCGGTTGGCAAACGACATGTTGTAGTTCGGCATCGTGAACGAGGCCAACGCGGTGACCGCCACCACGATCACCAACAGCGGCGAGACGATGTTGGCCTGCACCGCCGCCTGCCCGAGAATCAGCGCCCCAACGATGCCGATCGTCGGTCCGATCACATTCGGAATCCGAATCCCGGCCTCGCGAATCAACTCCAGCGCAACTTCCATCAGCAGCACCTCCAACACGACAGGAAACGGCACCTTCTCCCGCGTTTGGGCGATCGAGAGCATCAGATCGGTCGGGATCATCTCCGGGTGATAGTTGGTGATCGCGATGTAGAAGGAGGGCAACAGCATGGCCGTCAGAAACGAGCCGAAGCGGATCAAGCGAATCAACGACCCAAACGGGAAGCGAATGTACGCATCCTCAGCCGTGTGCAGCAGCGACCACAGCACCGTGGGCACGATCAGCACATAGGGGCTCTGACCGACGAAGATCGCCACATAGCCTTCGCTCAGATGCTGGGCCACCCGGTCCGGCCGCTCAGTCGCCAACATCTTCGGGGCGAAGCCGCGCGGCGGGTCTTCGATGAACTGCTCCAACTGCCCGCTGTCCTGCAGGAAGTCGACCTTGATATCGCGAATGCGGCGCTTGACTTCCTTCACGAGCTTCGGATTGGTCAACCCCTTCATGTACATCACGGCGATATCGGTGGGTGCCAAACTCCCGACCTTGACCATCTCTGTCACCAGCCGTTCGGTGCGCAGCCGCGCCCGCACCAGACCGGTGTTGGCGCGCAGATTTTCAGTGAACGCATCGTGGGGGCCGCGCACCACCGTCTCCGTTTTCGTATCGCCCACCGTGCGGTGCTCCCAGCCCTTGGTCTCGACCAGCAGCGCTTGGTCGACCCCTTCGAGAAACACCGCGGTTGAGCCAGTCAGGATGTGAAACGCTACATCTTGCCACTGGCGAAGCACCTGCACTTGGTTGCTGGGCACCAGCTTGTTGCGCGCGGTGAGCAGGCGGTTTTCCCCTTCCAGCGCATGGGGCGGGAGCGTCGCTAAGAGCATCAGCGGCTCCAGCACATACGAGTTGATCGTCGTCTTGTCGGACAGCCCTTCCGTAAACACGATGAACGCGCGAAACGGGACGGCTGCACCGATCTCAAACTCCCGAATCACCACATCAGCATTGAGCGGTAGCGAGAACACCTGCTCCACCGTGCGGCGGTTCTCCTCCAGACTGCACGAGAGCTGTTGCGGCCGCTCGTCCTCCTCGGTAGCCTCCGCTCTGTCATCGCGCTCCGCCTCGGGAATCAAGCTAAAATCTTCATCCAACGAGCGATCCTTGAACTCCATCCACCCTGCCAGTTGGCGCCAGATCGACATGCAATTCCCTCCGTTCCCTGCAGCACCGTACTTGCCAGTTTCCCGTAGGGTACCCCACTTCAGCAAAAAAACTGCCGTTCACAACGGCAGTTTTTCGAGGGGAGTCATTCATTTAGAGGTGGCGATCCAGCCACGCACACACTTCATCGAGCACCGCGTCCCGCTCCGGTTCGTTGAACAGCTCGTGGTACAGCTCCGGGTACGGCACGAAGCGATGCTTCGTCGCGCGTGAGAGCGTTTCGTAGAACAGCGGAGCCGCCTCCGGGGCGACCAGCCGGTCTTGTCCCGCTTGCAGCAGCAACACCGGCACGCGAATCGCGCTGCCATCCTGCGCCCGCTCCATCGCGCCGTTTAGTTCGAGGTACCAGCGCGCGCTGACCTGCCCGTTGCAGAGCGGGTCCGACCCGTAGGCCGCCACCACCTCCGGCGTGCGCGACACATCGGTGGGCTGAATGCCGCTCGGCATCCGCAACTTCGGTGCGACCTTGCCGAGCCAGTTCGCCGCTTGCCGCTTCCAGCGCGGCACTTCGAGCTTCAAGCGCAGGCACGGCGAGGAGAGCACGGCGCAGCGCAGGTGCGGATGCTGTGACGCACGTTCCTGTAGATAGCGCACGGCGACCAACCCGCCCATGCTGTGCCCGATCAGCGCGACCTGCCCCGTCGGTCCGACGAGCGCACTCGCTTGCTGTACCCAGCCCTCCACCGTCTCCAGATACTCGTCAAACGAATCCACATGCCCGCGCAAGCCACCGCTGCGACCATGACCGGGCAGATCGCCCGTCACCACCGCATAACCAGCACCGTTCAAGCGCTCGATCACATGCGCGTACCGCCCGCTGTGCTCCCCCGCGCCATGCACCAACACGACCGCCCGGTCGGTCGATCCTGTACCTGTCAGAAACAAATTCGTATAGATCTCCATCCCCCAGCCTCCCTTGGCTCACAGATCGAACTTGCAGTTCTTTCGGCTGTCCACCGCTCATAGAATCGCACCAAATGCACGTCATAGGAAAGGAGGAGACAGACACCCGATGGAAGAAAAGTGGTTCATCATCCTCCGCGACACGATGGGCATAGCGGGCAATCTGGCCGAGATCATCGGTCTCCTCTTCGTCGTGACTCAGTTTCGCCGCACCAGCCGTGGCCGTCCCTCGATCAAGCGGCGCTCTTATGAATAAGTACGCGTACCACCAGTTGGCAAAAACCACCTGGCCGTGCTGGCCCAGGTGGTTTTTCCGTTTATTTCATCTCCGCCAACACTTTCTGGTCGAGCAGAATGATCTGACGTTTCTTCACGTCGATCCAGCCGTTCGACTTGAACTCGTTGAGAATCTTGCTGGTGGTCTCGCGGGTCGACCCGATCAGCGAGGCGATGTCTTCGTGGGTCAGCTTAATGCCGATCTGCACGCCGCCCTCGACGCGCTCGCCGTGGATGTCGGCCAGCTTCAGCAACAGGCGGGCGAGGCGGGTCTGCACATCGTAGAACACGAGGTTCTCGATCTGCTCCTGCGCCTCGGCCAGCCGATGCTCGGCGATCTGGGCCAGCTTCAGCGAAACGCTGGGGTTCTGCATCGCCACTTTTTCAAATTCGCGCTTGTCGATGGCGCAGATCGACGCATCGTCGAGCGCTTCGGCAAAGTTGCGGCGCGGCTCATCATCGAACAGCGCGCTTTCGCCGAACACGTCGCCCGGTTCGAGGATGACCAGCGTGAAATGCTTGCCCGTCTCGGAGAGGCGGGAGATGCGCACGCGGCCCGAGCGGAGCATGAAGATCTGGTTGCTCGGTTCGTCCGGTGTGAAAATGTATTCACGCTTGGGCACGACAGACGGCTGGCTACCGCGTCCGAGCATGTCAAGTTCCTGATCATTCAAGTCTTTGAACAGTTCATATTGTTTGAGGGAACAGATTTCGCAAATGTCACTCATTCAAACTGCCCTCCCCTATCGATCACAGAGTGTGTTACTTTCCTTTCTAAAGTATCACAACTCCGGGGATTCGGCAAGAGGGCTAGAACTGGTCGGGTGCATCCTTCCACTTCTGCAACAGCGCGAGATCTTCCGCGCTCACATAGCCGTTCGCGACGGCGATCGGCAACAGCGCCGAGTAGGTGCTAAGTGTTGCGAACGCGCAGTGCGCCGCGGCGAAGTTGACCTGGGCTTGCTGGAATTCATAGGAGAAGATCGCAGCCACGCCTTGCACGTCACCGCCTGCCGCACGCACGCCGTCCACCACTTTGAGCACCGAGCCGCCCGTGGAGATCAGGTCCTCGATCACGACGACCTTCTGCCCCTCTTGCAGACGGCCTTCCACCATGTTGCCTTTGCCGTGGCCTTTGGCCGAGGAGCGGACATAGATCATCGGGAGGCCGAGCTTTTGCGCCACCCACGCTGCATGGGGCACGCCGCCTGTCGCCGCCCCGGCGATCACCTCTACATCGGGATACTGCGCGCGAATCAGCTCGACGAAGCCGTCGGCAATCAGCTCGCGCACCTCCGGGTAGGAGATGGTCAGGCGATTGTCGCAGTAGATCGGCGAACGCAAGCCCGACGCCCAGATGAAGGGGTCGTGCGGGCGCAGGAACACCGCTTGGATGTCGAGCAGAGACTTGGCAATCCGTTCGCTGGTCGTGGTCATTCAGGTGCCTCCAAACTGTTGTAAACTTCGTCGAGCAAACGCTGGGCGGCGCCCTTCGGGTCGGCAGCGTGCGTGATCGCACGTCCGATCACCAGATAGTGCGCTCCGGCACTTAGCGCTTCGGTCGGGGTCATGATCCGCTTCTGATCATGGGCAGCTGCCCACGTGGGGCGGATGCCGGGGATCACCGTCACGAACGAGTCGCCACAGGCCGCCCGAATCGCCGCGATCTCGTGGCCGCTGGCCACCACGCCATCGAGCCCTGCTGCTTGCGCGAGCTGCGCATAGTGCAGAACAGCATCCTGCACCGTGCCGGCGATGCCGATCTCCCGGTTGAGCATCTCCTGCGACGTCGAGGTCAGCTGCGTGACACCGATCACCTGCGGCACCGCGATGCCCAGCTGCTCGGCGCGGGCCACCGCCGCTTCCTTCGCCCGGCGCATCATGTCCAGCCCCCCGGCGCACTGCACGTTGAACATGGCGACCGCATGGCTGGTGATCGAATCGGCCGCCCCTGCGACCGTGTTGGGAATGTCGTGGAACTTGCAGTCCATGAACACTTCAAACCCGAGATCTTGCAACTGGCGCAAGATCGTCGGCCCTTCGCGGAAGAAGAGCTGTAGGCCGACCTTCATCGTGCGGATCGTGTCGCCGAGCTGTTCGGCGACGCGCAGCGCATCCGCTCCGTTGTCATAGTCGAGCGCGACAAAGATCCGCTCCTCCGGTTTACGTCCCGCCACTCCTGTCATGCTAGACCGTCTCCTTCCACGCTGCGCCTTGCAGATCGCGGACTCGTGCCACCCCGCGCTCTGCACACCACCGGCGCATGCCTTCGATGATCTCCGGGCAGGCGTGCGGGTTGACGAAGTTGGCCGTACCGACGGCGACCGCTGTGGCCCCCGCCATCAGGAACTCGATCGCATCTTCGCCTTCCATGATGCCACCCATGCCGATCAGCGGCACCGTGACCGCTTGCGCGACTTGGTAGGTCATGCGCACCGCAACAGGCTTGACGGCCGGGCCGGACAGGCCGCCGATCCCGTTGGCGAGCAGGGGCCGTTTTTGGTCCAAGTCGATGTTCATCCCGACCAGCGTGTTGATCAGCGAGATCGCATCAGCACCCGCCGCTTCCACCGCCTTCGCCATCGCGACGATATCGGTGACATTCGGGGAGAGCTTGACGATCACTGGCACCCGCGAGACGCGTTTGATCGACGCCGTCACATGCGCCGCCTGCTCCGGGTCGGTGCCGAACTGGATGCCGCCGCATTTGACGTTCGGGCAGGAGATGTTCACTTCCACCGCATCCACATCTTCGCTGTCATTCAACCGCTCGGCGACCGCCACATAATCCTCCACCGTCGTCCCGGCGATGTTGACGATCACCGGGATGTCGTATTGGCGCAGGTGTGGCAGCTCGTCGGCAATCACCTGCTCGACACCGGGGTTTTGTAGGCCGATCGCGTTGAGCATACCGCCCGGCGTCTCCGCCACGCGCGGCGTTTTGTTGCCGAGGCGCGGCTCCAGCGTCGTCGCCTTCACCACGATCGCGCCCAGCTGGCTGAGGTCGTAGAACTCGGCGTACTCCTTGCCGAAGGAAAAACAGCCGCTCGCCGGCATCACGGGGTTTTTTAACGTAAGCGAACCGATCTTGACCGACAGATCCACATGACTCATTCGAACACCACCTTCGGTGCCGGGAAGACCGGCCCGTCCTTGCAGACTTTTTTGTACCCAACGGAACCGTCTGCCAAGCGGCAGGACGTGACGCAAGCCATGCAGGCGCCGATGCCGCAGCCCATGCGCTCTTCGAGCGACAGGTAACCGGGTACCCGGCCGTCCAGCTTGCGCTGTACAGCGTGCAGCATCGGCGTCGGGCCGCACGCATAGAAGCGATCGAGCGTACCGAGCAGTTCGTCGGTCATGTGGTCAGTCACGAAGCCGGTCAGCCCCAGCGAGCCGTCATTCGTGGCGACCAATACCTCACCGTATTGATGTAGCTCATCGATCAAGATCGCATGCAGGCGGGATTGGAAGCCGACGATCGACGTGACTTTCGTGCCTTGGGCGGTCAACTGCTTCGCTAGCTCGACCATCGGCGGCACCCCGATCCCCCCGCCGACCAGCAGTGCATGCTGGTCGCCGTCGTGGAGGGGGAAGCCCGTGCCGAGCGGGCCGAGAATGTCGAGCGTATCGCCGACTTTTTTCTCTGCGAGCCGTTTCGTTCCTTTGCCGCTGATGCGGTAGGCGATGCCCACCGCGCGGCGGCCGTCCGATTCCCGCACCTCACAGAGCGAGATCGGGCGGCGGAGCAGGTGGTCATTGCCTTCCGTGACGCGGATGTGCAGGAACTGGCCCGGTGTGTACGTCAGTTCCTCAGGTGCTTCAAACGCGAGCCACATCATGCGTTCCGCGATCGGTCTGTGCTCCAGAATCGCTCGTTTTTCCATGCACGCCCACCCCCTTCGTACCTTGTACGCCCTGTAGCGGACGGGTGGCGAATTTGATCGTCGAGAGCACATCGAGCATCGCTTGGGCGGTGTCGAGCGAGGTCAAGCACGGAATACCATGCTCGACCGCTTCGCGGCGGATGCGGAAGCCATCGCGGGTCGGCTCCTTGCCTTTGGTCAGCGTGTTGATGACCATGTGTGCTTGGCCCGCGCGAATCAGGTCAACCATGTTCGGCTGCTCCGTCTCGCCTTCCAGCAGCTTCGCCACTTCGGTGACCTGCAACCCATGGTCGCGCAGCAGCTTCGCCGTGCCTTGGGTGGCGAGGAACTTGAAGCCGAGCGCTGCATAGCCTTGCAAGATCGGCAGCGCCTCGTCCTTGTCCTTGTCGGCGACAGTGGCGATGATCGTGCCGTGGTCGGGGATGTTGAAGCCGCCTGCGAGCAGACCTTTATAGAGCGCCTTCGCATACGTCACATCCTGCCCCATCACTTCGCCTGTCGACTTCATCTCCGGGCCCAGCGTGACATCGACGCGGCGGAGCTTGGCAAACGAGAAGACCGGGACTTTGACGGCGACATGATGGGTCGGCTCCGGCCAGAGACCGGGTTGGTAGCCCTGTTGTACAAGCGTCTCACCGAAGATGATCTTCATCGCCACATCAACCATCGGCACGCCCGTCACTTTGGAGAGGAACGGCACCGTGCGGGAGGAGCGCGGGTTGACTTCGATCACGTAGACTTGGTCCTTGGAGACGACATACTGGATGTTCAGCAAGCCCTTGACTTGCAAACCGCGCGCGATGCGCGTGGTGTAGTCGAGGATCACGTCCTTCAGATGCGGGTAGAGCTTCTGCGTCGGGTAGACGGCGATCGAGTCGCCCGAGTGCACGCCTGCCCGCTCCACGTGCTCCATGATCCCTGGGATCAGCACGTTCTCACCATCGCTAATCGCATCGACTTCAATTTCAAGGCCGGTCAAGTAGCGGTCGACCAGCACCGGATGTTCGGAGTTGACCTTCACCGCGTGGTTCATGTAGTGGAGCAGGTCTTGCTCATAGTAGACGATCTCCATCGCTCGACCGCCGAGCACATAGGACGGGCGAACGACCACCGGGTAGCCGATCTCGTCCGCCGTCTTCACGGCGTCTTCCACTGTGAACACAGTGCGGCCCTGCGGGCGCGGGATGTCGAGCTCGGTCAACAGCTGGTCGAACTTCTCGCGATCTTCCGCGCGGTCGATCGAGTCGAGGCCCGTGCCGAGGATCTTCACACCGCGCTTGGCCAGCGGAGCGGCGAGGTTGATCGCCGTCTGGCCGCCGAACTGGACGATCACGCCTTCCGGTCGCTCCCGCTCGATTACGTGCATCACATCTTCGATGTGTAGCGGTTCGAAGTACAGGCGGTCCGAGGTGTTGAAGTCGGTCGAGACCGTCTCTGGGTTGTTGTTGATGATCACCGATTCGTAGCCAGCGCGCTTCAGCGCCCAGACCGCGTGCACCGAGCAATAGTCGAACTCGATGCCTTGGCCGATGCGGATCGGTCCGGAGCCGAGCACGACCACTTTCTTCTGGTCGCTGTCCCGCACTTCATCTTCTTGCTCATAGGTCGAGTAGTAATACGGCGTCTCCGATTCAAACTCAGCCGCGCAGGTGTCGACCATCTTGTAGACGGGGATCAAGTGCAGCCCCCGGCGCTTCTCCAGCACCTCGTCCTCCGACACGTTCGCATAGCGTGCGAGCACGCCGTCCGGGATGCTCCATTTCTTCGCTTTGGTCAGGTTGGTCTCGTTGAGACCTTCGTCGTTGATGTCGGCGAGCAGCGCGATCACGTTCTCGATCTTGTACAGGAACCAGACGTCGATCTTCGAGAGCTCGTGAATCTGCGCCACCGTCCAACCGCGCTTCAGCGCTTCCGCGACGAGGAAGAGCCGCTCATCATCCGCATGGATGATCCGCTTCTCCAGTTGCTCATCGCTGAGCTCAGACGCTTCCGGCAGATCGAGCGAGTCGAGGCCGATCTCCAGCGAGCGGATCGCCTTCATCAGCGACGCTTCGAAGGTGCGTTCAATCGCCATCACTTCGCCCGTCGCCTTCATCTGTGTGCCTAGCTTGCGCTTGGCGGAAACGAATTTGTCAAACGGCCAGCGCGGAATCTTCGTCACGATATAGTCGAGAGCCGGCTCGAAGCAGGCATAGGTGCGCTGCGTAACGGGGTTGATCAGCTCATCGAGCGTATAGCCGATGGCGATTTTCGCGGCGATCTTCGCAATCGGGTACCCCGTCGCCTTCGACGCCAGCGCCGAAGAGCGGGAGACGCGCGGGTTGACTTCGATCAGGTAGTAGTTGAAGCTGTGCGGATCGAGCGCGAACTGCACGTTGCAACCGCCTTCGATGCGCAGGGCGCGGATGATCTTCAGCGCCGAGGCGCGCAGCATCTGGTACTCGTGGTCGGACAGCGTCTGCGACGGCGCGACGACAATCGAGTCGCCCGTATGGATGCCAACGGGGTCGAAATTCTCCATGTTACAGACGACAATGCAGTTGTCGTTTTTGTCGCGCATCACTTCGTATTCGACTTCCTTGAACCCTGCGATCGAGCGCTCGACGAGCACCTGCGTGATCGGCGAGAGCGCGAGACCGAGCTCGACGATCTCCTGGTACTCCTCCCACGAGCTAGCGATCCCGCCGCCCGTTCCGCCGAGGGTGAACGCCGGGCGGATGATGATCGGGAAGCCGAGCTCCTCGGCGAACACTTTCGCCTCTGCATAAGTCGTGCAGATCGCCGACTCCGGCACCGGCTCGTCCAGCTCGCGCATCAGCGCGCGGAACAGCTCGCGATCTTCCGCCTGTTGGATCGAGGACAACTCCGTACCGAGCAGCTCGACGCCCTCCTGCTCCAACACGCCCATCTCATGCAGCTTGACGGCGAGGTTGAGGCCCGTTTGGCCGCCCAGCGTCGCCAGCAGGCCATCGGGGCGCTCTTGGCGGATGATCTGGGCGACGAACTCGGGCGTCAGCGGTTCGACGTAGACCTTGTCGGCCATGTCGAGGTCGGTCATGATCGTCGCCGGGTTGGAGTTGACCAGCACCACTTCGATGCCTTCCTCACGCAGGGCTTGGCAGGCTTGTGTGCCTGCATAGTCGAACTCGGCCGCCTGGCCGATCACGATGGGGCCGGAGCCGATGACGAGGATTTTCTTGAGGTCTTTGCGCAGTGCCATGTTACTTCCCCTCCCAGTGTGCGTCCATCATCTCCATGAAGCGATCAAACAGGTAGTCCGAATCATCCGGACCCGGACGAGCTTCCGGGTGGTATTGCACGCAGAAGACCGGGTATGTCTCATGCATCACGCCTTCCACCGAGCCATCGTTCTGGTTGATGTGCGTCAACCGCAGCCCCGTGCCGGCCAGCGAGTCCTCGACCACCACATACCCATGATTCTGCGAGGTGATGTAGACGCGGCCGTTCAGCAGATCCTTCACCGGATGGTTCGCGCCGCGATGGCCGAACTTCAAGCCTTCCGTCTTCGCGCCACAGGCCAGCGAGATCAGCTGATGGCCGAGGCAGATGCCGAAGATCGGAATGTTCGTCTCGATCAGCGCCTTCACCGTCGCGATGATCGCCGTCAGATCCTCCGGGTTGCCCGGACCGTTCGAGAGCATGATGCCATGCGGCTTCCACGCGAGGATCTCCTCCGCCGACGTCTCCGCTGGCACAACCGTCACGTCACAGCCCCGTGCCACCAGCGAGCGCAGCACACCCGACTTCATCCCGAAGTCCATCGCCACCACGCGGCGGTTCTCGCCGGGTGCGCGGTAGGTCGACTTGGTCGTCACCCGGGCCACTTGGTCGCGCGGCAGCAGGTGGTCGATATTCAACTGTGCCACATACTCTTCCACGCTGCCGTCTGTCGTCGTGATCACGCCCGTCATCGTACCCTTGGCACGGATTTTCTTCGTCAACATCCGCGTATCGATGCCATGAATGCCGAGGATTTGGTTGCGCTTCAGGTATTCGTTCAGATCGCCCATGTTCCGCCAATTGCTCGGATACTCGGCCCATTCGCGTACCACGAACCCGCGCACGTGCGGGTGGCTCGATTCGATGTCATCCACGTTGACGCCATAGTTGCCGATCAGCGGGAACGTCATCGTCACGATCTGGCCGAAATACGACGGGTCGGTCAGCACTTCCTGATAGCCGGTCATCCCCGTGTTGAACACCACTTCCCCGAATGACTCCCCTTCCGCGCCAAACCCTTCTCCTACAAACACCGTGCCGTCTTCCAGAATCAGCCTCGCTCGCATATTCATCCACCCTTCTGCTCTCGTGATGCTAGCCCTTGTACGTCACACGTCCTCGGTTGATCGTCAGCGTGCTCCAGCCCTTAACCATCTGCCCAGCGAACGGCGTGTTGCGTCCTTTTGTATAAAAAGCGTCCGGGTCAATGGCCGCTTCCGTCTCCAAATCGACCACCGTCAGATCGGCCACGGCGCCTTCTGCCAGCCGCCCGCCCGCCAACTTGAACACGTCAGCTGGTGCGGTGGCGAATTTTTTCACCAACTCGGAGAGCGTCAAGAGCTGCTGCTTCGCCACCAGCTCCGTATACAGCACGGGGAAAGCAAACTCCAGCCCGACGAACCCGAACGGTGCCGTCTGGAAGGGGCGTTGCTTTTCCTCCGGCGTGTGCGGCGCATGGTCGGTCGCGATCATGTCGATGGTGCCGTCCAGCAACCCTTGCAGGCAAGCAAGGCGGTCGCGCTCCGTGCGCAGCGGCGGGTTGACCTTCATGTTGGCATCCTGTCCATCGGTCGCATCGATGATCGCTTCCGTCAACAGCAGATGATGCGGCGTCACTTCCGCCGTGACCCGGAAGCCGCGGCGTTTCGCATAGCGCACTTGCTCGACCGACTCAGCGTCAGAGATGTGACAGACGTGCAGATGCGCCCCCGTCTCCGCAGCGAGCAGAATGTCGCGTGCGATCATCGCGCTCTCCGCGAGGCCGGGAATCCCCGGCAGGCCGAGGCGCTGCGAGACCACGCCTTCGTTCATGCACCCGTCCTTGGCCAGATCCTCATCCTCCGAGTGAATCACAATCGGCATGTCCAGCGCCGCCGCCACGCGCATCGCGTCCCGCATCAGCGACGAGGATTGCACGCCCACGCCATCATCGGTGAGGCCAATCGCGCCCGCCTCCTGCATCGCCCGCGCATCGGTCAGCTCTTCGCCAAGTTCGCCGAGCGTGATCGCGCCATACGGCAGCACCGTGCAGGAGCCTTCACGCGCCGTCGTCTCGTACACAGAGCGGATGTGCGCCGGCGAATCGATCACCGGGCGGGTGTTCGGCATACAGGCGACCACCGTGTACCCACCGCGCGCTGCCGCTCGCGTACCTGTGGCGATCGTCTCCTTCGCTTCAAACCCCGGCTGGCGCAAATGCACGTGCATATCAATAAAGCCCGGCAAAATCGCCCCGCCCTGTAGGTCGATCACCTCATGCCCCGCTGTCGCCAGACCCGTGCCGATCGTGACAACCTGCGTGCCTTCGATCAATACCTCGCGCGGTTCCAGCTCGTTCGTTTCCAGATTCAGCAAACGTCCGTTCGTCAACAAGATCCCCATGTTGCCGTCATCCTCTCCGTGATTATTTCCTGCGCAATAGAGCGGCCTCTACGTAAGCATCGCTTCTACCGCGGCCAAGTCGCGCTCCTCCTGCTTGCCTTCCAGCGCATACGCCAGTAGCGCCATCCGGATGTAGACTCCGTTCGTCGCTTGGCGGAAGTACGCCGCGCGCGGGTCGTCATCCACCGCCGTTGCGATCTCGCCAGCGCGAGGCAGGGGGTGGAGAATGATTGCTTCGCGCTTCATCACACGCAGCGTCTGCTCATCGATCACATAGCGGCCCACCGCCTTCAGATACTCCTCCCCGCTCGGGAAGCGCTCCTTTTGAATGCGGGTCATGTACAGCACATCGGCTTCGGCCGCCACTTGCTCCAGATCGCTCGCTTCCGAATAGGGAACGCCCTGTTCGTCGAGGAAGTCCTTGACCTTTTGCGGAATCGGACAGTTGTCCGGGGACACGTACGTAATCGTTACATCTGCGTATTTTGCCAGTAGATAGGACAGAGAATGCACCGTGCGTCCGTACGTCAGGTCTCCAACCATCGCGATGTGCAGCCCTTCAATTCGGCCGAGCTCCTGTTGGATCGTGTAGAGATCGAGCAGCGACTGCGTCGGGTGTTCGCCCGAACCGTCGCCTGCGTTGATCACCGGCACGCCCGCGACCTTGGCCGCTCGCTTCGCCGCGCCTTCTTCGTGGTGGCGCATGACGATCACATCGGCATAGGAGGAGATCACACGAATCGAGTCCTCCAGCGTCTCGCCTTTCACAGCAGAGGAGAACTGGGCGGCATTCTCGGTCGACATCACCCCGCCGCCCAGCCGCATCATCGCCGATTCGAACGACAGGCGCGTCCGCGTGCTCGGTTCAAAAAACAGCGCCGCCATGATCTTGCCCCCGAGCAAGTTGCTTCCCCCGTTCTTGGCGAGGTATTCCATCGTGGCAGCCGTCTTGAACAGTTCGTCCAGCCCTCGGCGATCAAACTGATGGGCACTCAATACGTGATACATGCGTCATTCCTCCCCGTTTTTATGAAAAAACTCCCTCTGCACGAGGGCAAAGGGAGTCGTTGGACAGGCAAAACCAGAGTCCTGAAGATGACCCACCTTGCCAATCTCTCAGTATTGGCTTAAAGGTGATGCGTAGAATGGACTTTCTCTCGTCTATGGAGTTAGTGTACCGTCGGCCCGCCCTTTTTAACGGCGTCGTCCGCATTTGCAGGTACGTTTTTCGGCAAGATCAGATTGAGCAGGATGCCTGCGAAGGTCGCCAGCGTCATCTCTTCAAACGAAATGTCGCCGATTTTGATCACCGCGCCGCCGACGCCGACCACGAGGATGACCGAGGAGATGATCAAGTTGCGCTTGTCGCCGTAGTCGATGCCGCTCTCTACGAGCATTCGCAAGCCAGCCGACGCGATCACCCCGAACAGCAGGATCGAGATACCGCCCATGACGGGGACCGGAATCGAGGAGATCAGCGCGGAGATTTTGCCGATGAAGGCGAAGAGGATTGCGAACACGGCCGCCCCGCCGATCACCCAGACCGAGTAGACGCGGGTGATCGACATCACGCCGATGTTTTCGCCGTAGGTGGTGCTCGGCGGCCCGCCGATGAGGGCAGCCACCGCCGTGGCGACGCCGTCGCCGAGCATCGAGCGATGCAGGCCCGGCTTTTCCATTAAGTTGCGACCGACGATGCGCTCGGTGACGATCAGGTGGCCGATGTGCTCCGCGATCGTCACCAACGCGACTGGCGCGATGACCAGTGCAGCCGACCACGAGACCACCGGGACGGTGAAGTCTGGCAGCGCGAGCCAAGCGGCGTTGGCCACGCCTGTAAAATCAACTTTGCCCGTGGCGATTGCGAACCCGTACCCGCCGATGATGCCGAGCAGGATCGGGATAACGCCGAGGAAGCCGCGGAAGAACATGCTACCGAGCACTGCGATGCCAAGGGCAACGCCAGCCAGCGTCCAATCCTTCGAGGCCATCTGCCCGACGGCGACATCTGCGAGGCCGAGCCCAATCACGATCACGATCGGCCCGACGACCACTGGCGGCAGCAGGCGGTTCAACCAGCCCGTCCCGGTATAGCGGATGATCGCTGCGACCACCACGTAGACCAGACCGGAGACGAGGCACCCGAACAGGGCGGCCCCCACACCTTGCGTTTGCGAGACGGCGATGATCGGCCCGATAAAGGCGAACGAAGAGCCGAGGTAGCCGGGAATCATGCCTTTGGTGAGGATGATGTACATCAGCGTGCCGATCCCGCTGGTCAACAGCGCGATGGCCGGGTTCAGCCCGGTCAGCACCGGGACGAGCACCGTCGCGCCAAACATCGCGAACAAATGCTGCAAGCTTAACGGCAACGCTTGTCCGAACGGCAAGCGCTCCTGTACATCGACGATTCGTGGTTGTGTGCGCATGAAGTCTCCCCCTAGTAAAAATCCCTCCCCCGTCACCGCAGCGACGAAGGAGGGCACACCTCTACCGCTCGGCAGAGAGGAGCCGCTCTTTCCTCGCCTCACAGGACGGGATTAAAAGAGCTAGCAGCTTACGGAGCACTCGGCTCCAGAATGATCACTTTATCGTCCGTATCGGTCTCGGCCAACTGCACCGCGACCACCTCGTTGCGCGAAGTGGGGACGTTTTTGCCAACATAATCAGGACGAATCGGCAGTTCGCGATGGCCGCGATCAACCAGCACGCCCAGTTGGATCTGTCGAGGGCGCCCGATGTCGATAAGCGCGTCAAGTGCAGCGCGCACCGTTCGGCCGGTGAACAGCACATCATCGATCAGCACGACCGTCTTGCCTTCGATCTCGAAGGGAATCTCCGACCCGTGCACGACTGCCTGCTCCGACTTCTCGCGGTGGCGCAGGTCATCGCGATACAGCGTGATGTCGAGCGTACCGACAGGCAGTTGCACGCCTTCGAAGGAAGCGATCAACTCAGCCAGCCTTTGGGCGAGGTCAATGCCTCGCGTCTTGATGCCAATCAGCACCAGTTCGTCGGTGCCTTTATTCTTCTCGACAATCTCATGCGCGATGCGCGTCAACGCCCGCCGAATCGCCGCCGCATCGAGCAGCAGCGTCTTCTCCTTCAGCGCCATCTCGGCACCCCCCTCGCTTTTTTTCCATCAAAAAAGGGCTTCTTCCACGTATGTACGGGAAGAAGCCCTGTTGATTTGCACCGTTATACACAGTTGCAGACCATAGGGTGCCTGTAGACCACAAGCTCACAGGCTTGTCGAAGGGGCTACAGGGCCGACTCCTTACCGACCTCACGGGATCAGTTTAAAGGGACATATTCAGTTCTTTTGAAGCATACCAGTTCCTGCCGCACTCGTCAAGGCTTAGTCCTTCGCCTCTTCTTGGCGCAGCATGTCGATGAGGCGGACCATGTCGTCCGGCACATCGGTATCGAACTCCAGATACTCGCCCGTGCGCGGATGCTCGAACCCGAGCACCTGCGCATGCAGCGCTTGGCCTTCGATGAACTCCTTGTACTTCGAGTTGCGCTTCTGGTTGCCGTACTTGGGATCGCCGACCAGCGGGTGGCCGATGAACTCCATGTGCACGCGAATCTGGTGCGTGCGTCCCGTCTCCAGCTTGCACTCGACGACCGTGTGTTTCGGCAGGCGCTCGATCACTTGGAAATGCGTGATCGCTTCGCGCCCGTCCTTCTGCACCGCCATCTGCTGGCGGTGCACCTGATGACGGCCGATCGGCGCGTCGACCGTGCCGAGATCATGCTCCATCACACCGTGCACGATCGCGATGTATTTACGGGTGACCGTATGCTCGCGAAGCTGTTCGGCCAAGTGGCGATGGGCCGTGTCGTTCTTGGCAGCCATCAGCAGGCCGGAGGTGTCCTTGTCGATGCGGTGCACGATGCCAGGGCGGAGCTCGCCGTTGATGCCGGAGAGGTCCTTGCAATGGAACATCAGCGCGTTGACCAGCGTTCCAGTGCCATGCCCGACCGCCGGATGTACCACCATCCCGCGCGGCTTATTGACGACGATCACATCAGCATCTTCATAGCGCACTTCGAGCGGAATGTCTTCCGGGATGATGCGTACTGCTTCAGGCGCGGGGATGGTCAAGGTGACCACGTCGCCTTCACGCAGCTTGTAATTGCTCTTCACTTGGCGTCCGGAGACAAGCCCGTGTCCTGCTTCCAGCAAGTCTTGCGCCTGCGTGCGAGAAATCTCCGTCACGCGGTCGGCCAGAAACTTGTCAATGCGCTCGCCAGCCACGCCTGTCCATTCATACGAACGGCCTGCCGGGGCGGATGGAGCGCTTCCTTCCAACTCTTCTTCTGCCTCCAGATCAGCATCGAATGCCTGATCGGGGTCTATCACATGATCTGCCATGTCTGCCTCCTACTATTCGGCGGACTTTTGCTTGCGAGTCTTCCGCCAATCGAGGAACAGCGAGAGCGCCATACACCCGATCGCCACGTTGATCGCAACATCTGCCACGTTGAAAATCGCATAGTTCATAAACTGCACGTCAAAGAAATCGGTCACTTCGCCGAACCACACCCGGTCGACCGCGTTGCCCAGCGCACCGCCGAGCAGCAGCGCAGCGCCAACTTCCATCAGCGGATGGCCCTTCAGTTCGCCTTTGGCGCGGAAGTAGAGCACGCCGACCACCACGAGCACGGTGCTGAGCAGGAAGAACCAGATCTGGCCTTCCAGAATGCCAAACGCCGCCCCTTGGTTGCGGTGCGAGGTCATGTTGAGAATCCCGTCCCAGAGCGGAACCGATTCGCCAATGTCAAAGTGGGTACGCACATAGTATTTCACCCACTGGTCGATGCCAACCACGAGGGCGATCAATAGGTAGAAAAACATAAGTCACCTCTCTAACA